>Ga0075163_10000005_pt1 | contig 389632 bp, 341 predicted proteins | sample JI1023141ADNA_FD_71478 | JGI IMG/M metagenome (GOLD analysis project Ga0075163, IMG submission 71478) | Wastewater effluent complex algal communities from Wisconsin, to seasonally profile nutrient transformation and Carbon sequestration -... | ecosystem: Engineered > WWTP > Effluent > Algae...
AAAAACCCAATAAAATACACCTATCCTTTTAAAAAGGGACACAAAAGTATGCCCAGTAAACTGAATATGCAAGCCCGATTCACCTTTTTACCGGAGGTTTTGGGATAATTGCTTCAAAAGGGCCTGGAAATCTTTTGGATAGGGTGACACTATTTTAACCGACTTGCCATTCAGGTCTAGAAATTCAAGTGAAAAGGCATGCAATGCCATTCTTTTGATCAACGGCTGCTCTTCGGTATCCTTTTCCAGCTTAAACCCACGCTTAACAGAAGAGACAAAAAACAGCTTTCCGCCATAGGTCTCATCCCCCGCAATTGGCGCATTTAGCCGTGCAAGATGAACCCGGATTTGGTGCATTCTGCCCGTTATGGGACTGCACTCGATTAAGGTATGATTTTTAAAGGTTTGGAGGGTCGTAAAATAGGTCTGTGCCTGCTTCCCGTCTCTGGCTATTTTGGCTGTGCCATCATTTTGCTTCATAATGGGCGCGTCCACCAGTTGATCCTGAAAACTGTGAAGGCCATCAGCTATTGCATGGTATATCTTTTTGACCTCTCTTCCTTCAAACTGCATACTTAAATGACGATAGGCTTCAGGGTTTTTTGCAATGGCCAATACTCCCGATGTGTCTTTGTCCAGACGATGGCAAACCTGTGCATCCGGAGAATACTCTTTTGCTAAGGCCAGCAGGTTTTGAGGATCACTCCGATCCTCGAGTGTTGAAATAAAAGGTGGCTTACTGATAAGGATGTAATCCTGATCTTCGAAAATAATTAAATCGCTAAACTTGATCTTAAGTTGCTTCACCTCTGACGTTCAATGAGGGTGCAAGTTGAAATTAAATTTGTTGCAGGCCAAATAGGAACTGAATCAGACTTACTACTAGCTATTCGTTCACTTCTGAGCCATCCGACTTTGAGCGTGGAAGCTTAAAACTGAAAACCGATCCTTTTCCCTCTTTTGTATCCACCTCCGCTCTCGTGTTATGTCCTTCGAGGATATGTTTTACGATAGCCAGACCAAGTCCGGTGCCTCCTTTCTCGCGGCTTCTGCTTTTCTCTACACGGTAGAATCTTTCAAAAATTCTGGAGAGATGCGCCTCAGGAATTCCTTCCCCTGTGTCACTGACAAACGTAGTTACATATTTTTTTGAACCATCGAAACTTATGGTTACGCTTCCGCCATCGGGCGTATAGTTAATGGCATTCGATACGAGATTAGTCATTACCTGTGTGATGCGCTGCCAGTCGGCATACACCATTGTCTTCTGTTTAGGTTCTTCCAATTGTAATTTAATGCTCTTCTTCGTTGCCTTCTCTTCAAACTGCTCCACTACCTCCAGGCATAAATTGTGTAAGTCAATATGCTCAAAATGCATTTTAATATCTCCTGTCTCTATTTGCGACAGCGTGAGCAGGTCTTGCACCAGCGCATCAAGACCATCCAGACTTTTGGCAGCTTTTTTCAAAAATTTATTGCGCACACTTTTATCGTTCACAGCCCCGTCTATCAGCGTATGAACAAATCCCTGCGCAGCAAAAATGGGTGTCTTCAGTTCATGAGAAACATCCGCTATAAACTCCTTCCTAAATGCTTCCAACTTTTTCAATTCATCAATCTCCTTCTGCTTAAGAACAGCAAATGAGTTGATCTCTTGTGTAATTTTCTCCAGAGGATTAAGAACATTTGATTTTTCTTTCGTGATACCCGAAAGCTCCTTCTTGCGAAGCTTGGCCATCATCTTATAAATCTTATTAATCTCACGAAAAATAAGAAACTCAAGCACAACGAATGTTAACAGATAAGAAGCAGAGAAACTAATGACCACCGCCACAATCAACGCCTGCCTGTCTACACCGTCTACTAAAGAGAGAAATAGCGCAGTGACAAGCGCGATAGAAACGGCCAGCAACAGAGCCATGGTTCTGGCGCTGTATACCATCGCTAGTTGATATTATTAATATTGAATTTGTAACCCACGCCTTTTACAGTCGTGATGTAATCCTCTCCGATTTTCTCACGCACCTTGCGGATGTGCACATCCACAGTGCGAGCCAATACATATACATCGGAGCCCCAAATATTTTGCAAGAGGTCATCGCGGCTGAAAACCTTATTGGGATTACCGGCCAGGAAGAAAAGTAATTCGAATTCTTTTTTAGGCAAGCTAATCTCACGCCCTTTCACCTTAATCGTATAGCTTGTTCTGTCAATTACCAGATTACCCAACGTGAGCTGGGTGGAGGTGTTTTTCTTTTTGGAATCTCGTCTGAACAAAGCACTGATGCGACTCATCAAGGCGCGGGGCTTTATCGGTTTAGTTATATAATCGTCCGCACCAACATCAAAGGCGGCTACTTCAGAGTATTCCTCGGAGCGGGCCGTCAAAAAAACAATGAAAGAATTTGTCATTTCAGGTATGGCACGGATTTGCCGGCAGGTCTCCACGCCATCCATCTTGGGCATCATTATATCGAGAAGAACTAGATCGGGGTGAAATTTCTTTGCGATTTCAACACCGGTAAAACCATCGCTGGCTACCCGCACGTCATACCCCTGCTTCTCGAGGTTGTATTTCAATAATTCCAGAATAGGTTCTTCATCATCTACAACAAGTACTTTCTGCGAGGGCTTATTAGCCATAACTGCTTTTATTATGATTTAAAAGTATAGAGAAATTAAGCTAATTAAAAACCAGTGTTACGTTCTTAACAATTCCTTAATTGTAAAAGCCTAATCCTTGTGTTGAATTCACATTCCGCTAATGTTGCATTAAATCACCGGGTACTTAGTTGACAAATAGTTAACATAAGACTTTATATCTCCTTTGAAGTTCTTATCGAACTCTTCTTTAAAAATATAAAGCCTGGATTGATAGTGTCTGAAGGCGAGAAAGAACGCATTGTTGGGAAGTCTTTTGCTATATTTCTTTGAAGGTTCCTTTGCAAGAAAAAACCCAATGGTATCCAACGAAGTGACGATCTTTCTGATAAAATCTTCTTTTCGTTTCTTCTTAGTTTCCAACGGGTCACTCGAAGGAATTACTTTATAGAGACTATCCAACGAAGTTGCACCCAAAAGCATGTGCTTGCTGAATTTGCGATAATCACGATCCTCATCCAGGTAGGTGGTGTATTCTTTTGATTCCTTGCCAAACTTATAGATTAAGAAATCATAAGCAGCTGTATCTCCGATAAACGTTGCCAGGTTCTCATTGAAGTCAACACTGTCTTTTACCCAAAGTGTAGAGTGTACCATTTCATGAATGATCAAACTTGCTAAATCTCCTTCGCTCCGATTGAGCATACCACTTAAGATTGGATCAGTAAACCAACCTAGGGTGGACCAGCCTCCCGGATTTCTAACACTTACATCCCAACCTTCTTTCTCTAGCTTGTCACGTTCAATTTTTGCTTTCTCTTTATTGAAATATCCTTTGTAAGGAACTGTGCCAATCACCGGAAAATGCCACAATTTGGGTTTAAGCTCAAAGGGCTCACTTGCTGTGACAACCCACATCAACTCCTGACCTTTCTGGTCATAAATTGTTTTATAGTTTTTGGTGTCTTTCAAACCCAGCGAGTCAATTGCAAACTTTCGAATATCCTCAATCAGTAAAAGTCTGGATTTAAGGGAATCCGGAAATTCCGGATCATGCATAACTTCCGCGACAGGTCTGGCATACCACACAATTTTTAACTGCCCGATCCCTTGCTCAACCCCATATACCAGCAACGACCAGTTCCAAATCAGAAGACCACTTACCACAACCAACACTGCTAAAAGAAATTTGCGCTTCATCACTTAAAGTATTGCTTTATCCCCGGCAAGATAGAAGATCATTCTATGGATTCCTTTGATTTTTCTACCAACAGAAGGCGCGTCATAATTAATTTTACAAGGATCGGAAGGTTCCTTTGGGTTTCCCTTATCAAGTAGTAATTTCAGCCCTCACTTCAAAATAGAAAACAAGCAAGCATTTTTATGAGCGATACAAAGGACAACAAGGAAAAATTAAAGGCACTGCAACTAACCATTGACAAACTGGAAAAGGCTTATGGCAAGGGAACAGTGATGAAGCTAGACGATAAGAAGGTAATGGATGTGCCAGCCATATCAACTGGTTCGCTGGGGCTAGATTTAGCCTTGGGAATTGGCGGTATTCCCAGAGGTAGGGTTACTGAAATTTATGGACCTGAATCCTCGGGAAAAACCACATTAACATTGCACTGCATTGCAGAAGCTCAGAAAAAAGGAGGTATGGCCGCATTTATTGATGCTGAGCACGCATTTGACAAATCCTATGCTGAAAAACTCGGTATTGACACCCAAAATCTCCTTATCTCCCAGCCGGACAATGGAGAGCAGGCCTTAGAAATCGCAGAACACCTCATTCGCTCAGGCGCCATTGACATTATCGTTATCGACTCGGTAGCAGCATTGGTGCCCAAAGCAGAATTGGAAGGTGAAATGGGCGAAAGTAAAATGGGACTCCACGCCCGACTGATGTCACAGGCCCTTCGAAAGTTGACAGGAACCATTAGTAAGACAGGTTGCGCCTGTATATTCATTAACCAGCTGCGCGAAAAAATCGGAATTGTCTTTGGCAATCCTGAAACTACAACAGGAGGAAATGCATTGAAGTTTTATGCTTCTGTCAGATTGGACATTCGAAGAATAGGTCAGATCAAGGAGGCCGCTGACGATATCACAGGAAATCGTGTAAAAGTAAAAGTGGTTAAAAACAAAGTGGCTCCTCCCTTTAAAGTTGTGGAGTTTGACATTATGTATGGAAAAGGAGTTTCTAAAGCTGGCGAGATTGTCGATCTGGGTGTTGAACTTGACGTAATTCAAAAATCAGGATCATGGTTTTCATATAGCGGCAACAAACTCGGGCAAGGTCGTGACTCTGTAAAACAACTAATTGAAGACAATCCTGAATTGATGGAGGATCTTGAGAAGAAGATCAAAGAAAAAATTGCAAGCGGAGCAGAACTTGCAAAAGAAGAAGTAGAGTAGATTATCTCAAAATAGTAATGACCATTCGGACCTTGCTGGTTTTCGAGTGGTCATTTTATTTATAGGCCTGCTTACGCTCGGATGGCCGCTACCGGATCTAGTCTTGCCGCCATGGCAGCGGGCACAATTCCTGCGACCAATCCGATGACAGAAGAAACTCCAATCCCTAAAACAATGTTTTTGGTTGAGAGCACAACATCCAAACTACCAAATGGAGCAAGTGTCAGCAGGTAAACCAGCGCTAACCCTCCCAGCCCTCCTATAAAACTGAGGAACATTGCCTCAAACAAGAACTGAAAAAGAATAAAATAATTTTTTGCGCCCAAGGATTTTTGCAAACCGATAATGCTGGTTCGTTCTTTAACTGAAACAAACATAATGTTGGCTATACCAAAACCTCCTACGAGAATAGAAAAGCCACCAATTACCCAACCTGCCAAACCAACCACATCAAACAAATCACCAATGATATTGGCAATCGCTTCAGGGCGATTCATGGCAAAGTTGTCTTTCTCATTGGGTCTTAGCCCTCTTCTACTTCTCATGTAGCCCCTCACTTCATTCTCCAGTTCCACAAGGCCTACATCAATTTCACTGTTTCCCTTTATTAAAATGCTTGAACCTACTTCGTTGGGAACCCCTGTGCCTGTCTGGTACATCTTTCGGAAAGAAGCATAAGGAATGAGCACCGTATAATCATTGGTGGGTGTGCCAATGATACTTTGCCCCTCCTTTCGAAGGACTCCAATCACACGGTACTTCAAATTTTTAATCTTCACCTCTCCCCCTACCGGATACTCTTCATTAGGAAACAAAGCCTTACCTACTTCATAACCCAAAACCACTACGTCCCGTCCTCCATCAATTTCCTGATCCGTGAAATACCTTCCTACCTCAAGGTTAAACTCATTTACTTTATCGTAGCCCGAGCCAGCACCACGCAATCCAATTTGCCCGATATTGTTGCCATTTCTTCTAATGGTCATATTACCTCTTCCTGCCACAATGCTTATCGATGTGCTGTTTTTAAGATTAGCCTCCAAAAATTTAAAGTCAGTGTACTTCGGATTCGGTCTGCGGAAATATTCCCACCAACGAAAAACCCCATCCGTTTCTGGAACGAAAGGCCACTTCTGAACATAAATGACACCTGTTCCTAAAAAATTGAGGCTATCCTTAATGTTCTTTTCCAGCGAATCGACAAGTGTGAGTACAGCGATGATGGCAAAAATTCCAATCGTAACCCCAAGCAATGAAAGAATGGTGCGCAATAAATTTGATTTGAGAGCCTTCCAGGCAAAAAGCAAACTTTCACCAATAAGTCGTAATACCAGCATCAGGTGTTAAACAAGTTTTTGAAGTTCAAGGTTACGAAAATCAGGTAACAACTTCGGTTTAGTTCATGGACGGTAAAAATGATGATTTGTTACGGATTCAAACTAAAAACAGTCTCGCAAACCCAAAATCTCACAAAAATTGCATTTTGATTCGTTTTGGCTATTTTTGCAGGCTTATTAAAATTCTGGAAGGAAACCCGTAAGTTACCCATGAAGTTATCTGAATTTAAGTTTGACCTCCCCAACAATTTAATTGCTTCCCATCCTGCTGAAAACCGTGACGATGCCCGCATGATGGTGGTGAATCGAAGCACAGGAAAAATCGAACACAAGATATTTAAGGACATCGTTAATTACTTTGACGAGGGAGATGTGATGGTTGGAAATGATACCATGGTCTTCCCTGCACGCCTTTATGGCCGTAAGGAAAAAACCGGTGCCAAAATAGAAGTCTTCTTGCTGCGCGAGCTAAATGCAGAAATGCATTTGTGGGATGTGTTGGTTGACCCTGCCCGTAAAATTCGTGTAGGCAATAAACTTTACTTCGGAGATGGCGACCTGGTGGCGGAAGTAATTGATAATACTACCTCGCGTGGTCGTACCATTCGTTTCCTCTTTGATGGCGATGGTGATGCGTTTAGCAAAATCGTTGAATCACTTGGCGAAACACCGCTTCCAAAATATATCAAAAGAAAAGTAGAGCCTGCCGATAAAGAACGTTTTCAAACTATCTACGCCAAAAACAAAGGAGCTGTATCCGCGCCTACTGCCGGTATGCACTTCACCAGGCAATTGATGAAACGCTTGCAGATTAAAGGCGTTGACTTAACATTTGTTACTCTGCACATTGGCCTTGGAACTTTCCGCGCAGTAGATGTTGAAGATCTGACTAAGCATAAAATGGATTCTGAGAATTTCATTGTAGGTACGCCTGCTGTGAAATTAGTGAATCAGGCTCTGGATAATAAGAACAAAGTCTGCGCCATCGGCACCACGTCCATGAGAGCGCTGGAGTCGGCAGTCTCTGCGACTAATCGTTTGAAGGAGCGTGAAGGCTGGACGGATAAATTTATTTTCCCGCCATACGATTTTAAGATTTGCAGCGCTATGGTTACTAACTTCCATCAGCCAGAGTCTACACTTTTAATGATGGCCTGTGCATTTGGAGGATTTGACCTCGTGATGAAGGCTTATGAAACAGCCAAGAAAGAAAAATATAAGTTCCTCACCTATGGTGATGCAATGCTTATTGTATAGATATAGGCTAAGCGTCTGACGCCAAAGGACAAAGGATGAGAAGTGCCCGGTTAAAATGATCGGGCATTTTTCGTTTTATGAATTGCGAATCAGGTATAAGTGAAGGGAAATAGCAACTGGGTACAACAGCAGATAAACTGGGGTAGGTCGCACAATACCAGCCACCATCATCACAGGCACGAGTAATAAAAGTATCCCAATCCCAATCTTCCAACCCTTTTGCAGATCGCCAGAGCGATAGATTTGAAGCATGCGATAAATCAGGTACGTAACAATTGCCACATTGAAGGCAAGAAGCAAGATTCGAATGAATGCCATACGCTATTTGTTAATGATTTTCAAAAGTAACGCTTACCTGTGTTTTTTCTAACTTTACCCGGCATACTAATAACTTAAAAGATGAAAGAATATGCACTCATCGTAGCAGGAGGCAAAGGCACACGCATCAAAAGTAGTTTGCCCAAACAATTTATTGAAATTAATGGCAAGCCAATTTTACTTCACACACTGGAGGCTTTCTATCGCTATTCGGAAAAGGTTTCTGTTGTATTAGTATTGCCTGAAGACGACTTTGGACTATGGGAGATGATTTGCAAAAAATTCAACTTCAATAAACCGTTGCTATTGCAAAAAGGAGGAGACACGCGCTTTCAATCTGTGAGGAATGGATTGGATCAAATGTCTGGCGAAGGATTGGTGGCTATTCATGATGGTGTTCGTCCGCTTGTTAGTGAGGATATTATTGGAGCATCTTTCCGCTTAGCTGCCATTCATCAATGTGCTGTTGCAGCTGTTCGCTTAAAAGAATCTATTCGCATGACCGATCAGGATAATACGAAGGCCATGGATCGGTCACGTTTTCGAATGATCCAGACACCACAAACATTTAACCTTCAGTTAATCAAGAAAGCATATCGGATGAAGGAAGATCCAAGCTTGACTGATGATGCCAGCGTAGCAGAACGGGAGGGACACATCATTTCTCTTTTTGAGGGGAGTTATGAAAACATTAAAGTAACAACAGCGGAGGATTTGGTTATCGCGGAATCGCTGATGAAGAGTAGAAATTAGAAAATAAAAATGCCCTAAGAGCAGGGCATTTCAAACTATCAAAATCAATTACTCAACGAATCAATTAGTACTCGTCTTCGTTGAAGAAAAAATCTTCCTTTGTAGGATAGTCAGGCCAAATTTCTTCTATACTTTCATAAGGCTGCCCATCATCCTCTAACTCCTGAAGGTTTTCTACTACTTCTAAGGGAGCTCCGGAACGAATAGAGAAATCTATCAATTCATCTTTAGTTGCTGGCCAAGGTGCATCTTCCAAATAGGAGGCTAATTCGAGTGTCCAATACATAGTCTTTTCTCCCTTTAAATTTCCCGCAAAAATAGAATTAATTAATCCATAGTCAATAGTTGGCAGTCGATAGCCATAAACTTATAAAAGTAACCCCAATGCTCACTTGGCTGCTAGCTATGGACTATCGACTAAAAACCCCATATTTGCGCCTAATTCGAACAAAAATATTCCATGGCTGACGAAAAAATAATTTTCTCGATGGCAGGTGTAAACAAGATTTACCCTCCCCAAAAACAAGTCCTTAAAAACATTTACCTCTCCTTCTTTTATGGAGCCAAAATAGGAGTACTAGGACTAAATGGCTCGGGTAAGTCATCCCTGTTGAGAATAATTGCCGGTATTGATAAAGAATTTCAAGGTGAAGTTGTCTCTGACCTTAGCTTTACGGTCGGTCTTCTCGAGCAGGAACCACAGCTTGATAAAAACAAGACCGTACGTGAAATTGTAGAAGAGGGCGTGAAGGAGACCGTTGCTCTGTTAAAGGAATTTGAAGAGATCAACGAAAAGTTTAATGATCCAGCACTGATGGACAATCCAGATGCAATGGATAAGCTCATCACTAAGCAAGGCGTCATTCAGGAAAAACTGGATGCCATTGGCGCCTGGGAACTTGACAATAAGCTTGACCGCGCTATGGATGCGTTGCGCTGCCCTCCTTCCGATGCAAAGATTGAATTTCTATCTGGTGGCGAAAAGAGAAGAGTGGCACTTTGCCGATTGCTTCTTCAACAGCCCGATGTGTTATTGCTTGATGAACCCACCAACCACCTGGATGCAGAATCGGTATACTGGCTTGAGCAACATCTTAAACAGTATAAAGGCACCGTGATTGCAGTAACTCACGATCGATACTTTTTAGATAATGTGGCGGGTTGGATTCTTGAACTCGATCGTGGTGAAGGCATTCCGTGGAAAGGAAACTATTCATCGTGGCTGGATCAAAAACAGAAGCGCCTGGTGCAGGAAGAAAAGACAGAATCAAAACGTCAGAAGGCATTGGTGCGTGAATTAGAATGGGTGCGCATGAATCCGAAAGGAAGGCAGGCAAAAGGTAAAGCGCGACTTGGTGCCTATGAAAAACTCTTAAGTCAGGAAACTAAGGAGAAAGAAGATAAACTGGAATTGTTCATTCCGCCCGGGCCTCGTCTTGGTAACAAAGTGATAGAAGCCAATGGTGTCGCAAAAGGTTATGGTGACAAACTGTTGTATGAAAATTTAACCTTTTCACTTCCGCCAGCCGGTATTGTTGGAATTATTGGCCCCAATGGTGCGGGTAAAACAACACTCTTTAAAATGATTACAGGAAAAGAGAAACCTGATGCCGGGACCTTTTCTGTTGGTGAGACAGTTCACATCGCTTATGTCGATCAGGAACATGACGATCTCAAGCCCGATGACACAGTGTTTCAAGCGATTACCGGAGGCAATGATTTGATTTTGATTGGCGGAAAAGAAATGAACTCACGAGCCTATGTAAGTAAGTTCAATTTTAGTGGCACGGATCAGCAAAAGAAAGTAAAAGAACTTTCTGGCGGCATGCGCAATCGTGCTCACCTTGCCATTGCGCTAAAACAAGGAGGCAACTTGTTGCTGTTAGATGAACCGACCAATGACCTGGACGTCAATACGCTTCGCGCTTTAGAAGAAGCATTGGAAAATTTTGGTGGGTGCGCTGTTATTATTTCTCACGACCGTTGGTTCCTTGATCGGGTTTGCACACACATTCTTGCCTTTGAAGGCGACTCTCAAGTATTTTGGTTTGAGGGAGGATTCAGTGACTATGAAGAAAATAAACGCAAGCGCCTCGGTGACGATCAGCCTCATCGTATTAAGTATAAAAAACTGGTGAAGTAATTTGAAGATTTGAAGATTTCAATGATTTGAGAATGTCTTTGCCAATCGTATTTCATTTTCAAATCATCAAATTTTCAAATTAATGAAAGCCCTCTATACCATCGTACTCCTTGTTCTTTCCAATACCTTCATGACCTTCGCCTGGTACGGTCATTTAAAGTTTAAGGAAATGAGTTGGAGTCAGAACCTGGGATTGCTAAGCATCATTCTTATCAGTTGGGGAATTGCTTTTTTTGAATACTTGCTCCAGGTGCCTGCCAACCGCATCGGATTTAAGAGTTATGGGGGCCCGTTTTCGCTGGTCGAATTGAAGGTAATCCAGGAAGTAATTACTCTGACTGTGTTTGTAATTTTTTCGCTGGTCTTTTTCAAAACCGAGACATTGCGGATCAATCACATTATCGGATTCTTCTTTCTTGTGCTTGCCGTTTATTTCATTTTCAAGAAATAAATATAAGAGGGGTTATAGAGTTGATTTCTCAGTTATCCTATTTCAGTTTCAAAACCGCTATACAATCTCTTCCCCGGGGCGGGTCTTCCATCGCTCATGCATCCAAACCCATTGAGAGGGGTGTTTTCGCACTTGCTCTTCAATGAAGCGCGTGTAATTCTGTGTGTTCGCAATCATATCTTGCTCATCATCGCCACTCAGCACCAAAGGAATCTCCGGGAGGATGAACATATGCTGAAGGTTATCTTCCCCCAGATGGATATAGGTTGGTACCACAGCGGCACCTGTTTTCATGGCCAGAATAGCAGCGCCTACCGGAGTAGCAGCTTGCATTCCGAAAAAATCTACAAACCGGCTTTTTACCCGCGTGTCCTGATCAATCAAGATGGCTACAGCACCTCCACGCTTGAGCGCTTTAATCAATCGCAAGGTTTCCTTACCTCGCTCGATCGCAACAGCGCCATACGCATTGCGATAATCAAATAACAACTCATTAAGACGATCATCTTTAAGCGGTGTTCCAATAATATTTGGCTTCAGTCCGCGTAATGACATCACTGTTATTTGCAAATCAAATGCTCCAAGATGGCAAGTGAGAAAAATAACACCCTTGCCCTTAGCATTCGCGTACTCAAAATTCTCATAATCATGAACAACGATAAATCTATCTAAATCTGCCAACGTCCTCACCGACCTGGCACGTAGTATATCACCAGCGTTTCTACCCAACATGGTGAACATCTCCTTACTCAGTTCAACGATTTCCCGCAATGATTTCTCTTTGCTGTAAGCAAGACCCAAATGTGCAATGCTGAGTTCTCTGGTTTTGGTAGCAAAAGCATAGGCTACTCGCCCAAGCATACCACAGAAGGCAAGCCATACCTTTCGGGGCATAAGATTAGAAACAAAAATCAGAAAGCGGACAAAGTAGTAAATGACGGAGTACTTAAGTCTTTTGCTGACAGCGCGATTTTCCATATTCAATACGCGAAGATAAGAGTCGTTTTGTTACTTTTAGGTTACGCCAGGCTATTTCCATGAAAACGCTCATAATTGTGAGGCATGCTAAATCAAGTTGGGACAATCTCAATTTGAAAGATATCGAGCGGCCATTGAACGATCGTGGCCAAAAAGACGCTCCTCGCATGGGTAAACGATTGAAGGAGCGAGAAATTACTCCCGACCTTTTGCTTTCGAGCCCGGCTGCCAGGGCGATGGAAACGTGCCGACAAATTGCGACCGTGCTCGACTATTCTGTTGAGAAAATAAAAATTGATAAACGCCTTTATCATGCCGATGAAGATACGTTACTTCAGATTGTAAGAGAACTAAAAGATCGTGATGATTGTGTGATGCTCTTCGGGCATAATCCGGGACTCACCGTATTTACCAATCTTCTTCTTAATGAAGACATCGACAATATTCCAACTTGCGGAATTGTGTCAGCTCAACTTAACGTAACTTCCTGGAGTAAGGCAAACTATGGGTCAGGTGAGTTGGATTTTTATGATTACCCCAAACGAAATTTACGGGAGTGACGATCGGCCGGGTAAATAGTCTACGGCTCTTTTCTTCAAGAAACCTTTTTCAGGAAATCGAAATCCGGCAACAAGCCGGACAGTGCTAATTGTATTCTTAATATCAATTTGTTCTATCCTCACATTTCTTCCCTGTGCTGTTAAATTGATGCCGGCAAAAAAACGATCGCCATTATAGCCGAATCCTAATCGCACTGCAGAATAAAGATTGATACTAATGTCATTTTTGACCAGTCCTTCCTGCGAATTGTACCTGACCCAATAGTGGGCCGGGCCCAAAACCAGAGTAGTGTTCAGAAAAAACTTATCAACTACAAAGTTATAGCTATAGCCGGGAGCCAGGCCAAGCGAAGTAAACCGCGCATCCTCTGTCGATGAACCTGCACCATAGATTTGTCTGGCATCCTTAGAGACCAATGCAGAGTCTGAACTAAAATTAAAAGATGAAACAACATAGCTCAATAAAAACGATCCACGACTTGCCTTCTGACGCTCGGCAAACGTGTAGGCCGACCGAAGGGAGAATTTCTGATGGCTAAAGATGTAGGCAAATGAAAATCCAAAATTTCGGGTAGCAAGGTCAGCGCGCTGTGGAAAGGGTTGATCGGAAGGAATTATTTGATCAGAATTTGAAAAATAAAATCCATTATACTTTTGTGTGTACACGTCCGCTAGCCATCGCTTACCCAATGCTACGGCTTGAAAATCCCTCACATCGCTTTTACCGAATCGCTCCTGACTTTTGAGATCAACCGGAACAGAAAAAGAGGCTTCTAACGTGATCTCAAAAATATTTATTCCAAAGCCAACGCTGTAGGAATTGTTGGGCTTGAAATTAAATTCCTTCTTCTTATCAAGCACACTAACGACTTGAAAGCTCAGCTCGCGTTTCTTAATAACAGGCCAAACAAAAAAATGATCAGAAAAATGTTTGATGTGAGTATGCCGAATCGAATCCTGACTAGCCACATCTGTTGGTAGTATAAGCAATGAAATGAACAAAGCTATAACCAACTTCAACCTCATATCATTTGTGTTGTGTTCCGCAATTACTTACCGTCACTCATTATTGCTTCAACAATTGGATACCGAATCTCAACATATTTGTCAGTGTTTGACAAGTAGATAACAACTATGTCGTCATTTATCCCTCTCATAATTTCAGATTTATATCCGTTTGCTCCACCGGTGTGTCCAGCAAATAGTCGCCTTACACCGTTAATCTCCGGGTCGTTTATAAACCAACCTAATCCATATCGTATTTTTTCATTGTACGGTTTAAAGATTTGTGTCAGCCCTTTTTTCGAAATCAGCTCTGCCTTTCTTAATGCCTTGTCCCACTTGAATAAATCTCCAACTGTTGAATAAATTCCAGCTGCGGAAAATGACTGAGATATGTCCCAGTAAGGTGCATTTAGGAAACCATTCTCCTTTTGCAAATAACCTGTCGCAAAATTTTGTTGAATCGTTTCTTGTGAGTAGTAGCCTGTATCCTTCATTCCAAGAGGTCCAAGTATTTTTTCCTCTAAGAGTTTCACATAGTCCTTATTTGTCACTTTCTCCAATACTACCCCTAGTATATAGTATCCCACTATGTCGGAGTACTTAAATTGAGTCCCAGGCACAAATTCCAAATTAGCCTCACAATATTTTTTAATGAACTCCCCTGTTGTCATAGGTTTATATCTGTCGGTCTGGTCTGCATTTGGAATACCATGTGTATGTGTCAATAAATGCCTGATTGTTACCTTGTCGCCAGTCTCCCTTCTAAAGTCAGGTAGATACTTTGTAAGTGGGGAGTCAAGGTCTAGCTGTCCAGTTTCTACATGTTGCATAACTAACATTGCAGTAAACTGCTTTGTCAACGAACCGAGTAAGAATTTTGTGTCGAAATTGTTTGCAATGTTGAAAGACTGATTAGCTGTCCCATAGGCTTTTTGAAAGATAATTTGCCCACCTTGGCCAATTAGAACTACTCCACTTAAATGTTCTTTGGAGTGTATCTCGTCCAATATTTTTGAAATTCTCTCGCTTTGTCCGTTGGCTGTAATTGTCGCAAAGAGGAAAAATATTTTTGCTATTAGTCTCATCTGTCCGAGTAATTATGACGCCCGACTACAGAATATATTCGCTAAGGTCTTTATTTTTTATAAAACCATTCAATTTTTGCTGCACCACTGCTTTTGTGATTTGAATTTTAGCGCTTGCATTTATTTTATCAGGAACATCGTAGAGAAATTCATTCAATAGCTTACTCATTACCGTTTGGAGTCGTCTTGCTCCTATATTCTCAATTTCTGAGTTAATAGAGAATGCAATGGAGGCCAATTCCTCAATAGCATCATCATCAAAAGTTACTTCCACATCTTCGGCATCAAACAAAGCACCATATTGTTTGGTCAATGCGCCTTTAGGCTCCTTGAGTATTCTGATAAAATCTTCCTTCGTCAAATTATCCAGTTCAACCCGTATCGGAAATCGTCCCTGCAATTCGGGGATCAAGTCCGAAGGCTTAGAGATATGAAATGCTCCGGCAGCGATAAACAAAACGTGATCTGTTTTTATAACGCCATGTTTTGTATTAACCGTGCTCCCTTCCACGATTGGCAAAAGGTCGCGCTGCACACCTTCACGACTGACATCAGGGCCACCGCCCCCTTTCTTTCCGGCACCGGAGGCAATTTTATCTATCTCATCAATAAAAATTATTCCGGTATCCTGGGCTCTGCGAATGGCTTCCTCCTTCACCTCGTCCATATCAATAAGGCGGGAGGCTTCTTCCTCCAACAAAATTCTTCTGGCCTCTGCAACAGTTACTTTCCTTTTCTTCGACTTCTTCGGCATCATGCCTCCAATCATTTCCTGCAAGTTCATCATGGAGACTTCATCCATCATGCCTGCGCCAATCATTCCTACATTGCCACCTCCTCCTTGCTTTATGTCGATGTCGATTTTACGATCTTCCAACTCACCATTTTTTATTTTCTCTCGGAATAGGTTGCGCGTACGTTCATTCAATTCCGTATCAGAGCTAGGCATTTCACTACCATCAGCCGTTGGTGAAAATCCTGTCTTAACACCATTCGATTTCAGGGGAGGAATCAGTGCATCGAGAATAATTTCCTCCACGGCAAGGGCGGCTTTCTCCTTTACAGCTTCTTTTCTTCGTGCTTTTACCATGTTCACCGATTGCTCGGCAAGATCGCGCACCATACTTTCTACATCGCGACCCACATAACCTACTTCTGTAAATTTGGAAGCCTCCACTTTAACGAAGGGGGCATCGGCAATCTTTGCCAGACGTCTGGCAATTTCTGTTTTACCAACGCCAGTCGCGCCAATCATGAGAATATTATTTGGGATAATGTCTTCCCGAATATCTGACTTCACACTCATCCTTCTCCAACGATTTCTCAGAGCGATAGCAACATTACGCTTGGCTTCATACTGACCAACAATGTACTTATCAAGTTCTTCGACAATTTGCTTTGGCGTGAGGTATTTCGGATCCAACATATTTCTTTAATTAGGCTATTTCTGCTTTGACTGAATTGCAATTGGCGTTACGTCTGTTAATTCAAGTTCTTTCACCATGTCAGTTACAGTCAACTTATACTTCTTGAAGTGCTCCGTCTGAATGTGCGATTGATAGGCTGCCATACTTGCATAGGTCTCTACGATTGTAATCCTGTTAGGAGTATTCTTGTCTTGTACTGCAGTATATGCCAATACTCCTTCTTCGTACCTTAATGCTGACTCCATCTGCGTCTTTAGGGCAATCAAATAGTTGGGCAACTTATTGCTATCTACGGTAATCTTCGCAATACGCATATATGATTTTGCCTCTTGTGCCAGGCAATCATTGAATGACAATACCATCATGATTGCCATCAAAAATAAAAGTTGAACGCGTTGCTGTTTCATGTTAATCAATGCCATACCAAATTGTTTCTGGTTGATAACCAAGTTGTGCAATAAAGGTTATGCTATCAATAATTATTTCCTAGCTCTTCGCTTCCTGCAATACAAATTGCAGTGGCTTTGCTACCTTCTCCTTCAGCAGCGCTATCTTAAGTACTTCGTCCACCGTATCTACATAATGGAAGGTAAGACCTTTGATATAATGTTTCTCTATTTCCTGAATGTCGCGCCTGTTTTTAGAACTCATAATGATTTCCTGAATGCCACTCCGCTTGGCCGCAAGAATTTTCTCTTTGATCCCTCCTACCGGCAATACCTTACCTCTCAGGGTAATTTCACCAGTCATCGCCAGTTTGTCTTTTACCTTTCGCTGCGTAAATGTAGATGCCAGCGAAGTAAGCATTGTAATTCCTGCTGAAGGTCCATCTTTCGGCACGGCACCGGCTGGCACGTGAATGTGAAGATCGTATTGTTGAAATACACGATGATCAATTTTTAAATCGTTGGCGTTGGACTTCAGATAAGATAACGCGGCCATAGCGGATTCTTTCATCACATCGCCTAGCTGTCCCGAAATAGTCAACGCTCCTTTGCCGCGGCTCACACTTGATTCAACGTACAAAATATCTCCTCCTACCTGAGTCCACGCAAGACCTGTAACCACGCCTGCTATCTCATTCCCCTGATATAATTCCTCATCGAATACTTCTGCGCCTAATATTTTCACAACCTGTTTGGCCGTGATCTCCTTGTCTACACTTTCTTCCATGGCCACTGACTTGGCAATGCTTCTGACAAGCGCTCCTATTTTTCGCTCAAGGTTTCGCACTCCCGATTCTCTGGTGTAAGCCTCAATAACTTTCAAAATGGCCTCCTTGGTAATCTTAATGTTAGACGCCTTCAGGCCGTGCTCCAACAGTTGCTTGGGCACTAAGTGCTTAATAGCAATCTGAAGTTTTTCTTCCACGGTGTAGCCCGTCAATTCAATAATCTCCATGCGGTCGCGCAATGCAGGATGAATCGTATCTAATGAATTGGCTGTAGCAATGAACAATACTTTGGAGAGATCGTATTCAACTTCCAGATAATTGTCGCCAAAGGTTCCGTTCTGTTCAGGATCCAATACTTCCAGTAATGCGGAAGAAGGATCGCCTCTAAAATCAGAACGCACCTTATCAATTTCATCGAGTATAAACACCGGATTGGATGACTTCGCCTTTTTGATGTTGGCCAATATCTTTCCTGGCATAGCGCCTACATAGGTCTTGCGGTGGCCGCGTATCTCCGCTTCATCATGAAGCCCACCCAATGACATTCTTATGTAATGACGTTGCAACGATTTTGCAATCGATTTTCCCAACGATGTTTTTCCAACACCGGGAGGACCGTAAAGGCACAAGATGGGTCCTTTCATATCTTGCTTCAGCTTCAGCACGGCCAGGTACTCAAGAATTCTTGTCTTTACTTTTTCTAAGCCAAAATGATCCTTGTTAAGAATTTTCTGCGCTCGTTTTAAATCGAAGTCATCCTGCGTGTATTCGCCCCACGGTAAATCCAACATGAACTCCACATAATTCATAGCAATTGGAAATTCTGCGGCTTGCGGATTGACGCGCAATACCTTGTCCAGTTCTTTGTTGAAATGCGCTGCTGTCTGTTTCGACCATTTTTTCTCAAGGCCTCGCTTGCGCAATTTCTCTACCTCCTTATCGGGGCCATCGTAGCCGAGCTCATCTTGCAATACTTTGATCTGCTGGCGCAAAAAATAATCTCGCTGCTGTTGATCAATATCCGTATGCACTTTTTTATGAATTTCACTCTTGATCTCCAGCATTTGAATTTCCTTCAGCATATACTGAAGAAGCAATGTGCCACGATCAATGATGTTGCTCGTTTCCAGAATTTTTTGCTTCTCAGAAACCTCAACATTTAAGTTGGAAGAAAGGAAGTGAATCAAAAATGCCGTGCTCTGAATATTATCAAGAGCCATTTGAGCCTCCTGAGGAATCTCCGGATTAAGTTTTAAGATTTTAAAGGCAGCATCCTTTAGTGATTGCACCAACGCTTTCACCTCACGACTTAGCAAATCAATCTGAGGCTCAACCTGCAGATCAATCTTCGCCATGAGAAAGGGTTCTTCCTGCGTAAACTCTTTTACAGCAAAACGATTTTTACCCTGAATAATGATTGTTGTATTACCATCGGGAAGCACGAGCATCTTGATGATGCGAGCCACGGTTCCAAATTTATAAAGATCCTCAACCATGGGCTCTTCGGCTTGCTTATTCTTCTGTGCCACTACGCCAATGATTCGGTTTCCCTGATATGCCTTCTTGATCAGTCTGATTGACTTTTGACGCGTGACAGTTATGGGAATAACTACCCCGGGAAACAAGACCGTGTTTTTAATCGGAAGTACGGAAAGCTCCTCCGGTAGATCTCCGGGTTTTAAATCGGATTCTTGTTCCGGATTGATCAACTGGATCAGTTCTTCGGAATCTTCTTGCGCGATGGGTGTTATTTCTATGGATTTAAACATGTTTCAAAATGCCAATTTGACACAAATAATTTGCGCCCACAATTAAATTACTGTGAGTCCCATGAGGCTCAATTGGGGTGCCAAGAGCGTTGTAAATACAGCAAAATTGTCCCAACTTTCGATTAACCAGCGAACTAAAACGACCCTTAGCGTCCGTGAAACTCCCGTTTATTACCTTTTTTGCGCTTATTTCAATCACATTCTGCCTGGAGTCTTTCGGGCAAAAGGAAAAGAAAAAATTTAAAAAGAGCGGTGTGGTGCGGCTCCAGGATTCGCTCACCTCCTACAGCCAGTCTGACATATTCGATTTCCCGAATGTGAATAAACTTGGTTTTTATTCCGATGGGAAGAAATTAAAACAACTTCAATTGGTAGAGAAACAAGGGTCCTCAGAGGAATTTTACCGCACACTCAAAGAGTATGTTAGCAATTTTGGGATTGAAAATTTTGGTAAAAATACCCCCATGCTCTGGCAGTTGGCCAAGCTCTCAAAAAAATACGGCCCATCAGGTGAATCTATTTTGCTTTATAAACTTGCATTAAAGCATCATCAGCAAGGAATTGATATCACTGATATGTATGCGCAATACGATTCGTTAGAAAGCGATCGAAAGAAATATTACGTTCCTCTTGATTACTATTATGAACTTGTGGCCTACCGCAAGGAAATAGATACATTACAACCACCTCATGGCGTATTAGTAAATATGGGTGAGGGAATTAACTCTACGAAAGAAGATTACGGGCCCGTGGTTGGCAATGTAGATTATGTTTTGCTTTTCACTTCCAAAAGAAATGCGCATAGCGAACGAGCTTACAATGAAGATCTTTTTTTTAGCCTTAAAATTGATGGCGCCTGGACAGCCACTCAAGGTTTTAAAAGCATCAATACGCAATACAATGAAGGGTCAGCTTGCTTAAGCATGGATGGCAAGCAGCTTTTCTTCTCTCGTTGCAATGCTCCGGACTCGTTTGGCAATTGTGACCTTTATACCGCCACACTTTCAAAAGATAGTACATGGAGTGACATCAAAAACATGGGAGCAGCAGTCAACAGTTCTGGCTGGGAATCTCAACCCTCGGTGTCCCATAGCGGTGATACATTATATTTTGCATCTAATCGGATCGGTGGCTTTGGCCTTAGTGACATTTACTTTTCGGTAAAAGACAACAAAGGCAGTTGGCAGACGGCAAAAAATATAGGGCCGATCATCAATACCAGAAACAGCGAAGTGAGTCCCTTCTTTCATCACGTCTTTAATGTGTTGTATTTCAGCTCCAATGGCCATCCTCTCAATTTCGGAGAATTCGATATTTATAAATCATATCGCACTACGAGTAAAAGCTGGCGAGAGCCAAAGAACATCGGGCCATTGGTAAATGGTGTTGGTAGTGAATATTATTTTACGATAGACTCCCGGTCGCACGATCTCTATTATGCGCGCTCGGTGGAAGACGATCTCAAGAATCTTGATCTCTATTCTTTTCCAGTACCCATGGAAGCTCAGCCGGAAGCTGTTACACAACTTAAGGGAACACTAGTAAACGGTACAAATGGTAAACCAGAAAAGGGAATTGTGTCTGTGATTGATCTTGATAAGGGTGTAGAAGTTGCGCCAAAATTTCTGCGAGAAGATGGCTCGTTTGATTTCAGCCTCATCAATAAACGAAACTATTTATTGATTATCCAGGGAGATAATTTTTTCAGGATAGAAGAAATCTTTTTTATGGATGGCGATACGGAAATAAATAAAGTAGCGGAGCCGATTGAAAGTAAAATTGAATTTGTGTCGTTGGAATTTGAAAATGGTAAGTCCGACATTCTTACAAGTATGCACAAAGACTTAGATAAACTTGCCAACTTCCTTATCGATCACCCCGAATTAAAACTTAAGATCTCTGGCCACACGGATTCACAAGGGCGTGAAGAAACCAACTTGAAGTTATCTCAATCGCGTGCCGATGCAATCAAATATTATTTGTCGCACGAATTTAAAATAGACAATACGAGAATCACCGCAATCGGCTATGGGAGTTCCCAACCGATTGCCCAGGAGGTAACCGATCAACACAAGCAGCTCAATAGAAGGGTTGAGTTTGAAATTTTTAAATAGCCAGCTGAGTCAGTTTAAAGATATGATGATGCCTGTGAATACGGCTCCATAGAATCATCATGTGGATTTTCTCTTTTGACGGAGGGATAATTCCTCTATATTTCAATAAATAAAATTCAATCACCTATGAAGACATTATCAAGTCTGGTCTTACTTATCTGCCTTAGCTCTATAGCTTACGCACAACCTGAATTACTTATCAAAGTAAAAGGGGAAAAAGACAAACAGTTTGTAAATACAGAGCTGGATAAAAAATTCAGCACGTACAAAGAAGTGGCAAAGCAAATCTGGAGCTATGCGGAATTGGGTTACCTCGAAACCAAGAGCACGGCATTACTTCAGGAGACATTGAAAAAGGAAGGTTTTACAATCGAGACGGGTGTCGCAGAAATTCCGACCGCATTTACCGCCACCTTTGGCTCGGGGAAACCTGTCATTGGAATATTGGCTGAGTTTGATGCATTGCCGGGGCTCTCGCAAGACAGCGTACCCTTTCAAAAAGCGCTTATCGCTGGTAAGGCAGGTCATGGTTGTGGTCATAATCTCTTTGGTGCTGCCTCCGCTGCCGCTGCCGTGGCACTTAAAGACTGGCTTGTCAAAAATAAAAAATCAGGTACCATAAGGTTGTTTGGTACTCCTGCCGAAGAAAGTGGCGGAGGTAAGGTGTACATGGTAAGGGCTGGCCTCTTTGATCCAATAGATGTGGTGTTGCATTGGCATCCTGCAGATCACAATCAGGCGAATGCCGAAACATGTCTTGCCTTTAAGCAAGGAAAATTCAGGTTCTACGGCCTTTCGGCACATGCGGCAGCCGCACCTGATATTGGTCGGTCTGCCTTAGATGGTGTTGAGACCATGGACTACATGGTAAATATGATGAGAGAACACGTACCCCAGGACGCACGAATTCATTATGTAATCACAAAGGGAGGGCTGGCTGCAAATGTTGTCCCCGACTTCGCGGAAGTAGAATACATTGTTCGACATCCGGACGTAAAGGTGGTTGAGAAAATCTGGGAACGCATTGTAAAATGTGCCGAAGGAGCTACACTTGGAACGGAAACAACGATGAAGTACGAAGTTATTTCAGGACTTTATAACCTTTTACCCTCCGAAACACTTTCAAAGACAATGCATAATAATTTATCTCTTGTTGGAGGTGTAAGTTACTCGCCATCGGATATTGAATTTGCAAAAAGCCTTCAAAGCACCTTTAGTTATAAAGCACCACCTATTTCTGACGCGATGGTAGTTCAGCCTTATAAGACGACTGCTTTCTTTCCTGCTTCTACCGATGTTGGAGATATCAGTTGGGTTGTACCAACAGTAGGCCTTGGAATCGCGACCTGGGTACCAGGAGCACCTGCACATTCATGGCAGGCTACTGCAACTGGAGGTATGGGTATTGGGTTTAAAGCAATGATCAATGCTGCAAAAACGATTTCGATGACAGGCATTGATTTATTTAATAATCCTGCCCTCATTGAGAAAGCCAAAGTGGAATTGGACACTAAGCGAGGACCAAATTTCAAATATAAATCACTGGTAGGAGACCGAAAGCCACCACTTGATTATCGGAAAGGACTTGAATAAAAACACTACGGCCCCGCGTTTGCGGGGCCGTAGTGTTTTATAGACACCTTATGAGTTATCCACCCGTAATAAGTTTGGCAATATCATTATAGAAAACAAATACCATTAGCACCAGGAGCATGGCCATTCCTATTTTCAAAGCCGTCTCAAAGAATTTTTCTGAAGGCTCGCGACCGCTGATCATTTCGTAAAGCAAGAACATCACATAACCACCATCCAGTGCCGGGATAGGAAGTAAATTCATAAAGGCAAGCACCATTGAAAGTAAGCCTGTCATTCTCCAAAATCGCTCCCAGTCCCACTCACCGCCATAAGCTTGCGCCATGCCAATAGGACCGGATAAGGATTTTCGGAAAGAAATATCGCCAGCGAATATTTTTTTGAATGCTTTAAGCTGAACAAAAATAACATTGAAAGCACGTGTTGTTCCTAGTCCGATGGATTGCCCAAAGCTATAGTCAATTACTGCTAGCTCGCTACGATCAATTCCTTTGGCAGCAAAACCAATCAGTTCCTGATCTTTGAAACTCTCCTTAAAAAATAATTCCTCTGCTCCTCTTTTTACTTTAAATGAAATGGAATCCCTCGGGCCGCTCTTTACAATCTTAGTCACCTCATCAAAGAACACAGCTGGCTTACCATCAACTTCCAGAAACTCATCTCCTACTTTTAGCCCCGCGCGCTCAGCAACGCTTTTTTCGCTCACCTTCCCCACAATTGCCGGAATCCTGGGAACAATAAAATTGCTGGCAGATTCTTTTCTATTAAAATTCTCAATAAAATTTCCCGGGATAGGGATATCAATTTGTTGACCTGCCCGATCAACTGTGTAATATGAATTCTGAGAAAGCAAGACATCCGGTTTAATGATGTCCTGAAAATCGTCAAAGTCTTTTCCATTTACTTTAATGACTTTATCGCCCGTCTTAAATCCAAGTTGCTCACCCAATTCAAGCGCTTGAATTCCGCCATGGGTATTCACAAAATTCTTAGGAATATAAGAATCACCGAGTGCATACGTAATACCAATAAAGATCAATATCCCTACTATAACATTCACGATGATCCCTCCAAGCATTACAATCAATCGCTGCCATGCCGGCTTAGATCGAAACTCCCAAGGCTCCGGTGCAGCCTTCATCTGTTCTTTATCCATGCTCTCATCTACCATCCCTGCAATTTTTACATAGCCTCCCAACGGAAACCACCCAACACCGTATTCCGTATCGCCCTTCTTGTATTTAATTATAGAAAAATTCAGCACATTGGCCATTGGAAAAAGGAAATCAAAAAACAGGTAAAATTTTTCTACCCGAATATTGAACATGCGGGCGGTAATGAAGTGCCCCCATTCGTGTACTGCTATTAAAATTGAAAGACTCAGAAGCATCTGAGCCGTCATTATCATTCCTTCCATAGACTAATTAAATAAATTTCATTGATAAATTAATTCCACAATAGATGAAGGCATTTTTGACTTTCAGTCAGTGAAGAGCAAATCATCTAATCAATTCCAAAGCCTTAATCCGCGTTTCTCTATCTGTATTCACGTAATCCTCGTAAACAGGGCTTGCCACATATTCCATTTTTGCCAAACACTGTTCCACCACTTCCGACATCTCAAGAAAACCAATTCGGTCTTTCAAAAATTCAGCCACCGCGATCTCATTCGCAGCATTTAACACACAAGGCATATTGCCCCCGCGGTTCAAGGCCTCAAATGCGAGCGCAAGATTACGAAAAGTTTCTGTATCCGGCTTCTCAAACGTCAGCGCTGGATAATTGCCAAAATCAAACCTGGGAAACTCACTTTTAAGCCGGTCAGGGTACGTCAAGGCAAACTGTATGGGTAAACGCATATCCGGTAACCCAAGTTGTGCTTTGATTGAGCCGTCTTCAAATTGAATAAGCGAATGAATAATGGACTGTGGATGAACAACTACCTCAACTTGCTGTGCGGTAAGTCCAAAGAGCCATTTTGCTTCGATGACTTCGAGGCCTTTATTCATGAGCGTAGCCGAGTCGATAGTGACCTTGGCACCCATCACCCAATTGGGATGTTTTAGTGCCTGGGCTTTGGTTACTGACTTTAAATATTCTTTATCCTTTCCGCGAAAAGGTCCGCCAGATGCCGTTAGTATAATCTTCTCAATCTTGTTATGGAATTCACCCACCAGGCATTGAAAAATAGCGGAGTGCTCAGAGTCCACAGGATAAATATTAACTCCTTTTCGCTTTGCCAGATCGGTGATCAATTCTCCCGCAACGACAAGAGTTTCTTTATTGGCTAAGGCAATATTTTTTCCGGCTTCAATGGCTCGAATGGTGGGTTGAAGACCAGAGTAGCCAACCAAAGCAGTAAGCACCAGGTCAATTGAATCCATCTCGACTATAGATGAAAGAGCATTCTCACCGGCATATACTTTTATAGGAAGAGAAGCGAGAGCATCCTTAACTTTTTGATAATAGGTTTCATTGCCAATGACGACAGCATTGGGACTAAATGCAATGGACTGCTGAATCAAGAGGTCAGCGTTATCTTGTGCGGTGAGTACCTCCACACATAATTGATCAGGATGTGCCTGAATCACTTCCAAAGCCTGACGACCTATACTACCTGTGGAGCCAAGAATGGCGATGGATTTTTTCAAGCTCAAAATTCTTCCCAATTAAGTACTCTTTGCGCATAACCTTTTAAATCCGAAATATCCAGTTGGACAACATTCCAAACCGTTTCCGCATCCACGCTAAAATACTCATGAACCAATTTATTTCTCATAGCAATAATATCTCGCTAAGGAATGTCAGGAAATTTTTCCTTCACATCAGAACTAATATTTCGGCTTGCTTCTCCAATAATTTCAAGCTTCCGTACAACCGCATCCTGTAACATAAAATTGACGAGAAATTCATCTTTGCCAATATTCAAAGTATACTGCTCAATTTGGCCAATGGCGTCCAGAATATGTTTTGCCAGAGTTTGATGACTTTTCATTCAAGAATATAATGCAAGTCCTTCTCAATAAATGGGCGAAGATGTGGTGATAATGACTTTTCAGTAACAATATCTACTGCCAAACCAAGTGCATCTGATATGCTTTGCTCAATGCTTACCAATTTCAGTAGGCTTATAGGATAAGTGTAATCCAGGTGAACTAAAATATCCAAATCACTACCCTCTTTATTTTCACCTCTCGCATATGATCCGAAAATTGCAATTTTCAAAGGCTTAATAGGACCAAGATATTTCAATAAGGTCTCTTTTTGAATTTCGCTAATCATACTGCAAATTTAACTAATTCCTCTGCAATCTTTCGATCATTGGATAGCCTCGGCACTTTATTCTGACCTCCTAATTTACCTTGCGACTTCATGTAATCAATGAATCCATTTTTTCGCAAGGAAGTTATTCTTAGCGTTCTTAATATGCTTCCGGCAATTAAGTCATCATAATAAACATTGAGTTGCCTCAGATGGTTATCCAATTCCAGAGAAAAAGATTCCAAACTATTCGGCACCACCGAAAATTCAATCAGCCACTCGTGATGAGGCATTCCTTCACGAGGTGTCACCTGAGGTGCAACGGTAAATTCCACCAATTCAACTTCAGGAAATTTTTTCATGGTAAGCTTCATCGCTTTTTCCACCTCCTCACCAATTACATGCTCTCCAAAAGCCGAAATAAAATGCTTGATCCGTCCGCTAACTACAATACGATAAGGATTCTTCGACACAAACTTTATGGTATCCCCAATGGAATAACCCCAAAGTCCGGCATTGCTGTTAATTACTAACGCGTAATTTTTGCCTAGTTCAACATCATCAATTGTAATGCGAGACCGGTTTTCGTTAAAGTATTCATCAGCCGGAATAAATTCAAAAAAGATTCCTGAGTTCAGAAGCATGAGTAGACCTTCCGCTTGCTGCGAATCCTGATAGGCAATAAAACCTTCAGAGGCAGGGTAAGTTTCAATCGAGGCAATCTTTTTCCCTATCGACTCAAAAAGCTTTGCCCTATAGGGTTCAAAATTCACGCCTCCATACACAAACACAGAAAAATTTGGAAAGACATCTTTAATCTTTTTTCCTGTCCGTGCCTCTATACGGTCAAAATACATTTGCACCCATGGCGGAATACCGGAGATAAGCGTCATGTCTTCACCGATTGTTTCATCAACTATCTTATCAAGCTTCGTCTCCCAGTCCTCAATACAATTCGTCTGATAAGTCGGTTTTTGATTGGTACGCAAATATCCCGGTACATGATGATTAACTATTCCGGAAAGTCGGCCTGTGTTTATGCCTGCCTTTTGATCTAACTCGGGGCTGCCCGATAAGAAAATCAAACCGCCATCTAGAAAAGAAGCACTCCCAGTTTCATTGACAAAACTAAGCAACGCATTTCGCGCACTATTGATATGATTGGGGATTGAGTCTTTCGTGATCGGGATATACTTTGTGCCCGAAGTGGTGCCCGAAGTTTTTGCAAAATATGCCGGAACACCCTTCCACAAGATATCCGACTTCCCTTCCACGACCTGTTCTACATAGGGCTTAAGCTCCTCGTAGTCGCGAACAGGAACTCTTACTTTAAAGTCTTCGTATGTTTTTATAGAGGCAAAATCATGATCCTTACCAAACACCGTGTGTTTAGCGGTTTCAATAAGGTTCTTAAAAATTCGTTGTTGAAATTGCGATGGACTTAATGACCACTCCCTGGTTTGCTTGGCAATAAGGGAGGCAAAGGGTTTGGCCAGCGTTGATCGGATTCCCATAAATGGCAAAGTTAATAAAAGGACGTCCTTGACAGCACGCCAATTTTTCTTAAAACTATGTCAATTTTTCCATTTCGTAATTTGGGTTGATTTTTGCACAAAGGTTGGAACTTTTGTCTCATACAAAACATCTTTTAATCGGGTTCGTTAACTAACCGAATTGACAGTTATGAAAACACTTCAAACAATAGTCATAGGCTTCGTTGCTGGCTTGGCTGGCGCATATGCTTTTTTTTCTTATCAGAACGAAAAGATTAGGAGAGAAGAAACCGCAGAATTTAATAACGTAGCCAATTACGAACCAACTACAGATTATAGGCCAACAATGGTTGTCCCCTCCGGCTCCTCAACTCTCGACAATGTAGATTTCAGCAGTGCTGCACAAAAAGTAACACCGAGTGTTGTTTACATTAATAGCATTTCACAAAGTGGCGCTTCCTATTCATATTGGGACCTCCTTTTCAATGGTGGCGGACAACAAACTCAGGTGAGTTCGGGGTCTGGCGTTATTTTCACGCAAGACGGTTATATCGTCACCAATAATCACGTAGTAGAGTCAGCAGAAAAGATTCAGGTTATTTATAACAAGAAGGCATACGATGCTGAATTAATCGGTACGGATCCTTCCACCGATTTGGCTGTTCTAAAAATTAAAGAAGTAAATCTCCCTGCCATTACCATTGGCAATTCGAAAAATCTTTCAGTAGGTGAATGGGTGGTAGCTGTAGGTAATCCATTTTCGCTTTCCTCCACGGTAACAGTAGGGATTGTCAGTGCTAAAGGAAGAAGAATCAATATTGTGGAAGACAAGTTTCCTATCGAATCATTTATTCAAACCGATGCAGCAATTAATCCGGGAAACAGTGGTGGGGCATTGGTGAACAAAAGCGGAGAGCTCGTTGGCATCAATACGGCCATTCTTTCGCGCACTGGTTCTTATACAGGTTATGCTTTTGCTGTGCCCATTGATATCGCAAAGAAAGTGGTTGCCGATTTGATAAAATACGGAATTGCACAAAAGGCATTCTTTGGCGGAGAAATTGCCGAACTTGATTATCAAAATGCAGAAAAATACAATCTTAAATTAACTACCAAAGATTACAAAGGAGTTCTTCTCGAAGATCTTTACAGAACAAGTGCCGCGAAGAATGCAGGGCTCCGGCCGTTAGACATCATCACAAAAATTAATGACATTGAAATTGACAGTAAAAGTGCATTCGAGGAAGAAATCAGTTATCGCTCACCTGGTGAAAAAATTTCGATTACCTACTTAAGGGATAGTAAGCCCGCGACTGTTTCAATCACACTTCTCAACAAGAACGGAGACGTAAGCATGGTAAAGCGTAAATTCTACCAGGATGCATTTATTGGCGCCACGTTGGAAGGAGTCGATTATGGAGTAAAAGTATTCAAGATTAAAGACGGTCTCTTTAAGAAGTTGGGTATACCGGAGAACTATACCATCATATCCATCAATCGTCAACGAGTGAAAGACCCACAAGATGTTATTGACTTTTTCAATGAATATAAGGGGCGGGTCCTTATTTACGGAATGAACAGTTCCAAACAGGAAATACCGCTGTCATTCACAATGCAGTAATTGTATTCTGAAAAATTGGAAGCTTAAATCAGGAAGCTACGCGCAGCTTCAGTTTCTTACTCAACTCTTCTACTGAGTTTTTGAAGTTGGGGTCTGTCTTGATCATGTCTTCGACAGACTCAAGGGCATGTATAACGGTGCTGTGATCACGTCCGCCAAAATTCTCTCCAATAAGCGCCAACGTGAGTTGTGTGTAGCGTTTGCAGAAATACATGGCCAACTGACGAGGTATGACAATCTCCCGCTTTTTCACTTTAGCCTTTAATGAATCAATATCTACCTTAAAGTATTCGGCTACCATCTTTTGGATGAAGTCCACGCTCACATCCGATTGAATTTCTTTGACAATATTCCTAAGCACCTCTTTTGCCAAATCCAGGTCAATCTCCTTTTTCAATAAGGTGGCATGGAAAATAAGCGAATTGAGAACACCCTCCATATCGCGGAGGTTAGTATCCACGCTGTAAGCAAGGTACTCCGCTACTTCAGAAGGAATTTCAATACCATCTGACTCCATTTTATTGTGGATGATGGCAAGTTTGGTCTCAAAATCAGGCTCCTGCAAATCGGCCGTTAGCCCCCACTTAAAACGCGACAGTAAGCGCTCCTGAAAGCCCTTAAGATCACGTGGCGGACAATCACTGGTCATGATGATCTGCTTCCCTGATTGATGTAATTGGTTGAAAATGTGAAAGAATATCTCCTGCGTCTTTTCGCGCCCAGCGAGGAACTGGACATCATCCAAAATCAGTAAGTCTACCTGCAAATAGAAGTTTTGAAACTCCTGCATCTTATGATTTTGAAGCGCATTCAAAAATTGCGTGGTGAAGTCATTCTGGTCTACATAAAGAACAATTTTGGAAGGAAGATTCTTCTTAATCTCATTTCCAATGGCTTGCACTAAATGTGTTTTACCTACTCCTACACCTCCATAAAGCATCAGTGGATTAAAAGATGTTAATCCAGGTTTTTTGGCCACTGCAATACCAGCAGCCCTGCCCAGGCGATTACAATCCCCCTCTACAAAGTTCTCAAAAGTATAGTTAGGATTGAGTCTTGAATTAACTGACTGAGGATTAAGTGCTTTGAAACTAAACGGAGAATAGTCCTCAATATTTCCATTGCCATTATGAGCCTGCGCATTGCTGCGCTTCATGCCCGCTCCATTGGGATAATTTACAAGAAGTGGCGGATTGCGGTGATTACCGCTATCAACAATTACAGAATATTCGAGTCTTCCTCCGTCACCCAAAACCTGATGTATGGCTTTTTTTAGAACCGGTACATAATGCTCTTCCAGCCACTCAAAAAAGAACTGAGAGGGAACCTGAATAGTAAGTACGTTCTGCTCAGTACGTAGCGGAACAATCGGTTTAAACCATGTGTTGAAATTCTGCTCATCAACGCTTTGGCGAATTACTTCCAGACAATCATTCCAAACCGTTGAACTATCGACTTCCATTAATGAGCGTTGAGTAGTGGAGTTTTTTTGCTCCTTTTTTTTAGGAGGGGAACAAAGGTGTAAAAAAATTGATGAACAAAAAAACAAAAATCAGCCTTGTATTTTAAGAAAATTTTAGCGTAAAGAATTTTGAATTGTGGTTGCAAAAATTGCTTTAATGCAAACTTAAATTGTATTTGAAACTCAATTCCTTTAGCTTATCTTTTCTCACTCATGAAAGAAAAAAAATATACTTTTTCTTCTCCTTCTGGCAAAGAAGATTGGATAGAAGCGGCCAAAAGTGAGCTTGAAGGCATTCACCCGTTTGATAAATTAGTTTTTTCGAAAGATGGGGTTAGCCTCCTACCCTACTACAATCAGGCAGATCTGAGTGATAAGACCATAAAGTCTCTTCCAGTCTCGGAAAATCTTTTTCTAGGGCCGCGCACATGGCTCAATCTTGCTCATGTACCGGTTATTGATTCGCGTTTGGCAAACAAAACCGCACTTTCGCACCTAAGCTCGGGTGCTGATGGTATTTTCTTCGACTTAAAAAAAGACTTTTCAGCAGCGGACCTTCTTCAGGATATTGAACTTCCGTTTTGCGGGGTTGCATTTCTGGTCGATCCAGATAAAGTCTCTTTTATAGAAAATTTCTTGGAATATGTCACTTCAAAAGAAAATTATGTAGCACGCTTATCAGGTGCCTTGTTTTGGAAATCCGACCCAAAAAAACTTAAGGAAATCATTGAGGACTTGAGTGATAGCAATCTCTTTTACGCCAATGGCATTACAAGCGATGAGTCATTGACACCAACGGATCAAATCAGTTCTTTACTTGCAAAAGCAGTTAAACGACTTGATAACCTTACTGATCAAGGACTAGAAGTCAGGAAGATCTTAGGCGCCACTGCCTTTTCACTCCCGGTACAAACGGATTTCTTTTTGGAAATAGCAAAACTAAAGGCGCTGCGCCAGCTATGGAGCCAACTTTGCCGGGCTTATGACCAATCATTCGAACATCCTTTATTTATTCATGCCTCCTCTCCACCATGGATCAAAGTAGAGTATCAGCCTCATGGAAATATGCTAAAAAGCACGACATCGGCACTAAGCGCTATCCTGGGTGGCACTGACGCTATTTCAATTACGGCTGAAGATTTGTCAAACCCATTGATGGCCAGAGTTGCCCGAAACGTCTCGTCAATTTTGAGGGAAGAATCACACTTATCGCGGGTAGCTGACCCGACATCCGGCTCCTATTATATTGAAAGTCTTACTGATCAATTGGCTCAACAAGCATGGGGTAAATTTCAAAAATTAGTGGCGGTCTAACTTGATTCTATGAAGCCCGATTTTTCAAAAATAAAATACGATCAATTCCCGGATGGAAATTCAAAAGTAAATTCCAACGTAAAGCCGTGGATACCGTCAGAGAAGATTGAAATTAAGCCCAGCTATTCTAAATCCGATCTCAATAATTCTAACCTACTGAACTTTCCCGCAGGACTTCCTCCCTATTTGCGTGGGCCTTATGCAACCATGTACACCGCGAGGCCCTGGACGATACGCCAATATGCAGGATTCTCCACAGCAAAAGATTCTAATAAATTCTATAGAAAAAATTTAGCCGCGGGCCAAAAGGGATTATCTGTTGCATTCGATCTGGCTACACATCGGGGATATGATTCTGATCACCCCAGGGTAACGGGCGATGTTGGCAAGGCAGGTGTTGCTATCGACTCTGTACTTGACATGAAGATATTGTTTGACCAGATACCGTTAGATAAGATGTCTGTGTCCATGACCATGAACGGGGCTGTCATTCCAATCATGGCATTTTACATTGTTGCTGCAGAAGAACAAGGAGTAAAACCCGATCAGCTAAGCGGAACGATTCAAAACGATATACTAAAAGAATTTATGGTGCGCAATACGTACATCTATCCGCCAGCACCATCCATGCGCATCGTGTCGGATATTTTTGATTATTGCTCAAAGAAGATGCCCAAGTTCAATAGCATAAGCATTAGTGGCTATCACATGCACGAAGCCGGTGCTCCAGCTCAAATCGAACTTGCCTATACACTGGCTGATGGCTTGGAATACCTTCGGGCTGGCATAAAGGCTGGAATTGCTGTCGATGATTTCGCACCACGCCTTTCTTTTTTTTGGGGAATAGGGATGAATTTTTTTATGGAAATCGCAAAAATGCGGGCAGGTAGATTGCTGTGGTCGAAGATTGTTAGCCAATTTCAGCCAAAGAATCCAAAGTCAATGGCCTTGAGAACGCATTGCCAAACATCGGGTTGGAGCTTGACAGAGCAAGATCCTTACAACAATGTCACCCGAACCTGCATTGAAGGTCTTGCCGCTGTTCTCGGTGGCACTCAATCATTGCATACCAACTCCCTGGATGAAGCCATCGCACTACCTACCGACTTCTCGGCACGCATTGCGCGCAATACGCAACTCTATTTGCAAAAGGAAATCGGGATTACGCAAGTAGTAGACCCATTGGGAGGGTCTTATTATTTGGAATCGCTGACAAGCGAATTAGCAGACAAAGCCTGGCAACTCATTGAAGAAGTAGAATCGCTGGGCGGCATGACAAAAGCTATCGAAAGCGGAATCCCAAAGATGAGAATTGAAGAGGCCGCTGCCGAAAAGCAAGCGCGAATTGATTTGGGGAAAGAGGTGATTGTGGGAGTCAATAAATATCGAACCGATGACAAGCCCGACTTCGAAATCCGTGAAGTAGACAATACCGCTGTGAGGGAAGAACAAATTCAGCGGTTAGAAAAATTAAAGCGCGAACGAAATCAACGTGAGGTGGAACTTTCATTAGAGGCGTTGACGCATTGCGCAGCGCAAGGCAATGGAAATCTATTAGAACTTGCCATAGATGCAGCACGCAAAAGAGCAACCCTTGGCGAAATCTCCTTGGCCATGGAAAAGTCTTTCGGCCGTTATAAAGCTGTTATAAAATCTATTTCCAGTGTATATTCAGGCGAGATGAAAAACCGCAAAGTCTTTGATGATGTTAAGGCCTTATCCGACCAGTTCGCAGCATTGGACGGTCGGAGACCCCGGATTTTAGTAGCGAAGATGGGCCAGGATGGGCATGACCGTGGCGCAAAAGTCATTGCTACCAGCTTCGCGGACCTCGGTTTTGATGTTGATATCGGACCATTGTTTCAGACTCCCGAAGAAGTAGCCATGCAGGCTGCCGAGAATGATGTTCATGTTGTGGGGGCATCCAGCCTGGCAGGTGGGCATAAAACGCTAATACCGGAATTAGTGCGGGAGCTAAAAAGAATTGGCAGGGCCGATATCCTCGTTGTCGCAGGTGGTGTTATTCCAGAGCAAGACTATGATTTTTTGGTTAAGCATGGTGTGTCAGGAATTTTCGGACCAGGAACCCCAATCACTGAATCCGCTAAAGAAATCCTTCAGCAACTGCTTAAGAGGTAAATTTTCCCCTGTATTTCCAGCGACTTCCAGCTTTCTTGCCAGCCTATGTAAAACAGTCTGCAATTCTGTAATTTTAGACTATAAATTTCTTTTCTATGAAACGAATTAATTCCTACCTCTTGGTATTTCTTTTACTGTTAAGCGCTTCCGCCATGCAGGCGCAGAGTAAGTATGATAAAATGATCACCGCTGCGGAGACAGCCTACAAAAGTGGTGATTATGAAAAAGCACTTAGCGCCTTGGAGAAATTCAAAAAGAAAGCCTTCAAAAAACTTGGCCAGCAAAACCAATATACCCCTACCTATTACTTTTTGAAAGCCAAGTACAATCTTAATTCAGGATTATTGACAGACTTTGAAACGAATCTTCAAACTGCCATCACATCCAGTATTAGTCTAAATCAGGAAAAAAGTGAGAAACATGGAGCAATGCTCATCGATGCTGCCGAATTGTACTCGCAAAATGGATCGTATCGGGTAGCAAAAGAATATTTAACCAACGCAAAAAAAATCCTTGAGGCTGGTGGATTCAAGAATGAAACCATTCTGGCCCGATGGGATGTGGATATGGGTAAAATATTAGCCGGTCAGGGCTTCTATAATGAGGCTCTTGAACTCCTGAATGCAAGAGAGCGATACTATATCGGCCGGGCAGTAAAGCAAGAGAGTTTTGTTGATGACAAAGGAAATCTGAAAAGCAGGAGATTACCCGAGGTGGAGATTACACAACGATATATCGATTACGCTAATCTGCTTACACAAATTGCAAACACGTATGGTAAACAGGGAAATTTAAAAAGTGCAGATTCTTCCTTCGCGTATGCTGCTACATGGACTGACAAGAACCTGGGGAAAACCAGTATTGAGTATGTTAGAAATCAACTATACAATGCCAAAGTCCTCGTTGAGAATGGTAATGAGAACCTACCCCGCGATCTTGAGTACAGTCGTACACTTGGCTACTTAAAATCACAACACAAGGCTTCTCATGTTGTTGGCATAGAAATTTATGAGGAATATATAAAGCAACTGCTCACCAATGGTAGTAGCGCCCTTTATCTTAATACCAAGTTGGAGTATGAGAAACTAATCAACGGAAGTTTCAAAAAGGGAAGCATCTATTTTGCCAGACTCAAAGCAGTTGATCTTGACAAAAAAATGAGCCAGGATAAAACCCGGAATCTGGAAAATGATGCCTTGAACGTTATCTCAAACACACAGGGGCTGCCAAGAAATAATATCACTACCACCGAAGTAATTGACTTTCTCGCTTCGTTGGCGGTCTCTGAAAAAAATTACGCCAATGCAGAAAAATACCTTTCGGACATTGTTGAAATAAAAACCGATCTCTTTGGTGCAGAGGCTCCAGAAACACATCTCGCCAAAGTACACCTGGCCAATCTCTACGTTGACTACACCAATAAGATAAATGAAGCGGCCAAAATTTATGACGAGAGTTTCACCAAAATAGTGGGTAAAGAAATAGGTGCATGGCATAAGGATCATCTGGATATTCTAAATCATATGGCTACGTTGTATGAACTAACCGACAAGTATAAAGATGCTACGAGCACACTTGATAAAGCAACCGAAGTAGCGCGGTCAAAATACAGCGATACGGATTATCAATATGGCGCTGAACTCACCAATATTGCAAAGCTTCAACTCAAACTAGGTCAATATGAAAAGGCCGAACTAAACCTTACTCAATCTTTAAAGATACTGGAGCAGTTTCGTAAAGAAGAAGACAAGAAGATATATCTCATCAATGCAATAGAGACACAAGCGACTCTCTTTGGAATCAAAGGATTATTTGATGATGCAGAAGACGCCCTGGATCGTTCACATAAAATAATTACGAAGGCAGACAATCTCGTTGGTGTTGATGACCTTAACACAGCAAAGGAACTTTCAAGCTTGTTGATTCAACTTGGCCGTTATTCTATTGCTGACGAACTGCTGACCAACCTCCTCAAAGATTCAGAAAAGCTCTACGGAGCAAATTCTATTCGATTGATTGAGCCGCTGGTAAATAAGGGACGGCTCACACTGGCGAAAGGAGATTATACTGAAGCCGACAAACTTGCACTAAGAGCAAATCAATTAGCAATCGGTGTTTATGGCGAAAACTCAACGAAGACAGCGCCAACTCAAAAGCTTCTGAGTGACATTGACTACACCATCGGAGACTATGATAAAGCTGAGGATAATATCAAAAAAGCGCTGTTGAGCCAGGAGAAGCAATTTGGAAGAAATCATATCGAAGTTGCCAAGTCAATTTCGCAACTGGCCTTGATTAAATTCCACAAAGGTGACGACTTAAAGGAAGTTGAAAAGCTGATGCTGGAGTCACGTGATATCATGGGCAAGCGACTCGGAAAGGATAATCCACAATATGCAGACATTCTCAAAAACGTGGCCATCCTCTACATTGCTCAGAAAAAATATGACGTTGCCTTCAACTCGCTGACACAGGCAGAGACTATCTGGAGAACCAAAACAGGAACAAAAAATAATATCAATGCAGCCAGCATTTACACACTGACCGGAGATGTTTACTATGAATTAAAGCGCTATCCCAAAGCCGAAGAATTCTATTCGAAATCCAAGGACTTGTATGAGAAATTTTTCAACAAAAACCACCCCGAGTATGTGAAAGTCCTGTCCAAACAAGCGAAAGTCTACTACATGGAAAAGGATTACAAGCGAGCAAAACGCAATATTGAAGAAGCGTTGGGTAACTACGAAAATTTTATCAAGCAATACTTTCCGGCATTGAGCGAACGTGAAAAGGCCAAGTACTGGAACACAATCAAAGTTGACTTTGAATTTTATAATACACTTGCCTTTGGACAATTGGAAGACTTCCGCGATCTGGCGGGCAAAGTTTACAATTATCAGCTGCTAACGAAGGCTTTATTGCTTAGTTCATCCATTAAAATACGCGAACGTATTTTAAACAGCCAGGATGAAACACTCAAAGCAAACTATACCTTATGGATCCAGAAAAAAGAATTTTTGACCAACGCGCTCTCTATGAGCACTCAGCAACTTACTGACAATGGCATTGATCCTAATGCATTGAGTAATGAAGTGGAAAGGCTTGAGCGTGAACTCAGCGAAAAATCTGAACTTTTCGGGCAAAGCTTTGAGCATAAAAAAATTACATATGAAAACGTACAAAAAGCGCTGGGTAAAAATGATGTTGCACTGGAAATGCTTCGCTTCCGTTACTTTGATCATGCCTTTACAGACTCCATCATCTATGTAGGCATGTATGTGAAAAATGACAACGCACGCCCTAAAGTAATTGAACTCCCGGAAGGACATCGTATGGAAACGAGGTACTTTAAATATTTCAGGAATTGTATTACCAGCAAAATTCCGGATGTCCTCTCCTATAAAATATTCTGGGAACCCATTCAAAAACAAATCGGTCAATATTCAACGATTTACCTGTCACCAGACGGTGTTTATAATCAACTTAACCTGGAAGCCATTCCTACTCCCGATGGTAAGTATGTAATCGATAACTCTAACATTGTCCTCGTCAGCAATACCAAGGATATTTATCTACGCAAGTTGAAATCAAAGACGACCAATGCCAGCAAGAATGCGACCATGTTTGGCAATCCAACCTTTTACCTAACCGCTTCTGCTGGTAATAGAAGCATTGCTTCGCTACCTGGAACTGAAAGAGAAGTGGAAGAACTGGAAGGCTTGCTTAAACAAAGCGGATACAAAACAAATGAATACACAGAATCTACCGCGAGCGAAGAACATGTGAAAGAACTGGAGAGCCCCAAGATATTTCACATTGCTACTCATGGATTTGTGGTTGCTTCCAACGAAGCAAAGGCAACTAACCTCACCGAAAATGAAGCGCAACAAACCGAAAATCCCTTAATGAAAACGGGACTCTTATTGAAAGGTGCCGGTGATTTACTTAATAAGACAAATTACAATTATAATCTGGAGAGCGGCATTCTAACCGCTTATGAAGCGATGAGCCTTAACCTTGACAATACCGACCTGGTTGTATTGAGTGCATGCGAAACTGGTCTTGGAGAAATTTCGCAGGGTGAAGGAGTCTACGGTCTGCAACGTGCCTTTTTGGTAGCTGGTGCAAAGACATTAATCATGAGTATGTTTAAAGTCGATGACGATGCCACTCAAAAACTGATTTTGAATTTCTACAAGAAATGGTTGACCACAAGCAACCTCCGTCAAAGTTTCATTGATGCCAAGAAGGAGCTTCGTGTTGAATACCCCGAGCCTATTTACTGGGGGGCATTTATGATGATAGGATTGGATTGATTGCTTGGGGCAGGTGTCTTGACATGATATGTAGGGCACCTTATAATCAAATAAAAAATGAGCCCCTTCCCATTAATGGGAAGGGGCTCATTTTTTACTAAAAGTCTACTTACTTCGCTTAGAACTTGTATGTCAATTGAGCAAGGTAAGTGGTTCCCATTTGATTGAAGTGTGATCCATCATATGTAAGAACCGGATAGCGGCCGTTAAACGTGATGAAACTTTTCTGTTCAGCAACTAGTGCAGGATCGTTTAAGATTGATTCTCCTGCCGCGTTTTCCGCTTTCAATTCGTACTCAGGGAATACATTCAAGATGTTTTGAATTGTAACGGATAACGTTGTGTGCGTATTGAAGTTGTACGATAACCCTAGATCTGTAACGATCTTTGGCAAAAACTCAACTCTCAAAGCCTTGCCTCCAGCGGGAGCTCCTGCGCTACTTAAATCTGCGTTATTAAATTTAGTAGGTCCAAAAAGCGTATTATTCAGATTGATGGCAAGCTTACCAGTTGTTAGATCTGCACCTAATATGAACTTGTATTCAGGGCGACTCGTAGTAAGCAATGATTCAAGTGTTTGGGTAAAAATCGGCAATCCAAAATTATCGTTAAGTGACTTATATCCACCTACCAACTTATTTTCAATAGTATAGTTACCTGCCAAATTCAAACTCAATTTTCCAGAACCCACGCCAATGTTTCTGTAGTTAGCCACAATATCAACACCGCTGGTTTTTGTTTGAGCGGCATTAATAAAAAAGGAAGTTGCATTAATAGTGCGCAATGGGTCTACATCTGGTTTGCTAACTTCCTGGCTATATACAATTCTATCATCAATGTTGATCGAGTAATAGTCCGCAGTAAGGGAGAAATTCCTGTTTGGATTAAAGCCAAAACCGAAAGAAATATTATCTGACTTCTCAGCTTTCAATGATGGCACACCCAATATCCTTGCCTCAGGGCTTATGTTGTTAGCAAGTCCGGTAATCACTATATCACCACCTGAGAAAGATGCCTGACTCAATGATAAATATTGTTGGTGTAGCGTAGGCGCTCTGAAGCCTGAAGAGATAGATCCTCTCAATGTGAAGGTCTCTCCGAACTTATAGCGCGAAGTAACTTTAAATACGTTGGCATTTCCAAAATCAGAATATTTTTCTGCACGGAATGTACCTCCGATCAGGAAGTTCTCTGTGATATCCCATGTCAAATCCACATAAGCACCTAAGTTAAAGCGATTGGCGGTAATTGCATTTCTGGATTGAAGGCCAGGAAAAGAGTTGGCACCCTGACCTGAATAGGAAGCCGTATCTCCAGGGATCAACTCCCACGTCTCACTGCGAAACTCAGAACCTATTGCCACAAAGAAGTTGTCAGCAACAGCTTTTGAAAAATCCATATTACCAACAATATGATTAAATGCATACCCTCCTGGCTTGAACGAAATAGGGCTGTTTTTGCGTAAAGAACGGTTTACTGTATTGTTTACAGTGAATAGCATTTTATTTCCGCCCACTGTTAAGCTCATGTCCTGTTTCCATCCATTCAAATCCTGAGACCTGAAGCCAATTGTACCATTGTAATCATTTAGGTCACCATCAAAGGAAGGTTGATAGCCAATATAACCCCTATAAAGGCCTGCCGCCTTGTCGTTGGCTATATCAGTATACAGGTCAGACGGAGGCACAAATTCATCAACCAGCGGAGTTAACGGGTCATCTGGAGTTCCTGGATCACCATAACTCTCTGCATCCACCGTATAATCAGGTTGGCTATTATCTGGTGTATGTAGTAATAAGTGATCTGCTCTCCAGTACGGCTGACGATAGTTGGCATTACTTTGAGTCTTTCTGTAAACATAAGCCGCATTGAAGTAAACTTCAGAATTTGCACCAACTGGAATTGCTCCGTTGAGCAAGAATTTTGCTGAAGTGTTATCTGGGGTTCCGTTTTTGTTGTTTCCATCAGGAAAACGTTGCAGATAATTCAAAACCTGGGCTGTACTTGTTGCCGAGCCATTAGTAAGGTCTCTTGCATCGCTTAGACCGTCAATTTTATCTTTTCGTATTGCAGCATCCTGCTGATTAAATGACAAATGATAATTGAGAAATCCTTTATTGCCAAAATTAGCGCCACTATTGTAGTTGACACCATACATCGTCCCCCCAAACTTAGTTGTTGAGCCTGCCGTCACAGAAACTGAAGTAGCATCATAATTATCCTTCAGGATGATGTTCATAACACCCGCTATCGCATCTGATCCATATTGAGCAGAGGCACCATCGCGCAGTACTTCAACGCGCTTAATAGCATCTGTAGGGATTGCAGAAAGATCAGCGCCAGTTTCTCCGCGACCTGGGCCTGTTTGTGTGTAAACAAGTGAAGTCAGGTTTTTACGTTTCCCATTAATCAGAATTAAGGTACGGCTGGGGCCAAGGCCTCTTATCTCATAGGGGTCAAAAAGCGAAGTCGCATCATTAACAGGAGTGTTTACCGTGTTGAATGATGGTACTCTGTATTGCAGTGCCTTATCAAAGGAAACTTGCCCGGAAGTTTTTAGATCAGCTGCTGCTATATTATCCACCGGTAGAGGCGTATCTGTCAGCGTGCGCTGAGAGCCTCTGCCCACTGATACCACAACTTCGTTAAGCTGCTCAGCAGCTGGTTCCATAGAAACCGAAAAGTCGGTGCGACCTGCAATTTCTATTTCCTGCGTGGCATAACCCACAAAGGAAATTACCAGCGTGGTAGCCGAGGCAGGTGCTTTTAATACGAATTTTCCGTTGCTGTCCGTGGCTGTTCCGGAAGAACTTCCTTTGGCAACAACGTTGACGCCCGGAATAGGTGAACCGTCCGATTGGTCGGTCACCGTACCCGTGAGGTCAGTGGTTTGCGCCATTGCCTGCAATCCTGCAAACAACAGCATGATGAGAATAGATAGATGTTTTTTCATGTGTGTTTTTTTGGTTAGATATTCTAAATCTATTAAAAAAAACTTAACATAAAAAGCGTTGCCCGGTAAGTGATATTGTGTATGCTGCACGACATTCGCATACAAATAATAAAAAACCCCGAAGCGTTGGCTCCGGGGCGCTCTCTATTTGCAAGCAGAGAGTTAGTAATTCGTAAGGGTCATGACTTACTTGAAGTGTCTGACCCAGTGATTCTGGTGTTGACTAGTAGCGATAGTAATCCGGTTTGAATGGACCTTTTACCTCTACTCCAATATAACTAGCTTGTTCTCCAGATAACTCTTCCAACTCCACGCCAATTTTCTTTAAATGAAGACGTGCTACCTTCTCATCCAAATGCTTAGGAAGCATGTATACTTTGTTCTCGTACTTACTTGTGTTAGTCCAAAGTTCCAGCTGCGCCAGTGTTTGGTTTGTAAAGGAGTTAGACATCACAAAAGAAGGATGACCTGTCGCGCATCCAAGGTTAACCAATCGGCCCTCTGCCAGTAATATCACCTGACGACCATTCTTCAATGTATACAGATCTACTTGTGGCTTCACTTCATCTTTGGTAGCGTTCTTGTTAAGCCAGGCCACATCAATTTCATTGTCGAAATGACCAATGTTACATACAATGGCCTTGTCTTTCATCGATTCGAAATGACGACCTAATACAATTCCAAAATTTCCCGTAGCCGTAACAACGATGTCCGCACCTTTTACGGCATCATCCATTCTCTTAACAGCAAAGCCATCCATGGCAGCCTGCAGTGCACAAATTGGATCAATCTCCGTAACAATCACACGGGCACCCGCACCGCGCAACGAAGCCGCTGAACCTTTTCCAACGTCACCATATCCTGCCACCACAGCCACTTTACCTGCCATCATTACGTCTGTAGCTCTGCGAATAGCATCTACCAGCGATTCCTTGCAGCCATACTTATTATCAAACTTGGATTTAGTCACCGAGTCATTGATGTTAATGGCTGGTAATGGAAGCTTTCCATTGTTCATCCGTTCAATCAATCGGTGAACTCCGGTAGTTGTTTCTTCGGAGATACCGCGGATACCGGCAATCAATTCGGGATTCCTGTCCAATACCATATTGGTGAGATCGCCACCGTCATCCAAAATCATGTTCAACGGCTTGCCATCTTTGAAAGCATACAATGTTTGCTCAATGCACCAGTCAAACTCCTGTTCGTTCATTCCCTTCCACGCAAATACAGGAATACCCGCGGCAGCGATAGCCGCAGCAGCATGGTCTTGTGTAGAGAAGATATTGCAGGAAGACCAGGAAACTTCTGCTCCCAATTCAATAAGTGTTTCGATAAGCACCGCGGTCTGAATTGTCATGTGCAGACATCCTGCAATGCGAGCGCCTTTCAGTGGCTTCTTTGCTCCGTATTCTTCACGGGTTGCCATAAGGCCTGGCATCTCTGCTTCAGCCAATTTAATTTCTTTGCGCCCCCAGGCCGCCAGGGACATGTCTTTTACTTTATAAGGAGTTTTTTCCGCTATCATAGGTTTTTATGGTTTCTATTCAAATAAGGCGTCAAAAGTACAACAAAGGTTTGAAAAAATTTGCTACGAATGCCGTGTAATTCAGTTCTTTACAGCTACCGATGAACTTTTGGCAATTGAGTGCATGTTGAGAATAAAATTTCAAACGAATGAACAAGCCCCAAATAAAAATAGAAGTAGTGTCTGATGTGGTATGCCCCTGGTGCTACATCGGTAAACGAAGACTTGAAAATGCATTGGATCAGCTGAAGGATCGATTTGATTTTGATGTAGAATATTCTCCGTTTGAGCTTAATCCGGACATGCCTACGGAAGGTAGAAATCAAAAAGAGTACTTAATACAAAAGTTTGGGGGCGAAGTCAAATATCAACAGATCACAGGCCATGTAACAAAAGTAGCGGCAGGCGAAGGCTTGAATTTTGATTTTAATAACCAACAGGTTTCCCCCAATACAAGAGACGCCCATCGGGCTATCTGGTTTGCAAAACGCAAAGGGAAACAATTGGAAATGAAAGAGGCTTTGATGAAAGCTTACTTTGAGCAAGGCGTTGATCTGTCAAAAAAAGAAAACCTGGCACAAGTAGCTGCTCAGGTGGGCATAGATTATGACAAGGTAATGACGCTTCTTGAATCTGAAGAAGGGCTAGCCGAAGTTACTTTTGCTGAACAGCAAAACTATCAGCGCAATGTAACGGGTGTACCCTTTTACATCATTAATAATAAATATGGAATTTCTGGAGCGCAACCTGCTGAGTCATTTGTACAGGCACTTACCCAAATCGGAAGTGAAGTAACCACGGGAGAAGTGTGCGATGTGGACAAAGAAGATTGTTAACTAAGACTGACCAGAAGACTCACCTCTATTTTTTAATAAGTTCATCTTGCTTGATAATGGCCGTCCAAACGCTGGTCTTTCCATTATCCATACGAGTCCAAATAGGAGCAATTATTCCCTTGTGTGCGGCAATATTATTGTAATCACCAAAAAACACTTCGCTACTTGGTACAAAAGGGCTTTCGCTTATTTTCAATTCATGGAAATTGTTTCCGCCATCGGCTGAGTAGGCCAGATACACATCTGTGTTGAAGTCATTGTATGCTCTACGGTCGTAGTAAATGATATAAATGTAGCCCGTTGTTTGATCGACAGCCATCCAGGGGAAAAACTGATGCTTGCCCGAGTCATCTTTATTAATGCGTGCTGGCTGTGTCCAATTGTCGCCATGATTTATTGATCGCATAAACCAGATATCGGTGTCGTCTTCTCCATTCGTTTGATCGGCCCACACCAGGTATAAACTTCCGCGGTAGATGCCTTTGCTGTTATCGATCATGAGTACAGGCATGCCATTGCATCGGCTAATGCCTGGGATATTCATGGACCATCCACCGTTTTGTTTGACCACTGCCATGTCATTTTGTAACCATGTTTTACCCTCGTCATACGAGCGATCCATAAAAATAATTCCCTGATTAGCCCAGGTCACAAACATCTTACCGTCCGCCCCAATGGCTGGCACAGCTCCTTCTGCGGTATTGTCATCGTCAATACAATCTCCATGCGTTTGACTTAGCTCGATAGGATCGTTCCATTTCTTTCCTCCGTTATTGGATTTGCTGAATATAATGTTCGATTGACAGTTTGAATCCTTCAACCCATATTTATCAAACTGAGTCCATGTAACGCAGAGCTGATCACTGTTCGGATCTACAGCAGGCCATGCTTTGTCCATATCCTTTGGTGGATTGTACCCAATGGATGTTCCGGAACTCCAGGTTTTTCCACCATCTGTTGACTTCTGACAGACAATTCTTTCAAGCCATCCTTCCGATTCGTTGCTGCCCGGATTGGCTAAATGAAAATAATAAAAATCTCCCTTCACATCGGAAACCAAGGCAGGATCGCCATAGACCCCATAAGGTGATTCAAGTTTGGTCTCATTCCATGTAGCTCCACCATCTAAAGTATAAATAGCTCTATTAAGCACAACTCCTGCCACGATGTTCTGAGGATTTTTGTGATTGATGGCAATGCTTGGTTCAACTGGTGGATAAATACCCTCTTCTTCTTTGGCCAACCTTATGTTTTTGAATTGAGCCATTGCGGTAATGGCAACAAAAGTCAGGGCTATGGAAAATAAACAGACAGCAGTTCTTCTCACGCTCACAGGTATTTTAAATTTTTAAGTAGCTCAATCCAATATGCATAGCCAAGCGAGTTCAAATGTAGACCATCTGATGAGTATTTGGTCTCTAACTTACTTTCTTTATCCAAAAAACCTGAATAAAGATCAACGAAGGTATAATTCATCCGGTCTGCATATTTTTTTAACTGCGTATTAATCGTAATGACGTGATCATTCTTATCATAATTTCGGGGGAATTCCTTAAACGAATTATTAGTAGGCAAAATGCTTTGCACATAAATTTTCGTTGCTGGTGTTCCCGAATGGATTTTGCTAATGATTGTCAGCAGGTTCTCAAGAATGATTTCATCAGGAATGTTCTTTGAGATATCATTTATTCCAATCAGTAAAAAAAGCTTGGAAGGCTTATGCCTTATTATTTCATCAAGCCGATGGAGGATACCAAATGTAATGTCACCGCTGATGCCTCGGTTGATTACCGTGGAGTCGTTAAGTAACTTTTTCCAGTTTCCACCTTCGGTAATGCTGTTGCCGAGAAACATGATTTTCCCCTTACCGGGGGATTGCCTGTTAAAGGTTTCCAGCCTAGCCCTATAGTGGTCTGGCAGATTAGGAATAGTATCCCAACTGCGCTGGGCGTCAGCTGTCAATGCTCCCAAAAAAATGAACAAACTCCAAAAGAAAGCCTTAGCGGATCTGGCAACTAAATGTATAGCCATAAAAAAGATTGAATTGCGCCTAAATTTACAATTAACCCCATGGAAAGGCAATTATAATTAAGTGAGAGAGGCCTTCAGGCCTGACGGAATTTTAGAGCATTAAACGAGAAATTCCCAATCGACAAAGGGGTATCGTCAGCACAGAGAATTATAAATATGTCGGGCCTATTGAACACCTGGCAGGCGGAAAAAAACTTTATCGAATTAAAACAATTTCATTTTATGTCTGTTGTTGCAGGCAATTGACGTTGTGCTATATTTGCGCTCCGAAATTGAAAAAAACAACTTAAAACTATGAAAACTCAAAAATCACTTCTCATCGTAGGCATCTTCGCTGCCTTCGCAATTATCGTTACCAGCTGTGGTGATGGTGGAAAAGCCGCTAAAGAAAAAGCTACTCAGGATTCCATCCGTGTCGCTGACTCTCTGGCCGTTGTACAACGTGTAGCTGATTCAATCGCTGCTTTGCCTAAGTCAATTGCTGAAACCGCAATTAACACACCTAACTTGAGCACGCTGGTAGCTGCCCTTACTGCTGCTGAATTGGTAGACGTAATGAAAGGTACTGACGCACTTACTGTTTTTGCTCCAACCAACGATGCATTTGGTTCTATCCAGGCAACTGTTGATATGTTGTTGAAGGCAGAAAACAAATCTAAACTTCAGAATGTATTGAAGTACCATGTTGTTGCAGGAACCGTAAAGGCTGCTGATTTGAAAGATGGTCAGGAATTAACAACGCTTCAGGGCGAGAAAATTAAAGTATCCATTAAAGACGGCAAAGTATTCGTAGGTGGTGCTGAAGTAACCAATCCTGATGTAGCCGTTAACAATGGTGTAGTTCACATGACTAACAAAGTATTAGTACCTAAGAAGATGTAATTTAGTTTACGTTTTCTTCTTAGTTAAAAGAGCCCTGCGGATATCCGAAGGGCTTTTTTATTTGCCTGCGATTGCCCAACTTTTGCAAAATCATGATCTTTTCTCATCTTCTGCCCTGATTGCAAATGACACCTGCGAAAAATTACACGCTCACCGTAGCCATTACACTCGTGATTGCCAACATGATTGGCACGGGAGTTTTTACTTCTCTGGGCTATCAGGTAAGCCCTATACCTTCCGGGTTTGCTATTCTTATGTTATGGCTAGTGGGTGGGATCATTGCCTTGTCCGGTGCGTTTACCTATGCTGAAATAGCCACCACACTGAAGCGATCCGGAGGCGAATATTATTTTTTAGGAAGAATATTTCATCCGGCACTTGGGTTTGTCAGCGGTTGGATGAGTGCCATGGTTGGTTTTGCAGGGGCCATCTCCGCAGTGGCCATTGCCATTGGAGAATACTCTCAAGTGGCCTTGGGTGTACCCACCAAAGTGGTGGCCGTACTGGCTATTCTCCTGGTATCTACCATACATTGGTTTGGCGTTAAGACAGGAGGACGAGCTCAAACCTTTCTTACCGCTATAAAACTTTCGCTTATTGGCTTCTTTTGCCTAACACCTTTTTTTATCTCTGCGAATAATACGTCAGGCATTTCATTCATGCCAACAGCTCAGGATTTTTCGCTGATCGTAAGCCCGGGCTTTGCCGTGTCTCTGGTATTCGTAGTCTATGCTTACACAGGCTGGAATGCCTCGGCCTACATCGCTGGCAATCTTGACAACCCTCATCGTAACCTTCCCATTTCATTGATTGTAGGAACATTCATTGTAGCTGTTATCTACATAGCACTCAACGGCACCTTTTTGTACTCAGCCACCTTTGCTGAACTTGACGGTCAAAATGATATTGGTAATGTAGTAGCCCAAAAACTTTTTGGCACTAAAGCCGGATTTATTTTTTCTGGCTTGTTCAGTTTTGCATTGCTATCCACACTCAGTGCGATGACTATCGCGGGACCGCGTGTGACAGAAGCGATGGGAGAAGATTATCCTATGCTAAAAGGTTTCTCAGCAAAAAACAAATTCAACATGCCTTACCTTGCCATACTAGGCCAGGGAGTGTGGGCTATCTTTTTGGTGTTGGTAAGTTCTTTCAAAGAAATCATCCAATATATTTCTGTAAGTCTTTCCATCTTCTCCATGATCACCGTGCTCGGTATTTTTCTGGTCCGCAAAAAATTCAAGAAAGAAGAAAGGCCCTATCAGATGCCCTTTTATCCCATTCCGCCAATACTGTTTACTGCATGTACAAGCTGGATGATTTACTATGTTACCAGTGACGATCCGTATATCATTCTGTACTCACTCGCCACTATGGTTCCGGGATTAATTTTATATTTTGTGGTTTCAAAAAAGAAAACGTTGTGAAATTCTATCTCTCGTCAGTCCTTCTGTTACTACTTCTTTCATGCACTACGCGTAAAGAAATTAAGGTTGAAACTCCGACCGATTCATTGACTGTAGCCGATAGTATTGTTACCGTTGATACTCTTCATGCTGACGTGCCCGAAGTTTACAAAGACAGCTTGCTGGACAACCTGGGTAGGTTTATTGCCGGACTGCCACAGCAAGATTCCAATGTCTTTGCATCCTTTGAAAGCGATAATTACTGGAAGGAATACAAGGCTTCTATGGACACCAGCTGGAGTAAAATGTATCGCAACCGATTAGAGAAGATGGTGAGCTGGGAGGCTTCCACTTTTTCATCAACACGTAGCGACTCATTGCCGTTGTTTTATCCTTTCTCAGGCCCCGATTTTCTGCATGCACATTACTTATATCCACGAACTAAAGAATATATTCTGGCTGCACTCGAACCTATAATCGAAATTCCACCTCTTGACACGCTACCTATCATTGAGCGTGATAAATTTTTAGATAGCCTCGGCCATTCTTTGCGGGATATCTTTAATAAAAGTTATTTCATTACTACACACATGAAGAAGGATCTCAAGCAGATCAAGGGAGTGTTGCCGGCACTCTACTTTTTCATAGAACGCACAGGTCATGAATTACTTGATCATCACTTCATTTCATTAGACTCTACGGGTCACGAGATTGAAGTAAAAATAAATCAACTTCATTGGCAGAAAACACCGGGTGTGAAAATCACGTTCCGAGATCGTCAGTCACAGGAGATCAAAACACTCTATTATTTCAGCATTAGTATTTCTGATCAGGGTTTAAAAGAAAGGCCAGCGTTTATCAAATTTGTTAATGAACGTGCGCCATTTAATACGTTTGTTAAGTCTGCCTCCTATCTGATGCACAACGCTCCCTTCAAAATGGTGAAAGAACTTATTCTGACCAACACCGAAAGTTTATTTCAAGATGATACGGGAGTTCCTTACCGGGATTTTAAGAAACGACTTGATGTGGATTGGCATCTTTATGGAGAGTACACCAAACCCGTTAAAGACTTCGGAGATGAAAAATTTCAGCCTGACCTGGACTCGTTGTACAAATCATCAAAAGACAAAGAAGAAATCCCCTTTAGCCTGGGTTATCACTGGGGCAGCAAAAAGCAGAATTACATGCTGATTAAAAGAATCAAGCTCCAGCCAAGTAAGTAAATCCTCAGAATCACAAGCCATCTAGCTGCCAGAAGAGTGCTTTCTAGCCAGTAAGGAGAGGGTTTTTCATTTCAAATATTTTAGATTAGCCTAAAATATTATTTTATACAACCTAATTATTTATATTTGCTACTCTAAAAATGAAGGGCTTCATTATCCTGCTGTTTATTTCTCTACCATTTGCGTCCGTGGCGCAAGAAGTGCCTGCCATTACGGGCATCGTAATGGCGAACAAGGAGCCACTCCCTTATATTAACATCGCGGTGTTGCCAACATCGAAAGGCACGACAAGTGATTCATTAGGTCGTTTTTCAATTGCCTCTATCCCTTCTGGAAATTATACAATACGGTTTTCGGGCATTGGCTATACCACGGCAAATAAAAAAGTTACGGTAGTTAGTAATCAGTCGCTTAAGCTGAATGTAGAAATGAATGAGGATGTCAATCAACTTAATGAGGTAGTGATTACGGGCACGCTGAAAGAAATGACAAGGTCGGAATCTCCCATTTCAATCGAAGTTTACGCCCCTACCCTCTTTCGCAAGAATCCTACACCCAACATTTTTGAGTCGCTTTCTATTGTGAATGGTGTGCAACCACAAATCAATTGCAATGTGTGCAACACCGGAGATATTCACATCAATGGATTGGAAGGGCCCTACACCATGATTCTTATTGACGGAATGCCTATCGTTAGCAGTTTATCGACAGTTTATGGCCTATCTGGAATTCCCAATAGCATGGTGAAAAGAATAGAAGTGGTGAAAGGCCCGGCCTCCACATTATATGGTTCAGAAGCCGTGGGTGGTGTAATCAACATCATTACAAAAGATCCTCTTACCTCGGATAGACTAATGATCGATGCTTTTGCAACTTCAGTTGGGGAATACAATGTTGATCTCTCCTCCACATTGAAAATGAAGAAAGCAACTTCCTTGCTCGGTATAAACTATTTTAATTACACGCAGCCGCGTGATATCAACGATGACAATTTTACAGATGTGACACTTCAAAAAAGAGTTTCCGTCTTCAACAAATGGAATCTCGCTCGCAAATCTGGCAAGCATGCCTCGTTTGCACTGCGCTATGTAAATGAAAATCGCTGGGGAGGAGAATTACAATGGAAAGAGGAACATCGGGGTACAGATATTTATTATGGTGAATCCATTACCACCAATCGTATTGAAATGATAGGCAACTATCAACCCGTGGGAAATGAACATTTCAATATTGACTACTCCTACAACTATCATCTTCAAGATTCCTACTACGGCACAGTCAAATATCTTGCCCGGCAACATGTTGCCTTTACTCAACTTAGATGGGCACAGCAATTCGGTAAACATGATCTTCTCGGTGGTTTGCCTTTCCGCTACATTCATTATGATGACAATACCGCTGGCACAGCTACATTCGATGGCAGTAACAAGCCCGGCACGACTGTACTTCCAGGGCTTTTTGTTCAAGACGAAATTAAGTTTACACAAAAATTTACAACGCTGCTGGGCGCTCGTTATGATCATCATAATATTCATGGTAGCGTTTTTACAGAACGAATTAGTTTCAAAGTTTCTCCCAACAAAATGAATACGTTCAGACTGACTGCAGGAAGCGGATTCAGAGTAGTCAATCTATTTACCGAGGAGCATGCCGCTCTTACCGGTGCGCGGCAGGTTGAACTGAAAAGCAACTTGAAGCCAGAGCAATCGTGGAATGTAAACTTCAATTATTCAAAACTGATTACACACAACAATGGCTATGTTAGTCTGGATGCCAGCCTTTTCTACACTTACTTTACTAATAAGATTGTCGGGGATTTTATCACTGATCCTGATAAAATCATTTTCGATAACCTGGAAGGTCATGCTGTATCAAAAGGAATTACTTTTAACTCTGATTTTTCCTTTGCCAATAGTTTAAAGCTGATGGCTGGCGTTACATTAATGGATGTTTACCGTTATGACTATTCCGTCAGTGAAAGCAAAATACCGCAGATTCAGGCGCCCACTTTCTCAGGTACATTCAACATAAGTTATGCGTTTGATCAACCGCGGCTTTCGGTTGACCTCACCGGAAAAGTAAATGGGCCAATGCATCTGCCTGTGGTGCCAAATGACTTTCGTCCGGAGTTGTCTCCCTGGCTTGGATTGGTTAACATCCAACTAACCAAGGCTATTGGTGAAGGTTGGGAAGTTTATGGTGGGGTGAAAAATCTCTTAAACTTTATACCTGACGATCCGCTGCTGCGACCGTTCGATCCGTTCGATAAAAATATCAATGTAAACAATCCCAACGGCTACACCTTTGACACCTCATACAATTATGCTCCTCTTCAGGGAACGCGTGGGTTCCTTGGCGTCAGGTACAGAATGAAATAACGTGGAAATTACTTCTTAACCAGAATGGCTTCTTCCAGAATAAAATTGCCGTGCTCAATGTCTGAGGTATTCAATCGCAGTTTCCCTTTTACCCTGATGAATTGATCTGCTTCGAAGCGATCTTGCTTAGCCTTGAACACTACTTCTGAAATAGACTCCGGTCCGGCACCTCCACAAAAGAAACACTGACTGTACGGAAATTTTGATAAGATGATATAAGCATCGCCATCTACATCAATGGGCAAATAATAACCCTCCAGATCAATCTCCTTTCCCTCCAGTGCCTTTAGCTCAGCTGAAAAATTAGGGTACAAGAAATACTCTTTGGCGCTGTCATTGTATTTCGCCTCAAACTTGGTTTTAGCAAACGCCACCCATCCATCGGTTTGAGAATATCCGGTGCTGTAGAGAATGACGAATAGGAAAGCAGGAAAAATTGATTTCATAGATCTTAAACTAGTTGGCCAAAATACGCATTCTTTGTCAAATTGGTTCCGTATTTCCATTCTGCCAAAATGACTTTGAGGAGATCTGAGACTGACACATGGTTCGTTGTCAGTTCGGTCTTCTTCGGTGATGGTCGTCTTTGGCCTTGTTGAAGCCATAAAATCCAGCTTCCAAAGTTGTAGCTGACTATTCAAATGGCACATGCGCGTTAGCTTGAGGATAGGCCTACTATCATCTTCCGTACAACATACCTTTGATTCACATCAGGGCCTCACGACACAACTTTGCGCCAGCAAGGAAATAAATCGACACATTTACTCACTGGATATTTTGTAAAAATTCTTGATCCGATGTAGAATAAAAATTAATAAAAGTATTAGGCCGTAAGTAGCCCTAAATAATCCCATTCTCTTAAAGAAAAAATAATCTTCATTATATTTTACCAAAGAAATCTCCATGAAATAGAAAAGTATGATAGTTAAGTATAATATTATCTCCATTCCATTTGCTTGTATAGTCTTGCTAAACGGCATCTTCTTTACAAAAAGCCAACAAATATAATACCCACAAATTATGACAATGTATAGTAGTAACATCATAGAGCTCGAGGGATCTAAAGAGCACAAATAGTACATATTTGAAAATACTCCTAGAAAAAAAAGAATGACAAACTAAGTGAATTCAAATAGTTCAAAATTGGATTTCAGTTATAATTTCCTTTGGTGTATGCGTGCCGCGTGTACCTAATTTAAACTAGTCGATTTTCAATACTACTAAACAGTTTTTTTACCGCGCCAACACCTTATGAATATCTGTCCGGTATGCTTGTATAGCGGGAATCAGTGAACACAATATCCCTAAAATAATGCTACCTAAAAGAATAGCTGCTTCCTCTTTATAAAAAATAAGGGCACTCATCCCTGCCTTCTGGCTCTCTACAATCACTTGTGTGAATGCAAATAAAACGGCATGCCCCAGTGCAAGGCCAATGATACTGCCTAGTACAGTCAATGTACTTCCTTCTAAAACGGTGACAATAAAAAGTGTAACGCGGCTCGCTCCCATAGATCGCATAATGGCAAGATCATATTGTCTTTCTTTTAATGAATTGTATAACGCGATGAAAATACTTAAGCCTGAAATAAAAATCAGTACGTACGCAAAACCCATGAGTGCTTCTACGCCAACCCCGAGGATTGAAAACAAACGGGCAGTTTCAAAAGCCGGAGATGCAGCCTGCAACGCACTTTGACTATTGATAATGCGGGGCAGTTGAATAGCAGCAATAGGATTACGGTACTCAAGAAGCAACGCGGTAATCTCTCGTGTGGAATCGCCTGCCTCTACGGTAGGCACTAAGGGCGATGGATTTTTTATCTCCACCGTGCTGGTTTCATGCTCTTCTTCATCATGCTCCTCATGCACTTTCCAAATACTGCCAACCGGAGTAAGTAGTAGATTATCCAGCACCGTATTGGTTCGTTTTAAAATTCCTGTCACTTGAAAAAGTGATTCCTCATGATCATGGCCATCGGTATTCAACCCGTGTGCGCTGACGAATCGATCGCCCACTTTCAAACCAATGGCCTCGGCAGCCACTGCCCCAGCCACGATATCAAGATCCGTTGACCACCATTGACCCGTGGCAAGGTCTGCCTGATATAAAGCAGCATAGTCGCGGTTGGTGCCTACAATCCGAAAATTTTTATAACTATCTCCGAGCGCGAGGGGAATCGCTTTTTTTACCAACCGGTGTTTTGCCAATCGTTCTGCCTCATTCAATTTAATATTGCCGGTGGGGAAATCGATGTGAAAAATATTACACAGAATAAGTTGAAGTGGGCTGCCTTTCGCCCCTACCACCAAGTCAATTCCCTTTGCGTTCTGATCAATCTTCTCCTTAAGCTGATTGCTGAAGAGCAGCAGTATGGTAATGACGGCAATCCCCAGTGAAAGTAAAAAAATATTCAAGACCGTATTCAGTGGCTTTGCCTTGAGGTAGTTCCATACAAGAGAAAAAATTGACATCTGCTTCTTTACTGATTACCTACGGTTAGTTGATTTGAAATGACGGACTTTAACCGCTGATCGTGTGTGGCCACTACAAGTGTCGACTTATTAGCCTGTGCTGTGCTCAGTAGTAATTTTATAACGGCCTCACAATTCTTATCGTCAAGAGCCGAAGTCGGTTCATCGGCAAAGATGATGGATGGTTTGTTTACGATAGCCCTACCAATGGCTACACGTTGTGCTTGTCCCTGACTCAGCTCGCTTACGCGGGAGCTTGCTTTTTCTTCCAGCCCAAGTTCCCGTAGAACCTCGATCACGTTATTATCATCTTGCTTCAATCCTGCTAAGAACGGAGCCATGAGCAAATTCCGTTTCACGGTAAGTGCACTAATCAGATGGTTCTTTTGAAATACAAATCCCATGTTCGCGCCACGAAAATGATCGAGCCTGGATTCAGATAATTGAGTAATGTCCGTTCCGTCAATAATTATTTTCCCTTGCTGTGAGGTTAAAAGCCCACTCAATAAATGCAAGAGCGTGGTCTTTCCACTGCCCGACTCGCCCAAGAGCAGCCAGTGTGATCCTTTATTGATTTGGAAGTCATTGAACCTTATTCTCTTCCCTGAAGCATATCCATAACTCAGGTCGCGAACGTCAATCATAATTCACTACTTCTTCAACGGTTCATAATTTTTAAACGGAGAGATATTCACTTTCTCTACCGCATTGCGGTAAGCCTGCCAGGTAGTTGCATAGAACTTGTTCACTCTCTCAACGATGAAGCCAACCTGGTCTTGTGCTTGTTTATAAACGCGTTGATCCGTTGCGTTCACCGGCTTTCGTGAAGAGCCAATGTAGCTGGCTGCTTTGTTGATATAGGACACAGGAGTTGTGTAATCAAACAGAATGCCTTGGCGTTTATCTTCTTTGCCCAAAATGAAATCGAAGACCGCATTGATCGAATCTTTCGCGGCTTTGGTTTTATCCAATGCATCCTTCAGGTCATCGCGCTTGGCGGCTTTCATTTTATTTTCAAGTTCCTCCGCTATGTCTTTGCTCTCGCGCAGCCGATCAGTGGCTGTTGTTACCACGGTAGTAAGTCCATCCAAATCTCTCAACATAGTATAACGAGCCTCCACTGTGCTTAGGGGAGTATTCAAACGGGGATCATCTTTTACTGTGATCCTGGTGGAATCTTTCTTGTCACCAAAAGTAATTCTGATCTTATAGACTCCGGGTAGCACATTGATCCCCCCAATCTCCGCTGCATTTGCTGGAGCCTTGTCACGCGATGGTTCGCGAACACCTTTTTCGTTTAATCCCCACGTCATACGATTCAACCCGTTGTCTTCAGGGGCCTTCTGCTTTAGCGTGCGAATAAGTTTTCCGCTTGCATTAAAAATCTCCAGCGTTGTTGAGTCGTACTTAACCTCAGGCGACTTGGCAGTTGTACTCTTCTTCGTGTCATTAATTTTCGCTCCCGCAGTCTCCTTCGGTTTATTGACTACAAAAGAAATCAATGCACCATACGGTCTGTTCTGTCCATTGAAAACTGCATCTGCATCGAAGCGAGGTCCGGTGGGTTGTTGCGTTTCGGTTAAATAAGCATCGGGAGGTGAAAAAAGATGAACCAGTTTATCCAACAGTTGAACGCCTGACTTTACCATCTCGCGCAAGGGTCGTATGTCATCCAACACATAAAACGCACGACCAAACGTAGCAATTGCTAAGTCATGTTCTCTGGGGTGAATAACCATATCCATGGTAGGTACCCCTGCCGGATAACCGGAGGTCCATCGCGTCCAGTTTTTTCCTTCATCCAAACTTACCCACAAGCCATTCTCTGTCCCCAGAAACAAAAGCTTTGACTCTACCGGATCCTGAACAACGGCTAATGTATAATTATTTTCTCCTACCTGCGCGGGAGTTACCAGGCTCTCCCATGTCACACCAAAATCTTTGGTGCGAAAAAGATAAGGCTTGAAATCAAACTGGCGATAATTGTTAACGATCACGAAAGCCTCGCCTGCGTTATAAACAGAGGCTTGCACCTGAGGTACCCACGATGCCTTTGGCATGCCAATTATTTTTGGCGCTACATCATTCCATGTCTTTCCTCCATCTTTTGTGAGTTGCACGCGTCCATCGTCCGTGCCAACCCAAATCACACCTTGCTGCTTAGGGCTTGCCGCTACTGCAATGATCGTACAATGATTCTCTGCTCCCGTGGCATCCATGGTTATACCTCCACTCTCGCTCTGCTTTTGTTTCTCTGGATCATTGGTGGTCAAGTCAGGAGAAATAATTTCCCATGTTGCTCCTTTGTCTGTACTCTTATGCAAGAATTGACTGCCATAGTAAATGGTAGAACTTGTAAACGGATCTTGCGCCAACCCGGAATTCCAATTGTATCGCAGCGTTACATTCATATCGGGATGCGTGGGTCTTAGATTGTCAGCTTGTCCGGTTTGTATATCATATCTTCTGAGGTAGCCTTGTTGTGACATGGCATAGCCGAAGCGATTGTCGTCCGGATCGGGAACGACATCAAAACCATCGCCAAAGGCAACTTCCTGAAAATACGAATTGCGGATACCCGAATTTCTCCACACATAAGCAGGCCCAGCCCACGAGCCATTGTCTTGCATGCCTCCATATACATTGAACGGATGCGCCATGTCCACATTGATGTGATAGAATTGTCCCACAGGAATGTTATCGGCAAACTGCCAGCTTTTACCCATGTCATGCGATATGTTGACACCACCATCATTACCATCTACCATAAAATTTGAATTCTCAGGATGGATCCATAGTGCATGGTGGTCGAGGTGAACTTTCCAACCTACTGCCATTTGAAAGGACTTGCCTCCATCCTCGCTTTTTGTAATAAATGTGTGCAGTGAATAAATCCGGTTTTCGTTTTTCGGATCTACATAAATCTCCCAGAAATAAAAAGGTCTTGCGTTCACATTATTCCTCTCATTTACCTCCGTTACCATATTCCACTTGCTACCACCATCATCCGATCGGTACAACCCGTTTTTCTTTGATTCAACCAACGCATACATAACATCAGGCTTGTTGCGGGCAATGGCTAATCCAACGCGACCTAGTTCACCATCGGGTATACCTTCTTTTTCGGTAAGCTTCTTCCACTTCTTACCACCATCCAGGGTTATATAAATACCAGATCCAGGACCACCTGATTTAAATGTCCACGGCCATCTTCTATGCTCCCACATGGAGGCAATGAGTTTATTCGGATTGGACGGATCCATTTGAAGATCCGCGCAACCGGTTTTGTTATCAACAAAGAGAACCTTCTCCCAGGTCGCACCGCCATCTGTTGTTTTAAAAACTCCGCGTTCGGGGTGTTCGCCCCACGGTGAGCCGATAGCACCCACATAAATTGTATTCGGATTTTTTGGGTCAATAGCAATACGATGAATGTTTCGTGTCTTCTCTAATCCCATCACTTTCCATGTCTTGCCACCGTCAAGGCTTTTGTAAATACCATATCCTCCATTTAAACTATTGCGTGGATTGCCCTCACCAGTGCCCACCCACACAACGGATGGGTTGTCTTGTTGAATGGCAATGGCGCCAACAGACAATACGCTTTCTTTATCAAACAGGGGCTCCCATGTTATTCCTCCACTCGTAGACTTCCAAACACCACCCGATGCTGCACCTGCATAGATAATATCAGGGTTGCTGACTACCACATCAATGGCCGTAATACGACCGCTCATACCAGCAGGTCCAATGCTTCGTGGCTTCATGCCCTTGAGTTTTTCCATATCCATCTTCTGACCTGAAGAGGGTGATATGTAAAAAAGTGTCATGAAACAGATAATAAACTGGCTTAGGCGTAACAATAATTTCATAAAGGAGTATCTTGGTTGAAGTGCTAAAGTATGTTATTTATTCCCGATCAGAAATACCGAACTTGTAATACGGACGTTTTTTCGGATAGGCTGTGAAAGGATTACACGGGTGGCTGAGGGTTGTTCTAAGAATGATTAATTAGTATTCAGTTTGATTCCATAAATTCCTCACATATGTTTTTTAATTACCTACTTCTTGCCTTTCGTAATATTATTAAACAAAGGGGTTATGCCATTGTAAATATGGTGGGTCTTGCCATCGGGCTGGCTGCTGCGCTTTTCATTCTTCTTTATGTTCGCGATGAGCTCACCTTTGATCAGATGCACCCAAAAGCTGCATCTACCTACCGGATTGGTTATTGGGCACAATTTCCGAATGGAGAAGTGCAAGCATATCCTTTCGCACCGGCAGGCTGGGACAATTATATTAAGTCCAACTACGAGGGCGTCTCTGATATCAGCAGCTATTCTTCAACCGGAATGCCAACCAGTATTTATTATGAAACAAAGGATAAAATCGTCCTTACTGAAGATATCGCCTGGGCCGAATCAAACATAGCCGATGTTATTTACTTGCCAATCTTAAAAGGTGATGCTAAAAATCCGTTAAAGGAGATTAACAGTATCATCCTGACTGAATCTGCAGCACGCGAACTTTTTGGCAATGAAGACCCTATTAACAAAACAGTGGGCGTCTCTCACATGGATATGACATCGGGCACAAAAGTTGAAATGATGGTAACGGCTGTTATGGAGGACTTACCATCTAACTCCCATATCAGTCCCAAATACATTGCCAATATTCTATCCTTAAAACCCTTCACGCCCGATTTAGAGAATTTGCTTAACACCGCCATGGGTGATGGCCAAAATGGTTACTGGACACAGTCTTTTTTTGTTTGTGATGATGAAAAGAAGGTAGCGACTATTCAGGCGGATCTTCAAAAGCGCACCGATGACATGGTGGCTAAAAATAACTGGAACATCAAGCTAAAGATGATCGTCCGCAAAATCACCGATGTTCACTTTGATAAAGAACTCAATTGGTCGATTCAGCACAAGTCAGCTGACAAGGTCTACATCTATGTTTTCATTTCTATCGCAGTTATGATTTTGATTGTTGCGGGAATCAACTATATCAACTTATCCACCGCGAGGTCTGCCTCCCGCGCGCGCGAAATTGGATTGCGAAAAACGTTTGGAGGAATTCGCTCTCAGCTGTTCGTTCAGTTTATGATGGAGTCATTTGTTCTTGTCTTGCTGGCAGCCTTGCTCGCCTTATTGCTTGTCATTTTATTCTTGCCACAATTCAATGACCTTACCGGAAAAACGTTTCATCTCTACCATATATTAAATGCGCCCATGGCTTTGATTATCATTGGTGTGATCCTGTTTGTGACATTATTAGCTGGAAGTTACCCTGCCTTATTTGTCTCCAGTTTTGAACCTGCAGAGGTATTGAAGGGAAAATTTGCGTTTCGCAAAGGTTCGAATCTATTTCGTCAGTTTCTTACAACGCTTCAATTTATCGTAGCAGTGACGCTTCTTACAGGAACAGTTATTGTTGTTCGGCAAATGGACCTGATGCGAAATTCAAAGCTCAATGAATCAGGGAAGCAAATTGTATCTATACGTTATGGCGGCTTCAATGGTCCGGCTACCAATGATCAATTCAATACCTTTAAGGATCGGGTACTGGCTGATCCTGAGATTACAAGTGCCACTCTTGCCAATCACTTGCCTCGCTTAGATTATTTTGGTCCACTCAATATGGAATTTCAATTTCCGGAAGTGAATGAACAGAAATACGAATGGTTTCAACTCAATGGTGACTACGATTTCCCAAAAACTTTTAGTCTCAGTCTTATTGCAGGCCGCGACTTTGATTATAAGAATGTGTCTGACTCCAATGCCATACTCTTAAATCGGTCTGCCGTTCAATCACTGAAACTAACTCCCGAAGAAGCTGTAGGCAAAACGGTGATCCGTCCTGATATAAGGGGATACCAGCGAGACACCACATTAGCACCTATTACCGGCTTGGTGATCGGTGTTGTAGAAGATTTTCCCTATCGCTCCATGCACCAAAAGATTGATCCACTCGGCATATCACCACGACCTCACGGCATGGACAGAATCATTCATGTGCGTTTGCCTGCCAAGAGCATGGCTGAGAAAATTAACTACCTGGAGAAAAAGTGGAAAGAGGTATTTCCGGAATTCGGTTTTGACTATTGGTTTGTGGATGAAGAGTTTGGAAGAATGTATGAGAATGAAACGAAGGTAGCACAGCTTACCGAGAAGTTTTCCTGGCTGGCAATTCTCATCACGTGTGTTGGGCTTTATGGTCTTGCATCTTTTATGTCTCAGCAACGCACGAAAGAAATTGGGATCAGAAAAACGATGGGTGCCAGCAATGGGCAGATTTTATTTCTCCTATTGGGTGTGTTTGGTAAACTGCTGTTGATCGCATGCGTGGTGGCGCTACCTGTAGCTTATTTCTTATCGCGGCAATGGCTGGAGACATTCGTCTACAGAACAAGCTTATCCGTTTTGGTGTTTGGAAGCGTGATTGGTATCATCACGTTTATTACTCTCATCACCGTGGGTTATGAATCACTGAAGGCATCGATGGCTAACCCCGTGAAGGCTTTGAAGCATGAATCATAGAAAAGTTAATTGCTTAACTCCAAAAATTCTTTCGCTTCCTTCTACTTCTATTCGGAGGCGACCTGCTTCATCAATACCGGAAATGATTCCGTCAAATTCCATGTCCTGATTTCTAAAGCGATTGATCTTTCCCAGCCGATAAAGGTTTTGCAGGTATTCTTCTTTTAGCTTTTCATGATGCTTTTCTTTAAGCATGCGGTACCGCAACTCAAGGTGGTATAGCAAAGCCTCCAATTCGATAGGGAGCGAATACATCAAGCCCGAGAAAAGACGGAGTGAACCTGCCCCCGGATGTTGAAAAGATAGTTGATTCACATTCAATCCAATTCCAACAATGGAATGACGCAACTCATTGCCACTAATCTGATTTTCAAACAGAATGCCGCAGACCTTTCGTTCATTCACCATTATATCATTAGGCCACTTTACTCTTACCTCTTCAGATAAATTTGTTTTCACATAATCCAACACGCCTAACGAAAAAGCCTGATTCAGTTGAAATTGATTTTGTGCTTGCAGGAATTCGGGCTTTAGAATCAGAGAAAAGGTAAGATTCTCACCCGGTGCCGCTTCCCAACTGCTCCCCCGCTGACCACGACCTGCCATTTGATGATTTGTGATTATCAACGTCCCCTCCTGAGTCTCCGCCTTTTGACTGAGTTCGGTTGCCAGCGTATTGGTAGAATGACATTGTGGCACATAAACAAGGTTTTTACCCAGGAATAGCGTGTTGGCAGGAATTTTATACAATGTTATTTTGGTTAGCTTTGCAGGTTGTCAATTTTGATGACTTAAATAAAGAACGAAGATAGGTTAATGGCGAAAATTAAGAAGGCAGTCCAGCCTAAGCGAAAGGCAGATTCTGAAAAACTAAGCAAAGCGGTGGTAAAGGGCATGCAGGAGAAAAAAGCGACAGACATCGTTATACTTGACCTTCGAAACGTAAAAAATGCAATTGCCGACTTTTTTGTCCTCTGTTCTGGTGGCTCCGATAAACAACTGGATGCCATTTCTGAATCGATTGATGAGCAGGTATACAAGGCGGTAAAAGAAAATCCCTGGCATACCGAGGGAAAAAACAATAAAGAGTGGATGCTTCTCGACTATATCAATGTAGTCGCCCATGTCTTCAGGAAAGATCGCAGGCAGTTCTATGCGCTGGAAAAGCTCTGGGGCGATGCTGAAATTACTGAGATTGAAGATTAGAGAACTTAAGTATTCAGGGTGCGTTAATGGATTTGAAATATTAAATAAATGGCTGACAAACAACGGAAAGAAAATAAGCTGCTTCCTCCGGGCGGACCAAAAGCAAATTATCAACTGTGGATTATTCTTGCCCTCGTAGGAGTTATTCTGGCAGTGAGCTATTTCAATCGCACGGGCGAATTGGTAGAAGTACAATCAAGCCGGTTCGAAGACATGGTTCAGCGCAAGGACATTAAGAAGCTGGTGCTGATCAAAAATGAAGAACTGATTGAAATCACTTTAAAGTCGGAGGCGTTACAAAATGCCGCCTACAAGCAGGAGCTAGAGAAGAGTACGCCCTTTGGCTTAAGTCCTAATGGGCCGCACTTCAAGATGAAGATCGGATCTATTGATAAGTTCTATGATAAGTACGAGCAAATCACAAAAAATATTCCGCGTGGAGAGCAAATTGATTTGCAAGTCGAAGAACGTAGTGATGTAACCGGAATGCTTCTTAATTGGGGTTTTCTTTTCTTACTACTCTTTGGTTTCTGGATGCTCATGAGAAGAATGACGGGTGGTGGCGGTCCCGGTGGCCAAATCTTCAACATTGGAAAATCAAAAGCCGCGCTCTTTGATGCAGAGAATAAAGTAAAGATCACCTTTGAAGACGTGGCCGGCCTTGAAGAGGCAAAAGAAGAGATAAAAGAAATTGTTGACTTCTTAAAGACTCCCGGAAAGTTCACAAAATTGGGAGGAAAAATTCCTAAAGGCGCATTGTTGGTGGGCCCTCCAGGTACAGGAAAAACATTGTTAGCAAAAGCAGTAGCCGGTGAGGCCGCTGTTCCCTTCTTTTCACTATCAGGCTCTGATTTCGTAGAGATGTTTGTGGGAGTAGGTGCCGCTCGCGTACGCGACTTGTTCAAACAAGCAAAAGAAAAAGCGCCTTGTATTGTATTCATAGATGAAATTGATGCCATCGGTCGTTCACGCGGACGAGGGCAGATGCCTGGCTCCAATGACGAGCGTGAGAACACCCTCAACTCATTGCTGGTGGAGATGGACGGCTTTGCCACCGATAGTGGTGTAATCATTCTGGCAGCTACCAACCGACCTGATGTTCTTGATTCAGCGCTGCTGCGCCCGGGTCGCTTTGATCGTCAGATTAGTATTGATAAACCCGATATCGCAGGAAGAGAGCAAATATTTAAAGTGCATCTTAAACCGGTGAAGATTTCAAAAGATGTAGATCCTAAAAAACTGGCAGCTCAAACACCGGGCTTTGCCGGAGCAGAGATAGCCAACGTCTGTAACGAGGCCGCATTGATCGCAGCCCGTAAGGATAAAAAGGAAGTGGACATGCTGGATTTTCAGGATGCCGTAGATCGAGTTATCGGTGGTCTTGAAAAGAAAACAAAAATTATTTCTCCTGAGGAAAAAAGGATTGTTGCCTATCATGAGGCAGGTCATGCCGTGGCAGGTTGGTTCCTTGAGCATGCCGATCCACTCGTGAAAGTAAGTATTGTACCGAGAGGTATTGCGGCACTAGGCTACGCTCAATATTTACCAAAAGAACAATTCCTTTATCAGACAGAGCAATTGATGGACGAGATGTGTATGACCTTTGGTGGTCGCGCATCAGAAGAAATTGTGTTTGGAAAAATCTCTACAGGAGCACTAAGTGATCTGGAGCGAATAACCAAGATGGCCTACAGCATGGTGACCGTGTATGGAATGAATAGAGAGATTGGCAACATGTCTTTCTTTGATTCCAAACAATCGGAATACGCCTTCAATAAACCCTATTCGGAAGCGACTTCAGAAAAGATAGATAAAGAGGCAAAAAAAATTATCGATACAGCTTACGAGCGCACAAAGGCGCTTCTTGAGCATCATCGCGGACACCTTGAAGTAATTGCAAAAGAACTTTTGGAGAAAGAGATTCTGTTTCAGGCCGACCTGGAACGCTTAATCGGCAAGCGCCCCTTTGCATCAGAAACAACGTATCAGAAGTTTACCAATGGCCAGCCTGCAGAACAAAAAGGAACTGAAGGCTCAGTGCCTACCGATGGTGCGCCTTCTGAAACAGCTTCAGAAGCATTGGGAGAAACCGCCAAGTAATGAAATAAGAAAATAAGTCAAGATCGGGCACTGTACGGTGCCTGATTTTTTTTGCATCAACAGAACATCACTTATTTTGTGTTGAAATGATCAATAAGCATTCCATCGCGCTGAAGCCAGGTAAAAAAATATACTTTGCCTCTGATTTTCATTTGGGTGTTCCTGATCATGAAACGAGTTTAAAGCGAGAGAAGCTTATTGTTAAGTGGCTCGATTCCGTTAGGCAAGACGCAGATTCAATTTATCTGTTGGGCGATATCTTCGATTTCTGGTTTGAATATAAGGAAGCAATTCCCCGCGGATTCATACGTATTCAAGGCAAATTAGCCGAACTAAGGGATGCTGGTATCCCAATCTATTTCTTCACCGGCAATCACGATATGTGGATGTTCGATTACTTCCCAAAAGAAATGGGTATCCCAATTTTTCGCGAACCTCAACTTTTGACAATTGGTCACCATCGTTTACTTATTGGTCATGGTGATGGCCTCGGTCCTGGAGACGCTACTTATAAAATTCTGAAAAAATTTTTCGCCAGCCGTATTTGTCAATGGCTGTTCGCAAGGTTGCATCCCAATCTCGGCATGGGCATTGCTAAGTATTGGAGCAAAAAGAGCCGTATCAACAATTTGAAACGTGAGGAAAAATTTAATGGCGAAGAGAATGAATTTCTCCTCTCCTATTGCAAATCATTGGAGGCAAAGGAGCATCATGATTACTACGTATTTGGCCATCGGCACTTGCCACTTAATCTATCTGTAGGGGCAGCCAGTCGCTATATTAATTTAGGTGAGTGGGTACATTTTAATACCTATGCAGTCTATGATGGCAATCAAGTTGAATTGAAAACGTATTCATCAGCAGAATAAAATGAAATTCAACCGTTCAATTATCAGTATCATTATTTTGATAGGCCTTTCAGGAACCTTCGCCCAAGTCAGTGGCCAGAATGTGCCATTAAAAAAGTTACAAACTATTTCGCTGCAGGGTATTAAGAATGTAACTATTGATCGGCTGGGAAACATCTACGCTCAACTTGAAAATCAGACCATCAATAAATACGATACCGAGGGAAATTGGATGGCTTCGTTTTCGAATCTGGAAAGAATTGAAATCAGTAATGTTGAGCCTTGGAATCCATTGAGTGTTTTTGTCTTTTCGAGTGCAGCTCAGGAAATTGAATTGTTAGATCCATCGTTGGTACGTCAGCAACGAATTGCCGTTGATCAATCTCTGGCGATTGAACCAGCGATGGCTTGCCCGGGTATCAACAACACTTACTGGCTATTGGATAAATCTGATCTATCATTGAAAAAGATTGACCTAAAGAATTCAGGTGTCATTGTTCAAATCGATTTAAATAAAATTACGCACCCTGTTCAGCCAAACTATGTTGCGCTGCGCGAATATCAGAATATGATCTTTCTGGTTGATCAAACTACCGGTGTTGAGATGTACAGTATTGTCGGAAAACGAATACATAAAATTGAGGCGGCCGGACTTTCTTACATCGGCTTCCTCGGCCAGGAACTTTACTATCTGCAGGATGGAAATCTGAGATTTTATGATCTCTATACTGAAGAGACCCATCAACTTCCGGTTGGCAATAGCAAGCAGGCTCTGGCAACAGACGAGCGGCTTATTCTTGTTAACGCTGATTCAATCGAAATCTTTGAATACAAGCCTTAACCTCAGAAACTGAAGTTATATCTTTAATCTGTGTTCATTTTTGAACATCTTTGTGCAGATTAGAACAGTCTGATAGCAGAAAGATGCGTTTGCGGACAGTATGCGCGCTGGCACAATTTTCTCTTATAAATTAATACCTAACCCTACGCAGTGTGAATGAAGGTGGAAAAATATTAATGATTGATGATGACGAAGATGTTTTGTTGGCGGCAAAAATGCTGCTAAAAAAATACAGCTACCACGTTATCATCGAAAAGAACCCAAACAAAATTCCGTTTCTTCTTAACAACGATACCTACGATGTTATTCTTCTGGATATGAATTTCAGCAAGGATACCACCAGCGGCAAAGAAGGATTTGAGTGGTTGAAGCAAATCAAAGAGAAAGACGCCAATGCTGTAGTTATCATGATTACTGCATTCGGAGATGTGGAGATGGCGGTGCGCGCTTTAAAAGAAGGAGCCACTGATTTTATCTTGAAGCCCTGGCAAAACGAAAAACTGATCGCTACCATCTCAACTGCCATTCGTCTAAAAAAATCATACAATGAAGTAGACAAACTTCGCAAGGCTAAACAGATGCTGGAGGAGCAAATCAGTCAGCCCTTCAGAGATATTATTGGTCAAAGTCAGGCGATCAAGGATGTTTTTCTATTGATCGATAAAGTAGCCAAGACGGATGCTAACGTCTTAATCTTAGGCGAGAATGGAACGGGAAAAGAATTGGTAGCGAGGGCGATTCATCAAAAGTCGCTGAGGAAGGATAATTCTTTTGTTGCTGTAGACATGGGCGCTATCACCGAGACTTTATTTGAAAGTGAACTCTTTGGACATAAGAAAGGTGCCTTTACCGATGCTCGTGAAGATCGACCGGGCCGGTTTGAGCTTGCCAACGGTGGCACATTATTTCTGGATGAGATTGGCAACCTGAGCATGAGCCTGCAAAGCAAACTGCTAACAGCACTGCAGTCAAGACAGATCACAAGAGTTGGATCCAATCAGGCAATGGAGGTAGATATTCGTTTGATTTGCGCTACTAATATGCCATTGGCTCAAATGGTGAAAGAAGGAAAGTTCAGACAAGACTTGCTCTATAGAATAAACACTGTAGAGATTCAGATTCCTGCACTGTATGAACGTGTGGAAGATATTCCCATGCTGGCGAATCACTTCATGAATTATTACTCAAAGAAATACCGCAAGGAAGTGCTTTCTATTTCTCCTGAAGCGATTACCAAATTAAAAAAGTATGCTTGGCCCGGAAACGTGCGTGAGCTGCAGCATGCATTGGAGCGTGCTGTAATTATGGCGGACTCACCGACTTTACAGGAGAGCGATTTTCTTTTCACCCGTAAAGGCAATGATGCGTCATCAGATCCGGATACATTGAAGTTAGATGAAGTAGAGCGTGCCGCAGTAGCTAAAGCAATTCAACTGCATAACGGAAATATCTCCAAGGCTGCTGAAGAGCTGGGGTTGACGAGAGCCTCCCTCTACCGCAGGATGGAAAAATATGGAATTTAATTGGCGCTCGCCCGTTGTTACCCGGGTGGCGATCTTAACCGCTACCATTTTTTCTTTTGCGCTATTCGCCAGAAGTGATTCGAACCTAAGTCTGCCGTTAACCATCGGCTTGCTTATCGCCATTGTTTTTCAGGTAGGGCATCTGGTTCAGTTGGTGGAAAAAACCAACACAGACATCACTTCTTTTCTCGATGCCATTCGTTTTGATGATTTATCTTCTTCCTTCAAGACAGAGAGTAACGATCCTACGGTTCAGAAGCTTCACAAAGAACTCAATGAAGCACTGGCAAAACTTCGCACCACCAGAACCGAGCGTGATTCTGAATATCAGTTTTTCAAAAATATAGTTCAGCATGTAGGAATTGGTATTCTCACTTTCAAGAAAGACGGCTCTATTCAGATTATCAACAGTGCAGCCAAACGGTTGCTTCGGATAACCAAAGCAGACAGAATTGAAGAGCTGCGGGGAGTGAGCGAACCTTTGGTAGAAGTATTTCTTAAATTAAAAACAGGCGGGCGGGAGTTAGTTCGCATTAAGACGGGTGATGAATCTGTTCAGCTTTCCATTTTCGCAATCGAATTGACGTTGCGGGGTGATGAACTCAAACTCATTTCCATGAGCAACATCCAAAGCGAATTGGAGGAAAAGGAAATGGAAGCCTGGCAGAATCTGGTGCGTGTACTCACGCATGAAATTATGAATTCGGTAACACCGATATCATCCCTTGCCAGCATTGTAGAGGAAGACCTTAAGCATAAACTGGAAACCAATCAAGACATCACCATAAAAAAGGAAGAGGCTCAGGACATGCATCTTTCGCTGCAAACGATCAGTAAAAGAAGTGAAGGGTTAATCCGTTTTGTTCAGGAATTCAGAAACTTAACACATATTCCCAAGCCCAAACTCAGCACCATTGAAGTAAAAGGTTTATTGGAAGAAATGGCCGTGCTTCACAAGAAAGAAGTTGCCGACCGAAAAATTAAAATCACGCTTGCCATCGATCCTGATCAGCTCAGAATTTCTGCAGACAAAACCATGATTGAACAAGTACTGATCAACCTTATTAAGAATGCCATCCAAGCCTTTGACGAACAGGAAGACAAGGTCATTGCGCTAAGTGCGTATACGAACGAGAAGGGTCGACCTGTAATCAGTGTAAAGGATAATGGGCCAGGAATTGAACCGGAGGCTCTTGAGAAAATTTTTATCCCCTTCTTTTCAACCAAAAAAACCGGCTCAGGGATTGGGTTGAGCTTATCGCGGCAGATTATGCGCCAGCATGAAGGTTCGGTTACCGTAAAGTCTAAAATTGGTGAAGGAACTGAGTTCTTTTTGAGGTTTTAAAACAACGGGTATTCGAGAAAGATTCTTTAGATTTACACGACAGACAACTGTGGTATGCAAGAAATTGAAAAGAAGATCGCCAATATCCTCACCGAAAAATTAGGGATTGCAGAATCGGAGATAACCCCGGATGCCAACTTCGTAAGAGATCTTGGTATCGATTCACTTGATTATGCAGAGTTAGTCATGGATTTTGAGCAGACCTTTGATATCAAAATCCCCGATGACGATGCCGATAAAATGCAGACCATCGGCCAGGCCGTCAAGTACATTGAGGCGAAGCGAAAAAAATAGACTTCACTAAAGCTCGAAATGGCTGCAGAATCGCTTCATTTTCTCAGCTACATTCAATAAAAATACCTCCTGAACGCCTGGCTTGGCGAGGGCCGAATAATACCAGCCTTTTTTTTCTTCATCCCAAAAAACCAGGTACTTGTCGTAATCGATTAGCAGAACATCCCAATCGTAAATCTCCTCACCGTCCTTATCGCAAAGCCCTGTGAACTGCAATAGGATGTGTCCTTTTTTCACTAACTCCCCTTTGTTGCAATCAATGCTATTGAGCCGCATCAATAACCGAGTCTCGGTATTCCACGCTTTAAATTTAATTTTCCGGGGTTTAAATTCTGCCATTTTCAACGTTGGGTCATGTACCGCTTTTGCGTTCCTTTGTATCTATGCCCGAAAATAAGAAGGTATTTTTCATTATCAATAAATATAGTGGTACAGGTTATCAGCCTGAAATAGAAGGGAAGATAATCACGCACTGTGGCGAACTTGGCATGGAGTGTTCTATCGAGTTTACGCAGGGAAGAGGTCACGCCACCGAGTTGGCCAAGCAAGCTGTTCGCGATGGTTTTAAAATGGTGTTTGCAATGGGCGGTGATGGTACCGTGAATGAGGTTGCAAAAGGACTGGTTCATTCCAAGGTGATTATGGGAATTATGCCCAAAGGTTCTGGAAATGGATTAGCACGCCATCTTGGTATTCCATTAAAATTTCCGGCCATGCTAGAGTTGTTGAAATCCACACAAACTATAGCGATGGATACCATGCTGATCAACGACCATTTGTCTGTAAATGTCTCGGGGATCGGGTTTGACGGTCATGTTGCAGGGCTATTTGGTAAGAATGGGAAACGTGGATTGGCTGGATATGGTAAGTTAGTCCTTCAGGAATTTTTTCGGTTCAAAGAATTTGATACAGAGCTCCTTTTAGACGGCCAATCAATTACACGTAAGGCATTTGTTATTGCCCTGGCAAATTCTTCTCAGTTTGGAAACAATGCTAAAGTATCTCCTTTCGCCTCTGTTTGTGATCAACTTATTGACGTTTGCTTTATCAAAAAAGTACCGTTGATTAAGGCGCCCGGATTTGTTCGGATGATGTTCAAGGGGAGAATCAACAAATCAGCATTTGTTGAAATCCAACAGGCTCGGGAAATTTCAATTCGATTCCCTAACCCCATGCCCTTTCATGTAGATGGTGAGTCAATGGAGCCAAGCAATAAATTCCTTGTAAAGATGCAACCTGGCTCGCTGAATATGTTGGTGCCCTCTCCTGTAAAAGGAGTGTTATAATCGAACCTAGAACAAAAAATACCGCAATGCAGGTTAGTCCGTACTAACCCCATTTCCGTTAAAGGAGCATATTTAACTCCAATTTTAACCATACCCATCATGAAAAAACTATTTACAATTATCACCCTATTAACCATGAGCTGTTGGGTGGCAGCTCAAAGCCTTACTCAGCCACCGAGTGGCGACAATCAAAAGGCCAGTGTTACGCAGTTCATTGGCCCTGTCTCGGTCAATATCAACTATAGTAGTCCTGATGTAACGGACGGAAACGGCCGCGACAGAAAAGATCATATCTGGGGTGAGCTGGTTCCTTATGGGTTGAATAATCTTGGCTTTGGATCTTCTACTGCGGCTCCCTGGCGTGCAGGCGCAAATGAAAATACAACCATCACTTTTTCTCATCCTGTAAGAATTAATGGTAAAGATTTGAAGGCAGGCACTTATGGACTGCACATTATTGTAGAAAAAGATAAGCCCTGGAGCTTTATCTTCTCCAATAATTCATCAAGCTGGGGAAGTTTTTTCTATAATGACAAGGAAGATGCAATTCGGGTTGAGTCAACGCCTACCAACTGTGAGTTTACTCGCTACCTCACTTACGGATTTGACAATCGTGAAGCGTCTTCTGCAACTGCATTTATTCAATGGGAAAACAAAAAAGCATCTTTCACAATTGAAGTTCCTTCTATCAACGATATCTACCTGACGGCCATGCGAAATGAATTGAGAGGATCAACAGGCTTCAACTATCAAAACCTTCAGGCCGCAGCGCAGTTCTGCGTTCAAAACAAAACAAACCTCGAAGAAGGTCTGCAATGGGCAGAGGCAGCAATCAGCGCACCGTTCTTTGGACAAGAAGATTTTAACACGCTTCAGACTAAGTCCAATGTGCTTGCCGCCTTGGGAAGAGAAGCCGAAGCAGAAACCGTCATGAATAAAGCCATCAAACATCCAACGGCCAACGTTGGGGCAGTTCATCAATATGGAAGAGGCTTGTTAGCCGCAGGCAAGAAGGAGAAGGCAATGGAAATCTTCCAATACAACGCCAAGGCACATCCTGAAGAAAAATTTACTCCCAATGTTGGTTTAGCCAGAGGTTACACAGCTATGGGCGATAAAAAGAATGCTATCAAATACTGGGAGGTAGCAATCAAAAATATTCCGGAAAATCAAAAAGCGAACACCGCTTTGTATGAGGCCGAGCTTAAGAAACTAAAGGAAGGAAAGTAAAATCGATAGTCGATTTAATTGAATTTGGCAATCATTCATAAAGAGTGATTGCCATTTTTTTTTACATAATAAATTTAAGAGTCGCTTATCCTCCCACTCTTTTCACCTTATATCCCTCTTTGATAAGGATCTGGACCGCTTTTTCGCGCACATCACCTTGTATAAGAATTTCTCCCTCCTTGCAAGAGCCCCCGACACCGCATTTCGTTTTTAATAACTTCGTCAACAACTCCAGATCATCGGATGTCCCAACGAAACCACTTACTAACGTCACTTGCTTACCAGCTCTCCTGCTTTTATCTAGTTGTACTTTGAGATTTTGTTGCTGAGGGGGAAGGGGAAGTTGATTTTCGGAAGGCCGATAGCTATAGTCAAAATCGGAGGATGTTGAATAAACAACTCCTTCCCTATCTTTCCAATCATTTTTCTTTTTGCTAGTCATACATGTAAATGAGGTATCAACAAAAATAATACAGTCAGGATTACCATCAACAGATTTACAATCCCTAAGTTAAATCTAAACTCAATTCCTTTTTTGTAAAAGGCACCCAGAATAGACGTCACTAATAAAATAATAGGGACAAAACTAAAATTGGCATAGATCGTGGCTGGAATTTTAGCGATGTGCTGAGTTTCGTTGCTTTCAATAGAAATAGGTACGCGCATCCAGGTTGAGTAGGTCACCAATACAGTCATTCCCCCGTGAAAATATTGGATATCCTTTCTGTCAAGTTTAAATAGGTTATTCTTGTCTGTCAATAATTGTTGTGCTGAACCCATTCGCAGGCCATACTGCCTGGACTTTACCCATGCAATGACCTCTTTTTCCCTTGAAGATGGAAACAGAAAGTCAAGCGCTATAAAAATACTAAATGCCAATGCACATCGTGAGATAAATAGCGCATGCGGCAAATATGTTTCGAGCATCTCCAGCTTCAATTGAAGCTTGCTTTTATAATTTGGATCCGGAGCTCTCCTTCTGTATCGAGGGTCGCAATGATGCGGCCGTACGCGTTCGACTGTAATTCTTCCTGAAAGCAAATTGTCGTAATGAATTCTCTTTTCCGGATCACTCAGCACTTCATACGCTTCGTTAATTTCAAGGATTATTATTTCTGCTTCCGGGGATGGGTTCTTGTCCGGATGATAGGCAATCACCAATTTTCTAAAGGCACGCTTAATTTCCTCCTCATGGGCTTGCTGGCTTACTCCCAATATTTGATAATAATCCTTCATACCCAAAAAATAAGCCCGCTGTTAACGGGCTTAACGAAATTGAAAGTAAAAAAATTATTAGTGCTTCACAACAAAGGTGAGTACCGGACGCTTGGCCTGGCCCAGCACATCTTCTGCTACGCTGCCTGCAATGACATGTGCAAAACCTGTGCGGCCGTGAGTGGCCATGGCAATCATGTCGGCATTCACGCTGTCCGCAAAGCGAATAATCCCTTCTTCTGCCGTGAGATCATTGTACACATTAATAGTGTAGTTCTTTAACTGAAGCTTCTTCGCAAATTTCTCCATGTAGTCCTTAACTACATGATCTTTTTGAAAATCACCAGGCGTGTTGATTCTTACGAGGTGAATTGTAGAATTATACAGCGTTTGCGCTCGCTTTACAATTCGCGAAAACACTTCTTCATCTTTGGCCATAGCGGTGGCGTAAACTATATTTTTAAAATTAGAAGACGCTGGCTTTTGGTGCACCGTCAGAACCGGGCACTTGGCGTGCCGAACAACTCTTTCGGTGTTTGTACCGATGAGCATACTCTCTGTTTTTGTATGGCCGCTGGTTCCCATGACGACTAAATCCACTTTATGCTCGGTAATAATAGTACGCATTCCATGGAAAGGATTACCTACACGCAACTCTCCGGTAACATCGACAGCAGCGAACTTTGGATCTTTCACCATTTTTTCCAGCTGCTTCTTCGCCTTTTCGATCATCTTAAAGGTAAACAGTCTATCCTCCCACCCTCCTTGGGAAACCTGTCCTTCAACATTAAAGGAACCATCGGTGGCTTCCTCCACTACATTAAGAAAGACGACCTTTGATCCCGCTTTTTTGGCAATATCAACAGCCACTTCTGCAGCAACAAAGGAAGGTTTTGAGAAATCGGTGGGTACAAGTATGCTTTTCATAATAGGTAATTTTTAAGTCAATCGTTATCTAGTAAAATTAGGGATTTAAGCCCAAAATAAAAACTAGTTTCATTCACAAAGCAGAGCAGGTTCCCCCATGCTTCCGCTTACGATCTGATTTTCTTTGTGTGGATTATTCCACCAAATTCTTGCAATCAAAAGTACGCCAACGAGCACAAAAGCCACCGTTCTTACTCTGGCAAGGCTAAAGGTTACGCGATGCATGGTTAGGCTTATTATCCACGGCAGACCAAACATTACCGGCCACGTGCCAAAGCCGAAAATCAACATAAACAAAAAGCCTTCCTTCAATCCCGGCAGAACAAAACAATATGTCATCGCAATGTAGGTAAGCCCGCAAGGAAGAAGTCCATTGAGGAAACCTAATAACACAGTCGCGCTTTTGTTTTTTCTCTTAAGCCAGAAACTAAAATTACCTTTTAGCCAAATGGTCATTTGGTTTATGAGTTTCGTTATTACGGGAATTTTAATTCCAGTTATGCCACCCAAACCCATTAATAAAAAAAATCCGCCAGTTGCAAACGAAACAAAGTCACGAAACGGGCCAAGCGAAATTACACTGCCGAAGGTAGCGGCAATTGCGCCAAGCATACTGTAAGTGAGTATCCGGCCAAGGTTATATAAAATCTTATTGCTGATGAATGGCCTTTGCGAGGTAACTGCCATAGCGAGGGGACTGCACATACCTATGCAGTGCAAGCTACCGGCTAATCCCATCACAAAGGCTGTCCAATACATCAGATCACAATCAACTTTTCAACATAATATTCCTTACCGTTCATCGTCCATGTCATGCTGGCGCGATAGAGCCCTCTTTCCCAGCGCTGCATTGTAAACTGCTGGCGACTTTCCGGTGAGGCATGCAATGAAAATTTTTGATCAAGTTTAGCATCGGAAGGGCGTACCAATTTTAGTTCTCCTTCTTCAAGGTCACCAAATTGTTGAAAATCTACTTCGACAGTATTATCGGTCACGGTGATAATTGGCTCTTGTGACAAATCCCTGGTGTTTGCCATTTGAATCATTTTCTGGCTATGCATTAATTCCTCCTGATAATAGGTAGGGGAAACCAGGTTGATATCTTGCTTAATACAAATAAAGACAAGCGTGCCTATAAACAAAGCGAAGAACACGAACGCCAACACAATACCTTTACCAAAATTCATACTCATTTTAAGTTAGTTATTATCATCTTTCTCTTTGCCTTGCTCTTTGTGAACAGCAGATTTCATTGGCCCAATAAATTTTGCTTTTGCAGTTTCAATTTTCTCTCCGTTTTGATAGATACCCAACTCCACAATCATCCTCATGGATGTTACCTCTTGCTCTGGTAGCTTAACCATAAATACATTTTTGAGCACTCCTTCCCTGGGAACCAGAATTTTTGGATCTCCAACTTTCATTAGCGAAGCCGAAACAGGAGACTCTACTTTCACTTCCAGTGAAATATCTTCAAAAGTTTTATTGACAAATTCAAACGTGTAAAGGTTAGTGATGAGACCATCTTCCGTTTTGGTGTACAACGTACCCGGAGCCTTGAGAACTGTTGTTTCTATATCGGTGCGGGTAAAAATAAAATAGCTCAGCAAGGTGACCAGTAAAGTCAATACCACAGCATAACCAGCCACGCGCACGGTAAATATTTTTTGCTTTCCTTCTTTGATAGCACTATAAGAGCTATAACGGATCAATCCTTTCGGCTTGTTGATCTTTACCATGACGTCATCACATGCATCTATACAAGCCGTGCAATTGACACACTCCAATTGAGTGCCGTTGCGGATATCTATCCCTGTAGGGCATACATGAACACAAAGTTTGCAATCAATACAGTCGCCTTGCTTTTGCTCTATGGTTGCCTGTCCTTTCTTCAGCTTGGTGCGCGGCTCTCCTCTCAACCAATCATACGCTACTACAATGGATTCCTTCACCAAAAGCACACCTTGTAAACGCCCATAAGGGCACACCGCTATGCAGGCTTGTTCTCTGAAGTAAGCAAACACGCCATAAAAAATAGCGGTAAAGGCCAGCAATCCAATGAAGCCGGAAAGGTGATCCACAGGAGATTGTGTGATGATCTCCTTTACCTGATCAATTCCGATAAGGTAGGCCATCGTAATGTGTGCGATCAAAAGTGAAATGAGAAGAAAAATAAGTTGCTTACCACCTTTTTTTATGATCTTCTCCATCCTCCAAGGCTCTTTGTTTAATCTTCGTTGTGCATTAGCATCACCTTCAATCCAATATTCGATTTTGCGAAAGACCATTTCCATGAACAAGGTCTGTGGGCAAGCCCAGCCGCACCAGATACGGCCAAACACAACCGTAAAAAGAATGGTGAAAACAAAAAAAGTAATCAGCGTAAGCGCCAAAAGGAAAAAATCCTGTGGCCAAAAGGCTTGGCCCAGGATGATAAACTTCCGTTCGAAAATATTGAAAAGCATCAGGGGCTTTCCGTTTAACTGGATAAACGGTCCTGAGAAAAAGAGAGTTAATAATATGATCGTAACTACAATCCGCCAGTTGTGGTGCTTTCCGGAAGGTTTTTTTGGATAAACCCAAATCCGTTTCCCTGCAGCATCCACTGTAGCGATGGTATCACGAAATTCCTCATCGTATTGATAAAGGTCACTCTGAATTTCTTTCATTTTATGTAATGCAAATCCTCCAATGGTAAGGTCTTACCCCTTACTAATTCTGGTTTATAAACTCGCCTGCGCTTTACTACTGTCCATCTTCACTTCCTTCTGCTCAGGTTTGAATAAATCACCTTGAGGTTTCTTGGGGTTAGCCGGATTAGTACCCTTGAGCGTAAGGACATAGCTGGCTACGTTCTTCATCTTTTCGGGGCTAATAAATCCTTCCCATGCAATCATGTTTGTACCATTAACACCGTGGCGCACTACTTTGAAAATATCTTTTATCCCTCCACCGTGCAGCCAGTATTCGTCCGTAAGATTTGGGCCAATATCTCCTCCACCGTCAGGGCGATGACACGATGCGCAGTTATTTAAAAAAACCTGCTTACCATCGGCAATAGCCAACGGTTCAACGGTGGCTTCCACATTGTTCTCATTAATGTCTGCTACGGGATTGGCAGTCTGTGCTTTTTTTAATTGTTCTGCTGCCACAGCTACCTCAGTATCATATTCCTGAATGGATCCCGGAAGGGTATCAATTACATGGAAGAAAAGAAGATAGAAGAAGGCAAAAACGATAGTGCCATAGAAGAGCGCTGTCCACCAGGGTGGAAGATGGTTGTCTAGCTCGCGAATGCCATCATAATTATGGTCGAGCATAATATCTGCCTCTTTCTCCATGGGCACGAGATCATTGGCTTTCTGCCACAAGTTTTCCCACAGACCTGGAGCTTCTTTATAAACGATGCCTAATTTTTCAGCTTTCTCTTTGGCTGCAACCTTTGCCATGTAGTTAAGCACCTGCAACATATACAGCGCTACAATTAACACTAAGATGGCTACCACAAAGATGAAACCCACTACAATGTAAAACGACAGAAAGGGGTCATTCAATATTGAAGGGGTGGGTGTCGTTTCTGCCTGACCAACTAAAATGACAGGCGAAAAAATGGCGGCCAAGAGTATTCCCGAAATCTTAGCCCAATTAGTTTTCAGGTTATTTATTGATTTCATGTGTTGCGGTTTTAGGAGTAATGGAATCATCCAATGGCATTTGCTTCATTGTATTGATAAATTTTTTATCAACTGTGAAAGTCCACCAAAGGAGGAATAAGAAGAACAGAAAAAATATTACAAACGAGATCACCGGCCAGATGGCAATGTGATCAATGGATTGAAGAACGTTCTTATACATAGGGGTTCAGTTTTATAGTTAAGCTGTATGCCTTGTTATTTAATTGTTGCCTGCTACCTTTTCAGCCTTAATGTCAACACCTAGTCGCTGGAGGTAAGCAATGAGTGCTACAATCTCAGCCTCATCGGCAACTTCATAGCCTTCCATTTTCAACCCCTCTGTAATCTTCTTTGCCTGTGCTTCTAGGTTTTCGTTGGCTGTTTCCTCAAATCCTTCCTCATATGGTACACCGATAGTGCGAAGCGCGCTGATTTTTTTCGCAGTCTGTTCTTTATCAATCACTTGATCATAAAGCCAGGGGTACGCAGGCATGATAGAACCATTGGAAACATCACCTGGTGTAAGCATGTGACGATAATGCCAGCTGTCTGCATACTTTCCTCCCGTTCGGTGCAGGTCCGGGCCGGTGCGCTTCGATCCCCATAAGAATGGGTGATCATAAACATACTCTCCGGCTTTAGAATATTCACCACCTTTTGGATCATAGCGCTGCACTTCAGAACGGAACGGACGTACCATCTGCGAATGACAACCCACGCAACCTTCCCGAATGTAGATATCACGACCGTGTAACTCCAGCGGAGTGTAGGGTTTTACACTTGTTATTGTTGGAATATTTGACTTGATCAGAAAAGTTGGAACTAACTCAATCACACCACCGATAATGATAGCGATCAGCGCCAAGGTGGTAAATAAAATAGGCTTGCTTTCCAATACATGGTGCCAGTGAGCACCGCTATGAGATGCTTTAATCATCGGAGAAACCTCCACCTCCTCATTGGCAATGAACTTTCCGGCATAAGCAGTTTTAATTAGGTTATATGCCATGATGAACACACCCGTGAGATAGAGGCCGCCACCAATCGCTCTTAATTGATAAAGAGGAATGATTTGAACCGTGGTCTCAAGAAAGTTCTGGTATTTTAAAAATCCATCTGTCGTAAATTCCTTCCACATTAAACTCTGTACCACTCCGGATATATACATGGGCAGTGCGTAGAAGATGATCCCCAGGGTGCCAATCCAAAAATGAACGTTGGCTAATTTGGTTGAGTAAAGTGAAGTACCCCACATCCTAGGTACCATCCAGTACAGAATACCAAAGATGAGAAACCCATTCCAACCCAAGCCACCTACGTGAACGTGCGCTACGATCCAATCGGTAAAGTGAGTGATCGCATTTACATTTTTCAGTGAGAGCAGCGGGCCTTCTAATGTAGCCATACCATAAGCGGTAACGGCAACGACCATAAATTTAAGTACAGGTTCTTCGCGCACTCTGTCCCAGGCTCCACGCAGCGTGAGAAGTCCATTCAGCATACCACCCCAACTTGGCGCGATAAGCATGATTGAAAATACAACACCTAAGGACTGAGCCCAATCGGGCAAAGCCGTGTACAATAAGTGGTGAGGACCTGCCCAGATATAAATAAAAATGAGGGACCAGAAGTGAATGATGGATAACCGATAGGAATAAACCGGACGATTGGCTGCCTTAGGCAGAAAATAATACATGATTCCTAAGAATGGTGTAGTGAGAAAGAAGGCCACCGCATTATGACCATACCACCACTGCACCAATGCATCCTGCACGCCCGCATAAAATGAATAACTTTTGAAAAAGTTGACCGGCATCTCAAACGAGTTGACGATATGCAATACAGCAACCGTAACAAACGTGGCGATGTAAAACCAAATGGCCACATACATGTGTTGCTCTCTGCGTTTGATAATGGTGCCGATCATGTTCCAACCGAACACAACCCAGATCAAGGCGATAGCAATATCTATTGGCCACTCCAGCTCCGCGTATTCTTTGGAGGTGGTGATCCCCAGAGGCAGCGTAATAGCGGCTGCAAGAATGATCAACTGCCAGCCCCAAAAGTGAATCCAACTGAGTGAGTCATTAAACATGCGCGTCTTCAGCAATCGCTGCATACTATAATAGACTCCGGCAAACATCGCATTACCAACAAAGGCAAAGATGACCGCATTGGTGTGTAGCGGACGTATGCGACCGAAGCTCGTGTACTGCAGATCGAAGTTGAACAGTGGATAGAATAACTGAATGGCGGCCAGTAGGCCTACCGTCATACCTACCACGCCAAAGATGACAGTGGCAATGATAAAGGCTTTGACGATTTTGTTGTCGTAACTGATTTTTTCTAGTTCCATAGAGCGGCTCAGGTTTTTATGATTTCGAACATAAAAGTAGAAGCCGACCTATGGCCTAAATATGATCCGGATTAGGGAAAAAGATGACTTTTATCATGAATTTTAGGGGTGGCAGGGCCTTGGATCGCATCTTTTACATACATTAACCGTTTCTCCATCATCAAAAAAATGTAATGGGTTATATACTAGAGACAGAGCGGTTAGCACTTCGGCAGTTCACCAATGAGGATGCAGCGTTTATTGTAAAATTGGTCAACACCCCAGGGTGGCTAAAGTTTATTGGTGATCGGCATATTCACTCGGATACGGATGCCATTAATTATCTTCAAAACGGACCTATAAAAAGCTACCGGGAAAACGGATTTGGATTATGGATGGTGGAAAAAAAAGATAAGACTCCTATCGGCATGTGTGGTATTCTAAAAAGAGAAAGCCTGGAAAATCCTGATATAGGTTTTTCCTTTCTGCCAGACCATATGGGTAATGGCTACGCCTTTGAAGTAGCCCATGCTGTCCTGGACTACGCAACATATCAGTTAAAGTTGAAAACCATTTGGGCGATTGTCAACCCAAACAATGAGCGATCAATCCAGCTTTTAGAGAAAATAGGGCTTAGCCATATCAAAATGGTTCCATCCACAACCGATGGAAGTGATTTGATGCTGTTTAGCAACTGAGTTGGTAAAACCATCTTTTTTAAATGATTCCTAGCTGTTTGAGTTTTTAATAAGATTCCCACAAACGAGAAGGTAACATTTATTTTAATTTTCCTGTCCAGATTTATAAGTAACGTTCGTCAATAAGCAACTTTAACTCTTACCATTAATCCTATGAAAGAATTTATGCTTGTTTTTCGCGGCAGTGTCCAAAGCGAAGAAGCCTTTGCCCGCCAGACACCTGAGCAAATGAAGGCTGAAATGACCAAATGGCAATCCTGGATGGGTGGCATCGCCCAACAGGGAAAATTAGTAGGCGGCCAGCCGTTGCATCCCGAGGGAAAAGTACTAAAGGGCACGGCTCAAAAATTAACGGACGGGCCATTCATTGAAGGCAAAGACATTGTAGGCGGCTATCTTATTATCAAGGCGTACGACATCAACGATGCGGTTGCTATTTCCAGAGGATGTCCCTCATTGACCTACGACAGCGGCTCGGTAGAAGTACGGGAAATTATGCCAGTTGAAATGTAACAATCATAATCATACTCTTATGAAATCCATTATAGCAGCGATGGTTGTCATAATCGCTGGCAGTTGCACACCAAAAAATATTAAGGGTGACGAATCAAAAAATGTTGCTATTGCAAACGCAATGTTTGATGCCTTCAACAAACATCAGTGGGAGGCGATGGCAGGCTACTATGCAGAACCTGCCTCCTTTCTTGATCCATCCTTTGGGCTCGAATATGTCAACAAGTCGCGAGCAGAAGTGGCTGAAAAATACAGAGGAATGGAAGAAGTGTTTCCCGATATCCATGATGAATTGACGGGGATCTACCCGCACGAGGATAAAGTTATCGTTGAGTTTGTTTCGACCGGAAAGGCCTCCGATAGCGTAAGTTTTTCGCTCCCCATTATCACGGTGCTAACCATTAAGGACGGACTGATTGTAAAAGATGCTACTTACTACGACAATCAGAATTAAAAAACACTAGCATTAAATGTAAAGTTGCAGACCAAGGGGCTTGCATGCACGATCGCTTTTTTCAAGTAACTTAGAGCATGCACCAACAAGATGAAGCCGTCCAATCGCTGGTAGACAATCTCTTTCGGCATGAATCGGGAAAGCTCATCGCTGTACTTACGAAAATCTTTGGCCCAAAAAATCTTGAGTTAGCCGAAGATGTAGTGCAGGATACATTATTAAAGGCCCTCGACTATTGGAAGTTCCATGGCGCACCTGAAAATCCATCCGCCTGGCTCTTTACGGTAGCCCGTAATAAAGCGCTTGATGTCGTTCGCAGAGAAAAACATAAAAAAGAATTTGCAGATGACCTTAATGCACTGCTGAAATCAGAGTACTCGGCAGGAATTACGCTGGACATACACGTTACTGAAAATGAAATCGAAGATGAACAACTTCGGATGATGTTCGTCTGCTGCCATCCAGCTATACCCGAAGATGGGCAGGTGGCATTGATCTTAAAGACGCTTTGTGGTTTCAGCGTTGCCGAAATTGCCAAAGCATTCCTTACGAGTGAAGAGACAATTACCAAACGACTCTACAGAGCACGCGAGCAATTTCGAAAGGAAAATATTCGGTTTGAAATTCCCCAGTCACTTGACTTGCCAGCAAGACTGGAAAGTGTGCTGACCGCCATTTACCTTCTCTTCAATGAAGGCTATAACTCCAGCAGCCATGATCTGCTCATTCGGGAGGATCTGGTGGAAGAATCGCTGCGATTAGTTAATTTTTTAATCTCCAATAAAATTACCTGTCAACCAGACGCTCTGGCGTTAACGGCTCTTCTTTGCTTTCATGCTGCCCGGCTTCACAGTCGGGTGGATGAGCAGAAACGGCTGCTCACACTACGCCATCAAGATCGAACCAAATGGAATAAGGATTTGATTGAACAAGGTAAGTTGTTCCTCAATCGGGCATGTGAGGGCGATGTTGTATCCACCTATCATATTGAAGCAGCCATCGTTTACGAACATTGTACTGCTCCTGATTTTGGATCCACCAACTGGACAAAAATTCTTGAACTCTATGACATCCTCTTTCAACTAAAGCCGAATGCGATGGTTGCCCTAAATCGTACGGTCATAATTGCCGAACTGCATGGCCCAATGGCAGGACTTACTGCCCTCGAAAAAATCGAAAATCTTGAAGTGCTTAAAAACTATTACTTGCTTCCTGCCGTTCGGGGAGAGTTTCATTTTAATGCAGGGAATAAAAAAGAAGCAATAAAAAATTGGGAGTTGGCGGTGACACTCACCTCCTCGCAGGCAGAAAAAGAACTTCTAAGAGAAAAAATTAAGAGGGCAAACTAAGTATATTAGTGTGTTATTCTAAAAAATAATGCTATGAGGAAGCTTATCGAAAGAAACCTAAGTGGCAAAAAAGTATTGGTGATGTTAGTTCTCACCAACATAGTCTATGTCACCATGCTCGCAATCACTATCCCACGGGTGATGAGCTTTGCCGGAGGAATGAAAATCCTTGATATGATACCAAGCGGCTATTCTCACGATTATGTAAACACACTCCTGACTACATTGGGTAGTGAGGGCAGACATGCCTACCTCTACAATCAGCTTCCGTTGGATGCCATTTATCCATTTATGTGCGGCACATCGTATTGCCTGCTGCTCGCTTATGTTTTGAAGAAGCTAAACAAACTGGATGGAAATCTTTTCTATCTATGTCTTATTCCGCTTTTCTCCGGCTTTTTCGACTATTGTGAAAATATTGGGATTGTAAACATGTTAACTACGTATCCGAACAACTCGGTGGGGCTATCAAAAATTACAAGTACTTTTTCTGTGTTGAAAAGTTCATCAACCATAAGCTATTTTACTATTCTCATTGTAGCTCTTATCATTCTCCTTGGGAGACGGGTTTTCCAAAAGAAACCTTCACTGTGAGATGAAATGCAATTCTCACGGATTGAGTAATCCCAATTTATGCTGAAAAACTCCTGCAATACTCTGTGCCCTGTTTATTACTTCATCTGCTTTAAACCCTTCGAAGTTTTCATTCACAGTCTCAGTAAATAATTGTAGCCATCTGCTAAAGTGACTTGAATTGATATTCAAGTGGAGATGCTTTTGAAACGGATTCCCCTGGTACGATTGATCTCCCAAAAGCATGGAAGACCAGAAATTATACATAATAGGGAGGTGATGAGGCCAATCTACGTGACTGAAAACCGGAGCCAGCAGAATATCCTGGTTAACCTTGTTATAGAATTGATTGACCAGCAATTCAATATCCGAACGAGACTCAATGTCTTTTCTCATCAAAATTCCTCAGGTTTTTTCTTTCGTTAATAGGAAAATATTTTCCTCATCCACTCCGATCACCTCGTGGTCGGTATCAATTGGTATTTGATATACGTCAAGCGCTGTCAATCGGATCTCTTCTACATTGATCCGAAACAAGATCGCTCCCCGAAGTACAATCAGTGTGGTTGGCAATTGTGTTTTATGCTTTGCCAAGACTTGTCCTTTCAGCAACCCGATCGCCATTATATTGAGTGTCTCCGTTTTGCGAACAGAGAGTACGAAAGGTTTATCAACAGTAAACTTAATCTCTTTAGCGATGTTCATCATCAAAACTGATCGGGCTTAAACGTAAATCAACTCTAGAAAAAAAGCGTCCAACCATTCTTGAATGTCAGACGCCTTCAATAATCTCCAATGTAGTTATTTCTTGTCAGGAGGTAAAAGTACAGCATCGATAACGTATACAATGCCATTGGAAGCTGGGACTGTTCCCAAAATATTTGCCCCATTGACGGTGTACTTACCATCTTTTAGCCCAATAGTGATATTATCAAGATTTACCTGATTGATGGTTTGGCCGTCTTTAAGGTTCTCGAGCTTATAAACGCCTACCGAAACATGATACTCCAAAATATTGCGAAGGGCATCTTTACTTTCCGGTTTCAATAATCCTTCCACCGTGCCTGCTGGTAATAAATTAAATGCATCGTTGGTGGGGGCAAATACAGTAAATGGTCCCGCGTTGGAAAGTACATCAACATACTCGGCAGTCTTCAAAGCCGTTACCAACGTGGTGTGAGCGCTCGAGCCAACGGCTACACGCACTACATCTTTTTGCGAAACATCATCTTGAACAGCTGATTGACCAGCACCTGCCGGAGCTTCAGCCACTGCAGAAGTCGCCTCGGTTGTTCCGCCACCTCCACAAGAAGCAGCAAGCAGCGATATCGAAAGCATCGTGGCCAGAAATGTTTTTTTTGTTTTCATATTTTGTGTCGTTTTAAGTTTAAGAGGTCTTATTGAAAGCAATTTGAAGCTTCCTGTAATCGTGTAAAATGATAACCGTCATCTTTTCTATTTAATCGCTACAATATTCCGTTTTAAAAGGTTTTTAAATTATGATTCCAGTCATATCTGACTTTTGTAACAAAAATCGAGAGATCAGGATAAAACTATTTTATGTAGATCGGAGTAACTCTGTCGTTCCTGCCACTACTCAATGGTATTGCTAAATATCTTTTCTCACAAATCTTCTCATCGCCAGCAGCAAAGGGGCCAATGTCCAAATGATTAAAAAGAGAATTGAATAAATCACACCCAAACTGCTTCCAAAGAAATTTTTATAGAAAGCGCCTGTGTACCCCATGAGTGCCGATAAATCCAATTTCAATAAAATAATAATGCGAGCAAGGTCAATTGGATTGAGCGAAACCAATGACAGGGTTACCTTGTCCAACGGGTAGTCGCTAAAACTGTAAATGATATATAAAATCAACCCATCATAAATCAAGGTGAAGTAAAACCAGAATAACAAGGCCACGCCAATCGCCTTTGCCTTGTCGCGGGTAGAAACAGAGGCAGCAAAGGCAAGGGCTACGAATACAAACGTTAACAAAAGACCAGCCATGACCAGGTAACCGGAACTTTCACTGAAATTCAATAGCAGCATCGGAATGGCCACGCCAATGATGTAGGCAGCAGCCAGCGCCATTGAAATAGACAAATACTCTGCAATGTAAATTGTCTTACGACTGAGTGGTTGTGCAAGAAGTAGCTCAATAAACTCATAAGAATTGTAGAAATGAATGGTCGTAAAGATGATGCTTACCAACGGTACTACTAAGAGGACAATATTCAACAGGCTTAAGGTTGCTTTTCCAGGGTCACTGTCAAGGCTAAACATGCTGAATGTAACAACCAATAAAAAAAGTGTGTACAACATGACAAACCGATTACGCAGAATATCATACAACACATATTTGGCAATCTTTGTCATACTCTTTCAGATTCCTTTAGATTTCGTTTCATAATAGACGCTATCGCCTTTCCAAGTTTCAATTCCCCCGTTTCTTCTTTAAGCAGATCAATGGTATCACTAAACAGTATCTTGCCTTCTTCCAGGTAAATAACATTTGACGTTAGCTCATCGAGGTCACTCATGATATGAGAAGTGATCAAAAACGTACGGTCCTTATTCTTTTCAGCCAAAATCTTTTCTTTCATTATCTCTACCGCAACTGGGTCTAATCCAGCGGTAGGCTCATCCAGAATCATGATACGTGGATTAAATAAAAAAGCGAGTGACGCACTCACTTTCTGCCTGGTGCCGCCTGATAACGTGTGCATTCGTTTATGGCTCATCTTATCCAACTTAAATTCTTTGATCAAATCCTCATCAACATGAGATTGGTCTTGTCTCAAGTCGCGAATCATGTCAAAGATCTGCCCAATCTTCATCTGATCAGGATATCGGCCAATCTGCGGCATGTACCCAATGAGGTTTCGATAACTCCAGTCGTTGGCGATGGATTTTCCATTCACGTGAATTGCTCCTGAGTCGGGCAACACCATTCCCAGAATACACTTTATGAGCGTAGTCTTTCCTGATCCATTTGGGCCAATCATAGCGTACGATCTACCATGATTGAATTCTACATTGACCGACTTTAGTACTTCCAGTTTCCCAAATCGTTTGTTTACATCAGAAACAATAATCATGGGTTTGTCGATCGTTTGCGGTTATAGAACGTGATACCTGACTTCATCTAAACTTCTTTTCAATAATTGTAATTATAATTGCGCATGGCGGGGCGATCATCCTTCAACACCTCGGGTGTGATAGAAGGTACAACTTTCTCCGTTCTGTCAAGCATGTACACCAAAAAACTGCGCCACAACATAACAGACGATGGCATTTTTTCAACTACCATCGAATACAAACTTACTGGATGATAGGGTACATCCCCCACTCCGTCTTTGTCTAAATCATAACCCTCGTACTTATCCCAATAGTTGGCGTCTACTGTATTGAGTACAAGTGTTCCATTAGTGGCCAAATCAAATGTGTTTGATAAAAAACTATTCTTTGAATACGTATTCTCATCACAGTTAGCCTGTATTTTCACCGCCCATCCATTGCCGCTAAAAACATTCTGCGAAAAATTGCAACGGCTAGAACCCTCCATGTAAACCGCTACGGTGTTTCTCGAAAAATGATTGCGCTGAATATCAGCATCGCCAATGTCTTTTAATAACAGCCCGTAAGAGGAAGATCCCCAATTGTCCTCAAATCGATTGCTGATCATTGTCACGTGCTTCGTGTACATGACCGCCACACCGGCTCCGTTATTTTGAAAGATGTTGGATCGATATGCATCGTTATGTGAAAACATAAAATGCAAACCATAACGCATATTGTGATGGCTGAAATTATTTTCGACCTGCGAGTTAGTAACAAATTCAAAATAAATACCATCACGGTGGCCGCTCACTTTATTATTGCGAATGGAAATGGAGTCACACTTCCAGGCATGAATACCATTACCAATTTGATGTTCGGCTTCTGCCTCTGAGTGAAGTATGTTGCCTTCCACCAGGCTACCGAGGCAATTTGACAGATGGATTCCGAAAAATGTATTTTCAAATTGATTGTTAATCACCCTTAACCGCTTTGACTCAATGGCATTGATAGCCGAAATGTCGTTGATACTACCGACTCCGGTATTGATCATACGCAGCCCGATGATTGAAACATCATTAGCTGCAATGGTAAAAATCTCAAATTTGTTTTCCCCATCTAGAACAGGATAACCAACTCCAACAAGCACTAGCGATTTTTGAATAACCAGGTTTCCCTCTTTGTATATTCCTTTTGCAATGCGAAGGGTATCACCATCGGATGACAAAGCAATTGCTGATTTAATTGAAGTTAGTTTTCCCTTCTGATCAACTACCCACGTTTTGCCAACGGCTGAAAGGCAAGTGCACACCAATAGTTGTAATACAAGTACACGCATTACTTGTACTGGGTTGTTACTTCTCCCCAGCCTAAATAGATGGCTTTCCATTCTTTCTTAAAGGTATCCATAGTTGCTTTCGATTCAAAGGCAGCTACCTGCCCATTCATAGGACTATGTATGGCTGCCGATTTTAAATAAAATGAGTTGGCGGCATCGATGAGCTTCCCCGGGTTGGCATAGTCGATGACTAACCTATGATGAAAGTCCTCCGCAAGTTCATAGCCCGAATTGTAAAAATTCAGAAAGCAATTCATGTCATCGAACTTGTACACTTTTCCCTTTTTGGTAACTAACTCCGCACCAAATTTTTGATCCATCAACGTCATCTTACAAAAATGACATACATCGGTGCCATAGACCAACGGCTCCGGGTCGGTGGAGCAAGACATAAATCCAAGAAATAGTATACCCAACAGAGTCCGGTTCATTTTCTTCATTCGATCACTTATTTTTCTTGAACTCATATACGATGATGCCTATTAAGAGACCACCCACTCCAATGAAAATCCATCCACCTATATCGGGGCCGGAGAAGGCAGTGAAGTTTAACAATACTTTTGTGCCAATGAGTGGAGGCTGATACGACATCCCTTCAATTTTAATAGGTGCCTCCGGATTCAGGTTATGCCCGTAATCGTATCCCCATAAATAGAAATCAATAAGCGCACCAACACCTGCCAGTAAAATAGTTGCTAAGTAAGCTAGCAAAAGAAATCGTTTATTGATGATCGCTGCCAGCAATCCTATTCCGATAATAATTCCAACCAGGTAAATCATATACCCAAATTCTGGAAACATGCTCACCTCAATGGTCTTCATGCCGATGTAATGGTTCAAGGCACTTATCGTTTTCACATCGCCACTGAGTGTGTTGATCCAGATTTTCATCTCGAGACCCTCAGGGTACTGCGGTGCCCACATGAGAATTTGCCAAAGCGGAACAAAATAAGCGCTGATCAAGGCCAACGCAGACACCGCAGCAACAATTCGGGTAATTGGTTTTAAAGATTTCATTTTTGAAGTGTTAAAAAAAGGGCGCCTCAAAGCCAAGGCGCCCTACTCAAACCTGTAAACTATGAAACTTACTTACTTTGAGCCAGTCTCCTCAACTACACCTGTGGAGAACTTCAGAGGCACATTGCTTCCGGCCGGGGAAACTCGTGCGTATCCTTGCATCTCCTGGTGCAATGCAGAACAAAAATCAGTACAATAGAAAGGTACAACCCCTACTTCATCCGGTGTCCATTTCAGTGTTTGTGTTTCACCGGGCATGACGAGTATTTCTGCGTTGGCGGCACCTTTCACAGCAAATCCATGTGGTACGTCCCAATCCTGTTCAAGATTTGTAACATGGAAATAAACCACATCACCCATTTTAATCCCTTCAATGTTGTCAGGCGTTAAGTGAGAGCGTATGGCGGTCATGTACACATGAACTTCGTTTCCTTTGCGCTCTACTTTAGTTTCCTTTTCGCCCTTAGCGACATAAGGGTGATTATTTTCTTCTATTTTAAATATTTTAGTAGAGTTGGGTGCAATCAGGCTTGCGGGAATAGCCTCAGCGTAGTGTGGTTCTCCCGTGGTGGGGAAGTCGAGCAACAATTGCATTTTGTCTCCGGAGATATCGTACAACTGCGCAGATTGTGTCAATTCAGGCCCTGTTGGTAGGTATCTGTCTTTTGTGATTTTGTTGTACGCAATCACATATTTTCCATGAGGCTTGCTGGTTGGACCGCCTGGCACACACAAGTGTCCGATAGAATAATAAGTAGGCACTCTATCCAACACTTCAAGTGACTTCACGTTCCACTTTACAATTTCAGAAGACACAAAGAAAGATGTATAAGCATTTCCTTTTTCATCAAACTCAGTATGCAAAGGACCAAGACCCGGCTTCTTTACCTCACCATGCAACGCTGATTCATACTTAATGACAGGTATGCCAGCAAACTCACCTTCATAGTCCTTTGCAGCAATGGCAGCCTGAATCTTGGAGAATGAGAACACTGGAATCAATGCAGCCAATTTGCCAGAAGCAACGATGTACTCACCACTTGGATCGGTATCACAACCGTGTGGAGACTTAGGGCATGGGATAAAGTAAATAATGTCTTTCAGAATAGTAGGATCAAGTTGGAGTACCTCAGTTAACATTTCAGAAGATGCTGAGTGAGTATTCTCATCTAAAATATTATGCGCATACTTTGCCTTCACCTTCTCGCCTTTTCCCTGAGCAATGTATTCCTCTGCCTTCTTCCAGTTAACAGCCATAATAAAATCTTTGTCTTTCTGGGTAGCGTTCACTTCCAGCAAGGTATATGCTTGTTCTGTGTTGTAGCAGGAGAAGAAGAACCATCCATTTGATACACCCTTGCCCGCGCGTGACAAATCAAAGTTTACTCCGGGAGTTTTCAATTGAAAGCCAATGTTCATTCGGCCAGTAGCTGGGTCGATTTTAATAAAGCTAATGGTGCCTTTAAAGTTTTCCTTGTAAGTACTGATCGGAACATCGCGTTTGTCACCGACAGGAACACTGAAACGTGTACCTGCTACAATATATTCACTGTTTTCGGTAATGAATGGCGAAGAGTGGTTACCACCACTGTTTGGAAGTTCAAGTATCTCCTCTGTTTTAAATGTCTTTAAGTTAACACGGGCAACACGAGGAGTGTTGTTTGCATTTCCAAATGCCCAACGGCCATCGTGTTCACCTTTTGTAAGCGACAGCGCGATGTGGTGTAAATCATCCCAGGGTACATAGCCGTGAGAGGTATTGAGCATGGGTTTTGTTTCTTCACTGTAGCCATAGCCATTTTCAGGAAACTGTGAGAAAACAGGAATGATGCGGAAAAGTCTTCCCGAAGGAATACCATATACCGACATCTGGCCGTTAAAGCCACCGGAGACGAAGTTGTAAAACTCGTCATACTTACCCGGAGCCACATATACCTTGGCAGCGGCATTGCCTACAACAGCTTCCTGCGGCCCCTTCGGTTTACAACTATAAAATGTAAAGGCAGACGCTACACCGAGTAGCAGAACAACCGACTTCATTATTTTTTTCATTTTTATGTTAGTTTAAGAGTGGTAACTATTTTTCTCCATCATTTTGGCGCATAAACTCAAGCACATCACGCGCATCACCTATCGACATATTTTGATTGGGCATGCGCATCAAGCAGAGCTCGAGTAGCTTTTGGGCTTCCGGATCTTTCTCCAGCATCACGTCAACATTGGTAATCATATTCATGACCCACTCCGGCTGCCTGCGCTTGGTAATGTCTTTCCAACCCGGACCTACTACACGTTGGTCAGTTAGTTTGTGACAAGCAGCGCATTTCATCTCATAGATTGACAAGCCTCTGCCAACGCGATCAAGTTCGAGGGGCGTTTTGAGAGTAACCGTCTTAACAGCTCCCAGGCCTTTGGTTGGATCACTAATAACTTCTTCGACCACGGATTTGGTAGAGGGTTGCTCAGGGTATTCCTCATTATTCTTCGGCTTTTCCGGTGCGCAGGAAAACACCAGTGTGATGACGGCAATAGCAAATAGGTATTTCATAGTTTATGGTTTAGTTTAAAATCATAGTGTTATTTTCCGGTCCACCAGTTGAAGTTTACCTTGTCCCTCCATTTTCTTTACAGTGCGAATAACTGTCTCCACACGCAAACCACTCATATCGGCCAACTGCTGACGGGTGAATGGAACAGTGTAGGTGTGATTGCTCCGAATCATTCCGTGCTGATGAATGGCGGTACGTGTAAAATCGTCCTTCAGGTATTTTAATAAGCTCATAATACGGTGCTCAGGATCATGAAAGGAAATCTCTGACAAGATCATAGCCTTATACTTCAAGCGGTGGCATAAAATCTGATCGAGTTGCAAATGGATTTCAAAATTTTCCTTCAGTAGCAAGAAAAATTTTTCTTTCGCAAGTTTTATGATAATTGAATCTTCCAAAGCACAGGCAGCACTGGGGTAAGGAAAAGAACAAAACAAAGGCGGCTCACCAAAACTGTCATTGGCTTTGAAAATTCCCTGAATAAATTCTTGTCCATCGGCATTATTGGTTACCATCTTAATGGAGCCAGAAGCAACCTGAAAATAATTTGTTGCCTCTTCCCCTTCGCGAAAAATTACTTCATCCTTTAAAAGACTAAGTTCTTTGGCTCCGTATTTTTTAAGGATGTCTATCGCTATCATCTGCTTTTTCCAATTGTTGCGTAAACCTATCTTACCCTTCGAAACTAAAACATGACATTCATCAGCCAATTCTAAGATTCTTGATGGAAAAGCTCCAATTAGCGGATTCCAGATTGAATTGGAATCAAGTAAAAATGATGGCATGTTTATTTTCTTCTTCACTTGAGCGGCTTGTGCTCAAAAATGAAGCTTATAGATAGAATGTGTTTATGATTAGAATCATAAACGGAAGAAAAATTCAGGGAGAGTGAAGGTTATTTAGTCGTTTTGCCCTTTGGCAATTCCTTGCTGCTTTTGTCTTCAAACAGCATTCTTACGGACGGGCCATAGGTGTCCTCGTATTGACCGCTTCGGAGGCTCCATAAAAATGCACCCAAAAACAAAAGTGCGATGGTGAGCGAAATCGAGATGAGCAAAATAATGATGGTCATGAATTTTTTCGTTCGGTATGAAGTGATCTTGCCACCATATATACGGCTAATGTGCTGAAGCCTACAACACTGCTACTTGAAATTGGCATTAATACCGCAGCTGTCAATGGAGTAAGGTGGCCCGTTACTGCAAAGCTTAGTGCGATAAGGTTATAAAAAAACGAAATACCGAATCCGATCTTTAGGATGAGTGCAGCAGATTTTGACAACGTAAGGAATTGATGCAAGGAACCTATTCTTTCGCCTTTCAAAATACCATCACATGCCGGAGTAAATACACCTGTATCATCTGTAATGGCTATACCCACATCGCTTTGCTGTAGCGCACCTGAGTCATTGAGTCCATCGCCAATCATCATCACTCTCTTTCCTTTTTTCTGAAGTGCAGAAATGAATTCAAGCTTATCATGCGGTGTTTGATTAAATAACATAGTGGCACCAGCAGGAAAGATGGAACTCATTCTTTCGCGATCAGCATCATTGTCACCAGAAAGAAGCGCCACCGTTTTCCCTTCCAATTGTTTAATAAGGTCACTTATAGCAGGCCTTATGGTGGTCAAAATTTGAAAGTAGCCTCTTACCTGTCCATTCACGGAAACAAAGACCTTTGATGAAAGGTCCTCAACTTGTCCCTGAAAACCCACAAAAGAAGCTGAGCCAATCATGATGCTGTTCCCCGCTACGTGCCCCTCTATTCCTCTTCCTGGTTTTTCTTTAAATGCTTCGATTGCTAGCTTCGGTACTTCAGTTATACTTTTAGAAATCAAAACACTCAATGCATGCGTAGATGATGACGTCAACAACTTCACCCAACCTAGTTCATCTTCATCTAAAGCGCCAACAAACTTGACATCAGCAGCTCCATACGTTACTGTTCCTGTCTTATCAAATACGACTGCATCCACTGTTGCCAATCGCTCTATAACGTCTGCATTCTTCAGGTAAAGGCCATCGTTACCAAACGCCCTCAACATGCTCCCATAAGTAAACGGAGCGGCCAGTGCCAGTGCGCATGGACAAGCTACCATCAATACGGATGTGATAACAAGCCAAAGTTGAGTTGGGTCAACAAAATACCAATAACATCCTGTGATAAGCGCAATGCCCATCACAGCCCAGGTAAATTTCCGGGCGGCCTCGTCAATTACCTTTCTGTATTTACTTTCTCCTTGTTTACGAAAAGCGTCATTATTCCACAAGCTGGTCAGTTGACTCTGCGAAGTTATTTTCTCGACAGTAAGTGCTGCCGGTTGCCCAACCAGCCTTCCTCCTGCGTAAATAAGGTCGCCTGATTTTCCATGCACTGGCTTTGATTCTCCGGTTACAAAACTATAGTCTATATATGCCTCATGATCCAGCAAAATGCAATCAGCCGGAACAATCTCCATATTGCGTATGCGGATAACATCTCCACGCCTTAGCTCATAAACAACAACAGGTCGCCATTCATCATCAGTTAATTTATTGACCGCCAATGGAAAATAGGATTTGTAATCCCGATCAAATGCAAGGCTTTCATAGGTTTTACTCTGAAACCATCTACCAATCAATAAAAAGAAAACCAATCCTGTCAATGAATCAAGATAACCTGGGCCAGTTTGGGTAACAATGTCATAAACACTTCTTAAAAATAAGGCAGCCAATCCTGCTGCAATCGGAACGTCAATGTTAATCTGCTTCTGACGAAAGCTTTTCCATGCAGCAGTAAAGTACTCCTGACTACTATAAAGAATAACCGGCACTGCAAGGACAATATTCAAATAGGAAAACAAGAGTTGCAGTTGTTTATCCGATCGGTCAAGACCAAGGTATTCGGGGAAACTAAGGAGCATGACATTGCCAAAAGCAAAGCCTGCAACGGCAAGACGCGTAATTAATTTATTTGTTGAAAGATTGGATTCCTTTTTTTCACCTTCTAATCTTATCTGCGGTGGATAACCAAGGGATGCGAGTAATTTAGCCACTTCGGAAAGCAAAACCTCTTTTGGATTAAAGCTGAGAACTATCCACTTTCTGCTAAAATTCACTTCGGACTTTACTATTCCCCTATTCAGACGTTGCAGATTCTCCAAAAGCCAAATGCACGAAATGCAATGAATAGTAGGTATAGAGAATTGAACCGTTGAGAATGATGTCGAATCAAACGTCAGCAGTTTTTTTCTTATGGCAGGCTCATCCAAATAAGAATATGCCTCTTCATTGACGTGCTTTAACTGAACCCCGGGGTTCTTTTCAAATGAATAGTATTCACAAAGATCGTTCTCGCTTAGAATCTCATAAACCGTCTTGCAACCATAGCAGCAGAATTTTTTTTCATGTAATTCAAAACTTCCCTCGGTACACGGTTGGCCGCAATGGTAGCACGTCAATGCTATGTCAACTGGGCTATCAACTAATTTCATAGTCGCTAGCTGTTAGAGTAATACACCGAAGTTTCATTTTTCATAAGTCGCTTGGCCAGCGACTTATTCTCCAGCAGCGCCAGAGCAGATTGTCCGATAATCAATAAAGGCTTACTTAATTTTGAAACATAAGAGACAAGATTCTCTGTTAGATTAACCCTACTCATTGGATGAATGCCTACGTTCTCAAAAACTTCTTGTAAGTAACTTACCAGTGATTTTTCAAAGAATATCCCCGGCTCATCTTCAGGACTCACAGTAATGAGGGTAAACTTTTTCTTATGCGAAACCTCACCGAACATGGCATGAAACGATTTCAGGGCAGCAAGGCCTTTCAGGTCGTAATCGAAGAGGAAGACAATCTCTTCGTACTCGTGCGTCATATCATTTGAAAGAAAAAGGGGACAGTGCATTTTTTCAAAAAAATCAACTGGCAATTCGCTCAGCGAAACCACGCCCTCCTTATTTAATGGATCCAGCAAAAGCAGATCAGCAAATCGACTTTGGTGAGCCAGCGCCAATAAACTGTTCTGATCATTTAAAAACTTCAATTCAACATTCAGCTTGCTAGCTTCTGATTGCATTGCCAGTTTCATGTCCAATTTTTCTACATCCGCAAAGGGAGGATGACTCGATCCAGGACCAACATAGTCCCGTATGAAAAAAGCGGAGAATCGTTTATCGGCCAAATGCTGAAATGCCTTGGCTACATTTTCCATCCGGGTTCCTTGTGATGTAAAATCAACCGGTAATAATATTGTATAATTCACAATCCGTTACTTGGTTTTATAAGTCCATATAGAACAATCAAGATGATTTACCACATCTTCTGCGATACTTCCACTCATCAGGTGATTAAGACCTCTGCGGCCGTGCGTTGCCATTGCAATCATATCTGCGCCCACCTCATGCGAGAAATTTGCCAATCCTGCTTCCTCCGATAAATCATTGTAAACATTAATGGTGTAATTCTTCAACATGTACCGCTTGGCAAAGGCCTGAAGCTTTGCTCTGGTTTCTGTGTCTCTTCTAAAATTAGCGGGAGTATTAAAATACACCATATGCAAAGTAGCTTTGAAGAAAGCCTGTAGGTCTTTTACTTTCATGGTCAATGTCTCTTCTTCCACAAGGAGCGCATTTGGGAAAACAATATTTTTAACTGCAGAGCCCTTTATTGTTTTCTTAACAGAAATCACAGGAACATCTGACCACCGTACAATTTTTTCCGTGTTGGATCCAACCAAAAATTCTTTAAAGCCAGAAGCGCCCTTTGTACCCATCACCACCAGATCTACCTTCTTATCTTTTATAAACTGATCAACGGTGGATGTGATTGGCCCATACTCAACAAAGGAGTTAACCTTCGGTCCGTCTTTAGCCCACTTTGATTTCATTTTAGTAAAATTCTTCTCCGCATTTGCCTTCATATCGGCCAGGAAGGCTTGCTCAAAATTGAGCGTGGGCATGAGTACAGTATCATGCATGACAGGCAATTCAATAACATGAAGGAGAATAATTTCTCCATTGCTTTGATTGGCAACATCCACCGCGAACTTAAAGGCCTGAACAGCCGGGTCTGAGAAATCACATGGAACCAATATCTTTTTCATGGAAGTGGGTTTTGATATCAAAGATATTTCAAGCCCATCCGCAACTTACTGACAGGCATCAACGAAAAAGATGACTTTTGTCATTTCATAATAAATAGAATAGTGCAGGGTGCCTATAGAATGAGCTTCAAAAGAGATAGTTCGATCTCTTAAGTAGCTAGAGCCTAAAGAAAAAATAAAAGAGACTTAGCCGATGATCAAGTCAGCTTGCTTGGCCAGTTTACGGGGTTCCAAAACACGAATTTTTTTTCCTTCGAACGCGACAAGACCTTCGCTTTTGAATTCAGAAAGGAGCCGAATAACGGTTTCTGTTGCTGTGCCCACGATGCTGGCAAGGTCTTCGCGTGACAGTGCAATATCAATCAGAGTGCTACCCTCCCCTTCCATGCCATAGGATTCTTTGAGCATCAATAAACTTGCGGCCAGGCGCTCGCGAACTGACTTATGTGCAAGCTCCGCCATTTTTTCTTCCATGATTCCCATCTCATGACAAATGGCTTTCACCACCCGCTTCATAAAAGTGGGATTCTTCTGAAGGACTTCGAAAAAATGATCTTTGGTGATAAAACAAATCTTGGCATCTTCCAACACAGTAGCCGATGCTGCATAAAATTCCTCGCCCAATAGCGCGCGATATCCTAAAAAATCTCCAGGCTTGGCGATATAAATGATGTACTCCTTACCCTGCACATTATTCTTATACACCTTCACCTTGCCGCCATTCATGCAATACAGACCTGTAGGGCGGGTGCCTTCGTAAAAAATATTCTGGCCTTTTTTGTACGAAATGCAAGTCTTATGAAGGTTGATCCTGTTTAGCTCTTCCGGACTAAGACCATTGAAGAGGGAATCTTTAAGATGATCACAGAGAGTGCACGCAATGTTGAATTCTACCTTCGCCATGCGATAAAATTGAACAAAAATAAAGCGACAAGCAAGTGCTTTTACGCTAAAGCATTTAAAATAGCATTAACCTTCTATTAAACACTTAAAACCGAAAATTAAGAGAGCATCAATCCGGTTCCGAAAAGAATCACAAACAATAATGTAGATAAAGCCATTTGCTTTAAGTAGGGATCCAGCTCTTCGGATGGTTTTGAATTGACAGCCTTGCCGTTTATTAAAAGTAGTGGAAGGGTAAGTAGAAAAATAAACTGAGCAGCAGATCGGAAGTTAAGTAGAACATAAATCAAAGAGCAGCTTATTCCCGCGATCAACAAAAACCAGTGGTAATAGGAAGCCTTTTGTTTGCCAATCCGCACGGGAATTGAAAATTTGCCGGCCGTTCTATCTGATTCAATATCGCGAATATTGTTAATGTTCAGCACAGCAATAGAAAAAAAACCACAGCTCAGCGCAGGAAGTACATCCATCCAGAAAATATTTTCAGTAAACAAGTATACTGATCCCATAACGCCTACCAATCCGAAGAAGAGTAACACGGAAATATCACCTAAGCCACTGTACCCATATGGTTTTTTCCCGACTGTATAGGCAATTGCTGCCAGGATGCTCAAAATTCCCAACCCAAAAAAAACGGACAGGGCCTTTATATTCCATCCAAAGGAAACCAGTAATAAAGAAATACCACTTATCAACGAAAGCAGAACGAAAATGATAACGGCATTCTTCATTTGTGCCGAAGAGATTGCTCCAGATTGAACAGCACGCATCGGGCCTTTTCTGGCTGCATGATCTGCACCGTTAACAGAATCTCCATAGTCATTGGCAACATTAGACAACACCTGAAGAAAAATAGTAGTGAGACAGCAAAGAAAAAAAATCAATGCATCGAACTTATCTGCAGCGGCAGCGAGGAACCCGCCCATACCTATGCATGATAGTGCCAGCGGTAAAGTCCGTAGCCTGAATGCTGAAAGCCAATTCTTAATCGCCATTCTTCCCCGAAATGATGTGCTACTTCTTCCTTATGGAGTCAAGTGAGTAAATACCGGGGCCGGTTAAAAACAGAACAATGTAAGGAACCAAAAATAAAACGGCATGCTCTTTATCGCCAAACGAGTCGCCTGCATGTATAACAAATACCGCCACTGTCATCAAAAAAATAAGAGGCACCAGCGCGAGCCTGGAAAATAACCCCAACAATAGAAATCCTGCACAAAACAACTCAGCAAAAACAGTCATGCCCAAGGACACTGAATGACCTACATGAAGTGGGTCGGGCCATGATACCGACTTATCCTGAAAATTCATCAGCTTGTTCCAGCCGTGGGTCATCATCATACCTGCAGAACCAACCCGTAAAATAAACAGGGCAAGGTCTAATGCAACCGATTTACTGCTAAGTAAAAATTTCATCATGACTATTGTGTTATCTTATTCATTATTGCTTTGTCCAAAGGCCTTACCTGAGGTGTGTAGAATCCCAACACGTTTCCTTCCGGACTCACCAAGTATTTACAAAAATTCCAGGAAGGAGTCTCGCCTGTCTTTGCCTCCAGCCAGCTATACAACGGTGCTTTGTCACTTCCCTTCACCGAAACCTTTTCAAACATTTGAAATTTCACACCATAATTGCGTTCACAAAATGTTGCAATCTCCTCGTTTGAGCCCGGCTCCTGCCACAGAAAATTGTTAGCGGGGAAACCAAGGACAGCTACTTTATTACCAAACTGTTCGTGTAATTTCTCCAGGTCTTTATACTGTGGAGTATATCCGCACTTTGATGCTGTATTGACAATCAACATGTATTTACCTTTGTACTGAGCAAAGTCTATCTCCTTTCCGTCCAACGACTTCATTTTAAAATCATAAACTGAGCCACTTACTTCCTGCTTCTTGCCGGAAGATAATTTGGAAGAGAGAAACGCTACTAAGCCCATGGTTATAAGTAAAGCGGTTACTATTTTAATATACTTCATCTATTCTTCACTATGGCTAAACAGATTTTCGCCACGTATGTTTTACATTTTCTCCGGAACCTGTATTCCTAAAAGTCCCATCGCTTTCCTCAACGTGTCCGCCACAACTCTTGAAAAAACTATTCTGAATCGGAGTTTGGCCGGGTCACTTTCATTAAAGATCGGAATATTTTGGTAAAACTGGTTATACTCCTTCGCCAGCTCATAAGCATAGTTGGCGATGACTGAAGGCGAGTAATCACGAGCGGCCTCCAGTAATTTATTAGGATACTCATTAATCAAATTGATGACACTCCGCTCCGAGGGCTCCAGCAAATGCGAGCTCAATTCAGCTTTTGCTATCGCCATAGTTTCGGCTTTTCTTAACAGAGCACGAATACGCGCGTGCGTATATTGAATGAAAGGCCCCGTATGACCTTGCAATTGAATCGACTCACCCGGATCAAACATCATCCGCTTCTTAGGGTCTACTTTCAACAGGAAATATTTCAAGGCGCCTAAACCAATCATTTCTGACAGCGACCGAATCTGTTCATCACTTGATCCTTCAATTTTGCCCAACTCACGTGTTTGCTTCTCGGCTTCCGTTACCATCTCCTCCATCAAATCATCGGCATCCACCACGGTGCCTTCGCGCGATTTCATTTTGCCGGTGGGTAGATCCACCATGCCATAAGAAAGATGATAACATTCCTTTGCCCAACTATATCCTAACTTAGCCAGGATAAGAAACAAAACTCTAAAATGATACTCCTGTTCATTGCCAACGGTATAAACTTGTCGGCTTATTTTAGGGAAATCGCGGAAACGCAAAATGGCTGTTCCAATGTCCTGTGTCATGTACACCGATGTGCCATCCGATCTCAACAAAACTTTCTGATCCAGTCCATCCGCAGTGAGGTCAACCCAAACTGATCCATCCTCTTTCCTGAAAAAAACCCCCTTCTCCACTCCCTTCAGTACTTCGTCTTTACCTAACAAATAGGTTTCTGACTCGTAATAAAGTTTTTCAAAATCAACACCCATGCGCTTGTAGGTGGAACTGAAACCCTCATAGACCCAGCCGTTCATGGTTTTCCAGAGATTGATAATGTCAGGGTCTTTGGCTTCCCACTTCAACAACATATCAACAGCAAGCTGCATAATCGGTGCCTGCTTCTCAGCTTCCTTTTCCGAAACACCTTTTTCAATCAGCTCTTTGATCTGTTGTTTGTAGGCCTTATCAAACTCAACATAATATTTACCAACTAAATGGTCTCCTTTGATAACACCGCCTTGTGGCGTCTCTCCCTTGCCAAACAGTTTCCAGGCGGCCATCGACTTGCAAATATGTATTCCCCGGTCGTTGATGATTTGAACCTTATGGACCTTGTATCCGCTAGCTTTGAATATCTCCGCTACACTATATCCGAGAAAATTATTTCGCAGGTGGCCGAGGTGAAGTGGTTTGTTTGTATTCGGAGATGAATACTCCACCATGATTTCCTTGCCCGTAGGAGGAACTACTCCATAATCAGGTTCATTTAAAATCGATTGAAAAACCTTTACCCAGACTTCATCTGATATGACCAGATTCAAAAATCCCTTTACCACATTGTATTTACTTACCAGCGATGAATGCTTGAGTAAATAGTCACCAATCAACGTTGCAGTTTCCTCAGGCCCTTTCTTTGAAACCTTCGCGATGGGAAAACACACTAGCGTATGTGAACCCTCAAACTCCTGATTAGTCGGTTGGAGTTGAAATTGCTCTATTGATTGATTGAACAGCGCTTTGGTTGATTCTCGTATGGAAGATCTAAGGGCAAGGTCTAAATTCATTGGAAATAATTGTTAGTTGTTAGTTGTTAGTTGTTAGCTCGTGTATTCACTGTTAACTAACAACTACCACCCATCAACTAGTTTTACATGTCGAGTATATATGCAAACATCAACGGAGCCACGATAGTCGCATCGCTCTCAACAATAAACTTAGGCGTATCAATGTTCAATTTACCCCACGTTATTTTTTCATTGGGTACAGCACCAGAGTAAGAACCATAACTCGTTGTCGAGTCGCTGATCTGGCAGAAGTAACTCCAATACGGAACGCTATCACGCTCCAAATCCTGATGTAACATCGGCACTACACAAATAGGGAAGTCACCCGCAATACCTCCGCCAATCTGAAAGAAACCAATTCCATCCTTGCCTGAGTTCTTCGTGTACCAATCGGCCAGCCATACCATGTATTCAATTCCCGATTTCATGGTAGATGCTTTGAGTTCACCCGTGATGCAATACGAAGCGAAAATATTTCCCATGGTAGAGTCTTCCCAACCCGGTACAACCATCGGCATATTTTTTTCGGCTGCGGCAATCATCCACGAATTTTTCGGGTCGATCTCATAGTACTGTTTCAAATCTCCGCTGTTAATCATTCTAAACATGAACTCATGCGGGAAAAGACGTTCACCTTTATCTTCCGCATCTTTCCATACTTTAAATAAATGTTTTTGCAACCTCCGAAAAGCTTCCTCCTCCGGAATGCAAGTATCCGTAACCCGATTCAAATGATTCTGCAATAAATCCCACTCCTGCTCAGGCGTAAGGTCGCGATAGTTCGGTATGCGTCTATAATGCGAATGCGCCACAAGATTCATGATGTCTTCTTCCAAATTGGCTCCGGTACATGAAATGATGTGCACCTTGTTCTGCCGGATCATTTCCGCAAAACTGATTCCCAATTCTCCCGTGCTCATGGCACCCGCCAGGGTCACCATCATTTTCTTGCCATCAGCGATATGCTTTTTATAGGCCTTGGCAGCATCTACCAAAGCAGCAGAATTGAAGTGGAGATAATTTTTTTCAATAAAGGAGGAAATTGGTCGGTTTTGGCTCATGATAGATAGAATTTGACGCGAAAATACAAGTTTTGGTTGTTAGTTGTTGGCTCGCAGTTGTTAGTTTTTTAACAAGTAATCTCTAGCCGATGTGGCAAACCATTTAGTAGTTGTAGTTGCTCGTTGATAGTTGTTAGCCACGAGAGGTATTACTAAAAACTAATAACTACCAACTAACAACCAATTTTATACGGCCTGGCGCCTCACACAAACCCACCCAGCCACCGGGCTGTCGGCAGTCGCCAACCAACCGCACTTCCGATAACAATCGGGTCACTTCGGGCTCCAACAATGCCTCCATCCCTGGCCGGAGGATGAGCATCTAGCGGTTTACATTAACCAGTTCTTAATTAATTTTTAAGCAAGGACAATCCCGACTAGCAGTATCATCTCATTCATGAGATAGGGCTATGCCAATGACGAAGCTGATATTTTTACGATGATAGGGACTTTTTTAAGTAAAGAATACCTGGGTTGTTCTTTGTTAGAAGATCGTCAATCAGTTTTTCAAAACTGCTAATTCGTTGATTCACTACGTCATGCATTTCATTTGCCGCTACTGGCAATCCAAAATCTCGAGGACTTATTCCAGACACCTTGCACTGCTCAATTATCCAATTCTCTAATTTAACTTTTAGTTGAAATATCCTGTTTCCCTCGTTGTCCCTAAAGAGTACAATACCATGAGCTTCACTTTCCCTAATCAAATTCCTTTCGTAGTTGGATTTAGGACCTAGCGGATCGTCTTCATCGACCATTGCTAAGTGATTCGAAACTTTGCCCAACTTCTGAAATACTCTTGATTTGCCAGAGTGATGAGTTACCATTTTCCTTGTAAAACCAAGTTTCTTGACCAGTGCTTCATCAGGCAAGCACTCCACGTGAATTGACTTCATTCAAGCACCTGATTAAAATTAAAAAATACATCAGAACTAAAATCAAGCACTTTAGATATTTGATCGCTATTCAATACATTAACCTTTGTTTGGTAATCCTTCATTTCGACAATACAAACATTCAAATCAGTCGACTTAGATTTTTCAATAAGGCTAAGCAACAGATAAGGATTGTGCGTTGTGATGAAAAACTGATTCGACTCATCTAGCGCTATCCTTTCTGCTAAGAATTTTGTATAAAAAGGAAACGTATTCGCTTCAGGCTCATCAAAAAGCATTGTTGAGTTCAAATTGCTTTTTATTGCAATGGAATAGAAAATAATTCTTTGCAATGTTTCCGAAATAGCAAAATACGGATAGCTGTAGATCGCTCCGTCAACAAATTTACTGACTGACATGTCGTTTTCCGTTGGCTTCATTGTCAAAGTCAAACCCTTGCTCTGCAAAAAATCAGAAACCCATTTTTTATAGTCGGCATTCGCTAAGAGCAAGCTTGGTAAATTCTCTCCAAAGGGAACCGACAAATGTGGCATGTAGGCATGATGAAAACGGGTAAGTCTTTTGTACTCATAATAATGAACATTGGTTTGACCTAATGATCCCTGGGAGGTACCACTAACTTTTCCGTCATGGAGCATCATAGTCGGTCGAACATTAGCCTCATTTTTATTGAGCGTAAAGCTGAACTGATTTTCAGGAGTTCTGTTTTCACGAATAGGGTAAGACAATGAAGTTTGCAATTCGCTGGTAAATACTTCAATGGGTGAATTGATATTAAAATCAAAAAATAAATCTCCGATTGCTTTGTATCTGAAAATGTCCCGATTTAATTCTTGCCCGAGAGCGTTCTGACTTTGCAGTGCCAAGGCCTCAATAATATTGCTTTTGCCGCTATTCGGCTCTCCAATAAAAATATTGAGCTTCTTACACGGCATAACTAAGTCCTTTACAGACTTAAAGTTCCTGATTTGCAATTCTTGCGTCATAGTCCAAATTTAGCCTTTGGCCTCTGAACTAACAACTCCGTTTTGGTTAGTGACGGTATTTATTTGGCTCAAGCAGAGTTTGAATTAAGTTCCCCCAGCGTTTGTCAAGTAACGTCTTCTGTTTTCGGGATGCTGCTTGGTCATAATAAATTTTTCCGATCTTAGAACCGAATATTGTCTATGAAACAACCTGTTCGCTGGGGCATTCTCGGGCCCGGAAAAATTGCCGACAAATTTGCATCTGCCTTCAGTCAGGTTCCGGAAGCTAAATTATATGCTGTGGCTTCCCGTGACGAACACCGAGGAACGGCTTTCGCAGAAAAATTCAACATCCCCAAAACCTACTCCCGCTATGATCAACTGCTTGCCGATCCATTGATCGACATTGTCTACGTTGCTACACCTCATACTTTTCATCATGAACAAACACTCCTTTGCCTGAATAATAAAAAAGCGGTTGTCTGTGAAAAGCCGCTGACACTGAGTGCTAAGCAAACACTGGAGCTCGTTGCTGCTGCACGAGCCAACAACACTTTTCTTATGGAGGGCATGTGGGCAAGATTTTTCCCCGCGCTCATAAAGGTGCTGGATCTGATCAAACAAAATGCAATCGGAGAAATTAAATTCTTAAGAGCAGACTTTGGTTTTGCCGCTCCGCACGATCTCGATCATCGCGTGTTTAACTTAAGTTTAGGAGGTGGTGCTCAACTCGATGTAGGAGTTTACCCTCTGTTTCTCGCGTTGCTGATTGGCGGTACACCAAAAACTATTCAAGCCGTGTCTAAACTTGCCGTTACAGGTGCAGACGAGACCACCGTTGCACAACTTAATTTTGAAAACGGAATCATCGCGCATATTCTATCATCAGTCGTGGCAGATACTCCCAAGCAGGCAGAAATTTTTGGATCCAAAGGGTCAATCATTCTGGAAACTCCCTGGCATAAGCCACAAGAAGTAAGGCTAAAGAAAAATAATGGGGAGCTGGAAACATTTCAATTTCCTTTTGAAGGGGTGGGATTTCATTATGAGTTGCGCCATGCAACAGAATGCATTCAAATGGGGCTAAAAGAAAGTAAGCTCATGCCATTGAGTTTGAGTATCCAAATGGCAAAGACTGCCGATGAAATCCTCAGGCAAGGTGGTGTTATCTACCCTTCTGCAATTTGATCAGATGTTGAGCGTTGTATGTTAGTACCGTTAGTCATGAGAGTCCCCTTCTTCTTATCAATTTATTGTTTACTCTTTTACCTCCCTATTTCATCCCACGGTCAAGCCAACCAAACTGAAAAGTTTGAATTGGTAAAGCAAGACGGTGTGATCTCCATCTATGAGCATTGGGTCACTTTCCCAGGCTCCCATCCGCCCGTTGAAGCCCGGGAAGTAAAAGGTGAATTCATTATCAACTCATCCATGTATGAGATTCTTCACCTCATAAAAGATGAATCCAAAATTAAGATTTGGCAATCGCACGTCAGTAAGTTCAAGGTCTATGCAACACCGGATACAAGCGTGTGGCAAGAGTACTCTTACCATGATATACCGTGGCCCGTAAGCGATCAGGATCACTACCTGGAATACCGTCTCTCAGAACTAAGACCATCTCAGGAACTCTTCATCACATTCCAATCAGTGGTCAATCAGGAAATAGCACCCAAACAAAAAGGAGTAACACGCATGACGTTAGCCGGAAGTTGGAGGCTGGAACAACTGTCAGCGATGCAGGTAAAAGTCACCTATCGTATTTTTTCAATGCCTATTGGTATTCCACGAATTTTCACTGATCCCATCATCCGGAGTAATTTAATGTCAACCATTAAAGCACTCACCAAGTTGGCCGAAAAATAAAAAGCCAGCGATGGTGCTGGCTCGTAAAATAATTTAGTAGATAAATCTAGTCCGTCAATACAGGTCGGCTCACGATTGATCTTGCCGTTGCTTCCAGAATTTCGAATGCACTCTCCGCCATTCGATTCTCAGTGTCAAGCGTTGGATTTATCTCTACAATTTCCCACGCACAAAGCTTAGGGCTTTTTGCTAACTCAACATTCAACGCCTTGGCCTCTTCAACAGTCAATCCGTTGGGCACTGGTGTTCCGGTTCCGGTAGAGAATCTTGAATCAATACTATCTACATCAAACGACACGTAGATAAGATCACAGTGGTCAAGCATTTTTAAGGCGTCTTCAGCAGCTTTCACCGCCCCTAACTTTTTTACTTCTTCTGTTGTGATGAAGCCCATTCCATATTTGTTGACCAAATAGTTTTCTGGTTTCTCCAAATCACGAACTGAAATATATACGATGTCTTCGGGATAAATCTTTGCACCGGGAATACCTACACTCATGATTTGCTCCCAATACTCTATCGTTTCTCCTTTGGGGTCATTGACTTTACATTCCAGGTTGTCAATATCGCAGGCCATGGCCAATGTCATGCCGTGCATGTTTCCGGAAGGCGTTGTGTAAGGTGTGTGAATGTCAGCATGAGCATCAATCCATATCACACCCAATCTTGCTTTAGGATTGGCTTTTTTTATTCCGGCAATTGTGCCGTAAGCTGTACTGTGATCACCCGCTATCACCAACGGGAAATAGTCATCCCATATTTGTTCGTATACTTCCAGGCAAACACGCTCTTCCATGATGAGTACACCATCAATAAACTTGGCGTAAGCGTGTTTGGCACCATCAAATAAAAGTTCGTTTACATTTTCTACTTCTATAGAATCATACTGTCGAAACAAATCTGACTTTAAATCAAGGCTTGCAATTTTGATAGCCTCCACGCCCATACTGGCGCCTCGTGTACCAGCACCTATTTCTGATTTTACCTCAATAATTTTTATATCCTTTTCTTTCACAAGACCTGAAATTAATATTCCTTAATTAAACGGCTAAAAAACCCGAAAACACCCGGGCACCTCAAAAAATGAAGACCCGATCAGAAGTCGGGTAAGGGGTGAAATTTCGATGACTCTATGGCAGAAAAGCGGTTAACCATTGTATTGCAAAGATGGCAAAATTATCCCAATATTGCACCTCAATTTTGGTTGAAGGTTTTAACGTGATCGCCTACTTTTTAAGTCAAATCAAACACCTAACAGCAAGTAACAGATACCAATGAAAAGTTATCGCGAACTGATCGAACAAACCTTCGAGTTTCCCCAGGAAGAATTTAAAGTATGGGAACACGAACTTCTGTTCAATGATGTTCCCTTGATGGATATCATCAAGCAATATGGCACTCCGCTAAAGCTAACCTACTTGCCCCGGATAAGCGAAAACATTCGTTTTGTGCAGGCTACCTTTAATAAGGCAATCGAAAAACTGAAATATAGCGGCACCTATACCTATTGCTATTGCTCTAAGTCTTCACACTTTTCTTTTGTGATGGAAGAGGCGCTTAAAAACAATACGCACCTAGAGACTTCTTCCTCTTTTGATATTCCTATCATCCGCAACTTGTATGAGAGAGGCAAGATCACCAAAGAGCATTATATCTTATGCAATGGATTCAAGATGCCCGTGTACACGCAGTACATCTCTGAGTTGTTGAACGATGGATTTAATTGCGTCCCCATTCTTGACACACTGAATGAAATTGACATCTACGAACAAAAAGTAGACAGGCCATTTCAGGTAGGAATTCGTGTGGCCTCCGATGAAGAACCTAATTTTGAATTTTATACTTCTCGCTTGGGAATTCGCTATAGCGACATCGTTCCGCTTTATCGCGACAAAATCGAGACTAGCCAAAAGGCATCATTGAAGATGCTTCACTTTTTTATTAATACCGGTATAAAGGATACTGCCTACTATTGGAGTGAATTAAGTCGCTTCATCTTTAAGTATTGTGAGTTAAAAAAGATTTGTCCTACGCTAGACTCTGTTGATATCGGTGGCGGTTTTCCTATAAAAACGTCTCTCACATTTCAGTACGACTATAAGTACATGATTGAGCAGATCGTTGAAAACATCAAATGGATTTGCGACAAGAGCAACGTAGCGGTGCCTAATATTTTTACTGAGTTCGGAAGTTATACCGTGGGTGAGAGTGGGGCCGTACTTTATTCAGTAGTTAATCAAAAACTTCAAAACGATAAAGAGCTTTGGTATATGATTGATGGTTCATTCATCACACATCTTCCTGATGCGTGGGGACTCAATCAGAAATACATCTTAATGGCGATTAATAAATGGGATGATCCTTATCATAAGGTTAACATTGGAGGCCTGACCTGCGATAGTATGGATTATTACAATTCAGAATCTCACACAGGTGAAGTGTTTATGCCAATGATTAATGATGAAGAGCGATTGGTTATTGGCTTTTTCCATACCGGAGCTTACCAGGAGTCGCTGGGCGGATACGGTGGAATTCAACATTGTCTAATTCCTGCTCCTAAGCACGTACTTGTCGACCGCAATGAAGACGGTGAAATTACTACACGTCTTTTTGCAGCTGAGCAAACCAGTGAAAGCATGCTGCAATTGTTGGGCTACGGAAAATAATTTAGCGAGTTCATAAAATTGTAATCTCCCCGACAAAGTCAGGTAGAAGGATAATTTACATTCGTCTATTAATACAATCATATGCTAAAAATCAGATTCTCATTTCTTTCTGTATTTATTCTCGCGATAATAACTTCCTGCTCCACAGGAAAGAAAGCCGAAACAGATGTTTACGTTAACTATCCCGAGAATTTTTCCAATCTGTTAAAAGCACATGGAGGCCTGGACAAATGGAATTTGAGCAATACACTGGAATTTGATTTGTTCAACCCTGAGGACAGCTCAACTGAACACCACCTTGTTGACTTAAAATCGCGAAAGGTGCTTGTGCAAGGGGATTCCTTCAGAATTGGTTTTAATGGGAAAGATGTTTGGGTTGCACCTGATAAGAAAGCGTTCCCCGGCAAATCAGCACGATTCTATCACAATCTGTTCTTCTACTTCTTTTCCATTCCGTATGTGTTGGCTGATCCGGGAGTAAATTACCTGGAAGATTCTGTATCACTGAATGGAGAAAAATTCTCATGCATCAAAGCAACTTTCAATGCCGGAGTGGGTGATGCAGACAAGGATTTTTATAAAATGGTCATTGATCCTAAAACCAACAAACTGGCCTCTCTGTTATACACGGTAACCTATTACTCTGGCGAAACGCACGAGCGATATAATCTTTTGAAGTATTTGGATTGGCAGGAAATTGACGGTCTTCAATTTCCAGGAAAGCTGGTCGGATATAAATATGAGGATGGTACTATTGGCGAGCAACGTTATGAATATCTTTTTAAGAATATCGTTCTCAAAAAAGAAGCCCCTGCGGATTCGCTCTTTGCAATGCCTGATGTGGCAGAAATCGATAGTCTAATAAGACGTTAAAATTTACCAAGGATTTTTTTTGCGGCACCGAGCAAATCACCCACTTTATAATCTGCTCTGTTTTCTTTCTCTATTTCATCACCAACTTGAATTGTCTTAATCCCAAGTTGGCGAGCGGGAATAATGTCCCTTCCCCTATCGCCTATCATCCATGATTTTTTCACATCAATAGCAAACCGAGCTATTGCTTTTTCAAACATAAGTATTCCGGGTTTGCGCGCCAGCGAAGCGGTGACCGAAGGATGATACGGTGAAAAATAGAAATGATCTATCACATGCTCGCAGGCATCTTGCAAATAAATATGACAGATTTTCATTTGCTGTTGCGTATAAATTTTTTGAGCAATGCCGGACTGGTTAGTAACGACCACCAAAAGGTAGCCCGCCTTTTTTAATTCATACAGCGCTTGAGGAACTCCCGGCAGCACATAGAAGCGTGAAAGTCGGTAGGTATAATTTACATCGTCCTTGTTGAGCACCCCGTCTCTATCCAGAAATACACATTTTGTCATAACTAATATTTACACCCTAAAATAGGTCATTCAGTTGAACACTTTCGCGAAAAGATTCAAAACGAAGCCTATTTAAGCAAGGTTTCAAAAAACCGGAGGTTGTTTAAAACTATGTTTTTTCTAGTTTTGCTTCTCACCTCCGAAATTTTGAGCAACGCCATCGTAATCATTCCAACCTATAATGAAAAGGAGAACATTTCTCTCATCATTGACGCGGTTTTTGGTCTGCCTAAAGATTTTCATGTTCTGATTGTCGATGATAATTCACCGGATGGCACTGCAGACATTGTAAAGGATTTACAGAGAAATTTCAACGTCTCTGATCATAAACTTCAACTTCTCGAACGCAAGGAGGGAAAACAAGGGTTGGGTACAGCATACATTGCCGGTTTCCGGTACGCGATTGAAAAAGGCTACGACTATATCTTAGAAATGGATGCCGATTTTTCACATAATCCTAAAGACCTTGTTTCGTTATACCTTGCTTGCGCTGAAGGTGGTTGTGATCTGTCTATTGGCTCACGCTATGCCACAGGTGTAAATGTGGTAAACTGGCCCATGGGAAGAGTGCTTCTCTCCTATTTTGCGAGTGCTTATGTGCGCCTCATCACCAGCATGCCCATACGAGACACCACCGCGGGCTTTGTATGCTATCGCAAAAAAGTACTTGAGACTATCCCGCTTCATCAAATCAGGTTTGTTGGTTATGCATTTCAGATTGAGATGAAGTTCATTACGTGGAAATACGGCTTCAAACTACAGGAGGTACCGATCATCTTTACCGAACGAACAAGAGGGCAATCAAAAATGTCTGCGGGTATATTCAAGGAAGCTTTTTTTGGAGTAATGCAAATGACGATTCAAAGTTGGTTTAAGAAATACATTCCGCATAGTGTGTAGCTTTTTCGGTGCATGAACAAAAAAGTGTATCTGCAACGAATAGGTCTCTTTAACACACCCCGGCCAACAGAAAAAAATCTTCACACGATTCACGCTAACCATGTTCGCAGCGTCCCCTTCGAGAACCTGGATATTCATCTTAAAAGAAAGATAGTCCTCACCAAAGAAAAAATTTATAAAAAAATAGTCACAGAAGGTCGGGGAGGTTTTTGCTATGAGCTAAACTACCTGCTTTATCATCTCCTTATTGAACTTGGCTTTTCATGCAAGATCGTAGAGGCCCGCATTTTTGATTCAGATGGAAAACCAGGGCCTCCCTTTGATCATATGGCTCTTATTGTTAAAGCACAAAAAACCTGGCTACTTGACGTTGGCTTTGGCGACTTATTTTTAAAGCCTCTTGATATAACTGAAAGTTCGGTCCAATCTGACGGACGAAATTCTTTTATTATCAAAAAATCGGGCAGAGCTAATTATGTACTGCTGATGTCAAGTGACAACAAGAAATTTGTAAAGAAGTACATCTTCAATTTAAAGGCACAATCCATTAAAAAGTTTGTGTCTATCTGCAATGACAAGCAGACCAATACCAATTCTTACTTTGTTAAAAATATTGTATGCACCAAGCCTGTCGCGAATGGCCGAATAACAATATTCAATCAGAAGTTTATCAAGAAGACAAATACAGGCAAAAGAGAAACAAAATTGGAAAGCAGGTCGGACTTTTTGTATATACTCAAAAAGGAATTTGACATCACGCTTGCGAGTAGCTGATGCTTATGATACCAATTCACAAAACTAATCAACCTAAATCCAAAAGGTAAGAGTTGATCGGGATGACCCTTGTTCAGGGCAAGTCGGTGTATCTATCCATACTATTACGTTAAACAAATTCAAGATAGATCGACCTATGAGCTACTTACATCGCCTTTCATTCTATTTGGGTTGCGGAATTCTTGCCGCCATGATTACAATTCACCTGATTACTCACTTTTTCACATCTCTGGAAGCACAGAATGAGGATCAAGAGAGGTTGCTCGGCCTTTATCGCTCCATAAAGTTTAAAATGCCAATGAGTCAGGAGAGAACGTTGAATGAACTCATGTTGGGTTACAGTCTGTATTTTCCTATTCTTTTTATGGCGATCATCCTTTTTCTTTTAACTGCAAGGAACAACCCCTCAATACTAAAGCCGACTTTGCAAATGGTTCTCCTAATGCTATTGGCATTAATTCTTACCACACATTACTATATGATAAACCCACCGATGATCATGATGATATTCTCTTTCATTTGTTTTAGCATCACGCTGTTTACTGTGATGAAAAAATCAAATTCTTGATTTTTTAACTTTTCCCTGGCCTTATGAACCCGCGCGGTAAGGCCAATCATATCTAAGTAAAACCAGAATCTGGTACCTTATATTTGTAATGTCTTTCTCCTTCTATAAAATGAACGAATTACCTGAAATTCAATTGGGCTTTTGGAATTTCCTGTTTATTGGCCTTTCATTTATTGGGATATTCTTTTCAATAAAACTAATTTCTTCCTCAGTCAAAGAAAGGGCGTTGCTGCCATTGGGAATTTATTTGCTTCTGCAATCCCTCGTTGTGCTGGAGTACTGTTTTTTCTGGACAAATTACATTTACTCTATTCCGGCATTTTACGCTTCTACTTACCTTTTCTCGTTTCTCTATGGACCTCTTCTTTTGATTTATTTCAATATTGTCTTTGAGAACCCTAAAAGGTTAATAGCATATATACCTCATTTTATACCTTTTGTTTTATTCCTCGTCATTAAAATCCCATTTTACCTCAGCACGCCAGAAGTTAAATTCGAACACCCTGAACTACTGCCTCTGACCTATTACATAAATAATCAAATTGACTATGTAGAAATTATCAAAATAGTTCATCTGATTGGTTACGGATTCGTTCTGATCAGGACTATCAGAACCAATACTCTGGTCGGTTTTATGCGGCAATGGTCAAACTGGATACTTACCTTCTTCTTTCTCTACATCCTGCTGACGGTAATCTATTGGTCTATCATTGCTTTGCACCAGTATACATTGCTTCATGACTATTTTATTTCCCTTGCGCTTTGCAGTTCAATCGCACTTTTAGCATGGTTCGGAGATAGTTATAGTAAACTTAAGAAAGGGGAATCTATCACAGCGTCTCTGGGTTTCCTGGATGTGAGTTTCAAAAATCCACGAATCGAACCCGAACCACCAACCCCAAAGTCAATTGCCGAAAGTGAAGAGATAGAGATCAAATACAAAAACTCGGGTCTCCCCCCTACTCTGGCTCACAAACTTGCAGAAGAACTTGACCTGTTGATGACGAAAGAGAAATTGTATAAGGAAAATGACCTTAAGCTTGAAACGCTGGCAGAAAAATTGAATACCAACCGCCATTTCGTTTCGCAGGTAATCAATCAGTTCTACCAGACAAATTTTTTCAATTTTATCAACTTAAAAAGGATAAATGAAGCAAAGCATCTGCTGAATAAAAAGGAGGACGTCAAGCTCAGTATAATTGAAATTGCCTATGAGGTTGGATACAATAATAAAGGCACCTTTAATGCCGCCTTCAAAAAAATTACCGGAGTCACCCCTTCGGAGTATCGAAAAGCAGTTGGTGCTGATTCTTGAACTGCTTTTTAGGTCAGACTTTATCGGATAGTGCCAAATCTCGCAATTCAGTGCCGTTTTTTACAGAAAAAAAACGCACATGCTAAAATACTTAATTCGCTTTTTCTTAGTCATTCCAGTTTTTGTTATGACCAACTGTGATGATGGTCCAAAATTCACATTTTCTAAAAATGTTGTCACCATAAAAAAAACCGGAGATATCGGGAGCAGTAATACTGCTTCGGATTTCTGGGCAGAAATCGCTGTGGATGAGAATGCCATACCGTCCCTTGTTGAAATACGAACTGTGTTCATCGATGCCGGGTTAAATTCAGGGCTTATTTCTGAATCCGACATTCTCGCCCTTCCGTCAGGAAACTATCACGCGATTTCAAAATATAATTTTCTTGACAAGAATAAATTGACAATTGAACCAGCATCTTCCGTGAATACATCAACTGGCGCACCGCTTTCTGTAGGGAAACTATACAAAGTAGCCATTGCAGCCATTGGCAAAGACAACGCCATTAGTCTACCACCTTTGGTTGATTTTGAACTTACATCAGAGTCTCAATTTGCGGGAAAGTATACCGGCACATGGGTAGACGAGAAAATAAAAAACTTAGGCATTTCCATGATCGTACTTGATGATAATACGGGGCGACTGTTTTACACTAAGGGTTTCCGACCTTGCTGCGGAGGCACCGAGGATGCTACATTAGAAATGACAATTAAGCCAGATGGAGCTGCACAATTTAATTTCAATCAATACCTGGGCGATTATCCCCCTGGTACTGGACAACATTGCTCAGCAAATATGTCTACCAATGGTAGGCTGGATGGCAACACACTTATTCTGAATTCGTTCCCCTTTTCTGACTGCGATGGAGGAGGTAGGACCGTAAGGATCTCAAACTTGATCAGGCAATAATATTCCAACGACAGATTCAGGTGTGCTATCATTTGCTCACAAGCTTCGTATCGCTGTGCTTCTAATAATAATCATCAAGTACTCGGATCATTGACTATGAGATATATTTTTTCATCTCTTCAATTTTTTGCAATCGGCATAAGTGTACTTTCCTGTTCTACTCCAAAGGAGCAAACTACTGGGGAAACCTACGTTGGTGAAATCATTGGTGCGAAAAGAACGGTGTCAATTGAAATCACTATTAACGCAGATCAAAAAAAAGCTACCTTAAATTCTTCTCTGGGTCTCAGCGGGATGGCAGTGACGCTTGTTCAGTTTAACGAAGACAGTCTTATTTTTGCAATTCCATCATACAATGTCTCCTATCGGGGTAAACTCTCATCCGATCGAAAAACAATTTCAGGTGTTTGGCATCAAGGGGTAAATTCGCACGACTTATCTCTTATCTTAAAAGAACGATCCCCACTTGAAAAAGTAGCATTACCAAGTACGGGCTTTGAAGAAAAGGAAGTAACGATTGAAGTTAATCGGGACATACGCCTTGCAGGCACCCTAACTATTCCGTCCGGCAACAGCTCATACCCTGCGGTTATCCTTCTGGGGGTAGCTGGAAAAACAGATCGAGATCAATCATTTGGGCCATTCAAACCATTTAAGCTGATTGCAGAAAGACTAACTAAATCTGGTTTTGTGGTCTTGCGATGTGATGATCGTGGAGTGGGTAAATCTTCTGGTTCATTATATGAATCAAGTTATGATGATTTGATCGGAGATGCGCAGGCAATGATTTCATATTTAAGACAAATACCCCAAATCGATTCTACCAAGGTGGGCGTACTTGGCATAAGCGAAGGTGCTGCTCTGGGAGGAATACTCGCTGCGACATCTAATACAGATTTTGCAATACTCCTCTCCTACCCGGCCTTACCTGGCGTCAAAACAATTCGTCAGCAAATTCATAATTTATCTGCCATTTATAATTTCACGGAGTCGCAAGAGAAGCTTTTGATTTCAGATTTTGAAGTCACCTCAGAATTAATTTTAAAAAGCAACAATTCTAAAACTCTTAAAGATGACATCAAAAAGCATTTGAAAAATTTAAATCCTGCTGTTAAGGAACTCACGCAGTATCTATTTATTCCGCAGGACCTGGAAGAAGCAAGTCAACTCTATTGTGGAGCCTGGTATCGATCTCAACTCAATTATGATCCGTCATTGTCGTTGCCAAAAATCAGCTGCCCTCTACTCATATTATATGGCAGTCAAGATCCCTTTGTAGATCCAAATTCTAATATTGCCCAACTGAAGAAGGAATTGAGTTCGAATAGCAATACCAAAATCGAGATTCAAATAATGGACAGTATTAACCACATTTTTCAAGATGCCGCTACTGGTTCGCCATTTGATTATACTAACAACAACAATGCTTTTTCAACGAAGGCACTTAACAAAATTGAGGGCTGGTTGATAAAAAATGTTATCAGCAACTAATGAGATTTTAGAACAGCCATCACATCATTTTTGAACACTCTGCCAACCGGAATGAAGTAGCCTCCAACTTCAATTTTGTCCTGATTTATGTTTTTAATGTGATTTCTAGCCATAATAAATGACTTATGTACGCGAACAAAATTTTGCTCATCGAAAATTTTACCGATTACTTTTAAATATCCTTTTATAACATACTTCTTATTGTCATCGGTGTAGACAATAGAGTAGTCCTTAAGGCCTTGAATATGCGTAATGGCCGCTAGCGGTAATGAAACAGTTTTAGTGCCTGACTTAATAACAATATTTTCGCGCGAGTTCGAATTTTCAATCACTTGCGTTTTGGATTCCTTTAGCATAAAGAATTCCATTACTCGGTTTACAGCACCATTAAATCTTTCCGGTTTTATTGGCTTCAACAGATAATCCATCACACCGAGTTCAAATCCTTCCAGGGCAAATTCGCGAAAAGCGGTTGTAAGAATAGTTATAGGTCTCTCTGGTAATCGTTTCAATAATTCCAAACCCGTCATTTCAGGCATCTGAATATCTAAGAAAAGTAAATCAACTGAATTAGCTTGCAGGTATATCTCTGCTTCCCTTGCATTGAAATATTTCTTTGCCAGCGTTAGTTCCTCAAACTTACTGATATATCCTTCCAGTACTTCGTGAGCCAAAGGCTCATCATCCACAATGACGCAGGAATACTTCATGAGAATACGATGGTAAGTTTTACCATAAACCGACCGCCACTATTATCAATGTGCAGACTATAGTGATCCTTATAAAACAGTTCCAATCTTTTCTTTAAATTCTGAATACCTATTCTCTCACCTTTAATCGTTCCCTCTTGCACAGGGTTATTATTTTCCACGGTAAAGGTAAGCTGCTCACTACTTATGCTAAGTTTTGCATTAAGAAAAGAACCTACAATGGACTTATTTATTCCATGCTTGACAGCATTTTCCAAAAGAGGTAAAAATAGTAGCGGTGCGATTTTTTTTCCATGAAATTCTCCGGTGACCGCAAAATCAATTGTTGCGTTATTCCCCTGACGAATTTTTTCAATCTCAAGATAATTGGATAAGTTTTTAATTTCCTTTTCAAGAGGAACTCTGGAATCATCACTTTCATACAACATGTATTCCATCATTTCAGATAGCCGCAGCACAACTTCTGGCGCTTTATCAGATTTTTTCAACGTAAGACTATAAATATTGTTGAGTGTATTAAACAAAAAATGAGGATTGACCTGTGATCGTAAATAATGAAGTTCGGTTGTTAGTTGTGTATTGGTGATCTCACTAATCTGTTTCTCCTGTAAGAACCAGTCTTTAATAAACTTCAGAAAAAGAGAAGTCAAAAGCATACGAATAGCCGCAAACCCACGATTAACAATTTTTACCCAAAGCTGATCTGAGACCTCTCCTACATACCTGGTCGTAATGAAATAAGAAGGTTTATATGCGACTACAAATAACACTACACACAAGACGAGCAAAATCCAATAGAGTAGCTTATTCCTATTAAAAACAAAAGGAATCAGGATGTAAAGGTTACCATAAACCAAGCCCGCCAATAAGATCATTCTTATGAAAACGCTTGCAAAAAATCCAACAGGATCATAAGGCAGGTATTCAATGATATCATAAGCAATGTTGAGGCCTGTAAATACCCAAAACAACGTGTGGTAAAATACCCACGAATGCGTCCAATTATTTTTTAGTATGCCTGCCTTGAATTGCACTGTAAATGGATTTGATAATTCAATTAACAAATATTCCCAAAGAAATTCATTTCGCTCAGCCGAGAATCGTCAGGAGGATGTTGATCGTCTACGATTTAGGTCGTTTATCGAGCTCAACCATTCGCAGACACATTCCACTATGTTAATATATATCTATACCTCTACTAAATAGCCCGTTGATCGACTTTACCGGTTTGTCGAGAACTTCCTTCCTAATATTGAGTGTCAACACTGTTGACATAAAACATTTAACGATATGCCCCACATCACATTCATTAGGATTGGTTCTTTAGCCTTAATTCTAAATTTTCTTTTCTTAATCTCCTGTGGAGATGATTCTAAATTCTCATTCCCCGGGACTGTTTTCACTATAAAGAAAGTTTTTGACGTTGGAAACAGCAGCAATGCTTCCGATGTCCGGGTTACATTCTCATTGAGCGATGAAGTGAATTTCTCAGATGTAAAAGAGATTAGACTGGTAATCACAAAATCATCCCAATCATTTACCGCACAGGATTTAGACAATTTAGCAGCAGGCAACTTCTTCTCGACCATGAATGAAGAAGGTTTAAAATCCATCAAACCAGACTCAAATACCAAAGACACCGATGGAAATCAGATTCTGGCAGGCGTTGATTATAAAATCTATCTCATTGCTTTAGGAAGTGATGGCGCTGTTAATGTCTCATCACCCAAAGATTTTAAATTGGCAAACAAGCCAGTCTATGAGGGTGATTACGTGGGCACGTGGAATGACGACATAATAAAGGACCTGCGGTTTTCATTGAGAATAGCCGATGACTATACCGGCTCCATTTTTTATACTGATAATTTTATGGGATGCTGCGGACCTATACCTGACGCAACGCTGATAATGAAGGTAAGTGGTTCAACAATTGATTCATTCAGTTTCGACCAATACATACTTGATTACCCTGCAGGAACAGGAGGGCATTGCCCAGCACAGGTAAATACCAAAGGTCGCTTCAAAGATGATATTGAGCTGTCGCTGGATTCGTTCCCTTTCTCTGATTGTGATGGCGCTGGAAGAACAGTTCGAATATCGGACCTCATTCGTCAATAACAATAAGAGATCATATGGAGTATGCTAAAAAAATAGCAGCAATTGGGGCGGTGGTGCTCTTTGTTTTCTTTGGAAACCTGATCACGTCTTGCAGCAAAAATGATCCTGAACCATCTCCGGAAATCACCTACGATGCACACATAAAACTGCTTATTGCAAGCAGATGCACCCCTTGCCACCTTCCTCCTGATGGCTTTAAAAAATGGTTCAACACGTATGATGCCGCCAAACAAAACGTTGATGAAATGATTCGCAGGATTCAGTTACCAGTAAGCGACACGCTATCCATGCCGTGGAAAAGGGGCAAACTCTCCGCTACAGAAATTCAGAAATTTATTAAATGGAAAGAAGATGGACTGCTGGAAAAATGAAGTACATATTTCGAATTATGAATTCAAAAATAATATGCTATGAATAAAACAACTACTTTCTTAGTCTCCTTACTTTGTTTGCTTCTCTTTTCTAATTGTTCAGAAGACAAGGGCGCAACCCCAAAAGATGAAATCCAATGGAAAAAACAAACCAGTGGAACATCTTCAGTTCTATTAGGTGTATCTTTTATCAACGAAAGCAAAGGGTATGCAGTAGGCACGGAAGGCACTATTAAAGTAACCGATAATGGAGGCGCTGTCTGGTCAAATCAAACCAGCGGTACTGGAAGTTTTCTTCGTGACGTTTATTTCTCTGATGCCAATACGGGTACGATCGTAGGCGAATCGGGTCTAATTCTCCGTTCGACTGATGGATCGACATGGGTTTCACAGGTTAGCGGAACCTCTGAGCATTTAGTCCATGTTCATTTTATAAATAATTCCATTGGTTTGGCAACGGGCCAGGGAGGAGTTATTCTAAAAACAACAGATGGAGGAAGTAGCTGGATCAAACAAAGCAGTAATTCAGCGGTAGAACTTCCTGGCGTCTTTTTACTGAATGAAAGCACTGCGGTCGCAGTTGGCTTTGCGGGCACCGTATTGCGCACGACTAATGGTGGCACTAATTGGTTACCGATTTCCATAACGGGGCTAACTTCCGATCTTAGGAGTGTCCATTTTTTCGGTAACACGGGGGTAGCAGTTTCAATTGGTGGTAAAATTATCCGTAGTACTGATGCAGGTCAAAACTGGTCTATTGTATCAAGTGGAATAACAAGTAATTTATACACCGTTCGTTTCGTTGATAACAATGTAGTCTATGCAGCAGGAACGGGGAAGGTCATTGTTTCAAAGGATGCCGGGGCTACCTGGTCAGCTGCAAAAACAGATCCGTTTGGCGGTGACCTTTATGGGTTAGCATTATCGGGTTCCAAAGGTTGGAGTGTAGGACAAAACGGATTGATTCTTCATAGCGAAATGAACTAATTATGGTTTCCAAAGGAGGCATTGATGCCCCGCGCTCAATCAAATCTAATTGCTTTGATCGGGTTAATTCGCGACACAATCGCAGTTGGAAGCAACAGAACAAGCGTTACCACTGTAAAAACAAGTGCATTTAAAATTATAACGATCTGCCAGTCCCATCCGATGGGCACATAGCTCATATAATAATCATGAGGGTTGAGTTGAATCAACTTCCACTTGTATTGCAAATAACAAAGCCCAAGCCCTACCACATTTCCTAATAGCAAACCTTTTAAAATAAGGGTTATGCCATTGTAAACAAAAACAGATCGAATCAATTTATCGCTGGCACCCATTGCTTTCAAAACCCCTATCATCTGAGTACGCTCCATAACAAGAATCAGAACTACTGAAATCATATTGACACAAACAACGATCAAAATAACGGCAAGCAAAATATTAACCTGTCGTGTAATAAGACCCAACCACTCAAAAACCTGAACATACTTATCGCTTACTTTTTCGATGAATAAATCGTAGTCCATACTTTCTCCAATCGTTTTGGCTGCCTCATCAATCTTGTTTGGATCGTTAACATAAATCTGAAGACCTCCCGCTATACTATCCCGCCAATCATTCAATCGTTGAATCATTTTGATATCTCCAATTATCACCTTGCTATCGAAATAGTCAGAAAGATTTGTTTCATAGATGCCCACAACTTTTAGTTTTCTAAACCTGGGTGGGTTCTGAAAAAAATGAATTACTACATCGTCACCAACCTTTGACTTCAGCTTGTTGGCAATCACTGCGCTTAGCACAACCTCGCGGGCATATCCCGAATCAGAAAAATGCAAGAAGTCACCCTCAACCATATTTTCGGTGAACTGATTCTGGTCAAAACTTTTACCAACGCCTTTGAATACCACGCCCAAGACCTCGTTGTCAGTTTTTATAAGTCCTGCTTTGTGGCTGTATTCCTCAATGTGATCAATAAAATCAAATTGCTTTGCATTGTTATACAAGTCAATATTGAAATCAAACGGCTGCTCCTCCATGGAATTGTTCATGGTGTAGCGCGTAACCAATAAGTGCGCGCTGAAACTGTAGATTTTATTCTTAACGGTCTGCTGAAATCCCGTCATAATAAGAAATGAAACCATGGCAGCAGCCAAACCTACAGCAATACTAACGATGGCAATCTTATGAATGGTAGAAGAGAAACCACCTTCGTGTCCCTGGCTTATTCTTTTTGAAATGAAATACGAAAGGTTCAAGGAATGGCTTAATTTTGGCTTATAATCTGCCAAAATAAAAAGAAATGATCAGGTTCCTTGCATTAATATTCTATTTGTGTTGCATTCTTTCTTGTAAGAGCCAAACTCCGATCGGAATTATTAAAGGCGCAGATCAAATCACGGAGGTTGTTGCCAAACTGAAAGGAAAAAAGGTAGGTCTAGTTGTCAATCACACCGCCCTGGTTGGTAAGACTCATCTTGCTGATACGCTTAAAAGCCTGGGGGTAAATATTATCAGAATCTTTGGCCCGGAACATGGCTTTCGTGGAGATGCTGCCGATGGAGAGCATGTAAATGATAGCGTTGATACAAGGACGAAAATACCTGTTGTATCTCTTTATGGGAAAAATAGAAAACCGACTTCACAGCAATTGGCCAATCTGGATGTTATTGTTTTTGACATCCAGGATGTGGGCGCCCGTTTTTATACCTACATCGGCACACTTCACTACGTAATGGAAGCTTGTGCTGAGAACAACAAAAATCTCCTCGTTCTGGACCGTCCTAACCCAAACAGTTATGTAGATGGGCCGATCTTGCAACCTGAATTTAAATCTTTTGTTGGAATGCATCCCGTTCCTATTACTCATGGTATGACGATTGGCGAATTTTCATTAATGATTAATGGTGAAGGTTGGCTTGATGGTGGAAAAAAATGTAACCTTGACATAGTTCAACTTAAGAACTGGACTCATGCCGATGACTATTCATTGCCCGTGAAGCCATCTCCTAATCTACCTAACGATCAAGCCGTGCGATTGTATCCGTCACTTTGCCTTTTTGAAGGAACGGCAATAAGCCTCGGCCGTGGGACTACATTCCCTTTTCTTGTGTTAGGCAACCCCGAGTTTAAAAATGTAGATGGCATGACCTTTAGGTTTACACCGACAGATATTAAGGGCATGGCAATTGATCCTCCACATAAAAATCAGTTATGTTGTGGCATTGATTTGCGCAAGGCGCCTGTTGAGCGTAGGGTCAATCTGCAATACCTGCTGGACTTTTATAAAATTTATCCGGATAAAGATAAGTTCTTCATCAAGTCATTCGACAGGCTGGCAGGCGGTGCCATTTTACGACAACAAATAATAGATGGTCTTACCGAAGCGCAGATTCGCGATAGCTGGAAAGAAGGTTTGGCTGCCTTTAGCGCGATTAGAAAAAAGTATTTACTCTATCCTTAAAAATTCAGGTTGCACCATAATCCTGAATATCAGTCATGACCAAAGGCGAAAAAGTAAAAAATATCTTAACCATTCTGGATAAATACTATCCCAATCCGGAAGTTCCGCTTCATCATAAAGATGCTTACACATTATTAGTATCCGTATTGCTTTCAGCTCAATGCACGGATGTTCGTGTGAACAAGACAACTCCGGCACTATTTAAACTTGCCGATAATCCGTATGATATGATGAAGTACTCTGTTGAGGAAATCAGGGAGATTATCAAACCATGCGGCCTCTCTCCAATGAAGTCAAAAGGTATTGCGGGGCTATCCAGAATTCTGGTAGAAAAATATGACGGTAAAGTACCCAATAGCTTTGAAGCGTTGGAATCTCTGCCCGCGGTTGGACACAAAACAGCATCTGTTGTTATGACCCAATGGTTTGGCCTTCCGGCTTTTCCGGTCGACACGCACATTCATCGGCTTGCCTATCGGTGGGGACTGACCAATGGCAAAAGTGTCGAACAAACGGAGCATGATTTGAAGCGCCTCATTCCTCAAGACAACTGGAACAAAGTACATCTACAGATTATTTATTTTGGAAGAGAATATTGTCCTGCGCGAGGTCATCATTGGCGGGACTGCCCAATCTGTCAAAAATATATGCGAAGGAATTTACGCGACTGATATGAATCAACTCCGCATCGTCTTTATGGGAACGCCTGAGTTTGCTGTCGCAAGCCTGGAAATTCTTCTGAAGAATAAGTTTAATGTTGTAGCCGTTGTTACGGCTGTTGATAAACCTCAGGGGCGCGGGCAAAAATTGATGATCTCCCCCGTAAAAGAGTGCGCGCTGAAGTATAATGTTCCCGTTCTTCAGCCTGTCAATCTTAAAGCACCTCAGTTTATTGAAGAACTCAAAAGCTATCAGGCTAATTTACAGGTTGTCGTTGCGTTTCGAATGCTCCCTGAGGTTGTCTGGTCGATGCCTTCTCTGGGAACATTCAATCTTCACGCTTCGCTTCTCCCTCAATATCGCGGAGCAGCGCCAATCAACTGGGCAATAATTAACGGAGAAAAAGAAACAGGCGTCACCACGTTTTTTCTTAACCATGAAATCGATACAGGAAGCATTATTTTCCAAGAAAAAGAGCCGATTCACGAACAAGATGACGTTGGTTCCCTTTACGAACGATTGATGACTAAAGGCGGGCAACTTGTTTTAAAAACAGTACAATCGATTGAGGCGGGTGAGTTCCCTTCTTTACCACAGACTGAACACACCGAGGTAAAGCACGCGCCTAAAATTTTTAAAGAAACCTGCGAGATCAATTGGAATCAATCCAGTGAGCAGGTTCGAAACTTTGTCAGGGGATTGAGCCCTTACCCCACGGCCTGGACAATTCTCAATGGCAAGAATTATAAGATTTATAAAATATCTTCTGTCGCATTCAATAAAGAGAGTAGGCCTGGGGAATTTACAACGGATAACAAGGATTATCTTTACGTGAAAACGGCAAACGGATGGATTTCGGTAGATGAATTACAGCCCGAAGGAAAAAGAAAAATGCCGGTTCAGGATTTTTTAAGAGGAAACAAAATATAACGTCATGGGTAAATTTTTTGCCCAATAACAAGAACCATCAACAATGATAATATCGCTTATTGCTGCTCTATCTCAAAACCGTGTCATTGGAAAAAATAACGACCTGCCCTGGCACTTGCCTGATGATATAAAATATTTTATGCAGACCACAACGGGTCATCATGTTATCATGGGAAGGAAAAACTATGATTCTCTTCCAGAAAAATTCAGACCACTTCCAAACCGAACCAATATTATCGTCACCCGTCAGGAAGACTTCATTGCGCCTGGCTGCACCATTGTCAATGCTATTGAAAAGGGAATTGCCATCGCTGAAAAAGCAGGAGAACCGGAAGTTTTTATTATTGGCGGAGCTCAGATTTACACGCAAGGAATGAACTTGGTGCAACGCATGTATCTCACCGAAATTCAGGCTGATATTAACGGAGATACTTACTTTCCCGAAATACCAACCAAAAAATGGAAGGAAACATCGAGAATTCATCATCCGGTTGATGCGAAGCATAAATTTAAGTTTGATTTTGTGATCTATGATCTTATCCGCTAAACGGTTTTAACTAACTTGCTTTATTAATACGTTGAGTTATGGAAAATCATAAACGAATCCTTGGAATAATCTACATCATCTCCGCGGCACTGCAAGTGTTGCTTTTGGTATTTCTGGGACTATTCCTGTCGGCTATTTTTGGTTTCGTCAAAAGTGAAGCAGATCCGGAAACGCAACGTATCCTTGACCTCGTTTCAAGCCTTCTTCAATATCTCCCTGCCATTCTTATAACCTTCATGTCTTTGCCTTCATTGATTGCAGGAATAGGATTGCTTAACCGTCAGTCATGGGCGATGGTACTGGCGTTGATTTTAGGATGCTTCAAACTTTTTTCGTTTCCCATCGGCACGGCCATAGGCGTTTACACCATTTGGGTTTATGCTGAAGATCAACGTTTAACTAAACAAGCTTAACTCGGTTCATATTATGTCTTATCTCTCTGGAAAAGTAGTCTGGCTTACGGGTGCATCCTCTGGAATTGGCGAAGCCCTTGCTCATGAACTTGCAAAAAAAGGAGCGAAGCTTATTCTATCCTCCCGCAGGAAAGAAGAACTTGAGCGTGTGAAGGGAAACTGCACACCTCAGGCACAGGCCAACATTAGAATCCTTCCATTGGACTTAGCAGAAGGATCAACGTTAAAGTTAAGTTGCGAAGCTGCCATTCAGGTATTTGGTCACGTAGACATCCTCATCAATAACGGAGGCATCAGTCAACGCAGCCTGGCAAAAGAAACAAACCTTGATGTTGATAGAAAAGTAATGGAAGTCGATTATTTCGGAACCATTGCCTTAACAAAATATTTGCTGCCCCATTTTCTTAAACGTAAGGCTGGTCATTATGTAACGATAAGCAGTGTAATGGGGATTATTGGCACACCGTATCGATCTGGCTATGCAGCCGCCAAGCATGCTCTACACGGATTCTTTGATTCTCTACGCGCTGAAGTATGGAAGGAAAGTAAGAATATTCATGTCACGCTAATCTGTCCGGGCTGGATTCGCACGAATGTAACCATGAATGCCCTTACCGGTGACGGCTCCAAGCTTAATCAGATGGATGCCACCACCGATCAGGGAATGTCGCCTCAACAGTTTGCCGGAAAAATGATTCGCGCTGTAGAAAAAAGAAAAGAAGAAGTATTTATTGGCGGAGCAAAAGAAGGTCTGGCCCTTTATGTAAAGCGATTCTTTCCCGGGCTCTTCTCAAGAATTATTCGTAAAGCCAAAGTCAGATAATGTATGCCTGGTATGAGTACCTGCTGATCATTGGTGTTGGGTTCCTGGCAGCTTTCCTCAATACTGTTGGAGGTGGTGGCTCACTGTTCTCAGTCCCCATTCTTACCTTCATGGGCCTGCCCATTACGATGGCCAATGCCACAAGCCGTGTAGCCATATTGTTTCAAAATTTTTTTGCCGTTGGCGGATTCAAAAGTAAAGGTGTCGTATTGCCTTGGCCTTATAGTCTTTACCTGGGACTTTCGTCATTAGGTGGTGGGCTTATTGGATCGCTGTTAGCCTCTAAAGTACCCGATGCAGTCTTTAGCAAAATCTTCGTTGGTGTAATGATTTTGTCAGTCATTCTCATCGTGTATGATCCCTTCAAATCAAAGGGCGAAGAGAATCTAACATTCAAAAGTCAACTGGTTGGCGCCATTTGCTTTTTCTTTATTGGAATATACGGTGGGTTTATTCAGGCCGGTATCGGATTTCTTGTGATTGCTGTTTTAAGTATTGTGAATAATTTAAGTCTGGTAAAGAGCAACTATGTCAAAGTTTTTGCTGCCATCGTTTATACGGGTGTTTCTGTGGTTGTCTTTGCTTTGGAAGGAAAGATCGTTTGGACTACCGGACTTATTTTGGCTATAGGTCACGCTATGGGAGGATGGTATGCAAGCCGGTGGTCAGTGAAAGCGGGAGAAATTTGGATTAAGCGTGTGATGATTGTCTCGGTAATTGCGATGGCAATTAAGCTTTGGTTTTTCTAGAGTAGCGTTATTTCAAATTCTTGTCTTCAAATAATTCTCTGGAGTCATCACTGGGATTTTTGAGAGGGAATAATCGCGCAAATTCCTAGTCAATATCAACTTCAATCCATTTTCAATTGCCGTATAATATTGAATCGCATCCTCAAAGTCTTTAAAGCTAGAGGCTAAGGCCAACTCCACAATTTTATCATCGACCGCAAGAACGTTTACCAGAACCTTAAACCTTCCTAACGCCTTTCGTACTTGCGCTTCTGAATTACCCTGACAAAGAATATAGTGAATATTATTGATGCTTAAAGAAGAAATGTAAAGTTTAATCTTGTTTTGATCGGCTAAAACAAACAGCGAGGCAGCTGAGTGATAGTGAGGAATTCTCTCAGAAAGCAGGTCAATGGCTACATCAGCATCAACGAATGCATGCTCCATCATCTGTATTTTTTTGCAAGAAATGCTGAGTATCCCTTCTTAAAGTCAAATCCCTCGGGCAAATGAACTATGCCGGAAAGGCTCTTGACTAAAGTAGTAATCTCATTTTCCTCCTTTTCATCAGATGCCAGTCTTTCAATATAATTTTCCACTAACCGGGAAAGGCTCGTTTTTTTCTTCTTCGCATACCTCTTTCCCTTCTCAATAGTCTTCTTTTTAATTTTAAGTGTTAGTTTTGTTTTCATACGTACAAAAATAAGAATTTTATACGTACAGTAACCAAGGTATTAAATAAGAAAATCTATGCTTAAATGGATCGACATCCTTCGCCTTGCTGGCAAAGGCAATCTTACCCCGCCTCAACGAATTGTAAAAAGTGAAGAGGGGTGGAAAAAATTACTGACAGCAGAGCAATTTCAAATTACCAGGCTGAAAGGGACAGAGCGGGCTTTTACTGGCGAATACTGCGAAGCACATACACCGGGACTTTATGCTTGTGTATGCTGTGGTACGCTCCTATTTGACTCAACAGTAAAATTTGAGTCTGGTACCGGATGGCCCAGCTTCACACAAGCCGTTGAGGAAAATGTAATCAAATATCATAAAGACAATAGCTATGGCATGGTGCGCGTAGAAGTTATGTGTAATGTTTGTGACTGTCATCTTGGGCATGTCTTTCCTGATGGCCCAGAACCGAGTGGACTTCGCTATTGCATTAATTCCGCTTCCATAAAACTTCAACAGAAATAGACATGAAAAAAAATCAGTTTTTCATCCTGCTGTCATTATTGTCCTTCTTATTTTCCTGCGCAACAAAAGAAAAAATGGAAGACGCATCTTCAGACAAATTGGCCTACACGGAAGAATACCGTCCACAGTTTCATTTTTCTCCGTCTGTCAATTGGATTAACGATCCGAATGGTCTGGTTTATCTTGACGGAGAGTATCATCTTTTCTATCAATACAATCCGTATGGTACCACCTGGGGGCACATGAGCTGGGGGCATGCCATAACAAAAGACCTTTTGCACTGGGAGCATCTACCCGTAGCCATTACAGAATATCCTGATTCACTTACCGGAGACAGTACAATGATTTTCTCTGGAACGGCAGTGATCGACAAAAATAATACAAGCGGTCTGTGTGAATCAAAGGATTGCATGGTTGCTATTTATACTTCTCATGTTCACGCGATGGGTAATGGCAAAATGCAGCATCAAAGTCTTGCCTATAGCAATGATAAAGGAAGGACGTGGAAACGGTATGAAAAAAATCCGATACTCGACATCAAAAGAAAAGACTTTCGCGACCCTAAGGTATTTTGGTATGAACCAGAGCAGAAATGGGTAATGACTCTCGTGATTCCAGATCTTTACAAAGTTCAGCTCCACCAATCCAAAAATCTAATCAATTGGAAATTGATGAGTGAGTTTGGTGGCATTGGTGATACCTTACGAATCTGGGAATGCCCCGATTTATACCAACTGCCGATTGATAACGAACCAGGAAAAAAGAAGTGGGTACTTTCTCTTTCAGGAAGTCATCCTCAAGGGTCGGCTTTTGTTGGTATGCAATATTTTGTTGGCGAGTTTGATGGAACAAAGTTTATTGTCGATGATTTGAAACAATCTCCCCGATACGTAGACCATGGAAAAGATTTTTATGCGGGTATTGTTTATAATAATATCCCGGAAGAGGATGGCCGAACAATTATGATTGGCTGGGCCAACAATTGGACGTATGGAAATCAAGTACCTACATCGCCATGGCGCGGTGCAATGGCGTTGCCGCGAGTTCTTTCATTACGAAAGCAGCCCGAGGGCTATCAATTACTGCAAAAACCAATAGCCGCTATTGGCACATTGCGGAAGGTGGAGATTGCAGAAGGCGCTGATATTTCAGGAAAAACACTCGAGTTAGAAATCGAGATTCAAGTTGATGCTTCCAAAGAAGCTGGAGTTAAAATTTTGAAATCTGGAGAAGAAGAAACAATCATTGGCTACCATGCTGAAACGAACGAGTTATTTCTTGATCGCACTCGCTCAGGCAAAGTTGAATTCAATAAAGATTTTGGAAGTGTTGAACGCGTGCATGTCAATCCAATAGAAGGAACAATAAAATTGCATGTTTTTATTGATCACTCCCTTGTTGAAATTTTTGTCAATGATGGCGAGGTTGTCCTTAGTGAATCCGTTTTCCCAACAAAGTCTGACGCAACGGTTGAGTCCTACTCTATTGGAGGAGCCGGTAAAGTTAAGGTGAAGGCATGGGAACTAAACTCTGCGTGGAGATAGGCTCTGATCTCGTAGGTAAACATGTGAGATCAACACGGTGGCTTTGCAAGATTGCTTGCATCCGCCAAAGGCAATACTTCCAATAAAATAGTACATTTGGAAAATTATCCCGTCTGTAATGGCCTTAACTAGATTTATCCTGCTCGCACTGCTCGTTTCCTGCTTTTCAACGGCCCGGTGTCAGACCGATTCGGTAGCACTTTCAGAAGAGTATTACCGGCTTGGTATGGAAGTATTTGATTTTTCCCATCGGAAGCAAGCCGCTGAATTGTTTGTACTGGCGGCAAAGATGAACCCCAAAAGCGCGAAGGCCCAGTTTATGGCTGGCCAGTCTATCATGCTGACTATAAAGAAAGAGGAATCGCTCCCTTATTTTCTCAGAGCTTGGAGACAGGACCCGAAAGTAAACGAAGAGATTTTATTTTTCTTAGGCAAAGCCTATCACTACAGCGAAAAATTTGACAGCGCTATTCTCTTTTATGATCGCTATAATCGAATACTCGCACGTTCAATGAATCTGAATAAGTCGATAAAAATTGATGAGGTGAATAGAAAGATTTTTGAATGCCGGAATGCGGTGATTTACATGAGCAAGCCGGTTGATGTGGCAATTACTTTGCTTGGCTCCACGATTAATTCTGAATACCCAGACTACGCTCCTACCATTTCTGAAGACGAGACTGAAATGGTTTTCACAACCCGAAGGCCAGAGGAAAACCTGAATGTAAAAGTTGCTGTCGATCATGAATACTATGAAGAGATTTTCCACTCGCAAAAAATAAATGGAGAATGGCAGCCCGCTAAAAATATTGGCCCTCCTCTGAATAACAATTTTCATAATTCCAGCGTCAACCTGTCGCCTGACGGAACAGAAATGATTCTCTATCATGATTCAAACGGGGGTGATTTATTCATTTCCTCACGAGATCAAGCGCAAAGCTGGTCAACTCCAAAATCGCTTGATGGAATCAATACTCAATACTTAGAAAATTCGGCCTCGCTGACGGAGGATGATAAGCACATTTATTTTACCAGCAATCGCCCGGGAGGTTATGGTGGTACTGACATCTACTATGCAGAACTGGCTAATAATGGTCGTTGGGTGAATGTGAAAAATCTCGGACCAGAGGTAAATACAGAAAAAGACGAAGACGGTGTGTTTATCTCAGCAAACGGTAAGCATCTATACTACAGCTCCAATGGACTTGCCGGTATGGGGGATCTTGACATCTATCGTTCGGCCTACGATCCGGTGACTTCCGGATGGTCGGAGCCAATTAACCTGGGCTACCCTATCAATTCAGTTGAAAATGATATCTACTTTGTGCTCAACGCGGATGAGAAATTTGCTTACATATCCTCCGCGAGAAGTGAAAATGTTGGAGAGCAGGATATTTATAAAATTGACATGACCAACTGGAAGCCTGTTGATCTATCTCAGCGCGAAATGATGGAGCAGCTTACCGAGCCTGTGAGGGTAGTTCAAGTTCAGCCCGCAACCACACAAACTCAGACGCTCTCATTCAAAATGTCATTGTGGGTTGTAGATGATGCAAATAGCCAGCCCCTTGAAGCAAGCGTAAATTTCAAAAATAAAAAAGGAGATGTGCTTCCCGTTCAATCCACTACACTCGGTCGATTTGAAATCGATTTGACAAGCGCATCCAACTCAAGTACGTTTTACAGATTCAACGTGAGTGCAAAAGGATACGCCACATTTTCATCTACGTTTTATTTTCATGGGCTAGCCTCTACTGCGCTTCAGGATACCATCCGGCTTGAAAAAGCCATGATTGATTTACCTTATCCACTTAATGTCTATTTCGCGCTTGATAGCGATCAGCCACTCTCAACAGATGAAATGCAAAACCTGCTTATCATGTTGGCAAACAACAAAACCATGAAAGTGGAAATCGGAGGTCATACTGATAATTTCGGAGCAGAGGAATACAACCTAAACCTAAGTCAGCGAAGGGCTAATGCCGTCAGAAACTATTTGATAAAATCAGGAGCTGATGCAAGTCGGATTACTGCACTCGGTTATGGAACTTCAAAACCCATCGCTTCTAATCAAACAAAAGAAGGAAGACGCAAAAACAGGCGAACAGAATTTAAGATTCTCGCAGAATAATCAGCTACCCGTTCTTTGCAGGTTCGCGATGGCCTACCCATGTAAATCGTTTGATCACATATTCGGGATTGGTGAAGGAAGCATTGCCTGAAGGATTTCCGCCCGTTACATGAAAATCAGAGAACCCGGCATTTTGATTCATGTAAATGCCTCCTGTCAGATTGAAAGAAACGGGTGTCGCAGCTAAAGCCATTTCATCCGCTATCTTCTCACGGGTTGAAGAATCTGTTGTATAGGCACCACACGATATTGCACCGTGTTTCAATGCCATTTCTTGTGCCAGTTCAATGGATTGATTTGTATTTTTTGTTTTAATCAATAAGGCGATTGGGCCGAATAACTCTTTACCAAAGACTTCTTTCCTGGAAGCATCTACTTCCAGCACCATGGGCGTGGCAATGCGCGCATTCTTGAACATTGGGTTTTCAATGCTCCGCGATTTCAGCCATACCTTACCCGGAAGTTTTTCGGCTTCAACAACTCGCTCGCTCGTCCGTTTGTTCTGAATAGTGCCCAATACAAAAGGGCCTGCCTTTGGATTATCCACTAGCCCGTTGATACTATCTACCAACTTCCTGGCGAAGTCGTCAAAGCTTACATTTTCAGAAGGAGTCTTTATACCTGCTTCAGGAATATAAAAATTTTGCGGAGCGGTGCACATCTGACCACTATAAAGTGTAACAGAGAAAGCAAGATTGGCGGCAGCCTTGTCTGCATCTTGTACAGAATCTAAGATAACAGAGTTCACTCCTGTCTTTTCTGTAAATACAGTTTTTCCGGGCAACGCCTCAAGGTAAGAGCCAAACGCAGAATTGCCGGTGAAATCAATCAACTTTACATCAGCATGCTCTGCTAATTCTTTGGTTATCATTTTGTCGTAGGTATCTACACCCAACTGGCAAATATTCGGATCAAGGTTATTCTCTGACAGCACCTTTTGAATCTCTGCAACAATGATAGCAATAGGCAGGATGGCTCCCGGATGGGGCTTTACAATAACAGGATTGCCTGTAACAAGACTTGCATACAACCCCGGTACAGTATTCCATGTAGGAAAAGTCGAGCAGCCGATAACTACCGATACTCCTTTAGGAACGGCTCTCCACTCTTTATTAAGTTGAATATTAAATTTTCCCATCGGCTTATCCCAAAACGCTTTAGCCGGGAATCGCTGCAACTCCTCAAGCCCTGATGCAACAGCTTCAAGAGCCCTGTCAGCTGCATGTGGCCCTGATGCCTGGAAAGACATCATAAATGCCTGGCCTGTTGTATGCATTGTAGCATAGGCTATTTCAAAGAAACGGCCTTTGATACGGTCTAATGATTCAACTAATATTCCAGCACGATCCCTGGCACTTACCGTGCGCCATTGATGATAGGCTTTCTTTGACCGATCAACGAGAGTGGCGGCAGAAAATAATGGATATGAAATTTTTAACGATTCTTGTAAGTAAGGAGATTCTTCCTGACCTGCCCAACCATCGGGGTTGGCCTGCTTCAGCTCGTCAAATTTATTTCCCAACTGCGCCTTGAATTTGCTTTGTCCATCTGCGTCAGCTGTTTCACCATACACCGCTGGTGAAGGCTGCTCAGGATAAGCTGCAAAAAAAGTACGATTATGTAAAGCACTGATGGCGGTATCAATTAATTTTTGATGTTTCTCGAAAAGAGTCATTTCAATGAATTTTTTAGATTTGAAAACAAATTTACTTAGTGGCCTGGCCAAATACTTTCTTAAGCAACTCGGTTGTTCTTGCCACCGGATTTTGGCGAATATTTTTCTCTTCCTTAGCAATCATCGTAAATAAGCCTTCAATGGCCTTATCGGTTGCATAGCTGTTTAGATCAGGATTCACTTTTTCAACAAACGGAATTTTATTATACGTATTGGTAACGTCTCCATAATATTTTGTCGCACTTACCTTGTCCAATGAGCTTTGTATCACAGGGCTAAATTTTTCTTTTAGTTGTGCGGAAGTTGTTCTCTTAAGGTAATTGGTAGCCGCATTCTCCTCACCTTTCAATATTCCCCAGGCATCTTCAATAGTCATTTGCCGGATGGCACTAATAAAAATAGGTTTTGCTTCTTTAGCTGCATCTTCTGCACCTCTGTTGAGGGTCATTACAAACTCATCGACTTTATTTCCTAAACCTAACTGACGAAGTTTATCTTCTACTTTTTTCACTTCAGGTGGAAACGGAATCTTTATTTCAGGGTTCTTAAAATATCCATCCAACTGTGAAGCCACATCTGAACCATTGGAAATACCTTTGATCAATGCTTCCTTCAGGCCCTCACCAACCTGATCTGCCGTCAGGGGTTGCTCACCATTGATCGTTTGATTGACTGTAGATAGCGTCTGACTTATTTGGGATGAGGTGCAGGCACCGAGTATCAAGGTGCTAAAAACAATAATCTTTTTCATGAATCAGAATTTAGAGCGTCAAAGTTATTGGAAGGATATTCAATTTCCTATTTAGCCTTGGGTGAGTGTTTCCCGATGAATATCACTTAAATTCTTACAGCCTGCCAGGCCCATAGTCAATTCAAAATCAGTTAAGAAATTCTGTAGGACGGCCTTCACCCCTTCTTGGCCTGCAATAGCCAATCCATAAACATAAGGACGACCGATGCAAACTGCCTTAGCACCCAAGGCAAGCGCCTTGAAAATATCTGCCCCTCCTCTCACTCCGCTGTCCATCAATACCGGAACTCTTCCTCCCACTGCCTGCACTATAGAAGGCAACGCCTCCAGCGTGCTAATTGATCCATCTACTTGCCGACCACCATGATTGGAAACAATGATTCCGTCCATGCCATAATCAACGGCCTTGCGAGCATCTTCAGAATGAAGGATACCTTTCAATAAAACAGGAAGTTTGGTATGCTGACGCAGAAATTTCAAATCGTCCCACGTGAGTGCCGGATTGGAGTAAATGCTTGTAAATTTTTGAACCGCTTTGATTGGCCTACCGGAGATGAGTTTTGAAAAAAAACCTTTGCCCGGATAGCTTCTTACCATTTGAATCAATCCATTAATTGTTTGTGCTGTAATTACTCTTTTAGCAGGAGAATCTTCATCCACTTCATCCATTAATTTTTGAAACACCGGATCGGAAGTGTATTGAGCAATACCCTTCCCCTCCAAAAAAGGCAAGTAGGCTATCTCAAGGTCACGCGTACGCCAACCTAGCATGGAAGTGTCTAGTGTAACGACTATGGCACTGCAGCCACACTTTTCTGCGCGCTGAACAAAACTAGCAACAAGATCATTGGATTTGCTCCAATACAACTGAAACCAACGTGGTGAATCTCCCATCACTGCAGCAACTGATTCCATAGGTCGGCTGCTTTGATTGGAGAAAATATAAGGCAAGCCACATTCAGCAGCGGCCTTGCCAACGGCAACATCTGCTTCCTTGTTTACCATCTCCAGCACACCAACAGGTGAAAGTAAAACAGGAGCAGGAAAAGTTTGTCCAAACAATTCTAAACTCAGATCGCGCTCGCTAACGTTGCGCAACATGCGTGGAATAATCTTATACTTCTCAAATTCCTGACGATTGGCACTCATGGTGCTTTCAAAACCGGCACCACCAAATATGTAGGCAAAGGCCTCAGGAGTCATGTGCTTCTTTGCTGTTTCTTCCAGTAAATGAAAATCAATATTTACCGTGGGCTTTATTCCGCTAAACCCATTGAGATAAATCTCTTTTTGCCATGCCGGGGGTGCTGTCTTCGGATTTTTCATAAACTCTAAGTTACACGAGAGCAATCAATAGGCAACGGGCAATTCCACTATATTTGAGGCTTAACTTTTAGAAATGAAGCCCATACTTGCAGAGCTGCTTACCATCGGAGATGAAATATTATACGGTCAAATTGTAGATACCAATTCGCAGTGGATGAGTGTGGAATTGGACAAAGTAGGAATACGAGTAATACGCAAAACTACCGTTGGTGATCAGGAAGATGAAATTCTTACTGCTTTCACTGAAGCCGAGAGACGGGCTGACATTATTCTTATCACAGGCGGTCTTGGTCCCACCAGCGATGATTTAACTAAACCGTTATTGGCAAAATATTTCAACTGCGAAATAAAAATTCACGAAGAGGCATTGGCAGAAGTGACGGAATTTTTTGTCAGTCGGGGCAGGGAATTGACAGAAACCAATCGACAGCAGGCCGCATTACCTATTTGCTGTACCAAAATTACCAACCCTATTGGCACAGCACCTGGAATGTGGTTTGAACGGAATGGTAAAGTATTTATGTCAATGCCTGGCGTACCACACGAGATGAAGAAGATGATGACGGAACGTGTGATACCCAAACTTCTTCAAACCTACCAGATGCCCGTCATCACGCATAAAGTGATTCGCACGGCAGGTATTGGTGAATCCATGTTGGCGGACAAAATTGAATCCTGGGAAAAGGCATTGCCCACGCATATTAAGTTGGCCTACCTACCAAGCCTTGGCGAAGTAAAACTGAGACTCACCGGATTTGGAAATTCTTCTCAACTACTTCAAAAAGAAATTGATGAGCTCGCTGAAAAACTTCTGCCGTTGGCAGGAGAATATATCTATGGATATGGAGAAGAATCGCTGGAAGTTGCGATAGGAAAAAAATTGCGTGAAAAGAAATTGACTTTGTCAATCGCTGAGAGCTGCACAGGAGGTTATCTCTCGCACCTCATCACCAGTGTACCCGGCAGTTCTGATTATTTTCTGGGCAGTATGATACCTTATGCCTATGAAATAAAGATGAGACAGTTGGGAGTAAAGCCAGAAATTCTTGAAAAGTATGGAGCGGTGAGTGAGCCAACCATTATTGAGATGGCTAACATAGTTCGTGCAAAGTTTAACTCAGACGTTGGTGTGGCCACCAGTGGCATTGCTGGCCCTGGAGGAGCTACCCCAGACAAGCCAGTGGGTACTGTTTGGATTGCCTACTCGGATAAATACCAAACTGTAACGAAAAGGCTTCAGCTGAGCAAAGAACGAATGATTAATATCCAAATGTCATCAGCCGCTGTATTGAATCTGATTCGGTTAAGCTTGCCGAAGTAGCTGCGCCCGATGATTTGAAAAAAATTATGCTCGCTTGCTCATCCTCTTTGTTGCCTTATGATGGGGCAGCGAAACCCTGGTGGCATTCTTCTTTGATCTTTTAAGTCGCTGCTGCTCCAACCGTATGTTGTATCGAATTACTTGCCAATATTCGGCTCCGTATCCTACGAAAATTTCTGAAAAGGCTGGAATATCTTTGGTGGCTTCGATAAAGCATCGTTTCTTTTCGGTGACATAATCTGCGTTATTCTTCAATCCCTCAACACGTGCCAAACCCCTGGCATCGTTGGCATAGCGTGCTAATGCTTTTTTGAAATTCCAGGCATCAATAACATACTTGTTGGTGAAGAAGAAAACATAGCCATTGCGGTCTTCCGCCATCTTCTCAACTTCTTTCCACTCCAGTTTTTCACCAATATATTCAACGATTCGTGCTCCCTTCGGAATAAATTTCTTGGTAAACAATCCCTTCCCGGCTCCGGGTAGGTTTGATTTCTTCACATACAACTGCTTCTCTAATAAGGCCATGTTCAAGGTTATAAACAAAGCCGCGAAGTTGCAAAAAGCCAGTAGTCAATCCTACAATCTCAATAATTCTGACAACAAAATTGTTACTGGCCTCTCTTCCTCAGATAAACATTGCCATACTTTGACTCGAAGCTATACGGGGGACCTTGCCCGAGTTTTGCGGAAACGTATGTATAAAAATCACGATCAATTTTAGATCCCTCAAGTTTTGAATTCAAATTAGAATAAATTTCCCCATAGTTAGTTTCCACTTTAAGTTCACCCACATTCTTTTCCATCAGGGCGGCATCCACGCCACCATAGGTTGCTACAACCGTTAATGGCGCTTCAAATTCGCTTACCTCTACCATTCCATAAACAGATTCAAGATGAGTTTCCATATTCGTTGGTATAGTAATCTCCAGTCGTATCTCGAACTCTTGACCATAGGACATCACATCAAACGCTCCTCCATTTACTTCTTTGTATTTCTTGTAATCACTTTTATCTTTAAAAATTATCTTCTTTCCATCCTTGATGACCATCATGCGCTGAGGCAGGCTCTTTATGTTGTGAATTTTAGAGCTGATCGTTATCAAATTTGGCCCTGTCTCGGTCAACAATTCAAACGAATCGTCATTTTCTCCGCCATTGATACTGACGGTTCCATCTATTCGTATTTCATTCTTAGACCATGTTTTGATCTTAATCAGATCGGGGTAATCAAAATTCATCTGAAGTTTTTGTCCAGGCTTCGCTGGCAGAGACTTATTGATAGCTGTCTGAGCAGTAGCATTTAGAATCAGAAAAAGTAAAGGCAATAGCATTCCTGGCTTCATACTTTTTATCTTTATAAACATAAAGAATGACTTATTTCTTCCGGAGATAAACGCTGTTGTGTGTGGATGACAAGGTCACATCCAAACCGCCACCGTTAATTTTGCCACTGACATTGTCGCTGTACTTAATCATATTTCCAGATTTCTCGATGTCAATCTTAAATTCAGGGTCAACGAAAATCTCGCCATAGGATGTACCCATTTTTAAGTTGGCCTTGGTGGATACAGGCAGACTAACATCCACGTGGCCATGTACAGAGATAATTGAAATTGGGTTCTTCATATTGGCATTGAAACTTGCTTCGATGTCGCCATGCACTGTATTGATGGTCATGGGGCCCGTTACGTTGTCAAGATATACCTCATTATGAACGGTTGAAACTTCTATTTCATTTTCAACATTTTTGAATCTAACATCACTACCGTAAGGAGATGTATGCGAATAGAACACTGTGATTCCTTTTGGAATCATAATTTTAATATCAGGTCCATCCATTTTTTTCAATTGCTGTACTTCAATCACATTTCCTTTTTCGAGTACCGATATACCCAGGCCTGTATTGTCCTCAAGTCCTGAATTACTAATGGCACGAAGGCCCTTTGCTCGTTCGTCCTGCTCTCTATCACGATCGCGAGAGCTAAAAATAATTTCATTTCCATTATAGCCCTCTACTGTTACTTCATTCAATTCCTTAATTTCAATTCTGCCTGATGTTTTTGCAATTTTAAAGTCCTGCGCCAAGGCAACACTCAAACCCGCTACAATCATTCCGATAAACAACACAATCTTTTTCATATTTATAATTTTAAATTTTTTGTTCAATTTTTTTTATCATGATAACTTTAATATTCCCACATGAGCTTCATCTTTTACCGCTGGCAGAAGTTCTTCATCATTGGTAATACGCAGCAACTCTTTCAAGGATTCTTTCTCCTTTAGCTCAACCAATAGCCGAATCAAATTGATTTGAACCACCGGGTCGGTCTGTGTAGACAATGATGCAATCAAAGCTTTACGAACATGCTCTTGTTCATGAAATTTGCTTAGCGCATCCATTGCCGCGAGCCTCACGTTCAAATTTGTGTCTTCATTCAATGCTTTTACCAAGGCATTGACAATATCATCGTCTGCCTTGTCTAGTTTAAATGCTACCGTGGTTCCTAACATACGCTGGCTTGCTGACTGCTGATTGACCAACATGCCCATCATAAGTTTTTTAGTCGCTTCTACTTCTTTTTTAAGTGCAACCAGCTCCTCCTCTCGCTGCTGATTCTTGTTAATCCAATAACCAACAGCAACTCCTGAAATCACCAATGCCACAGCTGCCGCCAATCGCAACACAATTGGGTTAAGGAGTATCAATCTTCCTTGATTTTTGACTGTCTTCTGCTCCGCCAGAATAGCCCGTTCGAATTCCTCGCTTAGGTGCAGACCTGGCTCAAAGGAAGGTGATTTGCTCATTGACTGCATCACTTCACGAAGTTCCTCATACAGTTGGTACGATTGATTGTTCGCAGCAATTTCCTTCTCTACCTCCATGCGTTGTGCTTCGCTCAATTTTCCATCGATGTAGTCAATCAGCAGTCCTTCCAATTTTTCTTTATCCATACTAGTCTTTTTCAAGTTCAAAATAATGTTCCCTTAATTGTGCGATCGCGCGATGCACTTTCACTTTAATGTTGGCAACGGATGTGTCCATGATCTGGGCCACCTCTTCATACTTCATCTGTTGAAATCGTGTAAGAACCAGGAGCTCGCGTTGATCCTCACTCAATAATGCCATTGATCGGTGTAGCAATCGTTCCCGCTCATTTTGTTCCTCTGCATTGTCGCTATCTTTAATCTTGTCGCTCACATTATCAATATCAACAAAAGCAGAACTTCTATTTTTATGTGCCTGATAGTGATCAGAAAAAATATTCCGCGCCATCTGATACAGCCAGGCCATAAATCTGTTTTCTTCCCTGAAGCTACTCCTGTACTTAATCATCCTGAGAAATACATTTTGCGTAAGATCTTCGGCCACGTCCCGATCCATTGTCATGCGCATTAAAAAATTGAAAATCCGTTTATGGTACCGATCAAACAGAAGAGATGCCTTCTGAAGCTCACCGTTTTTTACGGCCTCCATAATCTGTTCATCGGTCATCAGGGCTTCAGAAGTTTCAATTTTCATGTTAGTTACCTGTAGAAGCGCAAAAGGTTACAGTCGAAGAAAAAGTGCTTAAAATTGCCCCACGCTTACTAAAAACTCAAGCCCATCTTTTCCAAATCCTCACAAATACCCCTATGTGCCGTAAAAATGGGCAACATCTGAGTGAATGTTGTGAAAGCAATAAAAAATTGTGAGCTTCAAGTAAGTTTAAGACATAAAGCGTTATAAAAACTAAACAGAGCAATAATTATGACCAAGCAATCAAGAAGAAATTTTCTGGCTGTTGGTTCATTGGCCGCATTGGCCAGCGCCTCCCACGCCATGCCAGCTGAGGCTGTCAGGAAAAATATCAACCTGATGCATCACGTATTCTTTTGGTTAAAAAACCCTGACTCAGCCGAAGATCTGGAAAAACTCATCGAGGGAATTCAATCGCTTTCGAAAATCAAGAGCCTGAGAATGTTTCAACTCAGCCTGCCAGCAAATACTCCAGCCAGGCCAGTAATCGACTCAACCTATAGTATTTCCTTGTTTACATCATTCGATGATGTTGCCGGTCATAATCTTTATCAGGACGACCCCATTCATTTAAAATTCGTTGAGACTTATTCTACTCTTTGGAGTAAAGTGGTAGTATATGACTCTATGGCGTTATAACAATTTGTCTGCTCGAACAGGTAGGATTGCTGGCAAATAAAAATTGATTTGATTCCCTTAATGAGCCAAAATCAGCATAGTTTTGTGCAAATTTAAGTTATCAAAAAAGAACTCATCGGTGCCTACTTATCGCTTGCAGGTATCTGCATAATCTGGGGTACGACATTTCTTGTTATGCGCATTGGGGTAATGGACTTCCCCCCTTTTCTGTTTGCTGGCATTCGACAGTGTATGGCAGGAATTTTACTTTCAGGGTTTTTGATTTTTATTAAAAAGATTGAGTTCCCTTCTTTTCCTAATCTCGCTCGTCAGGCGCTGGCCGGATTACTAATGATCACTCTCGGTAATGGATTGGTCACCTGGGCAGAAGTGTATGTTCCCAGTGGCGTAGCTGCCATTATTTGTTCGTTTATGCCAGTGTGGATGGTGTTGGTTAACTTAACAATCAATCGATCAGAACTACCAAATGGATTAATTGTCACCGGAGTGCTTACCGGGCTCGGTGGTATTGTTCTTGTTTTCAGTGAGCACCTTGCGGACTTTGTAAATGAGAAATATCAATTAGGTATTCTATTGATTTTTCTTTCTTCCTTGGGATGGGCACTTGGAAGCGTAATGATCAAACGAGCAGGGCAAAAAACAAACCCTTTTCTTAATGCCGGGCTGCAAATGATTTTTGGTGGTTTATGGTGCTTTGTTCTCAGTTTTCTTTTTGATGACTTGAGCAATATTCACTTCAGCACCACTACTGTTTTCTCCATTGGCTACTTAAGTTTGATCGGGTCTATCACTGCTTTTATGTTGTATACCTATGCGTTAACTAAGCTTCCAATCACGATCGCATCGTTATATGCTTACATCAATCCCTTAGTCGCTGTTGTTTTGGGCTGGGTGGTGCTCGATGAAAAATTAAACTTTAAAATCGGTATTGCTATTGTAGTTACCGTAATTGGAATTTATCTTGTCAACAAAGGATATCAGTTAAAAACGCAAAAGGCATTAGATTCTTCCAAACTATGATGTCTTCAATCTCTTTTCACAAGGTAGCAGCTGAAAAAAAGCCCGTCTTCTCCATACTTATTCCTTCATGGAATAATCTGGATTACCTAAAGTGCTGTGTAGCGAGCCTCTTGAAAAATTCAACTTATTATCACCAGCTAATTATCCATGTCAACGAAGGCAAGGATGGCACGCTTGAGTGGGTAAAGAGTCAAAACATTAGTTACACTCACTCCTTAGAAAATGTAGGAGTCTGCTTTGGTTTTAATTCTCCATCCGCACTGGCCGATAGCGAATACCTTGTTTTTTCTGATGATGATTTTTATTTTACGCCAGGGTGGGATGAGGTGCTGCTAAAGGAAATTCAGCTTGTGGGTCACGACTATTTTTGCATCTCCAGCACAATGATTGAGCATAGTCCCACACAGTACAATTGCATTTTGGCTCCATATAATTATGGAAAAACGGTGAAGGAGTTTGATGAGAAAAAATTCTTAGCTGAATTTGCTTCCATTCCCTTTCAGGATTGGATGGGCAGCACATGGTACCCGATGGTCATTTCAAAAAAAATATGGACACTGATTGGCGGACTCAGCATTGAATTCACTCCCGGTATGGCGTCTGACCCTGATATGATGATGAAGCTTTGGATGCTCGGTGTTCGGTACTATAAAGGAGTGAGTGCATCGAGAGTTTATCATTTCACTTCACGCAGCACTTCGCGAGTAAAAAAGAATGATGGCAACAAGCAATTCTTGCTGAAATGGGGTTTGTCCAAATCCACCTTCTATGATTTCTATTTGAGAATGGGGCAACCCTTTTCGGGCTATACCAAGGAGCCTGAATATGGTAAGTTTAAGAAAAAATTGCTGCGCGATAAGATTAAGCGCTTCTTCTCCGTCTGGAAATAATCACCAACCTTTTTTAATGACGGTGCAGATATAGTCTACGTCCTTTTCTGTCATGTGAAGATGAAGCGGTAAGACAATGTACTTCTCTTCAACGGCATCCATGTTAGGAAGATCCTTTTGCCTTCCACCCAAAACGGAGTAGCGATCGTTGCGATAGTGCACCTGGCCAGATTCTATTTTATGATCACGAAGGCATTTCATGAATTCAGTTCTTCGCTCCACAATCGCGGTGCATAGCCAGGCTGCATGAGTTCGGTCGGTGTGCCTCGCACCAATCAATGTTATGCCTGTGGCACCATCAAGTCCTCTTTTATACGCGCTAAATAATTTCTGGCGATACGCTAATGTGTCATCAAACTCCTCAAGTGCAGCCAAGCCCATCGCTGCTCCGATATCCGTCATCTGATATTTATAACCCACTTCCCAAATATCATTTTCCCAAGTCCCCTTCTGTTTATTAGAGCGGTCGATTCCAAACCAACGAATTCTCTCTCCCTCCGCTACTTTGGATGGATCCTTAACGACCAGCATTCCACCATCGCCTGTCGTAATGTGTTTTATTGCCTGAAAAGAAAACATGGTGAATTCTGAAATCTCTCCAATTTTTTTGCCTTTGTATGTAGCTCCAAGCGCATGAGCAGCATCTTCAATTATAGGAATGTTATACTCACGTGCGATGGCTGATAATTCGTCCATATCGCAAGGCAAACCTCCATAATGTACGCACACAATGGCTTTGGTTTTTTCGTTAATCAGTTCGCGTACATGCTTCACATTAATATTAAGCGTTTCCGGATCAACGTCAGCAAATCGAATTTTTACCCCCATGTATAAAAAGGGAATGCTGGTAGCTGTACACGTGAAGACGGGCGTGATCACCTCATCTCCCTCTTTCAAGCCCGACAAAATATAGGCAAGGTGAAGAGCATCAGTTCCAGAACCTACCGCCAACGAGCTTCCTTTCCCTGCAAAACGTTGAGAAAATTCCTTTTCAAATTGGGCTACTTTAGGCCCCTGCCCTATCCATCTGGATTGCAAAACCTCAGTCACCGCAGCAATTGCTTTTTTGGGGACGTTCGGGTAGAAAAGTACGATACCCTCATCTTCCTTCATTATGGGTAAATCATTCACCGGCTTTTCCTTATGCAATGGCTCAACGCTCTTCATGAAGCTAAATTTTGGGCAAATTTAATTCTAATTAGGCAATAAAAGCCTCCAAAATCATGGAAACAAAGTATCGGATAGCTATTTTTTAATTTTAGCCTTCCGTTGCAGAATCTGCTCAAGTGTACTTTCTGAAAGTATCCTCAAGGTTTCGTCACGCACTCCTATAAAGGCATTACGAATGCCACACGTTTTTTCATCCCTGCATTCTTCACATGGCTCATAATAATTAAGGGAAACACAGGGAAGCATGGCAATGGCCCCATCCATGAGTCGTATGATTTCAATCAAATTGACATCATCGGGTTTTTTATAGAGGTAATATCCTCCACCTTTCCCCTTTTTGCTGTGCAGTATATTTGCATTACGGAGTTCTAAAAGGATAGCTTCGAGAAATTTCTTGGGTATGTGCTGCTTGTCGGCAATCTCCTGAATGTGGACAGGCCCTTGCTGATAGCGCTCGGCCAGGTAGACCAGCGCGTGAATAGCGTACTTACATTTCTTGGAAAGCATAATCTGGTTTCAAGTTATGCTTTTTACCAATAACTTTGAAACCACATGCTTTGCCGAAGTAGCTCAGCTGGTAGAGCAACGGTTTCGTAAACCGTAGGTCGTGGGTTCAAGTCCCATCTTCGGCTCACCAGATAATTTAAAATATGAAATTTTAAAATTCAAAACTCCTTACATTGATCATTTCTAAACCACAACGGTCGACCATCACCTCCTTTATTCTCTTTCTTACCATTACGTTCATCGTTTTAGGAATGAATGTTTGGATTGCAGTGAAAGATCCCCAACCTGCCTGGTATAATTATTTGACTATTCTTTTGCTCTTGCCTATTGCATCGTTTGTGAGCTATAAAATCTTCATTCGGTATAAGATAATATCCCTTGGAAATAATATGATCGGAATGCGATTTCCTGTATTGCGAATATCATCTAATTACCGCCTGGATCAGATTGAACATTGGACGGAAAACATAGTAAAGACTGGAAAAAATTCTACTTACAAAGAGCTTGAATTAAAATTTGTCGATGGTCAAAAACTCAGTATGGGTCATAGAGAATTTACCGAGTACGATAAAGTGATCAAATACCTTCAGCAAAAAGTACCTAAACTAAAAAAAGCCACCCCTTGAAGAGTGGCTTTTGTGCCGAAGGCGGGACTCGAACCCGCATACCTTGCGGCACACGCCCCTGAAACGTGCGTGTCTACCAATTTCACCACTTCGGCATTACCTCATTTGACAATCTCAAGATCCTCTCCGCTGGGAGAGGATCTCTGACTGTGCCCAGAACTGGACTCGAACCAGCACACCCTTACGGGCGCTACCACCTCAAAGTAGTGCGTCTACCAATTTCGCCACCTGGGCATAAACTTGAAAAAATCAAGCGAGGGCTGCAAAAGTAGGAAGGTTTTGAGAGTTTGCCAATAGCCCTACATCATTGTTTGATGCATGGAAATTTAATTTCTCCCTGGCAATAGGAAGCTAACTTCCAGTGCGATTTACACTTAAGCAAAAAGCTTAACTTCTCTATGCCGTTTTTCTTCATGATGATTTGAATTCATAACGAAGTAGAAGAAAAGAGCATAAAAAAGCATTACCGATAATAAGCAAAAGTGGTACATAGTGGTTGCGTTTATCTAGTGTAAATGTGGGGCGGATTAATTTCAAATGCGCTGCGTAATAGGAATCCAGGGTACGGAGGTAATATTCTCTTCAACTTTGTAGTATAACGGGTACCCAACCTTGCGTGAAAAAACTCCGTTTACAATCAAAAAGCCTGCAAAAATCACCTTTGAGGCCTATATTGTGAAAAAATACAGTTATGCGAAACAGCGTTAGAGTTTGGGTTCTTGGTGTAATAATTTTTGCCACGGCTAACTCTGCCAGCGCTCAGCATTCCGCTGGCCTTGCCAAAGACTGGTTTCTGAAAGATCCCGCGCAGGATAGCGTGCAAGGAATAAGTGTAGAAAAAACCTATGCCACCTTATTAAAGGATCAACCTTCCCGATCTGTACTGGTGGCCGTTATTGATTCGGGGATTGACATTGATCATGAAGACCTAAAAAGTATAATCTGGGTCAACGAAGATGAAATACCGAATAACGGAATCGATGACGATAAGAACGGTTATGTAGACGATATTCATGGCTGGAATTTTATCGGAGGCAAAGATGGAAATGTTGATGATGACAATTTGGAAATTACCCGTGAGTACACCCGATTGAAACAAAAATTCGAAGGAGCAAACGAAGCAAAACTTGCCAAGAAACAAAAAGCTGAATATGCCCAATTTCTTAAAATAAAAGATCGCTTTGAAAAGCGGAAAGCAAAAGATGCTCAACAGTATGAGTTATTCTCTCAGCAATATGACCTGTATAAAAATTTGCAAACAAATCTTGCCCACAGCATTGATACATTAAAGCTCATCACGAAAAAAGACGCGCTGACATTGGAGTTGATCGAGGAATTAAAAACGGAAGAGCCATCACTGCTATTTGCCAAAGGGCTTGTAACGAACGTACTTAAGAAATTAGGGCCGGATGAAACTATTGAAAGCTTTCTTACTGAATTGAACGAAAACGTGAGTTACTCTAAGTCTGGTGTAGACCACTATCGTCCTATTCTTGAATATGCCTACAACGAAAACTTTGACTCTCGCAAAGTCATTGGCGATAACTATGGTAATGTGAATGAAAAAAATTACGGTAACAATGATGTGGAAGGCCCTGATCCCTCTCACGGAACCCATGTAGCAGGAATCATTGCCGCTGACAGAAAAAATGAATTAGGCATAAAAGGAATTGCTGACAATGTCAGGATCATGTCAGTTCGTACGGTACCCAATGGTGATGAACGAGATAAAGATGTGGCCAATGCCATTCGGTATGCCGTAGACAATGGCGCAAAGGTTATCAATATGAGTTTTGGTAAATCGTATTCACCCCAAAAGGAAGCCGTTGACAGAGCAGTGAAATATGCTGAGCAAAAAAACGTGTTACTTATTCATGCCGCAGGAAATGATGGAGATGATATTGATACCGAGAAAAATTATCCATCACGGTTTTATCTCGATGGTAAAGAAGCTAAAAACTGGATGGAGATTGGTGCCTCTGCCTGGGGCACAGACGAAAATTTTGTAGGCAGCTTTTCAAATTATGGCAAAAAAACAGTTGACTTTTTTGCTCCAGGAGTTGAAATCTATTCTACCACACCGAACAACACGTATCAGAATTTTGATGGAACCAGTATGGCCAGCCCCTGCACGACAGGCGTTGCAGCATTGCTCATGTCCTATTTCCCAGAATTTACTGCGATCCAAATAAAAGACATACTGAGAAAATCTACACGCAAGTTTGATGGTCTTGAAGTACAACGACCAGGCGGTAAAGGAAATGTTAAATTTGATCAGCTCAGCAACACCGGTGGTCTTGTCAATGCTTATGAAGCCGTGAAACTAGCTCAATCCCTAAAAATTGTAAAGGGTATAAAGTAGATCAAGGCCGCTCGCATTATTTACTTTTTACATGCTTCTTAAAAGGATCGTAAGCAATGACGGTCTTGCCTTCTTTATCACTGTATACATGCAAGAAAACACTTAAGCCTTGCTTCGTCTTGACACCCATATTTACTGGCTTATAATTCTTATCTCTCTTTTTTAAATTGCTCAACGGGAGCTGAACACTCAAGTCAGTGTGATTTGCCAGACTATACCTCCCCTCCATAAATAAGCGTAACACGGTAGACTCAATTTCCATTTTTCTGAAATACACCTCGGTGTCGCGAATGGTGAAATTAGATTTGATTTCTCCGAATTTTACATCTCCAAAATCGCGCTTCTTCATCAAAAAATTACTCATACGCTCAAGTGGCTCAAAGTCGATGAGTCGGCCATTTTTTATTAACAATTTGATATTCCCCTTCAGGCCAGGTTTCACAAGCTCAAAATCATCGTTCACATTGGCAGTCAGCTTCACCATCATGGTGGCCTTGCCCCTCAGGTTCTTATGTGTAATTGTCTTTTGATTGAAGTTATTAAATCCATACAGCAAATCATGTATATCGGCATTGGTCACCTTCCCCTCAAGGGTTAATGGGTTAATTGGCTTATTTAACTTGTCCAATGAGATTGAGAAATCAAATTTACCACCTGCCAGGCCCAACGTTATATTTCTGGCTTCCAACTTTTTTCCGCTCAACAGGATATTACCCTTCAGTGCAGTTCCCTTTATCTTCCTGAAAATAGCATCATCAACTTGTAGAGCCAGATTAAATTCCAATTTCTTATACAATTCATCAACCCAGTCAGAAACAGCTTTTCGCCTCGCCTCTGATTCTTTTGCCGATGACTTGACTTTCTTTTTCCTGGCCAAAAGTGTGTTAAAGTCAAATCGTTTTGAATAAATAGTTAATTTGATAAACCCCTTCTTATCAGGTTGAAGGAAGAATGGAACAAAACCTAAAATTTCACCGGAAACGGCCAGTGGATTTCGATTCATCAACAACGTCATTTTATCTATCGTCAGCTGGTTTTGATCAAAGTGAACATTCATATTAAAGTTCTCAACTACTTGTTTCCTGGTCCCCAATTGAAATGCAGCTTGCGTAATCGCGGCTGACCCCTTCAGTTTACCCTGATACTTCGTGATTTTTGGGTTAAGGTATTCATTCAATCTTCCTGAGTATTCGATCGCAGAAGAGAATCTTCCTTTAAGGAATTGCAATCGCGACTCGTCTATTTCTGAATTGAATGATTTAAGATTTAAAGCGATACTAGATTGCAAGTCGATAAAAGGATCTTTAAAATTTCTAATGGTAGCAGACAACACAGTCGGCAAACTCCTGATTGTTCCTTTAAAGTTATGTATAGTGACCATTGAATTTTCATCGCCATTGACCTGAGTCCGATCCAGGTGATTGGTGAACGAGCCGTTAAGCGTTGCTCTCTTTGCATTTATCTTACCAACTGCAATAGCGCTGTTAGCAACACTGAATTTAACATCAACATCTGGTTTTGACGTCTGCCCCAAAGTACCTGTAATGTTGGTTTTAATAGAAACCGGTTTCTCGATCTTGTACTTACTTAATTGACTCTGAATGGATTTTGTTAATAGCGAAAGTCCCTCGTTATAATTCAGCTTAGCAGAGCTTATTGCGAGAAAAAAGTTGCCAGGCGTGACAAAAGAAAAATAACCTGATACGTCAACCGCTGACTTTTTGAATTTCATCGATGAAGGATGGATAAAGAGTTTTTGGTTCTCTGCGAGATACTCCAGTTTAAAATCTACAGCAGCACTCTTGTTTTTTAAATAACTCCCCTTCTCGGCATTAAGCATAAGCCCCCCAAAATTGACGCTTCCCGCTAAGGCAAAGACGTTAGAAGAATCTGTCTTTGAAATTTTACTTGTAAGGTCTGAAAAAAATAAATCGACCGATTTTTTCTTAAGAGAGTCGAAATACAGAAACTTTACATTTTTGAATTGAACATGATCAAAAGAAACAAGAATGGGCGTACTAGTTTTTGTAGAATCCTTTGGTTTGTCTGACTTAAAGACGTCAAGATTTGTATAACCTGATTTTGTTTTGAAAATATGGAAATCGCCTGTCATCACGCGAATAGAGTGGATAACGATCTCTCTGTGTAAAAGCGGTCTAAGGTAGAGGTCTATAACAACCTTTTCCGATTTAAAAAAATCATGATGGAATCGGTCATATTGCGGCCCGCGCAGATAAATGTCACTTAAGGCAATAGAAACATTAGGAAATTCCCTTAACCCGAAATCAATATCTCGTATGCTAATCTCCCCGTTAATACTTTTGCTTAGCTCCTTATTAACTGCTTTTAAAATTTCCTTCTTGTAGAAATAGGCAAGCCCCAGGGCTACCGCCAATGCAAAAATGATCGCGGCAACCAAAAAACTGAACCATTTTAGAAATCGCCACATAAAGTAAAATGCTCCATCAACAATATCTGCATTTTCCCTTGACTAACCTCGGCAATAGCTAAATAACTATTCGCATTAGGTGTGCGTCCACTACCAGGAAGCGAATGTTTGAAATTAATTAAAGACCACACTCCGCATGCTTACGGAGCCTAGATCAAATGTGGCATTGAAGAATTGAAAATTATCGGCCTCCTCTCTTAGCCCCATAGCGTATAATAAAGGCAGGTAGTGGTCATTGGTTGGATGTGCCATCCTTGCAAGCTCTCCCAGTTTTTGATATTCTAGCAGAGGAGATACATTATTTTCTTCAATGCTTTTTTTGACAAGAGCATCAAACTCCAAAGCCCAATCATATGGTTTCTGATTTTCTCCAAAGCGCATCATCCTTAGGTTATGTACCACATTTCCGCTGGCAATAATGATAACACCTCTGGTTCTCATGGAAGCAAGTTCTTTTGCCAGGTTAAAATGATATTCTGCTGGTTTTGCATAGTCAATACTAATTTGAAAAACAGGAATGTCGGCCAATGGATACATATTTTTCAAAACCGACCATGCACCGTGATCAAGTCCCCATTCAAAGTCTTCATGCACTTTAGTAGATTGAATATTCGCTATTGCCAGCTTTGCGTAATCAACAGCACCAGGTGCCGGATACTGCACTTCAAACAATTCATCTGGGAACCCGCCAAAATCATGAATCGTCTTCGGCATGGGCATCATAGTGACGGCAGTACCACGGGTGAGCCAATGTGCAGAAATACAGAGGATGGCTTTTGGCTTGTTAAGCTTTGCGCCCATCTCCGCCCAGGCTCGACTATATATAGTATCCGTGATCGCATTCATAGGATTTCCATGACCTATAAAAAGTACCGGCATTTTTTCAGTACGGGTTGTATCACCCATGGCACTACTAAAATCTTTGATATTCATAGCGTAACTACTTAGAGGAAGTAGAGAAAGATATTTTAAAAAGGTATTGCGTTTCATCATGAATTATGATCCTGCATTGCTGCTAACGGGTTAACCCATTTTCTGAACTTCTGGTTCATCTTCTTTGATTTGCAAGCTCTCGATATCACCGTTTTCAGTTAAAAGAATGGCAATTCTTCTGGTGGCCGGAAATTGGGCGAAGACAATTAACATGATGGAGGTAATCGGTACAGAAAGCAACATGCCCAGCAGATCCCATACATAGCCCCAAAACGATAGAGCAATCAATACAACAAGAGGACTGAGGTTAAGGGACTTGCCCATTACTTTGGGTTCAATGTAATTTCCAATTACGGTTTGAATGGTCATGATAATTCCAAACACCCAAACAAAAGGCCAGATGGTACCAAATTGCACGACTGAAAATACGGCAGGTAGTAGTGTGGCTATAATAGATCCAACATAAGGAATAAAATTCAGGGCGAAAATTAACAACGACCACAACAAGGCAAAGTCAACGCCTACGATAATAAGCACGATGTAACTGAGTATGCCGGTCAGCGCACTTACGTATGCTTTTACAGCTACATACTTATTGGTAGAACTGTAAATTTGCCCGAGCAGCCGATCAATCTTATGAGCTTGACCCGGAGCATTAAACATAAGTGTAATTTTTCTGGCAAAAGAACTTTCTTCGAGCAGTAAAAAAATAGTATAAATGATAAGAAGAAAGATGTTACCCAACATGGACGAGGTAGATGTAAGTACACCCTGCAAAAATCCCTGAATATCTAACCCACCTACTTGTTTCTGCATCCATTCTGTTATGTTCTTTATACCGAGTTTGTCGCCAAGCCCTATCAGAAACGTATCAAGAGTGTTTTGATAAACCGCATAGTTGGTCATCATTTGCCCAACATTGGAAACGACAATTTGAATAGAAGCCTGAACCAGCAACAGAATAACTATAAGAGCAATCGTTCGTCTTATCCATATCGGTAATGGATTGCCCCGAACCTTCAACTTTCCAATGAAACCATTAAATGCTTTGATAAGATACCAGAACAAAATACCCAGTGCCAACGGCTTGAGCAGGTCTTTAAAATAAATTAAAACGAAGATCAGGATACCAATAAAGAAGGTAGCCACAAACGCCTTGAACAATAATGAATTGGTAAACTGTTTTTCTTCCATACGGCTGAGGCTTGTTCAGTAAAATAGGTGAAAATTGGAGGGAAATACAATTATGAAACCCACTCCGTCTTGATCAATTCTACTGCTGGCATCGATATGCTACTTTATAAAATAAAGTTCTCTTTATTGTTGCCTGACTTTTAATTGATTATTTTTTTAACACAAAAGTACCTATTCCGAAGGGTCGGCCTTTTTAAATCAATACAATATCATACTCTATTTCATATTTTGAAGGGGAAAGCTCTTCCTACCATCATCCAAAAAGATCGCTAAACGCGGGGGATGTTTATGTGTTAGCAAAAATTTTACTTTACGAATCTGAAAATGAATCATTAGTTCTCAGTGAAATTATAGGCAATGTTGAAAAAAAGATTCTCCTCAATTTTTATTATTCTAATCTTAAGTGCATGCATTGATAGAATCAGTCTGATTTCTGATGACGAGGTTCCTTCTCAATTGGTGGTGGATGGATTCATAAGCGATTCGCCAGGTCCATACGAAATCAAGATATTCAAGTCTTCAAGAGTTGCGGAAGATCTAACCAGGCGTGTGCCATTAACTGTAAAGTCTGTGTCTATAAGTGACGATGAAGGAAATGTAGTGTCCCTGGCACAATCAATAGATGGTATTTATTCTACTGATCCGAAAGAGCTGCAAGGCCATGTGGGTGGAATCTATAAACTCAGAATAGAAACACTGGATGGTGTGATTTACGAATCTTCACCCGAAAAGATGTTTCCGGTAAACGACATTGATAGCGTTTATTACCAGTTTGACTCTAATCTGCCTTTGAATGGCCCAACTCAATATGGCTTCAGGGTTTTTATGAATACCCACAATGAAAATCTTGACAATCCCTACTTGAGATGGAGATTCACGGGAAATTATATGGTACAGGCCTTTCCAATGAAGCAAACACCCGATGGTTGTGGGATTCAACAATTTCATGCATCGTTCGGACCTGCACCTCCGAATCCTCCTATTTGTAGCGGTTACATTTGGACAGGAGAAGTACTAAAACGCGTTGGAGAGTGCACGTGTTGTTTTTGCTGGATATCAGACTTTGAAGGTAAGCCAAGGTTAAATAGTGATTTGGTCAATACAAGTGGAAGTTACAAAAAAATCGAGCTAGGTTATGTACCTTTTGATCACTGGAGGTTTTGGTTTAAGTATATGGTACGTGTTGAGCAAATGAGTCTCTCCAAGGATGCCTATGAGTTCTTTAAGGTAATCAAAGACCAAAAAGAAGGTATAAGCAGTTTATTTCAACCCTCACTTGGAAAGATGAGGACCAATATTTTTTCGACCAACTCAAAAAACGAAGCAACAGGAATTTTCTATGCTACATCTATTAAAAAGAAAATCACTTACCTCTCTGTAGACGATGCCCCCCTTCCTCCAAAACCTTTTGATACTGAGCCGGAATATAATTGTGTTCTTTTCCACGCCTGTGACAGGGCTTTTGATAATGCAACCACAGTACCACCACTTGACTGGCAATAATATTCGTATTAAGCTTACAACAGTTAGATGGTACCTCCACTATTCCCAGTCTACCGGCTTGGTGGTTGTTGAAAACGGAAAAGCGAGGCGACAATCCTCTGCGATTAATCCAATTTCGCAATTCCAATGTGGGATACGTATCGCTGTCAGCTGAGTGCTTACTTCAGCGCGGGTGACATACAAGTGCTTCTTTTTTATTGCAGATGCGTAGAAAAGCCCGACTGCCTCACCCAATCCATTTTTTTCAAAAACATTTGTTCTTGCCTTACCTGTAGGGGGTTGAAACAAACTAGAGGCTCCCTCTTTCTGAGTTTGAATTATCTTCCAATAATCAAAGGCAGTTCGTGAAAGACTCATTAACTCAACCGATATTCTATACTTATTTTGAAATGAAAAGTATTCGACCGGCACATATCCAATTTCAACATTCCTAAATACACCATCGGATACAAATTGATTGTCACTAATGCGGGGTTCCGCCTCATACTCAGTTACCCAGCAAGTGCAGCAGGTGCATGAACCATATGGGCCATCACCACCACAAGACCGCGGATCTGGAACACAACTAAATCCATCCTGAGATTTTGTGTGCAAAAGTGGAAAAGTGTAAATTAAATACGTGCCGGAAAATTTCCATCGAAAAAGATTCGCCCCTTCTCGCAATCCTTTGCTATCCGCAAAAACCCGCAGGCCATATCGTGTAGGATCACTTATTGGCTGAAAGGTTTCCAACTTGTAGTATAAACTGTCCACCTCACCAACTGGATTCATAATATCTGGAACTGATTCATAGACCTGTCCATCCTGCATTTCAATTTTTATAGCGTATTTACGACCGACAACACCTTGAATTCCACCAGCCTTTGTTTGATAAGTGCCCGTTTGCACTTCGGTCATTAGCTCAGAATTGCCAACATTATCAAAAAGGATAACGCTTTTTACTGTTATGAACTTTCTGAAATTCAGGAATTCCGCTATCCTTGACGCTCTCGATAGACGAACTGTATAGGGTCCCGGGGCATCAGTAATTATCCCGTCTACTACTAACTGGGAATTTGCATTATCAGGAATTTTAATATCAACTCGATCGATGCAGGAGCCGCAGAGCATAATTCCGAAAACCAGAAAAATTACTTTTTTCAAACTCAAATTAATTTTTAGGCTTCAACTCCAACCATCATTAAAACTATATCCCTCGTCTATAGCTTGACTCACCCAAAATGGTATATTTTGCAAAACCAATTAATGAACTAGGTAACAAACAAAAAAACCCAAGCGACTGCATTTGTAATCATTTAGCGTGAATTTTTAAACTATACGAATACCCCAAAATGGTTGATTAAGGTGTCTCAAATAAAAAATAGTTTTACACAGTGCATTTTACGGATATGGATGCCGTCTTTTAGTTCCACAACAATTCCAACTAACTTCTACCAAAGTGAAAATTGTAATTGCTTTGTTTCTTGTGTTTCATAGTTACCCCGGCCTTGCGCAGAACAATTGCAAATCGCCCGAATCAAAACAATTTGATTTTTGGATTGGAAAATGGGACATTAAACAGGAGATATTGCAAGGAGATGGCCAATGGTTAAAGCTTAATGCCAAAACGGAGGTGAGACCCATTTGGGATGGATGTGGTATGGTGGAGTCATGGAAAGGCGATGTGCAGTTTTTTTGGGAGGGAATGAGTAAACCTGAATCAATGAATGGTTACAGCATGCGGTACTTTGATGCTGCTAAGCAAAAATGGACATTGCAATGGATGGACAGTCGCACGAAAGGCACCAGTATTTTTGAAGGGGAATTTACTGAAGGTGTTGGAAAATTTTATAAATACGACAGCTCAGAAAACAAAGCAACAATAACTAAGATAACATTCTCGGATTTTTCTACCAATAAGGTGAAGTGGGAACTTGCTGTTTCATCAGATAATCAGCGCACGTGGCAACCGCTTTGGATAATGAATATGAGCAGGGCAAAGAAGTAGAACTAAGTTGAGGTTAAAAAACATCAAATATTCAATATGAAGTATATTATTTCCGCAGCTGCGTTGTTCTTCTATTTTTCAGCGTCTGGCCAAAATCTAAAAATGGATAAAGGCATTGTTTACTATAAATTGGGCAATGACACGATCAACGTTCAATACTTTGAATATGGCAAGAGTCAGTTCAAGACTACAATCGTTCAGTTTAGCGGTGGCATCACAAAAAGTGTGGCAGAAGGCTACTTGGATAGTCAAGGAGATATTGCAAAAGTAAATTCGACCAATTATCAGCTGGACAGAAAGGGCAGTTGGTTGTTGTCTTCCACCGATGAAACAATGTTTAAGAAGGACTCCACCTTTTTTACCTCAACGAATAGCGAAGGAAAAATAACCAGAAGAAGGTTTGCTGATAAAGGAATTGTTGTCAATGGAATGAGTACTGCCTGCTTCTTTATATTTCCTTATTTAGGGTTTGCAGCTCCGGCCAAAAATGGTGATACGCTGTTTCACCATCAGTTAAGTGGTGTAGGAAAACGGATTTTCACTGTTACACGGTTTCAAAATACTAAGTTGAGGGCAGGGAGCAATTTAATGGGATACATGCAGCTTAACATTGACAAGAAAGGGAGACTCTTGAGTGCCAATGCGATTGGATCGTCATTGAATTTTGTAGCCGATGTAAACAGAGATCTAAAAAAAACAGCATCAGTGCTGGATGACCTTGCAAAAGCGCGCTTTAAAACCGGAGCAACTATTTCAAGGGCCTTTAGAGATACTACAACTGCGCTGATTAATAACAAGAAGATAGAAATTGATTATTGGCGCCCTTATCGCAGAGGGCGTGAGATTTTTGGTTCAGTGGTGCCTTGGGGTAAAGCCTGGCGAACAGGAGCAAACAATGCCACGCAACTTAGAACAGAAGCCAGGTTAAAAATTGGGGGAGTTGAAATCGAAGCTGGCAAATATGGAATATGGACTACACCCGATCCTCAGCATTGGGAATTAATTATAAACAAGAATGCAACGGCATGGGGTACCGATTATAACCAGTCAGCTGATGTTTGTAAGATTCCCATGAAAGTGACCAAGTTAACAGCCCCTGTGGAAATATTGAAAATCTCGCTTGTTCCAATTGATGATGATAGTGTCAGTTTTGTTGTTGAGTGGGATTTATACAGCGCTTCAGTGGTTATCGATTTTGAAAAGTAATACGACTAGATCCATCGATACATCCTTATTGACGGTACTGTAATTTGTCTCAGGCAAACGGCAGCCTTATAAAAAAAGCCGCCCTGACTTTGTCAGGGCGGCTTTAATTTATCTACCTAATTGATACTGATTTATTAGAATGCCATATCAACCGGAATTGGCGTTGGTAGAATAGAAGCTCCCAACTGAGGGGCTGTTGGTATGGCACTGATTGTTCCCGAACTGCTTACAAACACAGCGTAGATATCAAAGCCAGTTGTACCTACTCCATTGGCAGTAAACGGTGTGAATACCGTTCCGGAGCCACCTTCGTCTACTGCAATGGTACCGCTTTGCCTAATGGATACTTTGGCTTTCGGTGTTGTGGTAGACGCTGGATCGGCCGGCATAACCCAGGTAGCTATTCCATCTAAGTCAACACTGAACCCTGTTGGTTTCGGCTTTCCAGTAGTAATAGCGATGAAATAAACTTTACCTGTCATTGAGCCGTTAGGATTACTACCTGCATTAACTCCCTGAGTAGCCGACCATCGAATAGTGGTTCCGAAATCATAGGTGCCCGCTAATGTCAGCGAAGGAGCAGGCGGGATGCCCACATCTACTGTCAGACTTCCGTCTGTTATGTTAACGCCATTCCCTGCCTCATCTATTGCTTGCGTGGTGAAATCAACTACCATATCACCATGTGTAGCAGTGCCACCAGGAACGGCCGGCTTGAACACATAGATCAGGCTCGCAGATAACTGATCATCTGCAACAATCATCTTCGCATCAGTTACTTTCTCAAGGCCGAGGGCAGTACCATCAATAGTGACCTTGATTACGTTCGCTGCTTTCCTGCTAAGCTTTTCATGAACTGTAACTTTAATAGTCACAAACTGCCCAGCACCAATCCTTGTACCCGTACTTACTTTTGTCACTACAGGTGAAGTATTGTCTACGTTAATAGCCTGCTTCTTATCATCCTGTGTAAGATCAACTCCTGCAATTGTTGCGACTCCGCCAGATACGGTAGCTGTTACGGCTCCAGTGTAAGTCGCGTTAGGTGTGTAGATAACATAAAATGCATTCTCCTTGTCTTTATAAGGAGTCACCGCACCACCAGAACCTGCTCCAGCAGGACTGAAAGATACCGTAGGGGTAACTTTCATCTCAGGCTGATCATATTCGATATACAAGGTATCCTTAACAGCATTTTTGAGAGGAACTACGGTGCGAGTGATCACCTTGGTCGTTGCATTGTAAGAAAACTCACCCAACATCTTAGTTGACGCTACTGGCAAAAAGTCTTCTGTTGCATTGGCACAATATGTCAACACCATCGCAGGATAGAAAATCACACTCTGAAACAGGTTGGGATTGACAATGGCTGATGCAAGTATTTTACTTCCATCTTTTAGCACAAGGTCAACGTCCATTGTTATATCACCCGCTCCTAGTTTACTCTTTACGGAATCATCCGGAATATCAAGAGCAGCGATAATGGTTGTCAGCGTAGCCGAAATAGTACCTCTTTTAATCGTTGAGCCAGATGGAAATGAAAAGGCACTTCCTGGCACGGTGGCAACCAGCTTGCGGGCACGAGGTCTCAGCTTCTGAGAAGTGATGATTGAAGCAAATAATTGTACTTCCTGTAAACTTTCCTGATCCTCGGATAGGTAGTCCGCCTCATAGGAAAATACTTCATTGCCAATAATGTTATCTTTAAAAAAACTATTGACGCACCCACTGCTGCTTAAGTTATTGAAGGCTGTTCCACGCAAGGCAAGCATAGTCGCCTTCTTCACTTCTGCGAACTTGACCGGATCCAAGGACTCTTCAACACAAGCCATTGTCAAAGTCACCAACAAAATAATAGAAATCTTATTTATAATTGTTTTCATGATAGTTTGCATTAAGTGACTATTTTAAAATTAATCCGGTCTTGTCCCAAAATACCCGGACGGTCTGGTCTGTTTTCTGTGTCACCGAACTATTGAGGTTCACAAAGTTGGAGGGATAGATCATAGAATAAACAAATGATCCAGGAGCCGCTGCCAAAGCAGGTTGTAAATTTTTAGGTGATCCCGTTCTGCGATACAGATTATACGCCTCAACGCCATTGCCCCAAAGCGATTTATAATATTCTCTCAGTACAACCTCTTGCTTATCCGTTGCCAAATCATAAATACCTCCCAAGGTAGCTGTATACGTAACACTAGATGGCTCAAGGCCAGCCGGAAGTGATTGACCTATCGAATTGGAAAAGGTTCTAGTGCGTGTGATTGACTTGTTTACTCCTGATATCATTAAAGCTTTCGCATCGCCTGCTATACCCAGACGAAGAACAGCTTCTGCAATCATAAAGTCTGTAAACCAGCTCATGTAAATATTCTCTATGCCAGCACCATTTCCACCTTCACCTTGAATAGCAGAGCCGATGTATGACGCGTTGCCATCGTTGGTATCCACTCTTCCACCGTAAGGATAAGCACCAACACAAGTAAGTGCCGCACCATCAGGGTTTGTACCTGAGTTGTTTCCATGGTCCCGACCAAAGAAACCAGGCTCAACAAAACAATAGGGCTCCGTTCCTGCAATGTAAACTGCCGGAGCTGTAGTGGCGCAACCAATGGCATTTGGATCTGTCGCGAGCGCGGCCGCTCTTGACCCTACCTGCCGATAGAAATAGTACCTCCATCTTGGGTCCTGAACTCCAAGGCCTCTGTACATTTCGGCCATAAATTTTGTACCAATATTTCCTCCAGCCTGGCCGCGGTTGACTGCGTAATATTCCTGATACGTTGGGTTTCTGGAGATAGATGGAACAGAAGCGGTTCCCCACTTATAGGTAAACTCTTCAGCATCGGTATCAATCAAATCATTATCTGCTATCAACGTCTGAATTCTTGCCGTTGCTGCTGCTTTTGTAGCAGGGTCAGCTGTCAGATTTAATTGAGCTTTTAACTCGATAGAGTTAGCAAGCGTTGTCCACCTGGCACGACTGCCGTTGAAGTAGATATCGCGACCCAGTCCAAGCCCGGCAGAATTTGCAAGCGAAGTCTTTGCTTCACCAAGAAGCCCAATAGCAGCTGCATAAACAGTTGCACCCGGATCTGGCTTAGGATTAAAATTACTATCAGTACCCTTGATCGCTTCAGAATAAGGTACATCACCAAATACGTCAACCAATGTAATGTAAGTAATCGCTTTTAGGATCTTGCCTACACCAACATGAACATTTAGCTGTTTCTCCTCTGCAATTGGGATCATCGTCTCCAGATTGACAATTACTTTTTGATAAGCATCTTTCCATATCTCATCAAAATCCTGTGGTCGAAATGCGCGGGAATAGGTTTGATCTCCTTGCATGGCCTTGAAGCGAACCAATTGATTTACCCCTCGCGTTAGGATGTTATGATTACCACCTATCTTGGCATAGAACAAGGCAAAATCCGCCTGCGCTTTGGCCATAAGTAAATCTGAATCAGCTGCGCTGATAGCAACATCATTGGGGCTGTTCAAATCATTATCAAGGCTACATGACATGGCTACAGTCATTGCCAGTATTAAACTCAATACTCTATATATCTTTTTCATACAAAAAGGCTGTTAGAATGTTAATCTCAAGTTCACACCATAGCGTTTGGCTGAAGGGCCTCCCAGGTATTCAAATCCTGCTCCGTTAGCGGAACCGAATGAGGTACGGTCAAAATCAACATGTGTGTATTTAGGCGCATTTAGTGCCTTGAACCACATGTTACTTCCTACCAGCGAAATGTTTGCGCTGCGAATAGAAAGTTTAGAGATAATGTTCTTAGGAAGATTATAGCTCAACGATACCTCGCGCAAACGAACACGTGAACCATCATAAATTGATCTATCGTTCGCATTTGATCCAACTATTGACTGCTGAAAGAAATAGCCTGCAGTTGTGACAGGAAGATCATTTACCGATCCATCTGATTCCTTAACTCCTGGCAAGATCAATGGCAATCCGGGATCAAAATTCTCAAGATCTTTAGCAATACCCCTTCCGATTAAAACACCGGGGGTTGATCCGAAAATATCTCCACGGTGCACATAATCGATTTGGAAAGCCAGCGTAACACCCTTCCAGGTTACATCACTCATTACTGAACCCAACCATTTTGGATTTGGATCGCCAATTATTTCAGCGTCTGGAGTAATGACATAATTTCCATTGGCATCAACTAATTGTTGTCCGTCAGCATTGCGCTTCACGCGCTGTCCTTTAATGATATTAAAAGGCATACCCTCAATAGCGAAATTTCCAAGATTAGAATAACCAGAGATATTGATTTCTTTGGATCCATCAGGTAAGCTAACCACCTTACTTATGTTCTTGGTAAAAGTTCCTCGTATGTTCCATACTATACTGTTGCTTCGAACAGGTGTAATCGTGACTCCAGTCTCAATCCCTTTATTCGATATTTCTCCCGCATTGATGAGCGTATTTTGATAGCCAGTAGAATAATCCAATGAGCGACCAATAATTTGATCTTTGGCCTTACGGCTATAAACCGAAAAATCTAGTTTAGCGCGGTTATCCAATATCTGGGTTTCAATACCGAACTCAAGTTCGGTCTGAAGCTCAGGCTTCAGGTCTGGGTTGGCCAATGTAGCACCTTGTTCCTGGGTAGACACATTGCCAAGAGCATCGCGTTGATAAGCTGCCTGAATAGGTAAATAACCTCTTGTGTTATATGCTTCAGGAAAATTGGCAGACGTGCCGTAGCCTACTCTTACTTTTAAGAAATCCAACACACCTGCAGCAAAGCCAGGGAAGGCTGCTGTAGGAATGAATGAAGCACTGACTCCAGGATAGAAAAGACTGTTGTTCGACTTTTCCAATGTTGATGACCAGTCATTTCTACCTGTAAGGTTCACATACAAGTAGTTTTTATAACCCAGTCCTGCATCAAAGTAAGCGCCTAACCATGTTCTGCGGTTTCTGAAACTCAAATTGTTGTTTCTGAAATCGCGGGAAGTAGTTTGTGAGAAATTTCTATGTTCAATCAGGCCAAATACCACCTGGCCTGTACTTTCAAGACCTGTTTGCTCGTAGGTATCAGTACGGTTATTGAACCCTGCAATAGCATTAAAGTCAATATCACTATTTATCTTCTTGTGCATGCTGGCAATCAAAGAGTGATCAATAATGGTATTATTGGCAGTGATGGTTCTATACATACCTGAAGAAAGGATGGTGGCATCATTTGGATAACCCACTGAACCTTTATTCAACTGATACCCTTGTTTTTCAGCAAACGTGTCAAACCCAACACGATAAGTCAGTTTCAACCAATCTGTAAGCTGGTAGTTAAAATTCACATTTGAGAAAAAGCGATTAGTAAGTGAAGTTTGTTTAGAGTTGTTTAGTATCCAGCGAGGATTGGTAATGCCATTCGTATTTCTGTAATATATATTCTCTCCAGTAACAGGGTGCTGATAGGGCCAATTGGTCAAATCAATGTTACGTGGAGTGAAATATAAGTTAGCAAACACGGAAGGCCCACCAGCGGAATTATTTCCTGTGGCAGTTCCTATCGGAGGTGTTTCTATATCAGTTCTTACAAAGTTGAAGGTACTCCCGATAGTAAATTTGTCTGTGAGTTTGGCATTGCCTCCCAACGAGAAATTATTTCGCTCCACATTATTGCTCTTTAAGAAACCACTTTCATCCAAGTGACTGAAACTAAAGTTGAGATTGCCCAAATCAGAGCGACCGCCTAAGCTGACGGAAGTATTGGAAGCACTTCCTTTCTGAAAGAAGTCCTTAATATTATTGGGTTGAGCAACAGGGATGTAGCCAATTGTAGCGGGATTACTTGCTGATCCTCCAGGGATCTTGAAATCGGCCACATCGGGAAATACACTTCGCCATTCAAAATATGGATGGCGTGGCTTGGTTCCTCCTGGCACTGTAGGTGATTGACCATTGAATACGCTGCCCCAGTTACTGAAGAATTCTCCATAGTCACCATCGAATCCGTTACCCCATTTATTTTGAAACTCTGGAAGAATTGCTTCGACCACAAAAAAAGATTGACTTACCGATGCTTCAAACTTCTGAGCGTTCTTGTTGTTAGAGCCAGCCTTGGTAGTTACCAGAATAACACCATTGCGACCTTGAGACCCGTAAAGTGTAGTGGCACTAAGTCCGCGAAGAACGTTAATGGTCTCTACGTTGTTTGGATCTATGTCGAAGAAACGATTGGGAGAAATCTGCCCATCCTGGAAGTTGGTATTATTATCATTCTGATTGCCGCCTGAGTTAACAGGCACACCATCTACAACCCAAAGAGGCTGAGAGTTACCTGAAACGGTGCTAATACCACGGATGTTTATTTTAGATCCTGATCCGGCCATACCAGATGAATTTAAAATCTGGAGGCCCGGAGTGCGGCCTTGTAGAGCACGGCCCAAATCTGTCTCCGGCTTGTTGGCCAAGTCAGCAGATGAAATTGTTGTTGCTGCATAGCCGAGTGCCTTTCTGTCTCGTTCGATACCTTGCGCGGTGACAACTACTTCTGTCAACTGCTTCACATCAAGTCCAAGCTGAACATCAATGTTCGATCTTTCTCCGATAGGTACCTCAGCTGTTTGAAGACCAATAAATGAAAATACCAATGCTCCACCTGTGGCAGGCACTGTAAGCTTGTAGTTACCATCTGTATCGGTAACTGTACCATTGGTAGTTCCTTTCAGAACCACATTCACTCCAGGTAAAGTTGTTCCGTCTTCTGTGGCGGATACTTTACCTGTAATTACTCTCTCTTGGGCCCACGCATTGAGCACAAAAATGAGTGACACTCCTACTAGTAGAATTTTCCTCATAACGTAATTGGTTTAATTTTATGTACCATTAAAAAATACTATGGGTAATATTAGATACAGACATACGTGTCTGACTTGGTGAGAATTGACATTTGATCAATTAGTCAGTATTGACCAAATGACAAGTGGAGTATACTTAATGATAACTGAGTATTGCTAAATCAATAATTTTATCAATCAACCAAAATGGTTGACTTGGTAGTTGACGGATAAGATTAAGCTGAGTGAAAAAGTCAATATCTACCATCAAGAGTTAATAAGACTCCATTGATCTTTGAGATAGTAAAAACTTCTTTAATAGATGTCGGGTGGGCGCGCTCAAGGAGTGCCCCCACCCATTTTTTTGAAGACATCCCTGTAAATTCCATAATAGCTACCTAACTGAGATTTCTAAATGTCAAAGGCGATATGCCGTAGTTCTTCTTGAATAGTCTGCTAAATGAAGCGAGATCGCTATATCCAATTTCAGAGCAAATCTGAGTAACGTCCTTACCTGTGGTTTTGAGCATAGACGAGGCGACATTAAGTCTCCGATTTGTTAAATATTGAAAGGGTGTAAGCCTAAAAGCATTTTTAAACTGCCTTAGAAAATAGTGTTGATTGAGGCAAGCTACATTACTAATCTCTCCTAGTGTAAGATTAAAATTATAAGACGAATAGATAAAATCCTTTGCTCTAGTCAGCCTTTTATACAGTTCTAATTTTGTAGACCTCTTCACCGGTGCAAGCATTTTTATTTCATTGTGAATATGTTGTTGCGTTAGCACCATTGCCTCGAATAGAAAATAAAGCAATTCGCTTGTCCGATCCTCACTAAGCACTTCTTCTTCAACCGAAGCCTTGAGCAATCGTAGTAACGGGCTTACTGAATCATCATGCTGATAGAGTTTTTCAACAAAACGAACTGTTTCTACAGAATCATAATAAAAGGGATCATCCAACGATCTACTCGGGTCAGACAATATGGCCTGCAAGGCCATTTTTTCAAACAGTGGCGAAAAATGTATCGTAAAGGTGTTTACCTCTGACGCAGAATCAATATGGCTTGAATAAAGCTCATCTCCATTGAGAATTAAATAATTGGTTGGATCAACGAGGTAAAAACTATTTACTTTTCTGTAATACTCCTCACCACCAAAAGAAGTTTTTATGGACAGCGGCCCCCAGTGAGAGGGATAAGAATAAAAATTGCAAAGGGCATTTACAATTACATTGTTATTAACAAAGCAGCCTGAATTATACTTTCTCATATCAAAACCTGCACTCGCCAAATCAGGAAGCTCAGACATATATACCACTCCAACCTTCTCCATCGTTTCAGTCTTAAAGTAATAATCAAAATTATTTCCTTATCGACCTTCGCGTCTAAACCAAATTGGTAGATTTATTTTTGAAGATTAAAGCAATGCAATTCAGAAATTGCATTGAAAAGTGAATGGAGCAATGTCACTACTGGTGCAAGCTCCTTATGGTCACGGAGGCAACTAAATCAACTTTTGTTGCGTAGCTTTAGCAATAGCATCTGATCGTTTATTTACCAGAAGCTTTTCATAAATGTTCCTTATGTGAGTTTTCGCGGTCTCGCGAGAGATAAACAATTCGTCAGAAATCTGAGAGTACGTTTTCCCTTCAGCAATCATTCTTAGCACTTCCTTCTCTCGTTTGGTGAGTGGAGAATTGTGATTAAGATGAAAATTCGCAATCACCATCCTGGCAATTTTTGTACTCATAGGAGCACCGCCTTTTACAATTTCTTCCAGTGCAGCCAGTAATTCAAGGTAGTTTGCGCTCTTTGTTATATAGCCAGAAGCGCCAGCCCGCAAAGCATGGAAAACAAAATCGTGGTCTTCGTACACGGTCACAATGATAACTTCAATATGAGGGAATCTCTCTTTTATAAATGTGGTAGCCTCAACACCATTCATACCGGGTAGCTCTATGTCCATAAGAATAATATCCGGTTTTTTGGATGCTATCTCCTGAATAGCCTCTTCCGCGGTACGAAACGACCCAACCGGAATAAATTTATCAGAACCTGATACGATATGTGTGAAGCTACTCCTTAGCTCCTTGTCATCTTCAATGATGAATACTCTTCTTTTCAAACTTAATAGCATATTTTATACTTCAATTTTTAAAATAACTTTTACTCCACCTTTTGGGACACTTTCAATCCTGATATTCCCATTTATTTTCTTTGCCCGTCTCCTCATATTGGAAAGACCATCGGGTGAATCCGCATCAGACGGATCGTTAAAGCCTACCCCATCATCGGACAGCATAATCTCAACACCTAACTCTTTGCGGGCAAAAGACAGCTCGGCCTTAGAAGCCTTTGAGTGTCTGAAACAATTGGTAATAGCTTCTTTAAAAATTAAATTGATTTGCCGTGTGTAACCATGAGGTAAAGGAGGATTACCTTCCAAAACATAGTTTGCTCTAAATTCAATTGATTTTTCTCCAAGGAGTTTTTCTCCAAAATCACGTATATGAACAAATAAGTTTTGCAAGTTGTCATTTACCGGATCGATAGCCCACACAAAATCCTTAGTCCCTGTCAAAAGATATTTCGCGGTATGCTCTGTCTTTTCTAAAATTTCGTTATCTATCGACTTAGTGCCAAACCTCAATGTGCTCACGTAATTAATGATTCGAGCTAATTGATTCCCCATTTCATCATGAAAATCCTGACCAATTTCCTTTCTAATTTTATTTGTTTCCTCTTTTCTCATTTGCTCAATAGCCAAAGCGTGACGCACCTCATTCTTCGTCCGCAAATAAAAAAGAAGCGTGACGATAGTGGTCAGCAACACAAACATTGCAAACTTGAACCAAATTGTTTGATAGAAAGGAGGCATGATTTGAAATTCAAAACGTGATTCATCGGTGTATTGGCCATTTCTATCAGTGGCTTGTACAGCTAGTTGGTACCTACCAGGAGACAAAGAGGCTAGGGTAATCCGATTGTCACATGGCACAAAAGGACTTTCGCTCTGCCCTTCGATTAATCTATACCTGTAGTTAACTTGGCCACTACCCACTTTGTTAACTTTCTTAAAAGAGAAAACAAGGCTATTCTCTTCGTGAGATAAAATCAAAGGCTGAACAATCTTTGATTCCAGCGTGCCGTTCCTTGCCTCAGAAATCTGCTCTACATGCAACGGAAAGCTTATGGGCTTGCTTAGGGAAGAAGCTGAATATTCATATAGACCATCTTTAAACCCAAAAAAACTTTCTCCGCTTGAAAAAATGGCCGCGTTTGCGGTCAGGGTGTTTAGACCATCTTCTCTCCCATAATGGTTGATTGATACAACATCGCCATGGTTATTAATTCGAAGTGCATCTACGCCCAAAAGTGTACCAACCCAAATCTTTCCTTTAGGATCGGTCTCGATAAAAGTGATAAGATCTGACGATAATCCGTGGTTCTTTGAAAAGTATTTTACCTGAGAAGAAGAATTTATATTTACTAGGGCCATTCCTTTACCAGTAGTTGCCACGAGAACAAAATCTCCATAAAAGCTAATCGATAAAATAATACTTGCTTTTAATTCTGGGATTAGAATTTCGTCAGGATTCAGGAAGTGAGATTCTGATTCGAATTTGAGTAATCGCCCTGTATCAGTGCAAACAAACATGAGACCTTTCTCGGGCCAATATTTTACATCCCAAGCCCAGCCCCCCAATGATTTAATGTCAGCTACTTCAACAAATGTTTGATCCTTCATGTATCCCAGCGAACCGCTTTCAAATTCGATCCACAAGAGATTCTGAAATCCAAATTCAACATGCTTGATTACTTTCCCCTCAAAAAACCACTGTGTGGAAAAATCAGTCGGATCAATTTTTCCAACACCATCACGAGTGGCAATCCAAACGTGACCCCGATCATCCAATGAGATATCTCTTATCCGATTTTTCGCAGCATTATCAAATATGAGTTCTTTGTGCAGTTTCTCATTCTTATAAATTCTTAACCCCTTGTTGGCACTTCCAACCCATATTCTATTCAAGTTGTCTTCTTCAAATGAAAGTATCTCTGTTCTCGAATTATCACCATCTTCAAGTTTCTCAAATGATATTGGATAGTATTTTATCAATCCATCATTGGCCGTGCCAATCCAAAATGACCCTTCACTATCCTGAAGGAAAACAGAAGGTTGGATGGTTGGGGGAACTTCGCTTAGTATTTCTAGTTCTGCTTTACCAAAATTTCCTGCAAACTTATCTTTGAAATTAGTTAGGAAGAACTCACCCGGTGAAATGATTTTATTCATCGAACGGCCTGTTCTATCGGCAAGGACGAGACTATCTCCCCTGATTCTAAAGTACATTCCTTCCGAAATCACACCTAAACTTCCGTTGATTTGAATGAAAAAGATGTTCTCTTCGAAATCTTTAATCTCAATCGTCCCTAATGAATCTTTTCTTAATAAGCGATAATCTTTTGTGATGATATAAAGAGATTGACCTGCCAACTCAGCATCAATAACTCCTTCTGGCAAAAAACCAGCCGGAGGTTGTAAAATAGAATCATTGACAATGATTAAAGAAAAATTTTTCGATGGTGAAGTATGAATTGTGACGATAGTATCTCTAAACTCGGTGATCTTCGAAATAGGGACTTGCCTCATTGGGTAGTTTCTAAATCTACCACTGTCAAATTTTGAAACACCCTTAGCAGTTCCTATCCATATGGCATTCTTAGAATCTTGGTGCAAATCAGTAACGATACTATTGAGTAGCCCCTCACTTTCTGTAAATGTTTCAAAATCTCTTCCATCAAACCGTGCCACACCCGCATATGATCCTACCCACAAGTATCCGTTTTCGCGATCTTCCAATAGCGAAGTAATCCTTGTCATCGGTAATCCATCCCTGTCTCCATAGTATTTTGATTCATAACGTTGAGCCAAAATAGGTACAGCAAACAAGCAACAAACGAAAGCGAGCGCAATTTTCATTTTCCTTAAGTACGGAAAATGAAATGTGAAATTTTGACAATCAATGGTAAAATCAACCAATTTGGTGGAGCCCAAAAGTCTGGTAATTCATAATTTAGCACATCAGGAATTAACAAGCCTGTGCTAAACTCACAAAAAACTCAGACCCATGACAAAAATCATCCCTACCACATTATTTATGCTCCTTCTGTGCATAGTTTCCATGGCCCAACCCATGGCGGACTCCACGCTCTTCGACTTTTGGGTAGGCAACTGGAGTGCTTCCTGGAAAAATGCTGATGGCACTGATGGAAAGGGAAGTAATCGCATCACCAAAATTCTGGATGACAAGGTGATTTTTGAGAATTTTGAAGATAGTAAGGGCTTTAAAGGAACCAGCATCTCCGTTTACAATCCGCAAAAAAAGGAATGGCATCAGGCATGGGCCGACAACCAAGGTGGCTATTTTGACTTTGAAGGTTTTGTGGAGGGTGAAAAGCGTGGGTTCAAGACAAAGCCAAAGGAAGCAAACGGAAAGGTGTACGTATCGCGAATGGTGTTTTACGACATCAAGAAAGATAGTTTCAATTGGGACTGGGAAGGATCTACCGATGGAGGAAAAACATGGCAGCTGAACTGGCGAATAAACTACAAGAAAAAGTGATATTTAGTAGTATCAGAATCAACTGAGGTCTCATCTACCACTTCATAATTAAAGTCAACATCAATCATTGCATCTTTGATTCTCAACTGGTCGATGATTAGAGATTCCTCAGATCTTTGCTATATCTAGTAAAAGAAAAGACCAAGTGTATTGACTTGCATTTATCGGCTAACTTCATCTATTTTTAGCCATCCATGTTGGCAATGAGAAAAGCTACTTCCAAAGACGCGAATGCGATTTGGAAAATTTTAAAGGAAGTCATCTCCCGAGGAGATTCTTTTGTCTTTGACCCTGACTCGCCTAAAGAAAAAATGATGGCCTATTGGATGGAGTCCGAAAAACACACCTACGTTGCAGTGCTTAATAATAGTATAGTAGGCTCCTTCTTCATAAAAACTAACCAGCCCGGTCTTGGATCTCACATCGCCAATGCAGGGTACATGACTTCACCTCTGGCCTCTGGGAAAGGAATAGGAAAAGCCATGGGTCAATTTTCCTTGGAGGAAGCAAGACGGCTTGGATATAAAGCCATGCAGTTTAACATCGTTGTAAAAAGTAATGAACGGGCGGTTCGACTATGGCAATCGCTTGGTTTTAAAATTATAGGAGAAATACCAGAAGCTTTTAATCATAAAACGCTTGGCATGACCAACGCCTACGTCATGTACCAAAAACTTTGAGTGCGTAAAAGCGCCCGCTGGCGAACAGCATAGTTCGAATTTGAAAGCCCGGTCTTTATCAAAAAGCGGAATCAGCTCCGAAATCACCCAATAAAGGTGGCATCGCAATTGAATAGTCAATAATCGAACGGATATTAAAACTTAATCATTCAACTTTTCATCCTGAAGTTGTTTAAAAAACAATACAACGCATGCTTAAGAATTACTTCACCATCGCCCTACGCCATCTCACGAAGAACTCCATTTACTCCTTTATTAACATTACCGGCCTCTCAGTAGGTATTGGTTGCGCTATTCTAATACTGTTATGGGTAGCGGATGAGTTGGCCTTTAACCGATTTCATAAAAATTATGACCGCCTTTATCAGGTGTACCTTACACAGGAGTATGCTAACGGAGTTGGTACGGATGAATCACTACCCTATCCATTGAAAGAAGCAATCGCTGCCGAAGCAAGTCAGGTGAAGCATATTGTTGTGACCAATTGGGGTGAAGGCAATCTGCTGACGGTAGGTGACAACCGCTTCAATAAGATGAGCCTCTCGGTGACCGAGGATTTTTTAACTATGTTCAGCTTCGACTTAATCAAGGGAAATCCTGAAACAGCCTTGGCCGATCCGACTTCTATTGTTTTGACGGAGTCTACAGCAAAGGCGTTGTTTGGCGATCAAGATCCAATCAACAAATTGGTAAAAGTTGACAATGACCGCGAGCAAAAGGTAACAGGAATTATTAAAGACGTACCGGAACAGTCCACTCTCCAATTTGATATCCTCCTTCCATTTGCATTTTATGAAGCAACGCAATCATGGGTTCGTAATGTAAGAGACAACTGGAGCAGCAATACGTTTCAAATGTATGTAGAGCTACAGTCAAGCAGCATGCTGGCGGATGCCAACAAGCACATCAAGGATTTGGTGAAAAAAAATAAAAAAGAAGCACGGACGGAAGAGCTGTTTCTTCATCCGATGGATCAGTGGCGACTTTATACCAATTTTGAAAATGGAAAGGCTTCAGGCGGTATGATAGAGTACGTGCAACTATTTTCAGCCATTGCCATTTTTGTGTTGATCATTGCATGCATCAACTTTATGAATCTGGCTACAGCGCACTCTGAAAGTCGCGCGCGCGAAGTGGGTATTCGCAAGAGTGTAGGGTCGCGAAGAAAGGAGTTGATTTTACAGTTCCTTGGTGAATCCATTCTCGTTACCATCATTGCCTTTTTGATAGCCGTGGTAATGGTAGAGTTTTTACTTCCCTCTTACAATGTACTTGTAAGCAAAAAACTATTTATTGATTATAGTAGTGGTTGGCTTTGGGTGGGTGCACTTTCACTCGTGCTGCTTACCGGATTCGCGGCAGGCAGCTATCCTGCATTTTATCTGTCCAGCTTTCAGCCGGTGAAAGTGCTCAAAGGAAAAGTGCAAACCGGAAAAAGTGCATCGACACCCCGTAAAGTGCTGGTGACATTGCAATTCGGATTTTCTATTCTCCTCATCATCGGCACGATAGTCATCTACCAACAAATTCAGCATGTTAAAAGCCGGGATATAGGCTATGACCGCGAAAATCTGATGCTCATTTGGACAACCAGCGATATTGAAAGAAATTTTGAAACACTGCGTCAGGAGTTGTTGCAAACCGGCAAAGTAAAGTCGGTGGCGAAATCAAACAGTCCTATTACGGCAATTTTTGCAACCAACCAGTTGGAGTGGGAAGGAATGCCGCAAGGGCCACCTGCCGAGTTCGCTACCATTGCCACCGAGTACGACTACACCGAAACCATGGGCATAAAAATGATAGAAGGCCGCGACTTCTCTCCGAACTTCAAAGCAGATTCGTCTGCTGCTATAATTAATCGGGCCGCACTAGACTTGATGGGTCTTAAAAATCCGTTGGGTACTAAAGTAAAAATGCATGGACGTGAATTGACGATCGTGGGTGTGATGGAGAATGTGGTAATGGCATCTCCGTACCGCCCCATCGATCCATTGGTTATGATATTTGATCCTTCCTGGAGCAGCACGATTAATGTCCGCCTGGAAGCAACCAATGATTTGCCTGCTGCTATAGCCAAGGTGGAGACCGTATTCAAAAAGATTGGCCCTGCCTATCCATTCGAATACCGCTTTGCTGATGTTGCTTTTGAAAAAAAGTTTTCCACCATCAGTTTGATTAGCCGACTGGCTACCATCTTTGCTTTCCTGGCCATCTTTATTACCTGCCTCGGACTTTTTGGGCTGGCGGCTTTCACAGCAGAACAAAGAACAAAGGAAATTGGCATCCGCAAGGTGATGGGTGCAACCATGAGCAGCCTCGTGCTCCTGATCACAAAAGATTTTTCACGACTGGTGATACTCTCGTTTGTAATCGCTGCTCCCTTGGCGTGGTGGGCCATGACTAATTTTCTGGAACGTTATCCTTATCGCATCGGCATTGCATGGTGGATACTTCCGCTGGCGGGATTGATCACCCTTGCGCTGGCCTTGCTGATTGTAAGTACACAGGCTTTGAAAGCGGCAGCCAACAATCCTTCACAATCGCTTCGAAGTGAATAAACTTAGCGGCTGATCAATTTCTTTAACACCTTAGCATCCTTACTTTCAGAGAGTATCAGCGAAGTAGTAGTTTCTCCATATTCCTGCAATCGCTCAATGAAAGCTTCTAACTCATTGCTGGAGCAGACGGCCACTTTTATGATCATACAAAAATTACCGGTGATGGCATGCCACTCCACAACCTCCGGCATGGCATCTACCATCTTAATCGACTCTGCGTGTTTTAATGTGGACGATTTAAATGTGATAAATGCCTGAATCGTCAATCCTATTTTATCAAAATCTATCACTGTGCGATAGCTTTTGATAAAGCCTTCCTTCTCAAGCTTCTGAACCCTGTCGGCCACGGCTGGCGCTGAGAGACCTACTCTTCTACCAATTTCGGTTGTAGAAATTCGGGCATCTGCGCTAAGTTCCTTAAGGATGTTCCAGTTTAAATCATCCAGCGTTTTATTTATTACATTCTTGTACATAAAAAATTTAAATCAAAAGTTTCAGCTATCGTATTCCTTGAATAACAAAGCACCCTGCATTTTACTTTATCGTTAATTGGCATACCGTATCAAATTCAAATCAAATCACTTATGCAAAAAATAACCGTATCACTTGTGGGCTTAATGGATTTAGGAACATTAGATGCTTTAAAATCCACCGTCCTTGCGAAAAAATCCCGCCCATCTTCAATAAACGATGAAAGTAACTCTTCAGCTAAACTATTTAATCTTGAGGTAGCAGACAAATCCGGACATATTCATGAAAAGGAAGGCCAAACCATACTGGCTAGTAGTTAACATCCCACTTCTCTTTTGATACTTGAAGCAAGAATCGGGTTGAATTCAAATTTCGTTAAATGCACTTTTACCTCACTTATTGGATTTATACATTGAAAAGCATCTATGGCTAATAACAAATCAACACTCCTTGTTGCCCGTACCCAAATTAGAAGCCTTCAACTGGTTTGTATTACTTTCCTCGCGTTCTTTTCAATTCCAGCGATAAGTCAACAGCAATCGGTAGAAGATCCAAAACCAAATTTCTCGATAACACCTCGCTTCAATTCTGCTGGTCATTTCCCCTTCTCAGGTGCGCTCTTAAATAGAAATCTCAATTTCGATTTTAATATTTTCTTTGAGCATAAGAAAAATGGTTTTTTCCTTTTCAAATCGATCGATTTAAACGACAAACACTCCTTCATTAACTATTTGCAACCTGGGATTTTTAGAAAATTTCAACTTCACTCTAAAGTTAAATTAGGAACTTTTGTAGGTTATGTATTTAATCAGACCTCAGGCTTTCGCGATAAAGATTCGGACTATTTTACAGCCGCTGTGGTTTACTGGACCATCAATGACCGACTGAAATTAGAGAACACTTCACTTTTTTTTGACCTTAGCCAATCCGTAAAACTCGCCAATCGATTTCTATTAAATTATAAAGTGAATAAGTTTCAATTTGATGTATACGTATGGCATCGCATTGTGTTTGACCAAAATGCTCACGCTACTTCCGCTTCACTCGCCATCAATTTTCCAAGAATAAGGTTGACAAACAAGATCGCCATTCAAAACACGGTTTCTTATCAGGGATACATTACACATGCAAAACCTGACTTTGCTTTACGTAAAGGTCTTCTTGTTTCCGTAGGTTTTCCAATAACACTAAGTGAATAACGCTACGCCTCTTGTTTCTCCGGTTTATAGAACTTAATAGCAAATAGAAAAATCATGAAGTAACAAATGATGGGCAGCAGGTAAGCCGTAGCCACACTGGTTTTGTCGGCCACGTATCCCATTATCGGTGGGAAAACAGCACCACCTACCACGCCCATTACAATAAAGGACGAAGCCTTCTCCCGTAAATCATTCAGGTTCTTCATTCCCAACCCAAAAATTGTCGGGAACATAATTGAAAAAGTAAATTGCAATCCTATAAGGCAAGCAAACGAAAGCCAGCCTGCGTGTTGCGAAATGACAAGACACATAGCAATACTTCCCAGGCAAAAAAGGGCGAGCAATTTATTAGGTGCAATAAAATTCATAAGATAGGTACCAATCATCCTTCCCAGAAGCATCATGACCATACTCAACGAAAAATAGTAGGAAGCGTGTTGATCAGTCATGCCAGGCATATAGGTGATTGCATAATTGATGAAGAAGGCCCACGTGCCTCCCTGCGTAGCCACATTAAAAAATTGCGCTACCACTGCCCACTTAAAGTGGCTGTATTGAAAAAGTTCGCGATAGGTTCGTTGAATACCCGATGCATTTCTTGCCTCTTGAAGTGGTGGAACTTTAATAAACCAAAACGCTATTGCAATAATGAAAACCGTGGCACCGATGGCAGAATAGAGCATTTTTACAGAGAAGAGATCAGCTTGCGTATTTCCTGTAAGTACATCACCTAAAATAAAAAAGCCGCCAAGAATAGGGCCAATGATTGTGCCCACCGCATTAAACGTCTGAGAGAAATTTAATCGCTGTTCCGATTTTCTTTCATCACCGAGGGCTGCCGTAAATGGATGAGCCACTGCTTCCAACGTAGCCAGCCCGCAGGCTAAAATGAATAACGCTATTCTAAAAAACCCGAACGACTCTGCACCGGCAGCAGGAATAAAGAGGAAAGAACCGAAAGCATATAAACACAGTCCCAATAGCACACCGTTTTTATAGCCGTATTTTTTCATAAACAATCCGGCAGGAATACCCATCACTGCGTAAGCTCCAAAAATAGAAAACTGTACCAAGCCAGATTGGCCCAATGATACACCTAGCACCTTTTGAAAATGACGGTTTAGTACATCACCCATGGAAATAGCAATGCCCCATAGCATGAACAAGCTCGTTACGAAAATGAACGTAGGAACATATTTGCGATCGGTTAATGGTACTTTCTCCATTGACAATTTAGATTAAGTGTAGACAAAAATGCTTTGCCTTTGGTAAGTATCCAAATTATTACTGAAATCCTTTTCACCTTAATTTAAGAATAACCCTCCGCATATCCCTGTCGCTCACTCCCATCGAAAAGGAATAGAACGGTTGAAATTTAGAACACAATTTGAATGAGCAGCATAAAACCAAATCTGCTCCAAGCAAAATTTATAGTACCTTCGTTCGCGAAAAAGAAAAATTAGTAAACGTATGGAAGAGAGGGTTCTCTTTTGCTTGCTCAAAAAAACACATCCTTATACCCAGTGGTTAGTTCGGTCAGCATCCATCCTAACAGGTAAGCAGTTTGCTGAAATGAATCAAAGTAGCTTATGAGATCAACACATAAAATTGGTCTGCTTCTGGCGCTGGTATTTCTCTTGCCGGCTCTTTTCTTTTCTGTCTACGAAATCTCCTCTTTGAATAAAGATGAAAAGTTGATTCAGGAAATTTATACAAAACAATTGGAGGCCATTCTGTTTTCGGTGAATCAATACTCTGACGACATTCTGAATAGTTGGATTCTGAAAATTGAAGATGGTCTTGACGAATCTATTCAGGAAGACACTATTTCGAATAAACTTAACACGCTTCTCAGTTATAATACATCTCTTAACTCCATTTTCATCTGCGATAGTGTCAACGGCTCTCCGGTCTTAAGCTATTTTTCAACTCAAGATTCAATAACTAATGTCATCCAGCCAAAAATTGAAAAAGCATTACCGAATAATCAGGTTCTTATTCAGCAATTAGTTTCCTATAAGAAAAGTGGTTTCCAGAAAATTGTAAGGCTCACCTACAGTGAGGAAGAGAATGAGGGCCCCCAATGCCTCATCTTTATCACCGAAAATAAGGTGGGAGCATTCCGTGTCGTTGGTTTTCTAATAGATGCAGAACTATTTGTGCAAGATCTGGTAGGGCCTCGGCTGCAGGTGATTGCAAGGGATCAATTTATTCTATCAGTTTCTAAAAAAAATGAAACAACGCCATTATACTCCACACTATCGCTGGATAGTTTGACGGCTTCAGAAGCACTCACCAAAGATTTTTGGCAATTCCCAGACTACCAACTTGGCATTAGCGCCCAAGGCTCATCGTTGAAGAAACTGATCGATGAGAGAACTACCACCAACCTTTTGTTACTAATATCGCTTGACGTCATATTAATTATAGCAGTCATTCTGGTTTTCCGCAACGTCAAAAAAGAAGTGCAGTTGGCACAGAACAAAGCCGATTTTGTTTCCAATGTGTCACATGAAATAAGAACACCCCTGGCATTGATCAGCATGTTTGCTGAAACGTTGGAGATGGGGCGCGTTAATTCCGAAGAAAAAAAACAAGAGTACTACAGCATTATTAGCAAAGAAACACACCGACTATCGGGCATCGTAAATAAAATTCTAAATTTTAGCCAAACTGAGGCGAACAAAAAAGTATTGAATATCGAATCGATAAGCCTGACTAAGTCTATCCATGAAGTGCTCACCACTTACGATTTCCACTTAAAAAATAAGGGATTTGAGTATTTGTTTGATGACAAAGATGAGCTTCACGTCCGCGCTGATAAAGAAGCCTTCGTTGAAATCATCATTAACCTTATTGACAACGCCATTAAATACAGCGCAGATAAGAAGAGAATTGAAATATCAACCGGAAGTGAAAACAGTTTTGGCTTTGTGGCCGTAAAAGACCATGGTATTGGAATCAGCGCCATGGATCAAAAACATATCTTCGATAAATTTTACCGCGTTTCAAGTGGTGATTTAGCAAAAAGCAAAGGAACCGGATTGGGACTATCGCTAGTGAAACAACTTATAGAAGCCCAGCAGGGAAAAATAACCGTTTCAAGCAGTCTGGGCAATGGGTCAATCTTCACGTTGTATTTTCCAATAGCCTCAAATTAAATCGATATGGTGAAGATATTGATTATCGAAGATGAGCCGGCTATGCAACTAGGATTGAAAGATAATTTGGAGTTGGAAAGTTATCATGTGACAATTGCAGGTGATGGCCAACTGGGATTGGAGAAGTTAAAGACCGATAATTTCGATCTGGTTTTACTAGACGTAATGCTGCCTAAACTCTCAGGCTTTGACGTGTGTAAGTCAGCACGGGCTGCAGGCATTCGTACACCCATCATTCTGCTAACAGCCAAAGGAGAAGAAATTGACAAAGTAGTGGGCCTTGAACTGGGAGCAGACGATTACATTACAAAACCCTTTAGTGTAAGGGAATTATTGGCGCGCATCAAAGCCATCTTACGCAGAAGCCAAAAATCAGAAGGTAGTAAGGAAGAAACAAAAGTTACCATTGGCCGGCTTCATCTGGACTTCAGTATTTATCATGCGCGCGAAGATGGCAATGAAGTGAAACTTTCTCAAAAAGAATTTGCCATCCTGATTCACCTGCATAAAAATAAAAACCAAACCGTAAGCCGCTACGACTTACTTGAAAACGTTTGGGGGTATGAGGAGCAGATTACCACCCGGACGGTTGATAACTTTATTGTTCGCTTGCGACAAAAAATAGAAACCAATCCCAATCAACCTAAAATTATCCTTACCGTTCATGGCTTAGGGTATAAACTGGTTCTCTAGTTGCTTTTTGCTCTAGTCTTCACGTGTTACAACTTGTTACAAACGTTTACGGTTTGATGACATCTCTCGCTCTAACCGATCCGTTATTTGACATATGAATCAGATAACAAAAACTAAAGCAAATAACAGCATGAAAACAAGAACAGTCATCCTCGCTAGTTTGGTAACACTCTTCAGCGTATCGCTCTATGCACAACAAACATCGGAACCTGCAGTAAAAATTCTTCCTACTGATGAAAAGGGAGTGTTGAAAGTGCTCTATGCCTATGATACTGATCAGGCAGTAGAGGTGAAATTTTTGAGTGAAGATGGAGTTCTTACTCGCGATAAGATCAAAGCTAGCGCCTTTCAAAATGGTTTCTCAAAAAAGTATGATGTGCGAAATATCAAGTCAGCAAATTTTTGGATAGAGGTGAGTTCACCCTCTCTGACGGTTACATACAAAATGACAGAATCAGCAGATCAAAAGTCACTTGAGGCATTCCTAGAAAAGACGGTCTATAACAACTCATTGGTTGCTTCAAAAAAATAGGGGTTTGTTGTTAAGGTGGGTGGCCTCACGGCCACTCGCCTTTTTTTTAAACATTGTGTACTTTTATAAAAAAATTGTACTTGAGAGGCTCCCCGTTATTTCTTGCATTCATCTTCTGTATTACCAGCCCTGCTGTTTCTCAAGTTATTGACCTTAACAACACCTGGAAATTTAGAATAGGCGACCGCTCCGAGTGGGCTGCTCCTAATTTTGATGACTCGAGATGGGAATCAATCCAGGCGCCATCACCCTGGGAAGACGAGGGCTTCAATGGCTATGATGGCTTCGCATGGTATCGAAAAAAAATTGATGGTAGAAAATTAACAAAAGGTGAAAACTACTATCTGGGACTTGGCTTCATTGATGATGCCGATGTTGTCTATCTGAATGGAAAACTCATTGGGTTTTCCGGCTCAATGCCTCCGAAGTTTAAAACTGCATATAATCGGGAGAGAACCTATGTTATTCCCAACGAACTCATAAACTACGCAGGTGATAATACGATTGCCATCAGAGTATATGACGTGGTGCATGGAGGTGGTATCATTGAAGGTAATCTGGGAATTTATCGCACGAAGAAGAATCAGCTACTGCTGGATCTTCAGGGCGTCTGGTCCTTTGGCACCAGCTGGTTTGGCAAACCGATAAAGGAAGCAAGTGAGTGGGTTGATATTATTGTTCCCGGTCCTTGGGAACATCAAGGGTTTCCCAAATATGATGGCTTCGCCTGGTACAAACGCACATTTACCTTTCCGGAAAATCTTGTCTCCGATGACTTAGTATTGCTGCTTGGCAAGATTGATGATTTTGACAAGGTCTATCTCAATGGCCAATTAATCGGAAGTACAAATGATCATCGATCTTATGGAAACAGTGAGTCCTATTCAAGAACGCGCGTCTATGATATCCCTGTTAAGGCATTGAAGCAAAAAGGTTCAAATACGCTCGAAATTCTTGTGGAGGATATGGGCAATATTGGAGGCATCTACGAAGGCCCTGTCGGCATCACTACCCGTACCAGCTACGAGAAGTATTTTAGATAACATGATCGTATGAGCACAAACAATGCTTAACAATCACAGGAACTCGATTTTGTTGCTCTACACTAGATGATCCTTCCGCGCTTTAATCAGGGCTTCCGATTTATTGGATACTTGAAGTTTTTCATAGATATGCTTTACATGAGTCTTCACCGTGTCTTTACTTATAGCGAGGTCCGTAGCGATATAGTCGTAGGTCTTTCCTTTTGCCAATTGCTGAAGTACCTGAGTCTCGCGGCTGGTCAGTGGAGAATTCTGATTTCGATGAAAAGAGTTTATAATCAAGCTAGCTATTCTGGGACTAATAGGAGAACCTCCCTTCAATATTTGGTCTACTGAATGAAGTAAGTCATGGTGATTGGCATCTTTGGTCAGATAGCCATTGGCGCCTGCACATAGAGCATCAAAAACATGGCTGTCATCATCATGCACGGTTAACACAAGAATTTTCACGTCAGTCGAAATTTTCCTGAACTTAATAATTCCTTCTATGCCCGTCATGCCCTGCAGCGTCAGGTCAATAATTATCAGGTCAGGCGCATCTTTAGTAAATTTCTTTATTGCTTCTTCGCATGCAGAATATGAACCTGCTATACTATAATTATTATTGCTACGCAGTATTTCTTCATACAACTGACGAAGTTCATGGTTGTCCTCTATGAGAACAACTCGGTGTTGATCCAGTTTCATTATGTAATGTTAAATGACAGGCTTATTTTCGTTCCTTTGGTATCGTTCTCAACAATTAATGCTCCGCCAATTTTTGATGCCCTGGTGTGCATATTTTTTAATCCCTTTCCCGATTGATGTTTTTCTGCCCAATTCCCATCATCACTCAATTCAATGTTGCACTGCTGCCCGACTACTTGTACCGAAAAATAGATGTTATTGCATCGCGAATGTTTTAACGCATTGGTCATCGCTTCCTTAAAAATTAAAATTATATGTCTGTTATGTCCATCCTTGAGTTTAACATCAAGATGTGGGGCGGTTATGTCGTTTGCGAAATAAAACGAAATACCATTTCTTTCAAAAAAATTAAATCCAAAATCCATCAGGTATGAAACAACCTCCCTCAAATTATTGGAGGTGACATCAATAGTCCATATAAAGTCCTTGGTCCCATGATAAATAGCAAATGAATTCCTTTCAAAGAAATCAAAAATTTTAAACAGTTCTCCTTCTTTATGCTTCACTTTGAGCAAGCTCGCTTGAGCCAGCATGCTCGCCAGCTTATTTCCCATCTCATCATGAAAATCCATCGACATTTGTTTGCGGATTTTAATTGACTCCATAGCCCTTACCTCCTCGCGCAATCTTGATTGGCTTAGTCGGTAGTTTGAAGTAATCCAAATTGAAAGAACTGCAAAAACAATTATTCCACAGACCACGGCCATATAAAACCAACTCGTTTGCCACCAGGCCGGATGTATCTTGAAAGAATAAGAGGCGATGCTTCCCCAGGATTTACTTTCTCCAATTGCCTGAACCTGAAAAATATAATTGCCATGCTTCAAATTTGAATAGGTAACATGATTTGAAACGCTCAATGGCGACCAGCTTCGATCAACTCCATTGAGTTTATAATGAAACTGAATGTTGTAGGGATTCTCCAAGTCTGTTCCTGAAAATCCAAACGTTATAGCATCAGTATTATAAGGGAGTGACGGGCTAACCGGCAAGCCAAAGTATTCTGCACTTTTTGGCGACTCGTTGCTGAGTGCCGATTGATCTGTTAATCGAAGCTCAGTCAAATAGGTTTTTGGAATTGAAATTGGACTGGCAGCATCTTCAGGCGATATCATGTAAGCGCCACTGACGGTTCCAAAGACAATGGAACCGTTTTGTTTTTTTAAAGAAGAGTTAACATATACTTCTTCGTCATCATATCCATCCATTCGGCCGTATTTTCGAACCGACTTTATTTTGTCCTTTTCAACTGTCACCTGAAAGACTCCTTCATTCGAACCGATTACAAATCGTCCCTCCACAATCCATTCAATAAAGAGAATGTTAGAAACCCAATTCGACAGGTCAACGGAATATTTTAAAGTAAGTGCACTATCAAATACAAAAATTTTAGAAAATTCACCAGTAACAAGTATGTCCTTATCAGGTCCCTCTTTAACAGAATAAACTGTAGATCCTTCAAGGAATGCTGGACCCATTCTTGTTAACTTTTTATTCTTTAATACAAACAATCCACCAAACTCACATCCTATTAACACAACAGAATCATGTTGAGGATAGATGGAGCTTACACCCATTGTTCCGCCTTTCTCATTCCCAGGGAATTTATAATTTTCAATTTCCGCTTCACTGATTACGTGCAGTCCGGAAAGAGAACCAATAAACATGCTGTTGCCCTTTCGCCTGACGGCTCCGATGAATTGAGCAAATCCTTTTCCTATCGTTATGGGCGTTGCAATTGCTTTTTTTACTCTATAAAGACCGTTGCCATGTGTACCTACTATAAGGTCATCAATACCTCCATCACATGATGTTATCAATTTCCCTTCGAGCATATTACTAGCCAACCCTAATACTCCATTTTTATAGGTTCCCATTACAATTGCCGAGTCATTTCCAACAAATGTCATTGACATGATATGTTCCCCTTCACCTTGCAGGAGTTTACTGAACGAATGACTCCTATAATTGAATAGTCCCTCCGCATCAGTAGCCATCCATGCCGATCGACTCTTGTCAAGAAATAGCGAGAAAACAAAGTTCTTAGGAAATTTATTGGACTGTATCAATTCGGCTTTTCCCTCCTTAATTGAAATAATAACACCACTCGCTAAGACCCATACCATCCCGTAACGATCTTTGATAATCCTCGTTACTTTAGCGCCCTTCACTTCTTTGGGTAAAGAGATAATCTTCTTACCATTGGAATTGTAATGAACGATTTTGCCTTGACTTCCAACATAAAAATCGGCCACCGAAATAAATATCGCTGACCATTCTTCATCGTCAAGCCAATCCAGTTCTTTGGAAGAAATCTCGTGTGACTCATTCAACTCTACCAGGTGGCCATTTTTTGAAAAGAAAATAGTATTCCCATTTTCACAAATATCGATGATGGGACCTCCAGCTTTTTTTCTGATATTAATTTGTCTTTCAATTTTCTCATCCGTCACACGAAACAGTTCCCCCTCTTCATCAATTATCCAAAGTCTGTTACGCTTATCAATATGAAGCTTAGAATTAAAACTCAAGTTCCATTTCTCATCAGTGGGGATTAATATAAATCTCCTTCCATCAAATTTGACCAGTCCAATGTTTGTCAGCACCCATATTTGATGATCGTCTGCCGCAATTTTATAACTGTTAATACGACCGGTGTAATTATCCAGCGAAATTTTATACTGAAAAAATTGCCGGCCATCAAAGCGATAGATGAAATAAGACGCGGTAGTCAGCCACAGGTTGCTGTTATCGTCTTGAGCGATGTCAAATACCTGCGAATGCTTAAGGCCTTCGTTTTGACCATACCTTACGAAGTCCAAATTTTGAGAAAAAACAGCCTTACTTGCGATTGCTGCAAATGCTAAAATTACCAACCAGCGCATTCACGCAAAATAACACAAACGTAGCCCAAACCAGATCCGATTGGGGAAATTAGTAGTTGCTAAACTTACCAACGGTGACTTAATCACTCGCTTCGGGTGATGTTTAAAGAAACCATCAGCCCAAATTTCGGCAGCCGTATTGAATGCTCAGCGTTTTACCAAATTACAATTCTGTCTGTGACTGGTCGCCACATCGTATTGCTTTCTTTAACGTCAAATGCCTCGTAGAAAGGAGTGAAATTACTCAAAGGACCTAACACTCTATACTCTGCTGGAGAATGCACATCGGTGTGAACGGTTGCCTTCATAAACTCATCCTTTAATTTTATTCCCCAGATGGTGCCAAATGACAAAAAGAATCGTTGATCAGCTGTAAATCCATCCAGCAATTTATTGGCCCTACCCTGCTCCGTCATCTTAAACGCATCAAAAGCAATGGCAAGTCCGCCAATATCCGCGATGTTTTCTCCGAGAGTCAGTTCTCCATTGACATGGAATGTATCTATAGCCACATATTGATTATACTGATCGATTACCGCTTTTGATTTCAAATTGAATTTCTCAGCGTCTTTCTTTGTCCACCAGTCCTTCAAGTTTCCATCCTTATCATATTGCCTCCCTTCATCATCAAAACCGTGAGTTAACTCATGCCCTATCACCATACCGATGCCCCCGTAATTAACGGCCTCATCCGCTAAGGGATTGAAGAATGGTGGTTGCAATATCCCAGCTAAAAACATAATCTCATTCCCTCCGGCATTGTAGAAAGCATTTACTGTTGGAGGAGAGAGCTGCCATTCAGATTTATCAACCGGCTTTCCAGCCTTGGATATCATTTCAGCATAGTTGAACTTGTTTATCCTAATCAGGTTTTGAAAATAGTTATCCATGCTGATCTTTAGGGTGTCATATTTTTTCCATTTATCAGGGTAGCCTATTTTCCTTTTAAAAGTACTGAGCTTAGCCAATGCACGTGTTTTTGTACTATCACTCATCCAGTCAAGCGATCTAATATGTTTTTCATAAGATCTTTGAATGTTGTCTATCATCTCCATCATTTTTTTCTTTGCCTTCTCATCAAAATATTTCTTGACGTATAATTGCCCCACCAGTTCGCCAATTCCATTATCCACATAAACTACTGCTCGCTCCCACCTGGGCTTTTGTTGCTGCTGACCCGAGAGCACCTTTCCGTAAAACTCGTATCGCGCATCTACAAATGGTTTACTAAGGGCAAATGCATAATTTGTAATTGTACCTGCTTTGAGATAGAGACGCCATTGATCAGTAGTTACAGACTTCAATAGCTTACCTACTTCCGTAAAAAATTTCGGCTGACCGACTACTACACTGTCAGCAATTAGCATCATGTTTTCGAAAGTTGATTTCCAGTCGATAAATTGAGAGAGCATCTGAAGTTGGGCTCTTCCAAGTTTATTGTAGTTTTTTAGAGGGTCACGCAATTCAATATTGGTGAAATGCCCGTTCGCTATTCTCTTTTCAATTTCATAGACAGTATTGGCACTCGCTGAAGCCTTCAACGAGTCATCTCCGGTCAGGACAAAAAGCTTAGTTAAGTATTGCTGGTATTGAAGCTGCAACTTCTGTGTTTGGGGATCGTTTCGAAAATAGTAATCACGATCTGGTAATCCGATGCCTCCCTGATTAAAAAAAGCAACATTCACTTCTGCATTCCTGTCATCTGCACCAACACTTAGATTATACAATAGTGAATTACCATTTTGCATTTCGCTTGCTACAAACGGCATTATTTCAGCATTACTTTTAATGTTCTCGATTTTCTTTAAAACAGGAAGCAGGGGTTTGATTCCTTTTTCTTCTATGCTTAATGAGTCCATAAACGATGCATATAGATCCCCTACGCGCTGTTCAACACTACCCAAAGAAGCCTGATGATTTCTTACAGCTTCTTCACAAACTTCTTTCAACGCCTCACGGCTCTTAATCGCCAGACTAAAAAAAGATCCAACGCCAATTTGCGTTGGGGGAATCTTGGCTGAATCAAGCCATGTTTTATTTACATATTGAAAAAAATTATCTCCTGGTCGGGTATTTACATCGAGGCCAGAAATAGAAAGAAATTTCCCTCTTGGTTCCTGTGGATTATTGCAACTACAAATAATTGCGAGACAGATAAAAATTGTAAAACTCCAAATGACATTTTTCATAATAACCGATAACTTATTGATTTCATCAGGCTGCAAATTGTGAGTTTGCCAATGAAATTAAATCACTACTTACAGGTGATTGGTCATAAATAACATATATATGAGAACCGAAATTATATGTGTTTTCTGCATCGCCTCAACATTTCAAAGTCCAACACGAACGTATCACTTGAATCGGGTGACGTTATTCATTGCCTAATGATCACAGCGAAAAACATAGCTATATAAATTCCATAACTTGGAGGCATGTTCCTCGTAATAAGATAAACTATTGTCGAACGTAATTTCAACATCGAATGCTAAAAACCTGGATCAGCACTGCTTTTAGGGTCTTTGTAAAACACAGAGCCTATTCGATAATAAATATTGTCGGGCTATCACTGGGAATGTGTTGCGCAGTGGGTATCTATCTTTTTGTGTTAGATGAATTAAGTTTCGATCACTTTCAAATTAATAAAGAAAGGATCTATAGGATAAATGCAATCTCTACTCTTGGCGAAAATACAAATCGGTACGCCACCACCACTTCTCTTTTAGCGGATGCTATAAAGACGGATATGCCCGAGGCAGAAAATGTGGTAAGAGTGTATAATCGCCAGGGCTCTATCCAAATTATAAAAGAAGGAGAGGCGCCCGATCCCAACTCAAAATTCAGGGAAGAAAATTTTGTCTTTGCTGATCCAGAGATTTTTGAGGTTTTCACTTTCCAATTTTTAAAAGGATCTGCATCAGCAGCCCTTATTAATCCAAATCAGGTAGTGATTACAAGGAAGATGGCCGTCAAGTATTTTGGGTCGGTGGAAAACTCCGTTGGTAAAGAAATTTTATTTGAGGAGAAGATTCCCATGCAAGTATCAGCCGTAATCGAAAATTACCCCGATCAATCTAATCTGAAGCTTGATATTATCTCTCACTTTGAGAATTTCTATAATGTAGCCGATGAGGGTGCCCGGGACTTTCTTCGAAAAGATTGGTTGTACAATCCAACCGCCACTTTTTTATTATTAGGTCAGGGTTACAATGCGTCTGATGCGCTTGCAAAACTTAACATGATCAATAAGAAATATGCTGATGAGCGAGTTAAAAAAGGAGTTACGTATGAACTGCAACCACTTGATCATATCCATCTATATTCCAACTTTAGCTTTGCTAATGACAATAATAATATCAAGTTGGTCTTTATTCTTAGCAGTGTCGGTCTGTTGATACTACTGATTGCCTGTGTCAACTTCATCAACCTATCTACCGTACATTCATTAAAGAGAGCCAAGGAAATTGGCGTGCGCAAAGTCCTGGGAGCGACCAAGAAAGGATTGGCAACTCAATTCCTTGGCGAGACTACGCTCCTTGTGTGCCTGTCTTTTGTATTCGCTATTGTGCTTTTATATCTGATCATTCCTTCCATTAATGAGGTAAGTGGAAAGAACCTTGAGTTCAGTAACATGGGCCAAGGTAAAATGATCATCAGCTTACTTATAATTTTTATTGTTACCAGTCTTTTGGCTGGTACATATCCAGCCTTCTACATTACACGCTTTAATCCCGCCAAAGTATTGAAAGGAATTATAAAACCTACGCGCGAACGATTTGAAGTGCGTAAAGTTTTAATTGTATTCCAATTTACAATTGCCATCGTTATGGTTATTGCCACATTGATTATCAATCAGCAAATGAAATTTGCAAGAGAAAAAGAACTAGGCTTTCAAAAAGAGAACATGATCACCGTTCCGCTTTTTAGCAGTGACTTAAATTCGATACTTGGCGGAGGTGTCAATGGCGAGTTACGCGGTCGCATGAATGCCTTTGAACAGGAATTGGCAAAGTATCCTGTGATTGAAGCCTCTACGGTGTCTTCTGTATTGCCTGGCACCGGAGCGGTAAACGCGCTTATTAAAACAGATAAGCTCACAGAAGAAGACAATGTTTTCCTATCAGCACTCACCGTTGATTTTGATTTTCTGGAAGCTTACAAGATTTCGGTTGTAGCGGGTCGTGGCTTCAGTCGGGAATTTGGCACCGATCATCTCCAGGCATTTATTATCAACCAACAAGCACTCAACTTACTCGGATGGGAAACGCCAGAAAAAGCACTAGGTCAAAATATGGAGTTAATGGGGAAGAAAGGAACCGTTGTGGGCGTGGTGAAAGATTTCCATATACAAGGCTTGCAGCAAGTATTGCAACCATTGGTCATGGAAGTGGCCGCTAGCAAATTCACAGTTTTTACAGTTCGTATTGCCCCAACCGCCAACCTGCCGGAAGCTATATCCACTATAAAAAAAGAGTGGGATAAAATGTTTCCTGAAAAAGTCTTTGAGTATCACCTGTTGGGAGATCAACTCCAAACAAATTATGAGCGCGAAGACAGGCTTGGCAAATTAGTAAACTACTTCTCAGTACTCTCTATCGTCATTTCGGGTATTGGATTGTTTGGCTTAGCGGCTTTCATCAACCACCAACGGATAAAAGAAGTGAGTTTAAGAAAAGTACTCGGAGCCACTACGTCACAGGTATTTTATATTCTATCGCTGGATTTTATGAAGATGTTGTTTGCGGCTATTATCATAGCGTTTCCGCTTGCATACTTCCTCTCCTTACAGTGGCTGGGTGATTTTGCATATCGTATTTCTTTAGGATGGGTGCCCTTCTCACTGGCTGCGCCAACTGTTTTCGTGATTATGTTCGTCACTACGGTGTATCACATACTCCAAACTTCCAAGTCGAATCCGGCAGATACACTTCGCAACGAATAAAGTGTTGCTATTTTAACTCATTAGCAATACTCAATCTCTAATTCTAACAATACCGTCAGCCACATTGGTAAAATTGGAGAAAACCAGTGGGTCATGACCGGGAATAATTAAGTTAACATCTTTTACCATCGCCTTCATTCTTTTGAGATTTTCCAAATAGCCTTTAGGATCAAAGGTTAACGGTATTGGCAAGAGGTGAATGAGATTATAATAAAACCAACTGCTGTCGGAAGCTATTATGACAACATCGCTGTTAGTATTTACAACTACATATTGAGATTCGTATGTGTGCTTTGAGCCGATAAAAACTTTAATGCCTGGCAGAATTTCCAGGTCATCTCCATTAACAAGAGTCAGTTTTTTGTCTAAGTTCCTTTGAATTATTTTCTGAACATCGCCCTTTTTAAAACCAATAGTTGACCCACCCTTTTGCCATGCTGCCCCCACAAAGTAGTTGAAGTCTTCCTTTTGCATCCAAACCATTGCATTGGGAAACAAGTCAATGCCATTAATATGGTCTCTGTGAGGATGTGTGATGATGATGTCTGTAATTTCATCTGGCTTGACATTTATTCTTTGCAACATGACTTCTGGCCGGGTGTATTCTAAACCACGCATATCCGTTGTGTCGGTAAATCCTGCGTCAACCAAAATCTTTTTGCCATTTTTTCCTTTCAGCAGCCAAAACATATAGCATATCTCCACACTGTCTTTGGAAGTGGCCCCTGTGGCTACATTGGAAATAGCCACCCTACCATTGGTTGCAAACTTCAATGCCAGAACTTCATACTTATTGTCCTGACCTGGAGAGGCGATGCTGAGTGTTAATACACACGCAGTAAAGACAAGCTTGCTTAACTTCATTCGCGTGATTTTTAGAGATTCAATCATTTTCTAATATAAAACGTGTTAGATAAGCTGTAAATGCAATAGTATTCTTACTCATTCCTCAACGCATCCACTGGATTGGCCACAGCTGCTTTAACCACTTGAAACATCACCGTGCCCATCGAAATCAGTGCGGTTAGTAAAACGGTGATGGCAAAAATGCCCCACTCCAAATTGGTATGGTAGGCGTAGCCGCTTAAAAACTGGCTCATTAAATAATAGGCAACAGGGCAGCCGATTAAGGCAGCCACGAAGCTTAGTCGCACAAAATCTTTTGTTATACTTGCCACCAGGCTACTTACCGTTGCGCCCATTGTTTTGCGCACGCTTATCTCCTTTCTCTTTCGCTCCGTAGTATAGGCTGCCAGCCCTAACAATCCCAAACTTGAAATAATGATTGCCATGATGGTGAAGCCAAGTGCTAGTGAGCCGGCAATATTTTCAGTTTTGTATAAAGCTTCAAAATCATCGTCCATGAACTTATAGTTGAACGGATAATCGACAGCATATTTTTTAAATAAGCCTGTCAAGCCTGCGATTACTTTTTCTAGTTTATCAGCCTCATATCGGATAAATACTTCGTTTGACCATTCGGGTTTACAAACAAAAACAACTGGTTGTATTTCTGTTTGAACCGATGAACCAAGAATATCATCCGCTACACCAACTATTGTGCCCTCGTGACCCCACACTTTAATTTTCTGGCCTACAGGATTATCGAATCCCATTCGATCGGCTGCCAGTTTTGTGATCACCATGTTACTGGTGTCATTGATTTCACGTGAAAACGAACGGCCATCTGATAGATTCACCTTCATTGTTTCCAGGAAGTCATAATCCACAATCACAATTTGGAAAAGTTGCTGGTCGTCTTCTGCTTTGCCAATCCAGCTCAAACCACTGGATTGATTGTTTATAGACACTAGTCGCTCGTTAGACCTTGAAATCCCCACTACTCCTTCTACCTGTTGCGCCTCATGCCGGAAGGCATCAAATTTATTCCAAATCTCTCCTACTAGGTCAAATCTCATAACAGATTGACGATCGTAGCCCGGATCCACATTGCGTATATAATTGACCTGTTGAAAAACAACTATCGCACTTACAATTAAAACTACAGTGAGAGAAAACTGAAAGACAACTAATGCCTTGCGAAGCGAGATGCCTCCTACCCTCTGCAGCACTACACCCTTCAATACATTTACGGGCTTGAATGAAGAGAGAAAAAGCGCTGGATAGGTACCGGCCATCAATCCTGTAACGATCACTATACACAATGCGGAAAAGAAAAATGTGGGGTCCACTAAGCTAAACCGTATTTGCTTCTGAACAATTATATTAAAAAGCGGAAGCGTTAGGTAAACAAAAATGATGGCAAGCAGCATAGCAGCCAGGCTCATCAGCATCGACTCGCCCATAAACTGAAGTACAATCGATAAGCGCTGCGCACCTACCACTTTACGCACACCGATTTCCTTTCCACGGTTGACGGCCCGGGCTGTAGCCATGTTCATAAAGTTGACACAGGCGATCAGCAAAATGAAAACCGCCACTACTATAAAGATTCTCACATACTCAATCCTTCCTCCTGCGGGGTTACCGTTTTTAAATTCATTGTGCAAATAGGCATCAGCAAACGGCTGTGCAATAAATTCTATGTTGACAGGTTCATTCTCTGATTTGGCGAAGTCAGCAAATTTCTGATTGGCAAGCTTTGTCACATTGTCTATTTTCTTGGGCACTTCAAGTTTCAGGTATAAGAAGTGATCAAAGTTCCCCCAGTTAAATCCATCACCCCTGCTCTCCTTGTAGATTTGCAATGGCGTGATAAACTCGAATTTTATTGATGACTCATTGGGCACATCTTCGAAAACAGCTGTCACCACCATATCGGTCTGATTATCCACTCGCACTTGCTTACCCAGGGGTTCATCATCAGCAAACAATTTCTTCGCCATGCTTTGCGAAATCATCAAGGCTGTTTTATCGAGTCCATTTTTGGGTAATGTGCCTTTGAGAATTTTATAACTAAATATTTCAAATAAATCAGCATCAGCATAAAGCCCATTCTCCTGAAGGGTTGTCTCTTTGTATTGAAACAACTTGGAGCGATCAGCAAATGTTCGGGCTGCAAACTTTACATCGGGCACGCTTTCGCGGATGTACTCTGCCAACGGGCCAGGCGTATTACTCCATGTCACGATATCTGCAGACTGTGATGTGTAGTTGGCCTTTACAACAAAAAGCTTCTCAATATTCTTGTGAAACCGATCCATTGAGACTTCTTCACGCACCCAAAGAAAAATAAATAGTGCACAGACAAGGCCGGAAGTAAGACCGATCATATTGAGTAATGAATAAAACCGCTGGCGGAGGAACGAGCGGATGGCGATGGTGAGAAAGTTTTTGAGCATAGTAACAGTTATCGCAAGAAAGTTACCGCTTAAGCTCCTCCTTTAAATCACCAGTTTTGGGCGATAGCTAGCAATAAGCATCACACCTACTCATTCTTCAACACGGTGGCCGGACTCAGCATACTGGCTTTAAGTGTTTGAAATCCTACTGTAAGCGCGGAAATAAAAAGTATAGTTACCAGCGAAATAACAAACAGCCACAGGTTGATATCTACGCGATAGGCAAAACGATTGAGCCATGAATTGAAAAGATAAAATGCCAGGGGCGCTGCTGCTGCAAACGCTACAACGATAAGCATAAGAAAGTCACGATATACCAATCCTGCAATTCTGCCCGAAGATGCGCCCATCACTTTGCGCACAGCAATCTCTTTCTTCCGCTTCTCAATGGTGTAAGATGCCAAGGCAAACAAACCCAGGCAAGCAATAAAAATGGCCAAACCGCAAAACAATGTATATATTTTGGCCAATCGCTGTTCTTCTTTGTAGGTATTGGTAAGCGCTTCATCCAAAAAATAATATGTAAAAGGTATGTCCGGGTATATATCGTTCCATAGTTTTTCGATTTGTGTTACTGCCTTAGTATACTCTCCTGCCTTGAGTTTCACAGCTATATTACCATAAGCCCCACTAAAATTTATCACCAAGGGCCCTATGGGGTTGCGCAAGGGGTCATAGTTAAAGTCTTTGATTACACCAATTACTTCATGATCGGGAGAGCCATTCACTCCGAAGGTTATTTTTTTGCCGACAGCGTCAGTCCAACCAAAAGCCCTGGCAGCCGATTCGTTGATTACAAAAGCGTTGTTACTGTCACTTGGATGCTTGATGTCAAAGTACCTACCCTGCGCCATCTCCAGATCAAATGTTTCCAAAAAATCGAAACCTGTTCTTAAGATTGGAAGCATCTGCTCTTCCGGCTTACCTTCTAACTTAAAGGGATAAAAAGGAAGGTTTTGTTGGCCTAAATCATGAGACAAATGAGTAACATGATTTACGAGGGAGGAGGCTAATAATTCATTTTTAAATGTTGGGTATTGTTGAAAAATAGGTTGACTCGAATCCGGAAGGAACAGCATTTGTTCTTTATCAAAACCCATGCTCTTGTTTTTAAGAAATTCCAATTGTGATAACACGATCAGTGTGCCAATGATCAAGATCAACGACACGGCAAATTGCAAAACGACAAGCCCCTTGCGTACGCTAAACTTAGATGATGATACCTGCACAATCCCCTTCAACACTAAGGCCGCCTGAAATTTAGAAAGCACAAAAGCCGGATAGATACCTGAAATAAAACCTACACCTATAAAGAGTATCAACGCCTGTCCTACACTTGCAAAAGAAAAAACATCCTGAAAGGTGAGCGTGGCGTTCGCCAATTGATTGAACGATGGGACGAAAAGTGTCACCAGTAAAAAAGCCACCAATCCTGCCAAAGCAGTGATGATTGTTGCCTCGCTTATGAATTGAACAATTAGCTGAATGCGTTCTGCCCCTATCGCTTTTCGGATCCCTACTTCTTTGGCGCGTGATAAATAGCGAGAGGTAGCAAGATTCACAAAATTAAAACAGGCTACCAGCAAAACAGAGATCGCCACAATAGACAATATATAAATGTACTCCATGTTTCCGTTGGGCGATAAATCTGCGGCCACCATATCGGCAGATTTCAGATGAATATCTCCAACATTTTGAAGTGTAAGCACTGTATTATTGTCTTTGTAGCGTGGCGGATAGTGTCGCTGCACAAAATCTTTCAATTTCCTTTCGAGCTCTTTACTATCGGCATCGGGTGTTACTTCTATGTAACAATAATACCAGAGGCCCATGTACCAATTTTCCAGATCGATGCCAGCCGGAATAGAATTCTTTATAACAGATCGGGCATTGGCCAGAAAATCAAATTGGAGGTGCGTATTAAAAGATACGGGTTGCAATACTCCTGTAACTTTAAAATTCACCGAATCGTTATACAACAACGTCTTACCGATCGGATTGGTGTCTCCAAAATATTTTTTAGATGTCTCGCTGGTAAGCACCACCGTAAACGGATCTTTCAATGCCTCTTTTGGCTCACCATACTTGAAGTCAAAATCAAAAAAGTCAAAAAAAGTTGAATCAGTAATAAAGAAACGTTCCTCCGCAAAATTCAGATCATCATTCGTTACTTCAGCATTTTTCACTTTTGGCGTTCCTCCACCTAAAATAGAAGGAGAGTAAAGGCGGATACCTCCTTTCACTTCAGGATACTCCTCAACCATATCGATGGGAGCAGGGAAATGTGACATGGGATAATGATTAGGGATGCCGCTAATATCAAGGCTTGTGGTGATTCGATAGATGACTGCCGATTTGGAGAAATTCTTATCGTAACTCAATTCTTTCTTACCGTAGGCCGTTACCAAAATGAAACAACCCAACCCAATAGCTAGACCAAGGATGTTGATAATGGAATAGATTTTATTCTTTAAGAGACTTCGAAACGAAGTTTTAAAATAGTTCTTTAACATGGCGGGTCATGAATGATACAAAAAGCTTAAAGTTGGTTGAAAAAACTAAACGTAATATCGCCCATTTCAGGTGATGACGAGTGCTTTTACACAAGCGGCTAAACCGATCAGGAGATGCTATCGTATCAGATATCTATAGTCCAAATAAGGTGAAGGATAGAAAATATTTTGTGTTTGCTTTACATTAAACTTATTATCAATCAGAAGCAGCGACCGTTTTTGTCAATTAATTACCAGTCTATGAAATTTAAAATTGCTTTTTTTACATTATTCATTTTATTCGTTATTCCTGGCTTTGGTCAATCGGGTAAAGGATATCAATACCGCGTGGATCTTACCAAGGTGGTGGACGACCGTGTATATGTAGAGTTAACTACCCCGAAGATTTCCACCGAAGAAACTACTTTCTATTTACCCAAAATAGTGCCTGGCACTTACTCTATTGCCGACTATGGACGGTATGTGAGTTCGTTGAAAGCGTTTGACAAAAAAGGAAATGAATTAGTGACAGAGAAGATTGATACAAACGGATGGAAAATAAAAAATGCAAAGAAGCTGGCTAAAGTCACGTACTGGATCGATGACATAGTGGATACCAAGATGGAAGGTCCTCAAGTATATCCTATGGCGGCCACTAATATTGAAGATGGAAAGTGTTTTGTCATCAACAGCAGCGGCTACTTCGGCTATTTTGAGAATGTAAAAGAAGTCCCGATTCAATTTGACATCACTCGCCCAAAAGATTTTTACGGCTCTACCGGTTTGATTGCAATGGAAACCGGAATACAGCCCCCTAAAGTAAAAAAGGAAATTGACCCATCAGTTGACAACAAGCGCACAGACCGCTATGCTGTCGAAAACTATGATCGTCTGATCGATTCTCCTCTATTATATGCCAAGACGGATACTGCCGTCATTCGTGTGGCCAATGCGGAAGTGTTGATTGGTTCGTATTCGCCTAATAATAAAATCAACGCTAAAGAAATTGCCAATACCGTGCGCGAAGTACTTCAAGCTCAGGCTAAATATTTGGGGGGAAAACTTCCGGTAGAAAAGTATGCATTTATATTTTATTTCACCGATCAGCCCATAGTGACGTATGGAGCGCTTGAGCACTCTTACTCCTCATTATATTACATGCCAGAGACTACCATCGACAAAATGAATCAACAACTTCGCGATTTTGCTGCGCATGAATTCTTTCACATCGTCACTCCACTGAATATACACTCAAAGGAGATTCATCAATTTGGATTCAACGATCCTAAAATGTCAAAACACTTATGGATGTACGAGGGTGTAACCGAATACTTTGCCGGTAATGTGCAGGTAAAATATGGGCTAATTACCAATAATGATTATTTGAACGTAGTACGCGGCAAAATGCTGAACGCGGATGGCTACAATCAGGATCTCGCTTTTACCGACCTAAGTAAGTATACGTTGGATAAGTACGCAGATCAATACGGAAATGTATACCAAAAAGGTGCGCTCATTGGTATGTGTCTGGACATCAAATTACGAAAACTATCCGGTGGAAAATATGGAGTACAAAATCTGATGGCTGATCTTTCTAAAAAATATGGTAAGTATCAACCTTTTGAAGACGAAACCCTTTTTGATGACATTGAGAAAATTACTTATCCTGAGATTGGCCATTTCTTAAGAACCCATGTAGGTGGAAGTGAACGATTGCCCTTCAAAGAAATTTTCGATGCCGTTGGTATTAGCTATCTGGCCGAGCAACCCGCTCAGAAATTTAGTCTTGGATATAATCCGGGTGCCTTCGATCTTGCTGAAATTGACGGCAAAAAGAAATTGCGCATTGCAAATGTTGCTGCTCTCAATGAGCAAGGGAAAACATTGGGCCTGAAGGAAGGAGATGTGTTGGTAAAAATCAATGGCGAGGTAATGCCTGACCTTGGCCCGGAATTGAGTACCTTCATCACAAGACAACGCGAATCTTTAAAGGACGGTGAAAAGCTCTCCTTTAGTGTTCTTAGAAAAGACGAGGCAAATAACTACCAGACCGTAGAACTGCAGGCCACGGTCGTCAAAGTAAACTATATGGAACAGCATATCATGCACTTTGATGAGCACGCTTCCGCTGAAGCATTGGCTTTAAGAAAGGCGTGGCTTTCCGCAGATTAATAAATTGAAGGCATTCGTCACTATATTATTACTACTTCTCCACCTTCGGGCGACTGCGCAAATAGTCATCCCCAAGGTGTCCAATGAAACAATAACCATTGATGGTTTCTTTCAGGAGGCTGTTTGGAGTTCAGCGTTCAAAATTAATTTGGCCGACAGCGCAACGTTGTATTTAGCACAGACTAAGGAGGATTTGTTGATCGGTGTCCATCATAGGGCTGGTTTCACAAGTTATACAGATGTGTTTATCAAAACCAATCAATTACTGAACCTTCATGCCTCCATGCAATTGGGAGAAAGAATTTTGCCTAATGATAATAGCTGGAATGATGAATATCCCAAATGGACATGGGGCAACAATCATCTATGGGCAGCGAATACGGTAAAACTTAAGAAAGACGCAATAGAAAGTCTGCCTTTCGAAAAGCAAATTGAAACCTATCAGGGGCAAGAATTTAAAATTTCGAAAGCCAAGCTTTCACACGGCATCTATCTTTTGGTATTGGTAAGAAGCTTTACCAATGACAAAACAAAATTCACTTGTCCCGCTAAAGCCAATTTGAAAAGTTATAGATCGTGGTTGAAAATTTCATTGTGAGAAGTGTGCTATTTTTGTAGTTGCCTAAAAACGAAATTCTACCATTTTTTGCTGCTAAACTGCCCGTCATCAAACAAGTTATTGGACAGGTTCTTTGGAGCTTTAATATCAAAATAAACTTCCCGCATTGTCAATTGTCCGGATTTATAGAAAAGAACCTCGGTTTCAATCCAACCGCCTTTCAGGGGTACATACCCTTTAAATACGATATCACTGATGCTTCCATCCTTGCCCTGCCGCTGCATCCTTGTGAATAATAGTGTTTCGCTTTCTATCCAAAACCGAGCAGCATCTTTTCCCACTACATAGAAGGCGGAGTCATTCCTGGTTTCAGTTGAAAACACATCAATGTCAAAACCGCATTCTTTTATTTTATTGATTGTAATGACGGGGTCAGCATCATATACGCTGAAACCCAGCACCACGAGATCGTGTATCTTTCTAGTTTTAGTAGTCACCCTATTTTTCTTGTACACAAATTGGCTGTCAGACTTAAAGAGCAATCCATCTTCCGAATCCATTTTGTTGAATTTGATGATCAGCTTGTCGGGCATCATGATCGCCTCGTGCCATATTTCTTCATTTTCTACCACCCCATTTTTATAAAATATTGCACGTTGACTAAACGTGACATTCTTATACCATTGTCTGTTGTACTTTGCATGCATGGCAGCGATGAGCTCGGTGGTGTTTTCAATCTTCGATTGACTAGTACCAGAAATCGTTACCAAATGCAATAGGCAAATTGACAGCAGGATGGATCGATTATATGAATTCATTTTTCTAACAAGTTAAAATAGTTGAAATTGTTCGCCCTTGTTTCGGGAGGGCGCACCATCTATTACAGAGATCAATAAAGTTTTTCCAGAACTTGTTTTGCATTCTCGTTAGCCGGATTCAGTTCCAGCGATTTTCTGTAATTCTCCTTCGCCAAAGTCTTATCCCCCATCTTCAAATAAACTTCACCGAGGCTGTCGAAAGCATTGAATGATTGGGGAAATAATTCGGTGTTGATCTTCATCAGCTCGAGGGCTGGTTCAATTTTGGCGAAGCCCAACAACGAATAGCCTGCCAAATTCAGTTCTGATTCATTGGCAATACTGGTATTCTTAACTTCCTCAAATTTCCTCCTTATGTCAGCAGCACTGCCCTTGGTGGCCACACTCGTTAATTCATACGCCAACGATGTCTTCGGTATATCGTAAGGCTTACCATCTAAAATATTCTCAATGGCTTTTTGTATTCCCGCAAATGTTACTTCATTGTTTCGCAATATCAACAAAGTGCGGTCTTTATCTAAGTACCGGATAAAAGCTTGCCGGAAACCGGGCCAACCACCTGTATGTTGGATATAGTTGCCTTGCACCGGGTCGCTCACAATAAACCATCCAAACCCGTAGCCCACCGGTGTAATGGGCTGGCCATTGTTCAGCTTTCCACTTGTAAATGCTTCTTGCATGGTAGGTTTCTTAACCAGCTTCTCGGTCTTCAAGACATTATCCCATAAAATCATATCTGAAGTACATGAGTAAAGCCCGCCATCTCCGTATGTACCATCCAGTTTTGTAACCTGTAGTTTGTAAGGTTCAAACTCATCGGGTACAAATTTGCCAGACCCAAAATCGTAAGCGTAAGGCACGGCATAATGAAGTGGCTTAACCTTTGATATGTTGGCCAGGTACAAATAGGTTTTGTTCATGCCCACCTTGCTGAAGATGCTCGTTTTCATAAACTGTTCGTAGGTCTGCTTGCTTACTTTTTCGATGATGGAGGCAAGCAACATATAGCCGGTATTGCAGTATTCGTGCTTTTCACCTGGCAAAAACTTGATGGCTGGTTGATGTTTTGCCAAAAGGGCGATGGCATCTTTGTTGGTAGCAATTCTACTCTCGTGCCATTGCAGAATGATAAGCTCAAAATAATCAGGCAGCCCCGAGGTATGGTGCAGCAGGTGCCGCAAGGTAATTCCCTTATAAGGCAACTCAGGGAAGTAGCGTGACAAGCTATCATCATAGTTTAGTTTCCCCTGCTCCTTTAGCATCATTATACCCATAGCCGTAAACTGCTTGCCAATGGAGCATAAGTTGAAAATGGAATTTTCCGTTACAGGGTCGGACGTCTTTAAGTCGGCCATCCCAAATCCCTTGTTATAGATCACTTTCCCTTTGTCAGCCACCATAATGGCACCATTGAAGAAGCCGTTGGCTGAGGCACTTGTCATTAGTTTGTCAATTTCTGCTGCCTTGCCGCTATACTGCGCAACGCCAGAAAAACAGGTGGCTACAAAAGCCGAAACAATTAAAATAGATTTCATTTTAGAATAATAGGATATTAGTTTACAAAATTGAATAGACTCTGTTGAACATACCACTCCGGAGGGGTTTCACGTAATTGCATAACTACCGAATTACTGCCGCATGTGAATCACCTGAAAAAGGTGACATAATGGTGTTTTATAAGATCTAAATTGAGTTCTAAATTCTCAAGGGCAAGGCCTGACAGCTCATTTTAATCCCTTACCATAATGAAATACCGTTCTCAATTAATACTCTTCAACCTATTCTCTATCGCGGTTTGATACGCCTTTCTTTCATCGGTACTCAGATTTTCATCACTGTCTAGAAGGGCCATTGCTTTGTTATAAAAAAGTTTGGCCTGTTCTTTATTTCCCTCCTCAAGAAAAGCGCGGGCCTGCATAGTATAAGGAATGGCCGACTGCGGGAAACCATCAGCAAATAGCTGTGCCCAATTCTTCAAATCGTTGAAGGAGGATTGTTGTATCAAATTCTGGCCAACGAGAAAACAAATGGTAAACGGAAATGGTCGCTCGTCTATTTTTTTCCTTTCAAAATACAATGCGGTAGCTGAATTAATTCCCTGCTTCTTTATAAGCGCATTTAGTTCTTCGACTGATGGCGGCAGTAAGCTTGCCTGCTTTACGGTTACTTCTACGATACCAGGCTCAGGTTTTAACAATTTTGTCTTTGAATCTTCATCACCCCTCATTCTCCAATCAAGAAAGCTTTTGATTGATGCCGCAGCGTGCTCAAAGCTTAACCATGTATTGCCTTTGTTGGCTGCTGGAAAAATATTTTTCAGCTCCCTTTCCCATATGCCAAAATTCAGAAAGTAAAACTCTGACGACTGAGAATAACTCTGGTAGATGCGTTGAGCATATTTGTATTTGTAGGTAAACTCTGGCTTAACATCGGGGTGCGGTGCATGCATAACAAGCATATCAGCAGTGCATCGCTCCACATTGAAGAATGGTCCCTTTTGAATCAACTGATCTTCAAATCCGGTGGTAATTCCACCCTCAAGGCTTACGAAGGCTTTGATGTCAGCATTGCGCATTTGCCAGGCCAGCAAATTGGTGGCGTTAAATCCTAAACCGATAACTGAGAAGTACCGGGTTGTTACAAAATTTTGTCTTGCATAACCTAATGCAAATTGTAAATCTTCAATAGCTGTCTCAATGCCTCTTACATTGTATTCCATAGGGGCGGCATAGGATCCTTTAATTGACAGTGATACCACTATGTACCCATTTGAAGCAAGGTATTCGCACATGATGCTCTGTACGTGCGCTCTATCTGGATAAATAATTACTGGAAAGCTCCCTCTCGCCACAACTGCATTTTTATGAGCTTTGGTTTGTGCAGCAAGCATCTTGTTCAGCACAGATTGAAACCGGGTGGTGTCGCCCGATAATTCGGCTACGGTATGCATGAACGCATGTTCACAAAGCGCGTTACTATTTCGCTGGTCATGTGGCAATGTAAGCGCCACGTAATCCTTGTACAGAACGGGGCTACTACCCTTGTCCAATGAAGGATACCAGATACTCAAGTTCATTTCACGACCTATTGCTCCATTGTCTCCTGCTACAGACAATGACGGTCTTGTTAAATCGGTTACGTCAATATTTTTGAATCCGACTCCATAAGACCCATATTGAAGATTTGATTTAAACAAATCCTGGGCATTTGAAATAACGGTCAAAATTGAAAAGAATATTGATAAGGAAGATTTTATCATGAGAGTATATTTATAAAATGAGCTCTATATGGTCAAAGTGCAATGGGCGATTACTTACAATTCAGGCATGTCAAATAAAAATTTCTCCTATTAAATAAATGTGGGCGTAGCCACTAATAATTGTTCTTTCTCCTTTGTTTTCACAAAACAACTGACCTCCTCTTGCTGAAAGCTGTGCCGCTGTAAGTTTGCTTTTTGCCAACTTTAATGACCAGTAGGGCGTAAGTGTTGTATGTGCCGAGCCTGTTACCGGGTCTTCAGGTATGCCCGATTGCGGAGCGAAGAATCTCGATACAAAATCGACTTGATCACCTTTTGCTGTAATTATCACCCCACGGCAACGCAATTTTGAAATTTCTGCTAAATCTACTTTCATGCCTTTGATGTCATCTTCCTTTTCATACACAAGCACGTAATCCGTCTTACCCTTATATGCTTCCAGGGGTTTCACTGAAAAGCCTTTTATCAATTCATCATTTAACAGAACGGGCTCAAAGGTGTCTGTCGGAAAATCTAGCGCCAGTAAACTTCCTTCACTTGTTACGTTGAGATATCCGCTTTTTGGTGAAAAAAAACGGATCACTTTCTCTCTGTATTTTTCGTGTGCAAAGATTACCTGCGCGGCTGCAAGAGTGGCATGACCGCAAAGGTCAACTTCAACCGTAGGTGTAAACCATCGTATTTCATATATGTCATTTCTCCGAACATAAAAACATGTTTCTGCCTGGTTGTTTTCCATGGCTATCTTCTGCAAAAGCACATCGGGCAGCCATTTTTCTAGCGAGCAAACGGAAGCCGGGTTTCCAGAGAATACTTTGTCTGCAAAAGCATCAACCTGGTAAATTCTATTGTTCACAGGGAATTTCTATGGCCCTTAGCCTATTTTTTGAAATACGCCCATAGCACATTGAGCACTTGCCATTTCCCATCAATTTTACCTAACTGTGCATAATCAAAAAACACCGTCATCTTATTAGTAGTAATTTTTGCCATAGCTATGTCACTGGTGAGGTCATAAATAATCACTTTGGTTTTAAGTGGTTCAGCCGGATTGGGGTCTTTCATTTTGTATTCAGGCTTCAGATAGCTTGCCAGTTCTTCTCTTGTTGTACTGACAATTACACTTTTACCGGTACGATTATCAATGATTCTTTTTACCAGATCAGGGTGCAGGCCGCCCTTCATTCGTTCAGCATCCTGGGTAAAAAAGCCCTCCACATAATCGGTGCAGGCTTTTTTAATGGCCAAACTATCACTGGCCGTTTGTCCAAACAAATCATGAGCAATTATAAGCGAAAGTATTGTCAACAACTTTTTCATGGTGTCTTAAATTTAGATATTCAAAATGCAAGATATTAATTGTGGTAAATCCAGACATCACCCATTACAGGCGAAATGCTCTCTTGAAATGAGGTTAGAGTATGTCATTAGGTTTTCAGGACTGGTGTCCATTATCTTCTCATCACACAAAAAAGGTGATTTAAGAGCAATGTGGAATCATTAATTTTAAATGTGGTGATTCCACCAAATCCTATTGTATAAAAAAACTGTACGACCCATGTCTTTGAAGTACCATTTACTTTCTGCAATTCTATATTTTATCCCTTTGCTTTGGTCATTCAGTACTTCGGGTCAGCCTCTATCTCAGTTTCGTGGAGGGAGTCCAAGATGGGGTGTTCAATCCGGCCCTGATTTTAATTTTATAACCGGCTCGAAGTGGAAATTCAAAACAGGAGGAGCAGTGCGTTCGAGTCCAATCTATCATGAAGGCAAACTTTACGTAGGGAGTAGTGACCACTTTTTATATTGCCTTGATGCTGCTACTGGCTTACAACTATGGTCATTTAAGGCTTCCAGCGCAGTTCATTCATCGCCCGCTGTTCAAGGCAATGCAGTTTATTTTACCGACAAACGGAACATACTCTACGCCCTGGAAATTAAGAAGGGCCAACTTAGCTGGAAAACAGATTTAAAGGCTGACCTGCCATATGATTGGGGCTTTGATTATTATCAGTCTTCCCCCGCTATTCAGGATGGAAACGTTTATATCGGAAGTGGAAGCGGATACATGTATGCGCTGAATTCAAAAGATGGCAAAATAAAATGGTCATTTCAGGCTGCATCCATGGTGCGCTCTTCGCCAACGTGGCACGAGAACGCAATTTATTTTGGCGACATGTCAGGTAAGGTATACGCATTGAATGCTAGTACTGGAGAAAAAAAATGGCAATTCAATACCGAGGGAGATACCGTGCGAAATGAATTATTGGGAAACGATTTCAAAGCCGTTATTGCATCCGTGGCGGTGAAGAATGGTGTTGTGGTTATAGGTGGTCGTGATGGATTTTTGTATGGGTTGAGAGAGCAAACAGGTAAGGAAATATGGCGCTATAGTTATGATGGCTCGTGGGTCATTACCTCGGTAGCCATTAGCAACAATACAGTAATCACAGGTACCAGTGATGCACGCTGGGTGCAGGCGTTTGATCTTCAATCGGGCAAAGAAAAATGGAAATTTAAGACTGCAGCTTCAGTATGGGCGTCTCCTATTGTGGTGAACAATACTGTAGTGTCAGCAGTAAATGATGGATTCCTTTACGGTTTGGGTCTCAATGATGGAAAGGAAAAATTTCGATATAGATTCGGCAATCGAAGTGCATTGTCCTCGCCCACTTATAGAGATGGAGTTATCTACATTGGAAATGATGATGGCTTTGTGTCGGGCCTGTCAACCGGAAATAGGGCTTCGTCTGGAAGAGTTATAAAAAAAGCAGTATTCTGGACAAGCGATGTAATGGGTCAATATGTAAAACAAGGCATCACAAATTTAATTCGCGACTATTTTGTAGCCGAAGGATATGAACTACTTAATGAAGGAAACCTTTCTGATTTTCTCAAAGCCAACGGTTCACCAGATGTGGCCAGTGTAGTTTTTTTTGCAGCGGGATATATTCCGGAACAAGTATTGGCAGGTGCTTACCAAAGCAGCATTTTATATAACTATCTCAAAGGCGGAGGCAAAGTAGTGGTGTGGGGTGTAAATCCTGTACTTCACAGTTTCAATTTTGAGAGTAAAAAATACCTTGGTCTTAATTACCTGAGGTGCGATTCCCTCATCGGTGTGAAGTACGTCTACAATGACCTTCGAAGTAATCACGGCAACTATTCAGGTATAGTGACAGAAACCGGAAAAAAATGGGGACTTACAGAGAACTCGCCCCCCGCATTCAACGCGGTAGATACTGATCAAGTTACTGCCTTGGCAATTGATGAAAATGGACGCGCTACTCATTGGGTGAAAAATTACGGTCATCGGGAAGGGACCGGCTTTGTTCAATTATGGCTTTATACAGGAAATCTTCACTTGATGGACGAAGTGAAACAAATCACTGAATATGGCATTTATTAATCCTAAAGAGTATAGCCTCGAGCTATCTTGTAATACACTTCCCCCAATGATTTTGCGTTCTTCTATCACGGATAGAATGAATGTCAACCAGTTGATCATCGGTATTTTCATTCTCATAAGCACTATTGAATCCGCAAATGGACAGTTCGATACCCAAGCTGCAGAAATTTTTAATAATGGAAGAACCCGTTGCTATTTTGGAGGTATGTCGATTGCCAACCAAGGAAAAACCATCTATCACACACACCTATATCAACCTGATTCGATCAGTGCACTAGTTACAAAAATTGCCATAAGTAATTGGCGAAATTCAGGTTGGAGTAACGAGGTATTTCCAAACTTTATACCAGGTTATTCTGAGTCATACCCCGTGTGGTCACCGAAACAAAAGCGATTATACTTTTCGTCATCAGCCTCCGTGGATAAAACAACACCGACCTCTGACCTCAACATCTGGTATGTTGAGCTATTAGATGACCACTGGACTCAGCCCTCCCTTTTTCACGAAGGTAATTCTTCAGCCGATGACCGGCTTGCGTTCATTGATTCAAAGGAAATCTTTTACATCATCAGCAACCGAAAAGGTAACTATGATATATTTTGTCTATCCGATAATTTGTCTTCCGTCCCGGACATAAGTGCATTGAATTCGGAGCTGGATGAAGAATACATTTCGGTCTACCCGGAATATGGTATTGCATTTTTGCAGCGCACTCAGGCAGGGGTCTCAACCGATTTAATGGTCAGTCAGGGAGGAGGTCAACGTTGGTCGTCTCCTGTTTCAATACAATACGATGCCAAAAACACAAGTCATCCCTACGTTCATCGTTGGCCGATGTTGTCAGTCGATCAAGGAGTCTTTTATTTTGTAGCGCAAGGTATTATCTGGCAACAAAGTGCCAAGCGTCTCCTTGAGTTTAACAAAGTAGCTACTCGGCCAAAGCTGCCAGACTATCAGCCATTAGCCGCAACTAAAAGGCGTTATGGTGAACCGGAAGTATTTGGAGGTCTGACCTTAAAAACAAACAATGGAATTTCATTTACTCACGATATGAAAACCGTGTACCTCTCCCGCTATACGCAAGATCGGGACAGTAGTGGGAATCAGTATATTAAAATTTTCCGCAGCGATAAGAATAGCAGCTCGTGGTCAACACCTCAAATGCAAGCCTTCTGCAAATCTAAAGTTCCGTTTGAATATCATCCCGTGTTATCGTCAAATGGAAAGCGATTGTTTTTCAATTCCAGAGCGCCTATTCCCGATGCCAGCGTCCCGTATCATCCTAAAAACAATATCTGGTATGTAGATCAGACAGCAAACGAGGTGTGGGGAATGCCACAGGTTATTTCTTCGTTAGTCACAGACGCCCATGATGACTATGTTTCCCCTACAAAGCGAGGCGATATTTACTTCCGTTCTGATCGTCCCGGAGGGAAAGGTAGTGGTGATATTTATATGTCACATTTCATAGATGGTGGATATCAGCCCGCTGAAAATGTAACAGAACTTAATAGCGTGTTCAATGAAAATGATCTTTGCATTGACCCCAACGGAAGGTTCATCATTTTCAACCGCTATGAGGAAAAAGGCCAATCAGCCAACATCAAACTATTCCTCAGTATCCGTACAACTTCCGGCTGGAGCCAACCAAGACCTGTGCCTCAGCTTGAGAAACCGTACGATTTTGAGTTAACCCCTAGTTTGTCGCCTGATGGAAACTATTTCTTCTATGAAGTGAATGCAAATATCTTACGAGTTGAGACCAGATCACTTTTCACCAACCGCGAATGGAGAGATATTAACAGGCAAAAAGTCAAATCCTAGTTATTCATCACATCAAGAAAATGGAGGATGCCAACAATCAGGCCTAAATACCCTCTGTATATTGGTTAGTTTACTATTTTTTTGGCAATGCACCAAGCCGCTGATACGTTTGGTACACCACTTGGCCTTTGAACATTGAGCGAAGAGTCCATTTCTTAAGATCATCACCTTTAGTGAATTTATAATCAAGATCATCGAGTTTTATATAGGCTACTGCTTCTTTAAGCGGGATGTTGTTTTTTACGGCCACTTCCACCTCTCGCAAATAAGAAGTAAACGCTTCTTTCACAAGATTCACATAACTTAAATCGTACTGCACTACGCCATGCCCGGGAATGATGATGGCCGGTTTCATATCAATAATTTGTTGGATGGCCTGTACCATGCCAGGTGCATTTGGTTGCGTTTCATAAGGTGTAGGCCCTACTACGATATCTCCCGTGATCACCAATTTCTTCTGTGGTATCCATACAATAACATCGCCTTCGGAGTGGGCATATTGCCTGAGGTGCTTTAGTTGCAGCGTCATGCTCCCCCATTGAAAAGTAAGGTGATCGCTAAATGTTATATCAGCAGTTACCAATTTCAATGGCCTGTAGTTATCAAGGAGTTCTTTGGCTTCCCGTATTTGCCAATCCCAAAAAGGCAGCATAGAGTCAGTTATCGGAAATCCATTGCTCGTCTTTCTTTCTTTCCGTTCCTTTAGCAATATCTCCATGCCCTGTTTAGAAGATTCCAAATCTCCTTCAACAACTGACTTTACCTGCGTTTTCATAAAGTAATTGGTGGAATCGTGCATTACAAATTTGCAATCCGGAAAAGCCAGTTTGAATTCATAATTGCCGATTACATGATCATAATGCCAGTGTGTGTTCAATACGTATTTCACTGGAAGTTTTGTGACCGCCTTCAATCTATTAATGGCTTCCAATGCATAGATGGGTGAAATGTAAGTGTCAACAAAAAATACACCGTCAGTGCCAATGATAGCAACACCATTTCCATGCGTCCAATCAATCTTTGGCTTAAAGACGTAAATACTGTCAGTAACTTTTATGGTTTCCAGATGATCGCCCTGCGCAAACAACTTGTGCGAGCTAGCGCACGCGCTGATGATAATCAATAACAAGCAAGCCTTTTTCATATCGAAGTAGTTAAATGTGTTGGAAACGAAAAGAACACACAATACTAATTCTTATGATTAAGGATTACTTCGCCTGAAAAGGGTGATGCAGGAGTGTTCAAGTGCAATTACTCAGAGGCCAACACATCAACCCTGCTATTTACAATCTTTCCGTCTGGTGTCGGTGATACTTATTATTTTCCATTCACTGTCTTGTCTGGCCAGCATAAATACATTAACACCACAATGCGAAAGTTTATCTGCAATATAAAACTGATAAGGTGTCCAGGCCATTGCCATATCGGCATCAATTTTAATATCGTAGCTCAGGAGGCGCTCTTCTATTCTTTCATTCATGGGCTTCCCCACATGGTCAAGAAATGCTTGGACAGGTTCATCAACTACCACGGTTGTTCCGTCTTTCCTCCTTAGAACCGTTTTCAGTACACATTTCTTTTGAAGAGTTTGATGCACCAACGAAGAATCTCCTTTCACCATTCCCTGAAACATTTTGTCAATAACGAACTTAACGCTGTTTTCATCCTCGCTCGACTGTGCCAGTGCCGATGAACAGGTGATTAGCAAAATGATGATGACGTTCAATAAATTTTTCATTCAGGTTAACTATTAGAGTGTAAAGCATCAGATACATCCATGTTGATGTTAAAAACCGTTTCATAAAATACTGTTGTCCTGGCAAGGTCGCTCACTGATATTTCAAACCAGTTAATCATGTTGTCATTCGATTTCATAAACTATCTAATTTGGTTGCCAATATACCTGGATCCGCCTAACGTCCTAACTGCTTTCCTTCCTCCAGCAATTGCTTCACGGCTACAGCATCATACCATTTCGACTTGGTCACTACGCCCTTGACAGACCGCGTGTTGCGGATATCTTCAAGAGGGTTTTTATCAAGCAATACTAAATCGGCTTCCTTGCCAACTTCTAATGTCCCTTTTCTTTTACCGATGCCAAGATAACTTGCCGTATTAACGGTAGCTGTTTGCAATGCCGCAAAGGGTGTGAGTCCGGCTTTCACAAATGTCTCCAATTCATCGTGGATGGAAAAACCAGTGAGCAGGAAAAACTCAGGAGAATCAGAACCTGCCATTAGCGGTACGCCAGCCTTCCACAGTTCATAAACCATTTTCTTTCTAATGCGCCTGTACTTCTCCAAACTTTCCTCAGAATTTTCCATGATCATATACCGTTCTCTATTTTTCCATCGTCCTTCCTTTAGTGACCGGGGAATGTATTCGTAGTCGGGCTTTTGCTTTAAGAATTCTTCACTTGGAATTTCGCCAAAACTGGAAAGGAAAAAATAATTGGTGGGAGAAACAGAGATCCCCGATTGCTTTACTATGCTAGCCAACGCAGGAATTTTTGATTCATCTAAATATGGAACAGTGGCCCATGCCTTCTTACTCCAGATATTCATGTCAGAAACACTCTGACCGTGATTGTACGTTGTATCAGGCAACAACATATCGATGAATTCGTCCATGTGCTCTATCTGTTGCTTTGCCGCGAGTGCAGCAGGGAGTTTTACCTGTGGCCCTACGTGGCCCGTCACTTTTATACCTATTTCTTTTGCCGTTTTTATAATCGCATCATACGCTTCTCTCGTCACCATAAAGGTGATTTTTATTTCATCATATCCCTCTGCTTTAAATTTTCGCACAGCAGCCTCTGCTTTTTCTTTTGTATCAACGACTTCAAAATTTTTGAACTCTGCAGGCCATGGCCACCGGCCCACCAGTTGCGGACTGGCTATGGTAAGCTCCGGACCAATCCATTTACCGGTTTTTACATTTGTCTTGGCTTGCAAAAATTCAGGATGACCCGCCAATATTCTGGCAGTAGTCAGGCCGTTGGCGAGCATGACTTTCAATTCTATTTCCGTGGTGCTATGATGGTCATCATACTGTTCCTGAAAAAAGTGAGCATGCATATCCATAAGGCCAGGCATCAGGTATTTACCTGTACCATCAATTACCGTGGCCTTTTTTGGCAGCGCTGATTTACCCGCGCTTTCTATTTTCCTGATTACCCCATTCTCAATAGTTACCGTCTGGTTCGGCAAACTCACTTCCCGATTCATAGGGACGACTGTAACATTTGTGACTACGTACGAGTTTGTTTGCGCTATGAGAAAGCTGCCTTGAAATAATAAAAAAACAATAAGAGAAATTATAAACCTACGGTTCATGATTCGAATGTGTTTGTATTAAATTATTACTAATGACAATTTTCATTCACCTTTTAAGCTGTATCAACTTCATCCCTCAGCACTAGTTGGCCATCGTGCGCTTGATCCAATTTCCATAGTCACTTACCCTCGAATAAAACTCAACCACACCATAAAACCCCTCACCTCCGGTCGCCTTTCCATTATCATCTATTTCTGTATAAATTTTTTGGTGAGAACTTATTCCGATAATGTATATCTCGCCATTCATTTTTACGAAAGCGGGTCCGCCACTATCACCGGGGCCACTAATACCTTCAAGTTCCGTTGCCGCTTTGGAGTCCGGATGATCGAATTTAAAATAAACAAAATTTCCTTCAACATCATCGATCCTATTGGTAGCTGCGCGTGTTTTATGATCCCACTTTTCTTTGAGGGGGCCTGTTAGTCCGGTGCCACCAATCCCGGCACCTGCCAGATAAATCTTCTTTCCTTTTTCATCTTTGGCGTTATACAGTTTAGCCGGCTTTATGCCGATCACACTCTTTTTTAACTTGACAAGAGCCACATCGTTTAACACACCTTTCTCGCCTTCGCCAACATAATCAGCATGAAGAAATACCTTATCGATCAGGTAATCTTGGCCATTGCACTTCACCGTTAATTTTTTCGTATCTGTTTCTTTTATGTATAACTCCCCCACATGGGCAGCAGTAAGAACCCACTCAGGAGCTATCAGCGTTCCTTCACCATTGGCGAAGTGGCATACTTGCGGAAATTGTTTTGCTAGCTGAAGAAGTCTACCGTCATCTACATCATGACGAACTACAAGGCTTTGAAATATAAATCCAAGCAAAACGAGAATAATAATCTTGAGCGAATTAATAGATGTCTTCATTTGGTGATTGAGTTACAAGTAATTAAAAAGTAAGACTAACTAAGGTTTTGCGCTGCATGCAGCACGACTACCTCATTTGGCTGATGATATAAATAGTTGCTCCTGTGGCTGTCATTGCCGCAGCAGAAACACAGAAAATTATAAGTTGTTTCCTGGCAGCATCTACTGCTAACTGCCTCGTTACATAATACCCTGACCAAAGTCCTGCTCCGCCAGCCACTAACATCAGTATACAAATTATAGTTATCGACATGCTCCAAAATATTATGCAACACTATTCAATTTTTATGAATCAATAATCACCTTATTCAGGTGACTACATTTCAATCAGCTCCACTCTTCCCTACGATGTTTCTCACCTGCATTTTAGTTTACATAAGCATTACAATTTTTACGTTATATTACTCATTGACATCTGGCATTCAATAGAATTGAAAAAATATCAACACAACGGTGGTAGTCTTCCGCCTATTGGTCATTCGCAGTCTGGACAATAAAAGTCTTAGGAATTAATACTCGAAATGTAGCTGAGCGTCAACTGACGCAAGGCAGTTGGATATTTATCTTGAAATGCTGGCTTAGCAGGCTAGTTGCCAGAGAGATGTGTATACTGTGTTGTAAAACGAATACGTAAAATAGTTAACCAGAAGCTGTCGGTTATTCTTATACGTATTCGTTTGTATGATTTACTTAATGAAGGCCACTACATGATTATTTTTCAAACGTCTCTTTCGCTTTGGCAGCCCATTCTTTTTTTACTTCTTCAAAGTCGTTGAGAAATTTCTCGTTTTGAAAAAGTTTGTTCACAAACTGCCGGGCAAATATTCTCGAAACCTCAGAGTCCGTTGGGAAATGTACACCTATGATCTCACGTGAGTGTGCCATGTCATAAGCATCTTTGATAAACATATCGGTGAATTGCGGAGCAAGCTCCTGATAGAGATACGCATTGATGTAGGAGTTGGCGGCATGACCGCTGGGGTAGGCTGCCCAGTTTGTTTGCTCAAGATTTTTTATGGTCGGGTCAAGTGTGTAGGGTCGCACACGTGCATATTTATATTTCAACGACCAAATAAAATAGTTCGCATCTTGCCAGACATTCGCCATGAAGTTAGCGGTAACGGGAAGCGTCTCCGGATTAAACCAGGAACCGATTGACCGACCGATAAAAAAAAGATTTCTTCTAAACCGCGTATAGGTTGAGTCGGTTGGCTTAACCCTGACATTATAATACACATTTGCCATAAACAGGCTGGTGCGAATGTCTTCAGCGGTGCGGTACTTTTGCAATGCAAGCAGGTAATTTAGTTCTGCCCGTGTTTGTGCCGAACTGTTGGCAGGCATGTCAGGTAGTTTGAAATCTTCAATCGTTATACTTTGCAGGTAAACCGGTTTGATGCTGAGCCTTCGTTCTGCGAGCGCAGGATCGTAGGGAAATGTTTGCTTATCAATCTCTTCATTGGGCGATGCAGCTTTAGGGCTGAAGGCCTGGAGCTGAAGGTAATGACCGCGGGCAGGAGTTAATTCCCGCTCGCGATTGTTTGCTTTCTCTCTTTTTTGTCCGACAGCAACAGACAGTCCAGCAACGGTGAATAGAAGGAGGAATGTGATCTTTTTCATGTGTTAATGATTTTATTTTAGATGTCACATGGAATTCGCATTTAGATTATCATACCGTTGGGTATAGTCCACTTTATGCTCATTTCATGTCTTTTAATTTTTTATAACCTGTAGACGGAGAAGGTCCCTAAAAGACGCATAAAAATATATTGCGTCTTTACCCAATGCACTCCGTCATAGGCAGTGAGTGGTTATAAATCCACTCGTATTTAAATTATGTTTAACTAAACAAATTAAAACTATGGAAAATCACGTTGATCCAGGTAGCTGTTGCGATAGCGACTGCTGCGGAGGCCTCACCATGGGGTGCTGCTAAATCTTGCGACAAGGTGGGGCTTCGGCTCCACCTTGTTCATTACCTCTGCTATTCCTGAAATGTCTTATTGCAATGGCAGGGCGTACGGTATTCACAGACGATTACGTTTCCGTACGCATCTACTTTAATCCGGTATTGCTCTTCCATTTTTTCTTTAAGCATTTGCCGGGCCCTCTGCACCCTTGACTTCGCTCCCGAATACGAAATGTTGAGCTTACTGGCCAAATCAGTCTGTGATAGGTTCTTTAATTCCGTCAATTCAATTGCCTCACGATATTTTTCGGGGAGCGTGGAAAGCATTTCACCCAAACAAGACGAAACACAATCGTTGAAGCTGGAGTGTTCATTGTCCCAATCGATATCCTGCGCATTTATTAATTTTGATTGATTGCGGAAATGATCAGTAATGGTATTGCGTGTAATCTGATAAATCCAGCTATGAAGTTTCTCCGTGTCTTTCAACTGATCGAAGCGGGTGTACACTTTCAGAAAAACATCCTGAACAATGTCTTCGGCCAAAGCGTTGTCCTTCACTTTGCGATAGACGAAGTTCTTTAATTCCTGTCGGGTTTTATTCCAAATGATTGTTTCCATAGCAGTCTATTTTTTTATCAATGAAAACGCATAAAGTATCTCGCGGCCAATTTGATGCACGCGCTCAGCGTATTTTGCAGACTCCTGCGGGGTGCCATCAAATTCTTTCGGGTCATCATAGGTAAGTGCTATCCTACCCGAAGCTCCGATTACCAACGGACAGTTTTCATCTGCATGCGAGCAGGTCATGATCGCTGCAAAATCCTTGTTGTGATTAAAAGGATCATCATATTTTTTTGAAAAAGCGATAACGGGGGCAGCATCTGTAGCATATCGCACTTCATAAACGGGGTTATCGCCTTCTTTTGTTTTGGTGATACCAAAGCCGACATCCTGCATTGCTTTTACAGCTCTGGGATTAAAAGCGGTTGCTTCCGTTCCGCCAGACAAACACACTATATTATTAATGCCATAGCAATGTGCCGCAGCCTGCGCCCAGAGTTGAGAGAGATGGCTTCTTCGTGAGTTATGTGTACAGATAAAGTTGAGGTACACCTTTTTGCCCGCGGCAATTTTTTCTTGAATAAACTTCGTGAGTTCCTTCAGTGTCTCCTTTCGTCCGGCAGGAATCTGATCAAACTCTTGTCTGAGTTGTTCTATTGTGTCGTGTAAATCCGAGAGCAATTCAGTGGTGTTACGGGAAGACATAGCTTATAATTTGTTATCGTAATATTGCGATCAATTAGTACAAAAAAATAGTCAACAACAATTGGGGTCGCGGTAGCTGTCAAATAAATTTCCGATCATCTTCCTGGCTTTGCTCCACGCTTTTTCATCAATACAATAACACACACTGGGGCCATCAATGTCACCTTTTATCAAACCTGCTTTTTTTAATTCATTGAGGTGCTGCGATACAGTAGATTGAGAGAGCGGTAGTTCTTCAACAATATCTCCGCAGATACACGACTTCTTTTCTACGAGAAATTGAAGAATAGCAACGCGGGCAGGATGCCCTAGCGCTTTGGTTACAAGAGCAAGGTCATTTTGCGCTTTGGTAAATTCTTCTGTTTTCGTTAGTCCCATTTCTAAATGATCGTAAAATTACGATAAAGATCAGCTTCTGACCAAGGGCTGTTGTTTTTTATTTTTTGTACCTTTTTCCCAAACTTCAACCTATGAAACTTGTATTTACGCTATTGTTTATGTCTGGTTGCCTGCTTACCGTTGGGCAAACCTTAAAATCTAAAAAGGCTCCCATAAAAAAAGTCACACCCAAAACGACTGCTGCAGCAAATCCAAAAAAAGAAGCGCTCGATTTTTCCTTGGCGATTGTAAAAGCATATTTCTCAAAAGACTGTACTCCTTTTCTAAAATCCGTCAGCCCCGAGTTTCTTACGTTCCGCCAGGCCTACGTGCTAAACGATGAAATGAGAGACAAGCTATGCGAATCCATTAAGCGCGCGACTCGCGATAGTACCAAAACATATACTGATTACATGAAAGCGTATAAAACTGAAATGCTTACACGGGCAGAAATAGAAAAAAAAGCAGGTCAGTCGTTGCCCGCTCATTATAATACTACGGATCTTGAATTTTATTTTGTAGGCTTTGAATTAAAACCTGGCAACCCCAACCAGACTCAATTTATAACAACTGGTCCTTTTATTTTTGTGGTACGCAAAATCAAAGGCGCCTGGCAGGTGAAAGGTTTTTTAGAAGAATAATTTTCTCGCGTATCAGTCAGTCGACACCGAAATTGCGAGCGCTTACATAGCCAATGAAAACATTAATGATTACCCCCGAGGGGTTGGAGAAGTTAAAAGCGGAGCTGGATCACCTGTGGCGGGTAGAGAGACCAGACACCACACAAAAAGTTTCCTGGGCTGCCAGTCTTGGCGATCGTTCTGAAAATGCCGACTATCATTACAATAAAAAACGCCTGCGCGAAATTGACAAACGTATTCTTTATTTGCGCAAGTGCATCGATGACCTCAAAGTAGTACACTATTCACCTTTTCAGGAAGGCAAAGTGATGTTTGGAGCGTGGGTGGAAATTGAAAATAACAAGGGCAAGAAAATACGCTTCCGCATTGTGGGAGGTGAAGAACTTATTGGAGCAAAAGATTATATCTCCATGGACTCGCCCATGGCTCTTGCGCTGCTGAAAAAAGAAGTAGGTGATGAAGCTATTGTGCAAACGGCTACCGCCCAGTTTGTCTGGCGCATCACCAAAATTGAATATCAGAAATAAGGCTATGGATTCTTCTTCGAACCAGGAAATTCAAATTCCTAAACTCTACTTTTCATCACCATCCATTTTGCTTTTATCGCGTATCAGGCGCAGCGTAAAATCCATCACGCTATCTACCTGCTTTACCTGTTCCTGAATACTGTTCCTTACCCAATAGTCTGGCTTTACACCATGTCCATCATTTGTAACAGATACATTCATCTCCCACAGCACGGTGGGGATTAGCATTCTTAGTTTTGAGTTTGGTAGGGTAATGTAATAACCTAGTCCGCTGGTATTCTGGAATTGGTTCCCTCCTACTTCTTCACCGATAAATATTGCTGACCGATGATTTTTTATGAATGAGGTAAACTCTCCGGTCGCGGAAAAGCTTCTGCCATTGGTGAGTATGTATAAATTCCCTTTGAAGTTGTTCGCTTTGGGCTGATAAGAATCTGAACCTGCTGTTTTGACTCGGTAATAATTTTCTCTGGTTCTTTTAAGCTTCAGCCAGCTTAGCACATTGTTTAGTAAAAAAACTCCTTCGTTCTTATAATACTTTTTGTCTTCTATTTTATTTGTTATCGTGGAGATACTTTTAAACAACCTGAATTCTTCAGGGTATAAATAAGAGATCAATTCCTGATTGGGCTGTGCATCACCACCACCGTTATTCCTAACGTCAATGATCAAATGACCGATATTATTTTTCTCTATCGTATTAAAAGCATCCTTCAATATTTTCTTGTATCCCGCCTTTCTTAATTTCCCCTTGTCGAAGGTCATTAGCTTCAGTAGTGCCACCGAATCTTTTATACTAAAGCTCAGATAATCTTGCAGTGGTTTCCTTTCATAAAATTTAACGTCTTTCCACAAAACACTTTTCAACGTTAAATCCTTCTTTTCAGCATCATCGATCAACGTAATGCCATAACTATCTTTTGATCCGTAACCCAGCGAATAGTCCAGATTGAAGAACTGCAGCAGCTTCTCCGTGGGGAATGTTAGATTTTCTCCGTCACGGGTTTGATAGGTAAGTAGTTTATTAAATAGTGTTGCTACATCTACTCCTTCAATCGCTACAATTTCTTTACCTATGAGCGATTTATATTCTTCTGTAAATGCATCCGCCACAAAAAATGATTCTTTGTACTTATATAGCCTGACAGGAAGTATTTTATAATTCTCACTGAAGCGGTTTGACGCTACAAAGCTATGCCCGTTTTTTATCAGACTATTGAGTGGCGCTACAAGTTCGTAAAACTGGTAGTAGCTCATAGAGTCTCCTAGACTTTCCTTTGTTTTCAGAAACCATTCATCAATGCCAGCTTTGGGTGTGTAGGTATACAAGCCGGGATGTATTTGCTCCAGGTTTGACTTCAGAATATCAAGGTCTTTGACTAAAAGTGATTTGCTGATTTTATTTTGCCCATAAACAGATGAAATGGTAAAAAGCAAAAGCGGGAGTATCCACAGGTGTAGCGTAGAGAATCTTACTTTTTCTTTCATGATTTGGATTAAATGTGCCTTCAGGCTAATGTTTGCAAAAGGTGGCAAAGCTACAATACTAACGGTGGTATTCACCATAATTTGCAGGGCCGGAGGAGCGATTCGCTCTGTCACTCACGAGGTTGTTATTTGAAGAGTACTTTGTTATGAAATTATGCAATTGTCAATCCTATTTTTACCAAATACTCATAAGTTGAATCATAATATTCAGCCTTTCGAGTGTGATCTTCCACATTCCCCTTCGGAACCACGATAACCATTCCTTGCCGGGCTCGGGTCAAAAGAACGCGATAAGCATTTATCAAATACTTTTTACGTTCGGCATTTCGAATATTTAGCCATTTCTTTCCTTTGAACTCAAATGTTTTCCATCCGTCATTTGAAAATCGAAGATCCCCATCCCAAACTAAGCAAGCCCAATCAAGTTCGAGTCCTTGCACTTGAAACTCTGTTGCCACATCCTCTAAATAGAAAGACGATCTAACATCACTCTTATCATTTAAAAACCAATTAACTGGATTCATCTTTGACTTCACATCGATAGCAAATGGTTTTAATCTTTGTGCTTGTGAAGAAGCAACAATTCCGTAACGCTCACTTCCCCTCGCTTTTTCCTTTAGCCAATTTTTTGCTTTCGCTAAATCTCTTGTCAATACTATTGGATAGTTTTCTGAAACATCTTTGAGGCATTTTTTAGCTTTATCAAATTCTAAGTCGAGAATATTTTTGATGAGATGCGAAAGGTTTTCGGCTCTGAAGGATCGCATTGAAACGGATAGATGTAAATCTTCATTAAACTTAATAGCTGACTTATTCTGTAAAAGCTTAATTGACTCAACTGCAGAATACTCATTGTCCGTAAGATTGGGAGAGATATGAACCTCCCAGTCAATGAATTTATTGTGGATTGCGTTCAGCCATTCAGAAATTCCCGCCTCACCAGTATTAATTTCTTGACCTCCTCCAACCAAGCAGACTATTACAGCCCAATCCTTATGTCGGTCTAGGCATGAGATAAGAAACTCCGGCTCTGAATAATCAAAGTTTGGTTGGTTCTTTTTCTGTCTCATGAATTTCACCGTTTGCTCTCTATTCCATGCACGCTGGGCTTCGTCAAAAATGGCGACATGATCATACGGTGCTTCGGCATTAACTAGATAGGCGTCTCTGTAATGATGAATTATTTGAATAAATGATCTTACTGCCTGCTTTGCGGTATTTTTGGTTATTTTATTTCCTAACATCTTCGCTCTACCAACTTGATCTCGAGCTAGCGCCTCTTGAAGGATGGCAACCAATGGAGCATTTCCCGATAGGTATACACTTGCATTCGCCATCTCCTTGTCTAGATGTGAAGTTGCCACTTTTAGGCCAACGAGGGTTTTTCCGGCACCGGGCACACCAGTGACGAAACAAATTATTTTTTTGTGTTTGGATTTAGCTAAATCAATTGCGTTGGATATCGCTGTGGTTGTTTGGTTTAAATTTCGAGCTTCGGCATCATTTCGTGTAATTTCATCAACAGAATGACTTTTGTACAGGGAAACTGCAGCCTCAATTATTGTAGGTGTTGGCGAATAACTACCTTTTGCGTAGTCATAAGTATTTATTGCTTCCCCGCTCTGGAAGAATCGTAATGTATTCTCTATTGCTACTCTCAAATCACCTTTAGATGACTTGATTGGAATAATCAATTTATCATTGTGAGATGTGGTTGAGATTTCAAGAAACGATTTCGTTGCTTCGGTGGAAACCAGTATCGGAGCTAAAACAACATTGTGACTTGGCTTATGGAAATTCTTGAGATCAAGTGCATAATCCCAGACTTGTTCTATTTGATAATTTAGGAATTTCTCTTCTCCGACCTTGAACTCTATAACAAAGACGACATTATTGATAATAACCAACGAATCAATTCTCTTACCCATTCTTGGAATTGAGAATTCAAAAAAGATATCTCCATTAAATCCACTAAGCGCTGATTTTAAAATTGGAATCTGTTGACCCCAGGATTTCTTCTGAGACAACGTAGAGTCAAATAAATCCGATGAGGTAATTGCGCCAATTATCTCGTCAGCACTTTTTTCAAGAAAGGACTTGATTGAATCCTTAAAGTAATAGTTCAGCATTCGGATTCGTTTGACACCTCAATTATTTCCTTACCTGCTTCAACTACAAATTGATTTTTGCAATTAAAATTTAAGCATTCATGTATTTGACTTTGGTTTAAAGTCTGCCATAGATCTAAAATTATTTCAGTTCTTGCTCCGCAAATTGGGCAAGTCTGAGGCTGCTCAGAACAAATTATGACATCATTGTAATTGACCATATTTCAAGATAGTCAGTTTGCGTGAGGGATAGAAGCGGAAAGCCCGAAGTGCGTGGGTGCCGATCGCTATCGGGAGCGCGTGGCCGGACTTGTAGCGTATAGCCCGCCCGAGGCACGAGGGCACGCCCAACAAAAAACGATTGCAAAAAGAAAAATGATTACTGGCAAGTAACTGCCCGAACATCTGGCTAACCTGCCTAAACAAAAAACGCCCCTGAACGGGGCGCATTGTTTTTCTCTTACTTGTGATCCCGCTGGGATTATTCATACGCGCTTGCATGCCGCACAACCCCTCATGATCCCAGAAGAAAATTAGAAGTAGACCAAAAAGAAGAAGCCCGAGCTGGAAGCTCAGGCCTTAACAGTGATCCCGCTGGGATTCGAACCCAGGACCCATACATTAAAAGTGTATTGCTCTACCAACTGAGCTACGGAATCGTTTCCCAATACCTATATTTTTGCTCTACCTCCCGATAGCTATCGGGATGAGCTACGGAATCTTGTCAATTTTGCGGTATTTACCGTAATTGAGGTCGCAAAGGTAACCGAATATGAAAAAAATACAAACCTCGATTTTAAATATTCTCCCCCTGCTGCTGCTGTTTACCCTTGCGCTCACCTGCGTAGCGGCCCCTGCTCCTGACCAGATAAAACAGGCCGATTCACTCTTTAAAACCAAACAGTACACACAGTCCTTTGATCGCTATCATGCCTTGTTTCTTGATAAGAAGTACTCGCAGGCTACGCTGCTCAAAATGGCTTTTATTCAGGAGGGGCTCGGTCACCTGAGTCAATCACTGTATTATCTCAACTTGTATTACCTGGCTTCGGGTGATGAACAAGCCTTATCGAAAGTGAATGAGGTTGCCAAAAAAAATAACCTGGAGGGATATGAAGCGGATCAGCTGGCTCCGCTGTATAAGCTGATGAAAGACAACTACCTCACCCTGGTGGGTGTGCTGGCTACAGGTGCTATTTTTTGCCTGGCTATTTTTATTTATCAACAAAAACGAAGCGGCCAAAAGCCGGTGGTGCTTGCTTTTGTATCGCTCTTCTTTCTCGCACTCTTATTTGCATTCCTGAATTTCAGCACACCTCCATCGCAGGGCATTATTGCCTCGGCACCGGTTTACCTTATGAAAGGGCCTTCATCGGGAGCCTCTGTTGCCGCTATTGTGGAAGAAGGTCATCGCCTCACCATACTTGGTCATGAAGATGTATGGCTAAAGGTAGCGTGGAATAAGGAAGAAGTTTTTATTAAGAAAAATCAGGTGATGGTGGTTGAGCTTTAGTTGATAGTTGTTGGTTGCTAGTTGTTAGAGTGATCAACTGCCAACTAACAACTACCAACCATCAACTTTCTTCTCTCAACTATTCTTAAAGTGATCCCAGCCCTGGGCTTTCAGCGGTACTACGGTGCCTTGCTTGGAGATGAGCACATTCCCTTTTTCTTTTTCCTGCACATGCCCGATGAAATGAATGTCGGGATGCTTTTTTATTTTTTCAAAATCGGTTTGCCGTATGGTGAAAAGCAGTTCATAATCTTCTCCGCCATTTAATGCACATACAATCGGGTCCAGCTTAAATTCAAGAGCGGTATCAAAGGTGAGGTTGTCGATAGGAATCGTTTCTTCAAACAATTTTATTCCTACTGCGGAGTTTCTGCTCAGGTGAAGTGTCTCTGACGCCAATCCATCGGAGATGTCGATCATGGCAGAAGGAATGATTTGCAATTCGGCCAACTCATGTACAATGTCCATCCGTGCATCGGGCTTTAGCTGCCGGCCTACGAGGTACTCATACTTTTCAAGGTCGGGCTGCATCTCAGGGTTGGTAAGAAAAACCTGCTTCTCGCGCTCCAGCACCTGAAGCCCCATAAAGGCAGCGCCTAAATCTCCGGTGACACACACAATATCATTGAGCTGCGCTCCGGTGCGGTAAGCAATTTTATCTCTCGCGGCACGGCCTACAATAGAAATAGAAATCACCAATCCGGAAGAAGAAGATGTAGTATCGCCACCGACAAGGTCGACACTATAATCCGCGCACGCAGCACGAATACCCTGATAGAGTGTCTCCACTGCCTCCACCGAAAAACGATTGCTGATGCCAATGCTTACGGTAATCTGCTCGGGTGTTCCGTTCATGGCAGCAATATCTGATACATTAACAGCTACGGCTTTGTAGCCGAGGTGCTGCAAGGGCATGTAGGAGAGATCAAAGTGAATGCCTTCCAACAACATGTCGGTAGACAACAACACGCAATCGCCTGCCGAATCAATAACGGCTGCATCATCGCCTATGCCGCGCAACGAGTTTTTGTTCTGGAGGTTGAATCCCTGACTAATCTTCGCAATTAAGCCAAATTCGCCAAGTTGGGTAATTTCTGAGCGCTTGTCCGCCATGCTGTAACCGGTAGTTCACCGAGGGTTTTAGTTCATTAATCCTGCAAAAATAAGACTTATCGGCATACTGCTTCGGGCAGCGCAAAAGAGCGGTATCTATGTGTGTTATGAAAAAGATCATTGGTGTACTTGTCCTGGCTTTTCTTGTTACAAACCTCATGAGCTGCACGGTAGCAAAACCCTACTATGAAACTTCGGTGGGCAAAAAGAAGCAGCATTACTATAATGACATTCAATACGGGCGCAACGAACACCCGAAGAAGAAATTCTAATCCGCCTTGATGTCCTGACAGACTTCTACCAATACACCGTTGGTGGTTTTGGGATGCATGAATACAATCATCTTGTTATCGGCTCCGGGTTTGGGTTGCTCTGCTAGCAAGGCAAAGCCTTTCGCAGAAAGGTCTTTCATGTCTTTATCAATATGGTCTGTTCCAAACGCGAGGTGATGAATGCCTTCTCCCTTCTTCTCCACAAAGCGGGCGATGGGCGAATCGGGTCGCGTGGCTTCCAGCAGCTCTATCTTGATGCCGCCCACGTCAAAAAAAGAGGTGCGCACGCCTTCCGATTCTACTTCCTCTATTTTATAATGAGTTTTGCCCAGCAGTCTGGCAAACAATTGATTGGACTCGTCCAGGTTTTTGACGGCTATGCCGATATGTTCTAATTTCTTCATCCCGGGCTGATTTGATTGGTTTTGTTAATTTTGAATGAAATTTGAGAAACTTTTAAGGGTTTACGAAAGTTTTAAAACTGAAAATGGCTAAAGCAATGACAGAAACTTCCAGTGATGCGCACGTGGAAGCCGCCCGCATCCAGCAGCAGATCAAGGATTACCTGGGATTACGCACCAGCGACCTCATCTTTGAATTCAGCATCCATGAAGGCAAGGCAAAGCTGGACCTGATCACCATTAACCCGCGCCACAATCAGTCATTCTTGTTCCACTCTGAGACGGGGTCGGATAAGGTAGACAGCTTGCGAAAGATGTGGTCGTACGTTCAGAATTATAAAGAGAAAGAAAACTCGTACACCATTCAATGGATAACCAAGAGCGACAGTGAGCTGCATACGTCCTATTTCAGGGCGAGCAACATTCTGGATGTGCTGGAGAAATTATATTATGGAAGAGACAGGAACACAATTACGGTTTTTAGCGTTGTGTTGAATCCGGTGTCGTAGGAATAGACATAAGACATTAGACGTAAGACGTTAGATAAGAGACATAAGACAATAGACGGGAGACGTTAGGCAATAGGAATAAGACGTAAGATGTTAGATGTGAGACTTTAGATATAAGATTTAAAATTGAGAGCCAATGATACTTGTAACTGATAAAGCAAAAGAACGAATCAGCTCCTTACTAAAAGAGGAAGGCAGAACGGGCAATCACAACGTGCGTGTGTCTGTAAAAGGTGGAGGTTGCTCCGGACTGATGTATGACCTGGACTTTGACGATAAAATAAATCCTGCCGATCAGGTGTTTGAAGATAAGGGCGTGAAGATTTTAGTTGACAAAAAGAGTTTGCTTTACCTTCTCGGCACCACGCTTGATTTTTCTGACGGACTAAATGGAAAGGGTTTCCAATTCATCAACCCCAATGCCTCACGCACCTGCGGTTGCGGAGAGAGTTTTTCGGTTTAGCTACTGACGGCAACATCCTGAAGGGAATTCAGGGTATTCCTCCTGCGCACAACATTCTATCATCGACTGCAAATAAACTAAACCCGGAAAAAGCTCAACACGTTGCCACACACTTCAGCTCTATAGCAATGGGCGTAGGCAACGCATTTACCTCCACGGTAGTGCGGCAGGGTTGCGTGGCAGGATCAGGGAAGTATTCTTTGTAAATTTTATTGAAGGTCTTAAAGTCGTCTTTCATGTTGGTGAGGTACACCGTTACATCCACCAGATTTTCCCATCGCGAGCCTGAAGCCTCCAGAATGAAGCGTACATTTTGAAACACGGCATGGCATTGCACTTCAATATCATAAGCGACAATGTTTCGATGTTCGTCCAATGTCACTCCGGGTATTTCCGTTGATCCCTTCTTGCGTGGCCCTACTCCGGACAGAAACAACAAGTTGCCCACTTTCCGTGCATGGGGATAAGGTCCAACCGGTTCAGGTGCTTTATCGGAATTTATCATAGCAATGAATGATAGTTAATTTGACGATGTATTGATTTGATAATTTGAAGATGATTTTATTTCAGCATTTAGCATTACCTCATTTTCAAATCTTCAAATTACCTCATTCTCAAATTATTTAATTTTCTTTCCGTTCATGAGGTCTTCAATCTCTTCGGCTTCAATAGGAATGTTTTTCATTAAGTCTGTATTCTTATTCTTGCCAATGACTACGTTGTTCTCCAAACGTATTCCCAGTTTCTCCGCTGGAATATAAATTCCGGGCTCTACGGTCCACAACATTCCCGCCTGCATCTTGGCATACATGTTTGCGGTATCGTGTACATCCAACCCAAGGTGATGACCGGTGCCGTGCATGAAATATTTTGATACGGCAGGCTTTCCATTTTTTTCGCTGAGATCTTTTTTAGTTATCAGTTTCAACTTCAACAGTTCACCCTCCATGATCTTTTGCACTTCCTTGTGATAGTCAAAGTAGACCACTCCCGGTTTTAGCATAGACGAAGCCGCCCGCATCACCCTCAGCACTGCATTGTACACTTCCTTTTGTCTTTTGGAGAATCGCCCGTTGACAGGAATGCTGCGCGTCATATCGGCATTATAGTTGGCATACTCTGCGCCCACATCAAGTAGCAACACATCACCGTCTTTACACACCCTGGAGTTCTCCAGGTAATGAAGAACACACGCGTTGGCTCCCGAAGCAATGATGGGGCTATAGGCAAAACCCTTTGACCGGTTGCGGATAAACTCGTGGATAAACTCTGCTTCAATTTCATACTCTGTAACGCCCGGCTTAACAAACTTCAGAATCCTACGGAAGCCCTTCTCTGTAATGTTGCAGGCTTCCTGCGACAATTCAATTTCGCGTTGACTCTTAACGGCTCGTAGCTGCGCCAGCAACGGTGCAGCGCGATGGCATCTGTGTAAAGGAAATTTTTCTTTGCAGTTCTTAATGAAACGGGCACTGCGTGTTTCTACCACCACGTCTGCCCGGTAATGCTCGTTGGTGGGAAGGTAAACGTGATCCACACCTCCCATCACCATCATGTGATGAAAAAGCTTTTCAAATTCACTCATCCATAAAACGGTTTCCACACCGGAGATAGCGGATGCTTCTTGCTTTGTTAGCTTATGTCCTTCCCATACGGCAATGTGATCGTTGGTCTCCCTGAGAAAAAGTACTTCTCTGTATTTCTTATCCGGAAAATCAGGACAGAGAACGAGGATACTTTCCTCCTGATCGATGCCGCTGAGGTAAAACAGATCGTTGTTCTGACGGAAAGCCATCGTGCCATCCGCGTTGGTTGGCATGATGTCATTGGAATTGAAGACGGCAATGGATCCCGGCTTTAGCTCTTTGACCAGCCGTTTGCGATTACCAATAAAAAGATCCTTGCCAATATTTTCGTATTTCATAGAAGAGAGTTGAACGAGGGCAATTTAACTAAAACTATAGGAAGCCACTAAGCCGTCCATCAAAGCTCAATGCATAACATAGCAATCCCTTCCAATAGAATAGGAAATCAAATAACGTCACTAAGCTTAGGCAATAAATGTTTCAGATTTGTCTTACAACAAATCCTTTTTGATCCAGAAATTTATGCTCGCTGCTTAGATCAGGATTCCGTTACCTCATCGGTAGGAATATAATTGATCAAGATAAAGGTGAAGAGCAGGCCTGAAAAGATTCCTTCAATGGCCACCATAAACGCAGCAATGTATGGGTTTAGGTATTGACCCATCGGTTCATTTTGAATAATCCCTTGCATGAGATCATTGTCGATCATCATATAGCTGAAAAGAAACAGCGCAAACACCAATGAACCAATAGCGCCCGTAGCTACACCCGTTACCAACGCTCTAAAGTAATTGATATGCTGGCCATGACTCTCTTTAAATTTCTTTAAGGCGAAGTATATACCTCCTACCTGAATAAAAACATTCAGAAATCGCAATTCATAATGATGTACAAGTCCTACCACTTTCATCAGCAGAAAAAAGGCGATGAGCCCACCTGCTATTTTCAAACCATAATTTTCAGGAATTCGATTGGGGTTGGTAAATAAACTCATAGAAGTTGGGTTTGTGTAGGCCTAATTTTTACAATTTTTAACAGATTTACAACCTTTTCCTTCCTTAATATTCGTGCGAGGTCGTATTCTGGCTTCGGAGCATTGCTGAACGGCACTATGCAGAGATAAAAAATCCCTGAATTAGCATGGCATCCTACTTTCACGGGTTGTCATTAAGTTCATGCTGCCGCGATAAATAGATACGTTCCTTCCAAGCCTTTAACTCCTCCGCTCTTTTCAACAACTCCTCCTCGCTGGGATTATAATTGATCAACTCTTTAAGATCAGGCTGACCGGCATCTACCCAGGCGGAGTACCAAACATTACCAACCATCTTAACGCTGGCGCGAAATTGCCTTTCTACCATTCCGGAAAGCATCTGATGATAGACCTTCGCATAGTCACCTGACACCAACTTGACGGTTTGTTTGCCTTTCGTCTCGAAACCGAATTTCTTGTTGCCCATCTTTTCAGATAATTCTTTTTCAAATCTTAATACCGAGTCGGCAGCGGCATTTGCATTGGCAATCGCCTGCCATGCAGCGATCTGAATATTCTTAACGTACTCGGCTTTGCCAACAAAAAAATCATAGTCGGTAAAAAATAATTCAGGAAGACGTGATTCCCACAAGGCATGGATTCCTGTTTGTCCGGTCTTCTGCCCATCATAATTGCTGGTTGTATGCAAGGGCACATTCGCGTCTGCGATATAATGACCTAGCTCTGCCGAGATGCGTAAGATCTTGCGCGGATCACGCAACAAAAAAGCATCTTTCAGCTGATCATACATTTTGGCAATGTGCCAGGGAACTACTCCATGTGCTTGTAAAGAATCGTTGCCTATTTTTTTCAACGCCTCATTCCAATAGCGGGGTAATTTATAAACAGCGCTATCGCCATAGTCATCCAGATCGATATAATGCCGGGCTGCCTCATCGGCCACAGCATACCTTCTTCGATCGGGGTTGACTGAGGCCTCGGAGAGGTAGTTGATATTCTTTTTGTAAAAACCGATCATAGGAGGAGGAAGGATGAACACCGACAGCCGGTTGACTTTTTGATGTGCAAAAAAGCCCCAGCCACCTGACAATAGAACTATGGAAAGCAGGGAGATTTTCAGAAGACGGGGCATCCGATGACCTTTTTGATAAAGTTAAGAATCGGGAGGAACAATCACAGATAGCAATCTGGCCTAAGCCCCGCCAAAAATGGCTTATTCACTAATCCAAAGCACATTAACGCTATTTTCAATGGTTAAATCAGGGCATTCCTTTGCAAATCTGACTATTGCCCCTATTTTTGCAGTCCGTTTGAAAAAACCATTATGGCAAATCACAAATCAGCAGAGAAAAGAATCAGGGCAAATGAGACAAAACGCGTAAGAAACCGCTATCAGGCGAAAACTACACGTACTCATGTGAAAAAATTGACCAGCGCCACCAAGAAAGATGAGGCTAAAGTGCTTTTAAATGAAGTCTCTTCGATGATCGATAAATTGGCAAAAAAGAACGTTATCCATTGGAAGAAAGCCGCCAACCAAAAGTCAAAATTGGCGAAGCGTGTAAATAAGATGGCTTAAGCCAACAAGAATTTTATTTTTCCCTCCTTTATTCTTTATGAATAATTGAGGGTTTTTTTATGCCCTGACGAAACCATGGACGGGCCGGAGATTTGGTAAAAACTACTTAATTTAAGGGTCAATGAAGGTAGATGATCCCAAGCCACTCAATATAAAGAGCTGGTCTCCTGAAGACCGACCTCGCGAGAAACTTCTTCTCAAAGGCACCTCCTCTCTTTCTGATGCCGAAATCATTGCCATTTTAATTGGCTCCGGAACGGCATCGCTGAGTGCAGTGGAAGTGGCCAAAAAAGTATTGCAAAGTGTGGATAACAATCTCAATGACCTCGCGCGACTTTCGGTAAAGGAGCTGATGAAGGCGAAGGGAATCGGGGAAGCGAAAGCCATTACTATCATTGCCGCTCTTGAATTGGGTCGCAGGCGAAAGGATTTGGAGCAAGAACAAAAACCGAAGATCACGTCTTCCAAAGATGCCTTTGAAATGCTGAAGGGCGATCTGATGGATTTACCGCACGAAGAATTTTGGGTATTGCTATTGAACAGGGCCAATCGAGTTTATAAAAAGAAGCGGGTGAGCGAAGGGGGCGTGTCAGGAACTGTTGCTGATCCCAAAATCATTTATAAAATGGCGCTTGAAGAGCTGGCCAGCGGTGTCATTGTTGCGCACAATCATCCGTCTGGAAATCTTGCTGCCAGTCAAAGTGATATTGATTTGACGCGCAAACTAAAAGAAGCGGGTAAGTTCCTCGAAATTCAATTGCTTGATCATCTTATCCTTGCCGGACAAAAATATTATAGCTTTGCAGATGAAGGATTGTTATAATCATGTAATGGATGGCTGTAGTAAAGAATAAGTATACATTGGCATTGGTGGTAATGCTGGCATCCTTGTCCTTTCTTTTCTACTCACCCTCTTCTACCAAAACCACCACGGCTGCTCAGCAAAAGAATCCGCCATCGATACCACCGATTGAAGAGAAGGAGGAAATAACAACTCCTTATGTATATAACGATGCTAATCCATACCTCAGGCAGGCCTTGTCAGCCTATGAGTCGTTTATTACAAGAGCAATAGAAAACAATCTCGCACCTGGTGCTGCGGTCGTAATCGTTAAAGATACTTCTATCATCTATCTCAAGGGATTTGGAACAAGAGACACGCGAACAAAAGAACCTGTTGATGTTCACAGCGTATTCAGAATTGGCTCCGTATCAAAATGCTTTGCTTCTGTGTTGACAGGCGTACTTGTAGACGATCACAAATTGTCGTGGGATGATCCGGTTCAACAATACCTTCCCGATTTCAAACTCAAAACAGAAGAGCATACCCAAAACCTTACCATTCGTCACGTTCTTTCTCATACCATAGGCCTACCTTATCATGCCTTTACTGATCGTGTAGATGATGGCGCCAACGTTGACACATTGCTCTATCATCTTCGGGATATTGATCTTATCGGCAAGCCCGGTCAATTTTATAGCTATCAAAATGTGGGTTACAGTCTGATTGGCAAAGTTATCGAATCAGCCACGGGCAAAAGCTATGAGGAAAATATGAGGGAGCAGGTATTTTCACCGCTTCACATGCAAACAGCCTCGGTGAGCTTTTCCGACATTACTAAAAATACCAACGTAGCCAAGCCGCATCGCTATGGAAAAGGCTGGACACCCATGGCTATCTCCGATACCTATTATAATGTCGCTCCGGCCGGAGGCATTAATGCAAGTATTACCGATATGGCCAAATGGTTGCTCGCCATTACCGATGATTCAGCATCATTGGTGAAGAACGAAACACTGGAAGAGCTTTTTAATCCTGCCATAAGGGCAACAGCCCGAAATCATAATTTCTGGCGGTGGAAGAGGCCAACGTCTGCATACTATGCTATGGGCTGGCGTGTATTAAATTTTAAACAAGACACATTAGCTTATCATGGTGGCTACGTCAATGGCTATCGCAGCGAAATTGCCATTCATCGCAAAAATAAAATTGCCATTTGTGTATTGGTCAACGCGCCCGGAAATCTGGCCGACATTTCTATTCCTAAGTTCTTCGAATTGTACAGTAAGCAGCATGATGCCATCACCCAATGGGAAAAGACCCGCGTTGAAACGCTAGCAAGAAATAAATGAAGCTATCACGACTACTCCTTTTTGCTGCATTGGCCGGTTTGGCGGCATTACTTTATTTCTCCCTTACAGGAGGCATGTCGGATGATGAGTATGCTCAGGTCATAGCAAAGGAGCGAGCGGAAAAATCCGATTTTCTGAAAAGTGGTGCAGGTTCTCCCTTTGCTACACTTAGGGAGAAGTTTGAAGATCCAAACTATTTTAAACCGGATCTGAAGTATAGAATCAATGCTTCGTTACTTCCCATTAAAGACAAAAATGTAATTGTCCTACCCACCAGCGATGGCAAAGACCAAAAGTACCTGGAGTACGCCCATGCAACATTTACAGTAGATGGCACAGATTGCACACTGCTTATCCTTGAAGTCATGGAAATGGGGCCTCAGCGGGGAAAATTATTTCTTGCTTTTGCTGATGACACCAGCGGCAAAGAAACCTATGGCGGTGGCCGTTACTTAGATGTTAAAAAAGTGCCGGCTGCAACTTCTGTAGTGCTTGATTTTAATAACGCTTATAATCCCTACTGCGCCTATAACGACAGCTATTCGTGCCCCTTCCCTCCTTCCGAAAATGTTTTAAAGGTGGCTATCCGTGCCGGAGAGATGAGTTATCACGAATAATAATGGAAAATCTAAGGGCTTAGAAAAGAGACGGCAATCCCGTATTTTTGAATCTTCGATTGTCCTCATCTTATGAAAATTTCATTCAACTGGCTAGCGCAGTATATCAACATTCCGGAATCGGCAGAAGAAATTGGTAAAGTACTTACCGCTACGGGCCTGGAGGTTGAAAGTGTTGAAGCATTTGAATCCATAAGGGGAGGATTAAAGGGGCTGGTGATCGGAGAAGTGCTTACGTGTGTGAAGCACCCTAATGCTGATAAGTTGTCCGTAACTACAGTTGACGTTGGCGCTGAAAAACCCGCGCATATTGTCTGTGGCGCATCGAATGTGGCGGCAGGTCAAAAAGTGGTAGTGGCTTTGCCAGGAGCTACGATCTATCCTACCAAGGGAGATCCCTTCACCATTAAAGTGGCCAAAATCCGTGGCGAGCAATCGGAAGGAATGATTTGTGCAGAGGATGAAATCGGATTAGGCGAAAGCCATGCCGGTATCATTGTTTTGAACACTACAAAAGCCAATGGCACGCTGGCTTCGGAATTCTATAATGTTCAGTCGGATTATGTCCTTGAAATAGGACTTACACCCAATCGCGCGGATGCAGCCTCCCATCTGGGCGTAGCACGGGATATTAAAGCAGCAACCAATCGCATACTTACCTGGCCATCAGTTGCCAATTTTAAAACAGATTCAAAATCACTCCCGATCAGTGTTACTGTAGAAGATACAACAGGCTGCCCCCGTTTCTCGGGCGTTGCTATTTCAAATGTTACTGTCAAAGAATCACCGGATTGGTTAAAGCACAGGCTAAAATCAATTGGCCTTACTCCCATTAATAACATTGTTGATATCACCAATTTCGTAATGCATGAAACAGGGCAGCCGCTTCATGCCTATGACTATAATGAGATCACCGGAAACAAAGTAGTGGTAAAAACAGTGGAGGCAGGAACCAAATTCAAAACGCTGGACGGCAAAGAAAGAATTCTATCCGCCAATGATTTGATGGTATGCAACGCAGAAGATGGCATGTGTATCGCGGGTGTTTTTGGTGGAATGAAGTCGGGAATAGCTGATACAACTAAAAATATTTTTCTGGAAGGCGCATACTGGTCACCACTTTACATTCGTAAAACCGGAATGCATCATCAACTGAAGACAGATGCCTCCTTTCGGTTTGAACGTGGCACCGATCCCAATAACACGGTTTACGGTGTAAAGCGCGCTGCCATGTTGATAAAGGAACTAGCTGGTGGAGAGATTGCATCGGATATTATTGACATCTACCCCGTTAAGATTGAAAACCGGACAATTGAAGTAAAAGATAAAAACGTAAAGCGTCTTATTGGAGTGGAAATTCCGAGAGCACGGATTTTCGCTATTCTTGAAAACCTGGACATCATCATTACCGCTAAAAAAGACGATTCCTTCACCGTATCCGTGCCTCCTTATCGGGTGGACATCACACAAGAGGCCGATGTTATTGAAGAGATTCTGCGCATTTACGGCATTAATAATATTGAGCTTTCTTCCATTGCGGGCACTGATTACATCTCCGGGTTTCCCGAAAAGGACATTAATAAATTCCGAAGAGCCATCGGTGAGCTACTGGTGGCCAATGGTTTTTATGAAATCCTCACCAATTCGTTAACCAATGCTTCTTACCAGCAAAAGCATAGCCTGACCTTCACAGGGCAGCCCGTTGAAATCCTTAACAAACTGAGTGAAGAGCAAGGTGTCATGCGCCAGACCATGTTATTCACGGGACTCGAAGTGTGTGCTCATAATATCAACCGCAGGCAGAAAGATCTTAAGCTTTATGAATTCGGAAAAATCTATTGGAAAGATAAGGGCTACCATGAAGAGGAGCGTCTTGCCCTTTACCTAAGCGGAAATTTTGAAACAGAAAACTGGCAAAGCAAAACGCGTCCGATAACCTATTTCGATTTAGCCCAGCACGTATCCAATATTTTGGAGAAGTCTATTGCTTATTCAACCCGGACGGAAAGTCTGGTACAAGAAAAGCTCAATGATCCTTTGTTTGAGTATGGAATGAAAATCAGGCTGGGGAAAGCAGAAATTGGCAAACTGGGAAAAGTAAAACCTGTATTCGTTAAAGATTTTGGCATCAAACAGGAAATCTTTTATGCTGATCTCAATACTGCCTTGCTTTTCAAGTCAGCAAATCCTAAGTTCGAAGTGCAGGAAGTACCAAAGTTCCCTGAAGTAAGACGCGACTTGTCGTTGGTATTGGATAAGCAGGTGACATTCGCTGAGATCAGGGCATTGATACTTACTACGGAAAAGAAGTTGATTAAAGAGATCATTGCCTTTGATGTTTACGAAGGCGAAAAGATTGCAGAAGGCAAGAAAGCGTACGCACTGGGCTTTACATTGCTTGATGAAACCAAGACCCTGACAGATCAGGAGATTGATCAGGTGATGAACAGGCTGATGAGTGCTTTCGAACGTGAGATGGGTGCCTTAATCAGGAAGTAGAATTGTATTACGAATAGAGAAGATAGAATTTAGAGGTATGAGGATTCAGCCCCGATAACTAGCGGGCCGACCTGCTACCTGAAGCTTAACAACACTATTCCAAATGGATCAGGAAGTATTAAAAAGCAACCTCAGCGGCCTCGAGCGAAAGATCTTGGTATTGCTTAATGACCACAAAGGCTTGAAAGAAGAGCTAAGGGGCGTAAAATCAGAAAATCAGGAGCTGAAGACCAGCCTCAAGGTGAGGGACGAGCAGCTGAGCAATTTTAAAAATCAGATTAAAATAACTAAAATTGTAGACCAAATAAACCCGGAAGACGGAAGTGTTTCGGAGTTGAAAAGGAAAGTAGAAGAGTATATTCGAGAAATCGATAAGTGCATAGCACATTTGAGCAGATAAACCGAATAATGGAGGAACTTTCGATTAAAATTAAGATTGCGGATCGTGAATATCCGATGAAGGTGAAGCGCAAAGACGAGGAGCGTATACGGTCCGCGGGCAAGCTCATCAACGAAAAGATCAAACATTACCGGGAACAGTTCGGAATTGATGACAAACAAGATTTGTTGGCCATGGTGGCCTTCGATTGTTTAGTAGATAAACTTGCAGATGAAGAAAACCTGCATGTCATTGACCAGACCGTGGTGGAAAAAGTAAACCACTTGAATCAACTCGTCTCTCAGGCTCTCTAATTCCTTCCTCACTCCTTTCAGTTCAGGCTACTGACAACGTTGGTTAAGGCAACTTGTGCAAAGCCTCCGCGCGTTTATTACACTTAAATTTTTTCACCTATGGAAATAATGATAATCGCGCTGATTGGAGTAGTGGCCACGGTGGTCTTCAGTATGCTGATCGGCACGTTCTTGTACAAACGTAAATTGAAAACCCGCAAGCAAGAGGCGGAAGAAAAAGCGAAGATGATCGTCCGCGAAGCGGAATTACAAGCCGAAAACATTAAAAAAGACAAGATCATTGAAGCACGGGAAAAACTTCTGAAGATGAAGCAGGAGTTTGAAGAAGAAGCCAACCGCAAGAAAAACCAGATCATCAGCAACGAGCAAAAGATCAAACAGCGGGAAGCTCAACTTTCAAAGGAACTCGAGCAGGTGAAGCGCAAAGAAGGCGACCTGGACGAGGAGCGTCAAAGTCTTGCCGTGCAACATGATTTGGTAAAGAAACGCAAGGAGGAACTGGACAAATTCAATGCTCAGAAAGTTGCTATCCTTGAAGGAATCTCAAAACTCACAGCCGATCAGGCGCGTGATCAACTGGTAGAGTCATTAAAGGAAGAGGCTCAAACAAAAGCCAGCTCTTTCATTAAGGATATTATGGAAGGCGCCAAGCTGACAGCTACAAAAGAAGCCAAGAAAATTGTAGTGGAAACAATTCAGCGCACAGCCACCGAACATGCCATAGAAAACTGCGTGTCAATTTTCAATATTGAAAGTGATGACATTAAAGGTAAAATAATTGGTCGCGAAGGAAGAAACATTCGAGCGCTCGAGGCGGCTACAGGTGTAGAGATAATTGTAGACGACACACCTGAAGCCATTATCATTTCCGGGTTTGACCCCGTGCGAAGAGAAATTGCACGCCTATCCTTACACAGGCTTGTGCAGGATGGGCGCATTCACCCTGCCCGGATTGAAGAGATTGTTGCAAAGACGACCAAGAACATTGACGATGAAGTGGTGGAAATCGGAGAGCGCACGGTAATCGATCTGGGTATACACGGTTTAGCACCCGAACTGGTGCGGATGGTGGGGCGCATGCGGTTCCGTTCTTCTTACGGACAAAATTTATTGCAACACTCGCGCGAAGTAGCCAATCTATGCGCTATCATGGCGGCTGAATTGGGATTAAATGTGAAGCAAGCCAAGCGGGCAGGACTTCTTCATGATATTGGTAAAGTATGGCCCGAAGAACTGGAGAAGCCACATGCTATTGTAGGAATGGAGCTGGCCTTAAAATACAAAGAGCATCCAATCATCTGCAATGCCATTGGCGCCCACCACGATGAGATTGAAATGACAAGCATCATTTCACCGATTGTTCAAGCTTGCGATGCCATCAGCGGAGCAAGGCCGGGAGCGAGACGAGAGGTAATGGAGCAGTATATCAAACGACTTAAAGATCTTGAGCAGATAGGGCTGGGATTTGAGGGCGTTGAAAAATGTTATGCTATTCAGGCAGGGCGTGAATTACGTGTGATGGTGGATGCTGAAAAAGCAACCGATGAGCGTGCGAGTCAGTTAAGCTTTGATATCTCGCAAAAAATTGAAAAGGACATGCAGTATCCTGGACAGATCAAAGTAACTGTTATAAGAGAAATGCGCAGCGTGGCCTACGCTAAATAGTAGAAAGACATAAATAAAAAAACTTAATGTGAGTTGACTGAAGTCCCGCTTGAGCCAACGTAAACTATAGACTAACACCATTAATCCATGAAGTTAACAGCCAGAAACACACATCGTGACCTCGCTTATTTTTTTCTTGGTCTGATCATCGCCTTTTCCATTTCCGGTATTTTTTTAAATCACCGACAAAGCTGGCACCCCAGACGCTACGTGTATAGCTCGCAGGAAATAACCATCCCGGCACTCGCAGGAAAAGAAGAAGTTACCGATGAGTTCATTTCCAATTTTACACAAGCTCAAAAAATTGAGGATAATCTCAGACGCTTTTCAGTGGAGGAAAATAAACTAAAGATTTCCTACACAACACACGATGTGCTGATTGACATTGCCACTGGCAAAGGAAAAATTGAAACCTACCGTACCACTCCTCTTCTTGGTCAGATGACACAATTACACCTGGATACCAGCAAATGGTGGATTTATTATTCAGACATTTTTGGCGTAGCCATGGCCGTTATCGCCATTACGGGAATGTTTATTGAAAAAGGAAGGAACAGCTTCAGAAACCGTGGCTGGTGGTTGGCACTGTTGGGACTTGTCTTCCCGCTAATTTTCCTTTTTCTGCTGTCGTAAGCCAGCGGCACCATCTTTTATTTCCATTTCAAACGGTAGCGGAACAAAGAGTCATTGAAGTGACTTTGCCCGTGTCATTAAATATTTACCTTCGATTGCAAAATCATTAAAAAGTCAAGTGTCTCCTTCCCGTCTGGCTGTCAAAATCATCTTCTTTCTAAATGGTTTTGTGCATGCCAACTACTTTTCCCGACTGCCGAGAATTCAGGATCAATTTGGAATCGACAATGGAATAGTCGGCCTTGTACTTCTTTCTTCTTCAGTTGGCGCACTGCTGGCGATGCCCTTCACCGGCTGGCTGATCATCCGGAACGGTAGCCGAAGGATAGCCATTTTCTCTACTTTCTTTTACTGTTCTCTAATTCCCTTCGTACCGCTGATGCCAGCGTTATGGGCATTAATTATTTTATTTTTTCTACTAGGAGTTTCATCCGGCATGCTTGACGTGGCTATGAATTCTCAAGCTGTAATGGTTGAAAAACAACTAGGGAAACCCATCATGACCTCCTTTCATGCCTTATTTAGTATCGGAATGATGCTTGGCGCTATGGGTGGCTCACTGTTCACCAAACTGGGCGCAGGTCTATTCGTTCATTTTACCATTGTTACCGTTATAAGTCTTATAACCGTTTATATCGCCCGCTATTACCTCATTCACGACAAGCCACAATTAAAAATCGATGATGGCCCTGCCTTCAGGCTGCCCAACGCTGCCATGGTAAGTATTGGAGTAATTGCCTTTTGCAGTATGCTTGGTGAAGGAGCCATGGCGGACTGGAGCACTAATTACATGGAGAACATTGCAGGAGCTGATCCGGCATTGGCGCCAATAGGTCTTTCTGCTTTTGCGCTCGCTATGACCATTGGAAGAACATTGGGTGACGGAGCCCGAATTCGGTTTGGTGATCGACCGTTGATGATTGCGTGCGGTCTGACCTCCGCTATCGGTTTGAGTATAGCATTGATTTTCATTCACCCCTTTGCCGTCATTGCAGGATTATTTATCGTGGGCATTGGATTGTCAGCCATTGTACCCATTGCTTATAGCATAGCTGGCCATACAAAAGACTTACCACCTGGTGTAGGACTGGCCATGGTTACAACAGTTGGCTATTCGGGCTTTTTATTTGGTCCCCCCATTATCGGCTTTTTGGCCGACTGGCAAACCTTGCGACTGGCGATGTTACTTGTGCTTTTACTTTTTCTGATCATGACCGGATTAAGCTATTTTTATAAAGCCAAAGCATAATTAGGCTACGATGATGGACATCCGTTTTGAACAAACCAACTCCAAAGGAGCATTTTATATTTCGCAGAACGATACCCGCGTTGGCGAACTCACATTTTCAAAAGCTGGAGATAAACTCATTATCATCGATCATACGGATGTCTCCGATTCTCTTCGGGGAACAGGCGCAGGTAAAGAGCTCGTGGCTGCTGCCGTGACGTATGCCAGAAATAATAATTTGAAGGTATTACCCCTTTGCCCTTTCGCAAATTCAGTGTTCAGCAAAACAGCCGAGTTTCAAGACGTACTCAATCGCTGAGCATGCCCCTCATTGGAAACTCCTCCTATCGGCCATCGCCACTCCTGTTCAACGGTCATCTTGAAACAGTAATACCAAGTATTTTTCGAAACATCCATGACGTAGTCTACCAGCGAGAGCGACTTGAACTGGAAGACGGTGACTTTGTTGACATGGATTGGCTGAAAGGTGGCAATGACAAGCTGGTCATTATCTCTCATGGTTTGGAGGGCAGCAGCGAACGACACTATGCCAAAGGAATGGCAAAGTATTTCTATCAGCACGGATGGGATGCACTTGCCTGGAACTGCCGAGGCTGCAGTGGTGAAATGAATCGCTTGCCTCGCTTCTATCATCATGGAGCAACAGAAGATTTGAATGCAGTAGTTCAACACGCGCTTAGTAAAAAACAATACACCAAAATTGCATTGGTAGGTATTAGCATGGGTGGTAGTATGTCGCTTAAGTATGTTGGCGAGCGAGGTGATAAATTATCCGGTTTTATAAAAGGCGCTGCTGTATTTTCGGTGCCATGCCACTTAGGTTCCAGTGCTAAAGAATTGGATAAGCCTAATAAGCGATTCTACTTAAATCGGTTTTTGAAAAAACTGGGGAAGAAGATAAAATTAAAATCAGAAAAATTTCCGGAGGTCATTTCCTACAATGGATATGAAAAGATCAGAAGTTTCGAAGAGTTCGACAATAGGTATACCGCGCCCCTCCACGGATTTAAAGACGCTCAAGATTTTTATGCCCGTGCGTCTTCGCTGCCGTATATTGACAACATTAAAATTCCTGCATTAATTGTTAATGCAATTAACGATCCCTTCCTGCCATCGCTTTGTTTCCCTTACGAGGTAGCGAGAAATCATAGTACCGTTTTTCTGGAGACACCCTCTCGTGGCGGTCACACCGGCTTTTCGCTCTATGGAAAGGAAGAGAACTGGATGGAACAACGGGCTTTTGAATTTTTAAATACCAATTTTTAAAAATGTCATTAAGTCAAAACGATCGGCATCTTTTAAAAAGCTTTCGGTGGATAACCCTTCTTTGCGGCCTCGTGCTTCTGGCTTTTGGAATCGCACTACTTTCATTATTGCATCCTCTGTCACTTCCAGAACTCCCTTCGCCCATTGATCAACCTAAGGATGAATTATGGATGGCACCAGATACCTCGCAAATCCCTAAAACACCTGATGGCGATCGGATTCGATATGGAAAAAAATTAATTACACAGACCTCCCGATTTCTTGGACCAAAAGGAACGGTACGTGCTATCTCCAATGGAATGAATTGTCAGAATTGTCACCTGGAGGCGGGTACAAAACCTTATGGAAATAATTATGGTTCTGTGGCTTCACTGTATCCTAAATTCAGAGATCGATCCAATTCATTTGAGAGTATTGAAAAACGAGTAAATGATTGCATTCAGCGCAGCCTTGATGGCGAAACCTTGGATTCGCTTTCTACAGAAATGAAGGCCATCGTTACCTATATCGAGTGGTTGGGGAAAAATGTAACCAAAGGAGAAAAAGCAAAAGGTGCGGGATTGATAGACATCACTTACTTAGATCGTCCCGCTGATTCATTAAAAGGTCATCAGCTTTATGCGATCAAGTGCAGCAGCTGTCATGGTAATCAGGGTGAGGGCATCATACGGTTTAGTGGTATAGAATATTTGTATCCTCCATTGTGGGGCGAGCATAGTTTCAATACGGGGGCCGGACTTTACCGTATATCCAACTTTGCCAAATACATTCGGGCAAATATGCCACAAGGTGCAACCTATGATAAACCGCAGCTGACGGAGGAAGAAGCGTGGGATATTTCCGCTTATGTACTGTCGATGTCAAGACCTGAAAAAACATTTACACAAGACTGGCCAAAAATGGAAACCAAGCCTATTGATCATCCTTTTGGCCCATATGCTGATGGATTCGATGAACTTCAACATAAATACGGGCCATTCAAACCGATAATCAGTGCTAAAAAAAGTAATTAACCAATACTCACTTTCCTATTCCTATATTCATCCATAAAACTCCTGGCCATGAACTTTAAATTCCTTTCAACCATACTACTGGTTTCGCTTAGCTGCTCCGTATTACGTGCCCAGAGCGACTCTGATGTAATAGACCTAAAAAAACATAAAGTCGTTATTCAATTTAGCGACAGTGATTCACTATCACAGGCTTCCGTCACCGGGCAAGTAAAAAATATCCGAACCGCCTGGCCCAATGCAGAAGTCGAATTAGTCTGTCATGGACCCGGTTTGGAATTATTGGTTACTTCCAAATCAAAAGCAAGCAAAGCGGTAGCGGATTGGAGTGCACAGGGTGTGACCTTTGCTGCCTGCAACAATACCATGCGAAGACGCAACATTAAAAAAGAAGACCTTCTGCCTTCGGTGCAAATCGTTCCTTCCGCCATGATAGAGCTGGTTCTAAAACAAGAAAAAGGATGGGCCTATGTGAAAGGCGGCCATTGAATTTAATCAGCTTCTTTTTTTAACAGCTCCTCTCACAGCCTTTGCAGTCCATGGATCTTCCGGCCAGGAATGGCGTGGATATCTCATTCGCAACTCTTTTCGAACATCGGAATATGTATTCTGCCAAAAGCTATGAAGATCCTGTGTTACCTGAACCGGCTTATGACCGGGTGAAAGCAGATGCATCATCACCTTCATTTTTCCTTGATTGACGGTGGGCGTTTCGAGTAAGCCAAAAACTTCCTGCAAACGAACGGCCATCACGGGAGTTTGCCCATCTTGGTGATACACTAATTTTATCATTGAGCCACTTGGGACTTCTAATCTGCGGGGAGCCAGTAAATCAAGTTTATTGGTAAGTTCCCACTGAAGTATTCCAGATAAGATTGCGCTTACATCCAATCGTTGAAGTTCAGTTCGTTTAGTAATATCATTCAAATAAGGCAACAACCATTCTTTTAACGAAGCGCACAAGTTTTCATCACTAACGTCAGGCCAATTCTCATTCGGGTTCCACTTTCTTAAACTCATAATCCTGGCTTGCCATTCCTGTTGATCTTCACTCCAGCCAAGCATTTTCAACCCACCTGATCTGATCGATTCCACCAAAACGGTATTCTTCTTTTCTTTTGAAATAGAAGCCAACGGCTTAGTCTGTAAAATCAAATTGCCAATCCGCTTCTCAAGATTCCCAACAATCATTCCACGGTCGTCATCCCACTTAATCACTTCTCTTTCTTGTGCTATTTGAGTTAAAGCTTTTTCATTCACAGGAGCGGCCAAAAATATTTTCCCTTCCCCACTTCCAGCATCCAGATGTGCAACTGAAAGCCATGTTTCGCGCATGAGCGGATCATGAACAGGCAACTTTACCACCCGACCATTGGCGAGCTTATACCGTTCTCTATTTTTATCTATTTGCCTGGCTATACGCTCGGGATAAGCGGCTGCAAGCAGTATTCCTATGTCCTCTTCAATCGGAGGGGAATTGTCGACCTGAGTGTTAAAAATTTTTCTCCACGATTCAGCGAGGCGTTCGATTCGTTCAAGAGCATTTCTATCTGCCTTGACGTATTGCTTGCTTCTCCATTTTCTTAGCTCTTCAACTCTAAGACTTACATCCGCTCCCGCTTCTTTGGGCAAAGGATCCCGTTCTTCCAGCAATGCTGCAAGATCAGTCGCTAATGCAATCCTCTCTTTCGCTTCCAACAACATGTGCGCTATTCGCGGATGCGTTGGCAATTGGAGCATCTGTCTACCTCGTTCGGTGATTCTTCCGTTCTCAATAGCATCCAGCTGTTCCAAAAGTTCCCTTGCCTGATTGACCGCTCCTGCAGGCGGGATAGTAACCCATGTAAGCTCCTGAATATCCTTCACTCGCCACTGACTGAGCTCCAGCATGAGTGGGGTAAGATCAGCTTCTAAAATTTCAGGACTGCGATTTGAAACCAAACTTGCATTCATCCCCTCGCTCCATAACCGATAGCATACTCCTGGTCCCAGTCTGCCTGCCCTGCCGGCACGCTGATCTGCAGCATCTTTCGTAACCCTAACAGTATCCAGGCGTGTAAGTCCGCTGCGAGGGTCAAACTTAGGAACTCGCGCGAAGCCACTGTCCACGACCACAGTGATTCCCTCAATTGTTAAAGAGGTCTCGGCAATGGAAGTTGCAAGAACAACCCTTCGTCTTCCATCTGGTAGTGGCAAAATCGCCTCTTGCTGTTTCCGCATAGAAAGGTCACCATATAATACCTGAATGGTAGCGTCAGTATTTTCTTCATTCAATAAATCCTGTGTGCGTGAAATTTCTCCAGCACCGGGAAGAAAGGCCAACACATCACCTTTATTTTCCGTAAGCGCTTTGCGAATTGCTCTGGCCATGCGCACCGGAGTTTTTGCTTCTGGATCAAAATTATAATAACGATGTTCCACCGGATACTGCTTACCCTGACTGGTAATGACTGGGGCTTTGTTTAAAAGAGTGGAAAGTTTTTCTCCATCAATAGTTGCTGACATGATGAGGATACGTAGGTCATTGCGCACTACCTGCTGCACCTGCAGACATAGTGCTAGCGCCAGATCGGCATTAAGGCTCCGCTCGTGAAATTCATCAAAAATGACAAGGCCAATATTTTCTAACGTATTATCATGTTGAAGCAGACGGGTCAATATTCCTTCTGTTACTACCTCAACCCTTGTCTTCTCGCTTACCTTGGTGTCAAACCTGATGCGATAACCAATTTTATCGCCAATCGGTAGCTCACACAAGTTGGCCATACGGCTTGCCACTGCCCGAGCTGCCAGTCTGCGAGGTTCAAGCATTATTATTCTCTTCCCCGAGAGCCACGGCTCGTCAACTAACTCAAGTGGCACACCTGTAGACTTACCCGCACCGGGTGGGGCTTGTAAAATGACAATTGGATTTTCTTTAAGACACTCCCTGAGCTGCGGTAGGATATCAAGAACAGGAAGCGTATTGCTCATGCCTCAAAAATAGTCAATATGAAGACCGATAGAAAAGTGAATCAATTTTAAGAAACCAGAATTATATACTGCACATCAGCAATCCGCTTATGTTATCCAAGTGTCACTGAAATTTATATTCTAGCCTGATAAGTATAGAGTTGATAATACCTTCCTTGTTTTTCAATCAATTCATCATGTTTGCCCCGCTCAACCACATGGCCATTTTCCACAACCAAAATTTGATCTGCCTGACGAATTGTACTTAGACGGTGAGCAATAACAAATGTAGTGCGTCCTTGCATCAGGCTTCGTAAACTTTCCTGTATCAATGACTCACTCTCTGTATCGAGGTTTGAGGTAGCTTCATCAAGAATTAATATTCTTGGGTTGGCTAAAATCGCGCGCGCGATGGCAATGCGTTGACGTTGACCACCGGAAAGTTTAACACCTCGCTCGCCAATAACTGTGTTGAGTCCATCTTCAAACCGATCTGTAAATTCATGAACATGCGCAGCCTTTACCGCGGCAAGCAATTGCTGCTCAGTAGCATTTGGCCGTGGAAATAAAATGTTTTCGCGTATCGTCCCTTCAAAGAGAAAGTCATCTTGCAAGACAACACCTAACTGACTACGATAGCTGTCCATCGATACTTTGCTTAGGTCAACACCGTCAACCGTTATGAACCCGCTCTGTGGATTAAGAAAGGAGGCAGCCAGCCCCGCAATGGTGGTCTTGCCCGATCCGGACGTGCCCACTAAAGCGGTTACAGAGCCTGACGGAGCGAGAAATGTAATGTTTCTAACAACTTCTTTCCCTTCCTGATAAGCAAACGACACATCATTGAATTGAATGTCGCCTTTAATGTTTCCAATGGTAGTGGTGCGCACCGTACCATCATCTTCAGGCGTCATGTTCATCAACTCTTCTGTGCGATCTAATCCGGCAAATGCTTCGGTCAACTGACTTCCGATGTTACTCATTTGCACAATAGGGGCGATCATAAAGCCGAGATAAAGTGTAAATGAAAGAAACTCCCCGAATGTAAGCTGTCCCTGAATGATCATATATCCGCCAATGCCCATAATGCCGGTTGAGGCGAGACCAAGCAAAAAAGTAGCTGAACTGGTGATGAGGCTAGTAGACGTTAAGCTTGCCTTTACATTTAGAAAAAGTTTTTCCACGCCTGATTCAAAACTTTTGATCTCCTGCGCCTCAGCATTAAAGCCTTTAATTACACGAACACCGTTGAGCGTTTCGGTAAGACGACCGGTAACCTCTGCTGTTATCTTTCCACGCTCTCTGAAGATGGGCCTGATTTTAGAGAAGGCTTTTAAAGAAATCAATCCAAAAATGGCAACAGGAACCAAAACATATAATGTCATCAAAGGGCTGATTCTGATTAACAACACCATGCAAATAACTGACGTCAGCACACCTCCAAAAAGTTGGACAAGTCCTGTTCCTACCAGATTGCGAACACCCTCCACGTCATTCATGATCCGGCTTACCAACGCACCGGATTTATTGTTATCGAAAAAACTGATTGGTAAGCGCAATACCTGCTTTTGAACCTTCGACCTTAAAATAGAAATAAGTCGCTGAGCCTCTACACTAAGAATCTGAGTAAGAGCATAGGATGTTACAGATTGAATGAGAATAGCACCTGCCACGGCTATCAAAATCATTTTCAGCATTTCGATGTTACCCTTGGCAATGACATCATCCATCAGGTATTGCGTGGCACCCGGTAGCACAAGGCCCGCGAGGCGACTGACAATAATTAGCAATAAACCAACTAACAGAATATTTTTTCGGGGCCAGATGATGGTTTTAAAAACCTGTGCCAGGGTAACTTTTGATTTGCTCATGCTCTAGGTAAAGGGTTGATTAGCCTAATCACAGGACGTTATTAGGATTTTTTTAGTCTATTCTTTGTGTTAATTATTGGCGCTCAATGACCACAGCCGTCAGCGCCTTAACGGTGGGCCATGGAAAGGTGTAGGTAGCAACAGGTGCTTCAATTTTGGTAAAATTACTGTTGACTACACCGTTTTTAAAAATAATGTCATAAGGATAAACTGCCTTCGAATCGTTTGCATTTATCCTGATGGTGGCAATGCTTGGTAGACTAACTCCGTCTATCTGGCCGGCCGATTCAAAAGAAACATTGTCAACCATTATCGTCTGGGAAGAAATTGTCAGCCCCGCTGTTGAGGTCTTGGCCAGTTCAAAAGTAATGGCGATTTTACCATCGGGCGTTGTGTACTTCCATTTACCTTCTGCCGAGGTAAAGCCCGGGTCCTTGTCTTTAGAGCATGCCGATGCGACTACTAAAACGCTTGCAATAATTATCCACTTCATCGTGTAAAGATCATGAATTTAGTAAAGCGAAGTGCCACTTCGCTGTTTCTCACCAAAAGAAAACGATCGTTTTATGCCGAAAGTTCTTTCACAATTGAAATTGCCTTGTCGATTTCTTCCGGACTATTGAAAATATTGGTGCAATGCCTTACCCCGAAGACATCTCCCTGAGACCGGGGGCGCATTTTCGCCTTCGCCCAATATTCATCCTGAATTTTTGCGCCCGTGAGGCCTTGGATAGTGTAGAGTGTAATGCCCGCGCACATGGCGTCCTCATCGGGTGAGAAAATGATTACTTTTTTATTTGCCCGCAGACCGGTCCGTAGGCGATCTCCCAAAAATTTAATCCTTTCATAAACACGCTCCGGTCCGATTTCAAAATGAAAGTCAAGCGCAGCCTCCAACCCTTTTAGCACTGAGAAATTTCCCGTCCCGCGCTGCGTAAAACGGAATCCCTCATCAGAATGATCATCCCATCGACCGCTGGCAACCGTAGTCCATATGTCCTTCATTCTATCGGCTTTTACAAACATAAATCCCGTACCGGCAGGAGCTCCCATCCACTTGTGAAAGCAGCCTACATAAGCATCGCAATCAATGTCTTTGAAATCAATTTTAATCTGGCCCACCGGCTGTGCGCCATCCAACACCGTGAATATTCCACGCTTCTTTGCTTCGGCACATATTGCTTTCACCGGCAGAATAGCACCGCTGCCCGAAATCATATGGGATAACATTAGCACTTTGGTCTTTGGCGTAAATGCTTTGATAATGATATCATACACTTGTGATGAACTATGGGCAGGCTTGGGCACAGCTACTGTTTTGAATACAACACCATATCGTTTCTCTTTCACCAACCAGGAGGATTTACCCCCAGAGTGTTCCTGATCTGTAGTTAATATTTCATCACCGGGCTGAAGGGAGATGCCATTGGCAATGTAACTCATACCATTGGTCACGTTGTCTGTCATGGCGATTTCCATCGGATCACAATTGAACAATCGCGCTACTTTGGTACGTATGGGCAGTAGATTATTGTAGCCGCTGATGAACTGCTCTTTGTTATCATCTTTATATGCCCAATCGGTAACATCGGTCGCCATGGTATGAATATGACTAACCATGGCATCCACCACAGGTTTGGGCATTGCACCGACCGTGCCGGTGTTAAAGAAGACTTTATCGGGAGCCAACATGAATTGATCCCGGATTTTTTTCCAATAGGATGGATCTTCGGCCGAGGGAAGCATTCCTTTGTTTTGTATAGAACTGCCCGACTGACTAAAACCAGTACTTACAAATGCGGGCAGCGACAATGCACTAAGGCCAAGTGACTTAATAAGGTTTCTTCTGGATATCATGGGTATTTTAATAGTTAAGAAAAATCGTCATTGGTTTTTTCACGGGTCTATGTAGAAGATGAAGGCTACGAGCCAACTCGCACGTTACCAAATTAGTGACCCTTATACTACCTGCATCTTCATAAGGCGGTCCATGGTTTCGTCAGGGCCTTGCTTATTCTTGATATTGTTGCGGATATCTTCGATTAACTCATCTGCCTTTTCACGAGGGTAGCCAAATTTTATAGCAAATAATTTACTTAATCGTGTCTCTTCAAAATGAACATCATTGTCAATACTCATCATATGAACCAGATCATATAGCTGATGGAATTTCTTCCGTTTATCTTGAGGTACTTCAAATTTTATTCCAGCCGGGTTCTTACGAATCTCTTTTAATTGATTCTCAGAAATTCCGTTGCGCTTAGCGATGGTCTTCAAGAGATCATACTCAATATCCTCAAAATTGCCATCAACGGCAGCCATTTCAATGAGGTTCTTCATGTGGCTTTTGGCGGTACCCTTGCCTTGATGGAAAAGGCTTAGAATGTCAGTGAAATTCATAGCGTGGGGTTATTGGATTTGAGACATTGAATGTACCATTTTTTGTGTGGCCACGAAACAAAGTTTCATCGGGCTGGCCAACTATTTTTTCTTCCATCCCGGCCCCCTAACCACTCTACCTGGTTTGGCCCCTGTATGCTCCCCTCCGGCCAATACCTGAGTACCATTCACAAAAACGTGAATCATGCCCGTGGCATATTGATGAGGCTTTTCAAAGGTGGCATTGTCCTGAATTTTAGAAGGATCAAAAATAGCTAAATCCGCAAAGTAACCGAGCTGGAGAGACCCACGCTTTTTTATTTTTAGGTTAGAAGCTGGCAAGGAAGTCAACTTGCGGATAGCTTCTTCCATGGGAATTACTTTTTCATCGCGCACATATTTTCCAAGAAGTCGGGCAAAATTACCGTAGGCCCTTGGGTGATCATTTGATTTCAGAAAAACTCCTTCTGCTGCAGGCGATCCCGCATCGGATCCAAAACTCAGATAAGGTAATGCAATCTGGCGCTTTACATTATCCTCGTTCATCATAAAGTAGGCAGCGTCTACCCTTGTGCTGTCTGTAATTACTAAGTCCATGGCAGTCTCTTCTGGAGATTTCCCATAAATTTTTGCGACTTCGCCCAAAGTCTTTCCAGTAAATCTTTTTAATGAGTCATTGGCAAAGCCCAACAGCAAAACACGTTCTGCACTTCCTGCCATGAGCAAAAGGTTCTCCCATTTGTCAGAGGTTTTTCTCATTTCGTCAAGTGCTTTCTTGCGAATCTTGGGGTCTTGTAACCGCTTAATCCATTCTTTAATTCCACCTTCCTGAACCCATGGTGGCATTGATGCATCCAGGCCGGTAGCGCCCGCTGTGTAGGTGTACATGTCTGCCGTAATTTTCAGACCTTCCTTATTTGCGTTATCAATTTTTGCAAGCACAGAATCAAGCTTCCACCAGTTATCCTTGCCTGCCATCTTCAAATGATAAATCTCTGCAGGCAGCTTCCCTTCGCGCGCAATCCGAATCGTCTCATCAACTGCCCCAAAAATATTATTTCCTTCGCTGCGCATGTGGGTGATGTACATACCTCCATATTCACCGGCTACTTTACAGATCTCAACTAACTCTTCGGTATTTGAATAATTGGCCGGGGCATAGATAAGCGAGGATCCTACACCCATAGCACCTTCTTCCATTGCCTGCTTTACCAGCACCTTCATTCGCTCAAGTTCTTCTGTTGTTGCCAATCGATTGGCGTAGCCCAGCTCATGAACACGAACCGTAGTGGCTCCAATAAAAGATGCCACATTGGGTGCTACTCCTCTTTTCTCCAATGACTCAAGGTATTCTCCCAGCGAAGTCCAGTCAATGTCATATTTAATATCAGGGTTTCGCTTCATCGCATCAAGAGCATCGGCTTTCATCTTTTCATTTAAGGGCCCCATAGAATTGCCCTCACCAAAAACTTCAAGTGTTACACCTTGCCGAATGTCACTCTGTGATTTCCCATCAATGATCAATGACTCCACGGCCCAACTTAGCATGTTAATAAAACCGGGTGCAACCGCCAGCCCTTTTGCATCAACCTCCTTCTTCCCTACCGCTTTGGATAAATTACCAATGAACGCAACGGTGTCTGCGTTGATCGCTACATCAGCTACAACTCCGGGCTTGCCTAAGCCATCGTAGACTGTGCCTCCCCGGATAACAACATCGTACTCTTGTTTTTGGCAACCTGTTAGTATAAATGCAAACAAGAGTGAGTAAGAAATGTATTTCATGGTAATGAGATTTATTTGTTTTACTTATTTCTTCTGATAATTCTCCCTGGGTATTTTTTTGTCGTTTCTCCCTGCACAAAAACCTCCACGCCATTGACCCATACTTTTTCAATGCCAACAGACTGAAGTTGAGGTTTCTTTGGTGTGGATTTATCGGCCACAGTGACTGGGTCAAACAAAACCAGGTCGGCAAAGTTTCCCACTTCAATTCGCCCGCGTTTTGAAATTCCTAAATTATCGGAGGCTAGTGAAGTCATTCTTCGAATGCCGTCTTCCAATGACAGTAATTTTTCGTCACGCACATATTGACGGAGTATTTTAGTAAATGCACCGTAGCCACGCGGATGTCTCCCCACACCGGAGCCGTCTGAACAAATATTAGTGTAAGGCCACTTCATAATTTCTGCAATATCTTTTTCTTCCATGCTGGTGGCAATGATGCTCTCGTCTCCTTTTTTTTCTTCTATTTCTGCAATAAGATCCATCAATGTTTTCGGTGGGTCGGTCTTACGAAGTGCCGCAATTTCTGTTAGGGTTTTGCCAACGTAGCTTGTATCAGGGCTGTACCGACCGATGAGCATACCATCCGAAGGCGCTATTTCATTCAAAATAAATTCCGCTGTTTTTCGGTTCTTAAAATCACGATTGGGAAACAACACCGTCATGGTAGATTGCCAATAGGCGTAGGGATAAATATCGGCAGTTAAGTTAATTCCCGCAGCACGGGCGGAGTCAAGTCTTTTAATCAGTCTATCAGATTGCCCCCAGATGCTCTTCATCGCCAACTTAGTATGTGATATCTGCACCGGCATTTTTGTCACCGCACCAATGTTGATGATTTCATCCAATGCTTTCCAGAAATAACGATCTTCACTTCGGATGTGACTGATGTATCGCCCGTTCGATTCTGCAGCAACTTTAGCCAACTCGATTACTTCATCCGGATGAGAAAAAATTCCAGGATCATACTCAAGGCCTGTTGAAAGTCCGAGTGAACCTTCTTCCATATCAAGTTTCACCATTGCCTTCATCTTCTCAATTTCTTCAGGCGTACAGAATCGCTTGAAGTCACCTGCAATCACAGAATCACGCAGTGTGTTGTGTCCAGTATACGAGGCAACATTCACCGCCACCGTTGCCGCTTCTACTTTTGAATAAAAATCACGGAGCGGAAAGTTGGATCCACCATCCTGCCCAACTACAATGGTCGTTATCCCCTGACTTACACAAGAGGGCATGTCTCGAATCTCAAACATTCCCCAATCATGGTGACTGTGTGTATCAATGAAACCGGGTGTTAGGGCCATTCCTTTTGCATCTACCTCTGTGGTACCCGTAGCCTTTGAAAGATCGCCAACGAACGCGATTGTATCAGCATTGATGCCCACATCGCCTTTGTAAGCTGCTTTTCCAGAACCATCATAGATGACGGCATTTCGGATGACGGTTTCGAACTTTTGTTTTTGGCATGAGAGCATCACGCCTGTGATTAAGAGAAGAATTACTATTTTTTTCATGGGGAGATTTTACCGAGACGTAAGAATAATGGGAAGTTAATGTTTTGTCGGTCACTTTTCCAGAGTGGAAGAATTTCTTTCATGAAACTCTCCACCGGATTTATTTGATTGGCTTGAATGTACTTCTGAACGGATGACCAGGTAGAAAGATAACCTTGAAATTCCTCCAGGTTCCACTTCAAAGAAAGGCTAAACTCAGGCGTACGAATTTCGCTACATGGAAATAAAATAGTCTTATACTGCGCATCAATCAGCCTTCGCTCTTTATCCCAATAGGGGCCCACGACTTTACTATAGAATTCCTGAAGCCGCTTATCTACTTCGGGATTTAGGGTGGGTAGACTATAACCCCAAACGGCTATAATCGCATCCTTCTTCGCTACCCGCTTAACCTCTTTAAAAAACTCTGAAATATTGAACCAGTGAATGGCCTGAGCTACAGTGATAAGATCGAAGTGCGCATCGGGGAAATTGGTCTTCTCGTCCGCCTTAGTATAAAAAATGTTTTCAGCTTTGTATGCATTAGCCAATTGTTGCTCGCTTATGTCGGTTGCCTCAACAACTTTAAATCGAGTTGAAAGATCGCGCGCTACCTGGCCATTACCCGTTCCACAATCCCAGGCAACATCAAATTTTTTAACATGGCTGAAAATGAAATCATAAAGTTCCTTCGGATAGGTAGGCCGAAAAATAGCATACTGCTTGGCGTGATTGGAAAATCGGTCTTTAATCACATTGAAAGGCTAATTACCCTTAACCTCCAATTTAACTGAAATTTTTCCGCTAAAGAATGGTCTGGTTAATTGATTTTAATTTTGGTGGTTGCCAATCGCAAGCTAAACAGTGACAACAATAAAGTTATTGGTGTGAAAATGAGTTTCTCTAGTTCATTTACTGAAAATAAATTTCCAATCGTGTTGATAAGAAACAAACAAAACATCGCCCACAAACCAATCCGTACTATAACCCTATTTACTTTCCAATCGAGGAAATTAGCATGCAATGCTACAACGGCAATCATTATTAGGTTTACCAGGATGGATATTCCTTCAAAAGATAACATTTGAGAGTGACTTTCAAGTCTTCCACCCCAAACAATTTGAAATGGAATTATACCTATGACTACTAATACATGAAACCCAATAATTAGCGATAGGCTTATCAGCAAGCCGTAAATGGCAAGTCGCTCAGGTAAGTAATTTTTCATCATTAAGCGTTTTGTCCACAATATAAAGCTTACTTCTTCATATTAGGACAATGGAATATCACCCTCCTTCTCACCGACCACTTCAACTCTGGGCGGTAGTAGCTTATACATTACCGGAGTCACTAGTCGCGATAGCAACGTGGAGCTAATGAGCCCACCGATGATCACCCACGCAAGTGGAGAATACAATGGATTGTTTTCAATAGCGAGTGGTGTCAATCCGCCAATGGCAGTAAGTGATGTTAATACAATGGGCACAAATCGAATTTCGCCTGCCTTTTCAATCGCCTCTAATAAAGGTATTCCTCTCTCCCGCAATTGATTGGTAAAATCAACCAATAGAATGGAGTTCTTCACTTCAATACCCACCAAGGCGATCAATCCAATTACAGCAACAAATGATAACGGGTTACCTGTAATGAATAACATTGTAACCGCGCCTATGATACCCAAAGGAATGACGGACAGTACAATCAGTGTGCTTTTAAAGTTTCCAAACTCCAGCACCAATACTGCAATGAATCCAAAAATTGTAATGAGGATGATTGTCTGTATGCCACCGAAGGACTCTTTCTTGTTTTCCAATTCACCGGCTGCGACATAAAAATATCCCTTTGGGAAACTAAATGCATCTAATTTTTTGATTACCTCTTTATTAATATTCTCATATAGATAGCCACTCTTAACAAAGGCCGTTACCGTAGAGTATCTTGCTTTGTCATAGTGACGAATTAAATTAGAAGTTGTTTCCAATTCTACTTCGGCCAATTGTCTCAAAGGAATAGCCTGACCAGAAACTGAATTCACATAAATATTATTGAACACTTCTTCTGTGGCGTACTTACCGCGAGGAAGCGTGACGTTAATATTAATTTCATCTTCACCTTCACCAGGAGAAAACTGGGCAACATTTATTCCCGCCACCCCTAAGCGAATACTTCTATCGATATCACCTATAGGAACTCCGAGCAATCCGGCTTTTTCTTTATTGATCTTTACATGAAGCCCCGTCTTCTGACTTGCCAAAGGATTGTTGACGTAGATTGTACCCTCCGTCTTGGCGATAAGCTGTTCAATTTGCATAGATACCTTCCTCAACGTATCAAGATTTTCTCCGAATATGCGTATGGCAACAGGAGCTTCGAGCGGTGGCCCTTGCTCAAAGTCTTTTACTTCGATCTTCGCATTGACGTAGGAAAGAAATTTACTTCTCAATTTATCTATGAGCTTCGTTTTCTCCTCGGGGGTAAGGTCCTTCAGCTGAACAAAAAACTGGGCAAAGTTACTGGACTCATTTCGCTGAATTACATTATAATAAATGCGTGGATTACCCTTTCCCACATTGGTGGTGAAATAGTTAATATCTTCCTCCTTCTTCAATTCCTGCTCAACATAACGTGCTACTTTGTCGGTGGCATAAATGCTTGTTCCGTTTGGCATTTCCACGTTGACAAGAAATTGAGGCTTTTCCGATTTCGGAAACAAGCTGAACCCAACAATAGGAAACAACATAAGGCTTCCTATAAATAAAATACCAGTAACAACCAGCGTAACCGCAGGCCGCTGAAGTGCCAGATGTAAGAGTTTGCCATACGTACCGCTAATTCCTTTCTTAAGCGCACGCATGAAAATATTTCCTTCCGAAGAAACATGCTGCTTTAAAATTCTGCTTGCCAGAAAAGGAACGATGGTTATTGAAACAAAGAGCGAAGCTAAAACGGTGAAGATGACAGCCATGGGAAGGCTTCGAATAAAATCTCCTGACGCTTCCGGCAAAAAAACCAAAGGCAAGAACGCAAGAATTAGTGTAGCGGTACATCCAATGACAGCTAATCCAATTTGGCTTGTTGCCTGAACCGCTGCCTCTCTTTTTGTTTTGCCCGCTCTCAAATAGCGCTCAATGTTTTCGATAACTACAATTGAATCGTCTACTAAAATACCCAAGGCCACAATCAACCCTACAATACTTAATTGGTTAATAGTAAACCCTGCAATGTCCAACATAAACAATCCGGTAAAGATGGATAGTGGGATTGAAATCATAACTACAAGAGCAGCTCTTGTGCCAAGAGGTAACAACGTAATTGAAACCAATAATATGGCGATTAGAAAATCTTTGGAGAACCTGCTTAATCTTGTAGCTACACTTGTTGACTGATCAAAGTTCTTTACCAACTTAATATGAGGTGGTAATTCCTTTTCAAAGCTTTCAATTAGTGGATTGACCTTATCTGAAACATTGAAAATATTTTGACCATCCTTTTGACTTGCCGTAAGCAGCACAGAGCGGAATCCGTTTAGCCTTGTCAGGTGCGTTTCTTCCTGATAGTTCATTTCTACCGAGGCGACATCCTTTAAGTAAACAATTTTACCATTACCTGTATAAACGATCGTATTCTTGATCTCTTCAATATCTTTATACTCACCGCTGGTGGTAATATTAAATCTCCTTGAATTCAATTGAATACTTCCTCCGGGAATGTTTACGTTCTCGCTTTGCAGGGCGCCTATAATCCGATTCAATGCAATTCCCTGCTGCGCCATTTTCTGAATGTTGAGAGATACCCGGACTTGCCGGTCGGGATAGCCGTGGGTTTGAATTCGTTTTAATCCTTTCAACTTCTCCATTTCGTCTTCCAGTCTCTCAACATATTTCTGAAGCTCATGATTGGATGCCGTTTCGGATATCAACGCAACCTGAAAAATGCTGACGTCCGTTGAAGAGAAGCGAAGTACTTTAATATCAAAAATATCTGCAGGCAATTCGTTTCTCAAAGCATTTACCTCCCGGACAAGTTCCTGATACTTTTCATCCGGATCGCTCTCGTGTTTATAGTCAATGCGCACAACTGCCAATCCATCACTAACATCGGAAATAAGTTTCTTTACGTCATCCAGTTCATTGAGACGTTTCTCTGCCTTGTCCACTACGAGTTGCTCCATATCAGCCGGGCTTGTTCCAGGATAAATGAATACAATAGAGAAGGCAGGCTGTTCCATTTCAGGATCTTCGCCACGAGGCATGTTAAACAGCGAGTTCAATCCCAGCGCTAAGAGAAGCACGAAGATGATCAGCGTAAACTGGTAGTTCTTAACAGAAAATTCAGCAATCTTCATATCCGTACCCGTTTAGCGTGAAATAGTGATGGAAGAAAATTCCGTTAGAAAAGCGGAGCCCTCGTTGATTACTTCCTTTACTTTCTCCAAACCTTGAGCAATCATGGCCTCGTCATTTTTAAGGTACGCTATAGTTACAGATATTTTTGAAACCGATTTTTTATCGGCATTCACTACAAATACAAAGGCATTCTTTCCATCACCCTCAATCAACGATTCAATCGGAATGCTTTTCAATGCTTCACGTTGAGAAGGTAAAATCTCCACCTTGGCAAAGAGCCCCGAGGCAAGCCGCTTTCCCTGAGGATCAATTTTTATTTCCGTCTGATAAAGTCCGTTCAAAGGATCACTGCCTTCATTGATGCTATTGACAATAGCTTTGAATACTGTGCCTGGGTACGCATCCGTGGTAATATTTACTTTATCACCTACTTTTACTTTCACCCAATCAACATCCGGAAGTCCTATCTTCACAATCCATTCATTTTTTCCTGATGTATTTACCATGACAATCGGTGCTCCGCCCATGACGAGTTCACCTTCATTCACAAATTTTCTAATCACTTTGCCGGCTGAGGTAGCCTGAATGGTAGCGTATCTTTTGTTGAACGATGCAATGCGATACGAATCATCAGCGATGTTAAAGGCGGTTTGCGAATTCTGAACTTGTTCCAGCGTGGCAGCAGAATCTTTATAAAGTCGTTGGGTACGTTCAAAATCGCGCTTGGTTTTTTCAAGATTATTTTTTGCCTGAGCCTCTTGCGAGGAAATCTCCGTGAGATCTAACGTGGCCAGTACCTGACCGGGTGAAACATGCTGACCCTCCTTCACAAAAATACGGGAAACGATTCCCCCTATTTTAAATGACAGTTTCGATTCAATCTCTGTACTTATGAGGCCCGAGCTAATAATAGGCTGTGAGTAGCCGATCTCTCTTACGGGTGCCAGTCTCACGGCAACCGTAGACTCATCAAGAGCTACTTTAGTTATTTGATTTTTTTCGGGTTTGGCGCACATCCAAAGCGTTGTGCCAAGAAGGATGAGAATAAAAATGGTGATGATTGTTTTTTTCATGGGATAACTCTTGAAACGATGAATGATTTATAAATTAGCTATGGTTCTACGCAATGCTGCCTGGCTTCGAAGTACATCGTAGGCACTAATGTTCTCGGTCTGGCGTGCTGTGGTAAGTTTATTCTGGGCATCCAGGTATTCGATTAACAATGCCTGGCCTTCAGCATATTTTGTTCGGATAATTTGGAAGGATCGCTCTGCGTTACTGATTCCGCTTTGCGCAGCACGATACGATTGCTTTGTCGCCTCAACATCATAATAGGATTGAATCACTTGCAGCTCAATTTGCTTCTTGAGCTGCTCAAGTCTGTTTTCAGTAACCTGATAGTCCAGCCTGGCTTGCTGAACTTTCGTCTTTTTCTCTCCCCCTTTAAAAATATCCCAGCTAAGACTAAACTGTGCCAACCAGTACTGTTGATTATTATCAAACTTGTACTTAAATCCCTGATAACCTATATCACCTACCGCATTAATTTTTGGTAGGTAAGAATTTCCTTTTGAAAGATTGATAACCTTATCATTGGCCTGCAATACTCCCTGGAGTTGCCTTATTTCTTGCCGCTGATGAAGTGCTGATTCCGTTAGAACAGCGAGCTCTTCTGTCTCAGAGAGGCTTGCCCTAATCGTAGTATCTTTAACAATCAATGCTGTCAGGTCACGATTAATTAAGAAGTTAAAATAAGACCTCGCTACCTGATTATTCTTCATCGCCTGAGCCAATTGAAACTCAACTTTGTCTAATTCGAATGCAGCATTAAGCACGACATCCTTTGTTGCTTTATCATTGGCTACCAGTTTTTGATTGAGCTTGAGTAATTCTGTAAGTACCTCCTGCGTCTTTGTGTAAATCGCGATTGATTCTTCAGTCTGCAGGTATTGGTAATAGGCAGCAGCGATGGTAAACTTCAACTCATTTTCAAAGGCCCGTTTTTGCGCATCCTGCACAGATATCAATTCTTTCTGCGCTTTATAATTGAAATAAATTTCCGGATTGAAAAGAGGTTGAATAATCCTAAGTTTTGTCTCATGGAAGTTGTTGGGCAGAAACTGCTCGTTAACATTTGGGATTTGTGGAAAAGCCGTGGTGCCGGTAAGCGTGTTGAGTGTGGAATAAACCGGATTTAGCAAATCACCAACCGGAAAATTTATCCTTCGGCCTCCATCTGCTAATGTATAGCTGGCATTTGCAGAGACCTGCGGCAGAAACAAGGCCTTTGCAAGCTGTAGGTTTTGTGAGGCCCTTTCATAATTCAGCTGCTCTTGTTGCAATTGAAGGTTACTTTTTAACCCCTCCTGCACATAGGCTTCAAGTATTAAACTTTGCGCATGAATAGAAGGTACGATCAGTGTGAACAGAAGGGCGAGGTAACAAGCTTTTGTTTTCATTGTTAAAATACTAAACAGTGTTCAGTTCTAGTTAAATTTTTTTATGCACTCCTTATTAGCTGAATAAAAATTTTGAACGAATTCTCAATCATGCCCTCACGTTCCTTCTCCGTGTAGTGTTTCATTCGATCGCGTAAGGCCAGCGAACACATTCCGTGCATATAACTCCAGATGGTAAAAGCCATTGCCTTCACAGATTGTTTTTTCAGTGACCCGACTTTAATACATTCTGCTACAATATTTTCCAATGATTCAAGTGCCCGACCGCCTTCTATCCATCCTTCCGAACTTTGGTCACACTGCATTGGTGCCTCAGCTATGAACATGATTGTATAATACTTTGGATACTTGAACGTAAACTCGATGTATTTTTCTCCCATGGCAATCAACCGCTTGAACGGGTCTTTAATCGTAAAGACGTCTGCCATGTATTGGTTAAATATCTTGAACGCCTCACCGTGAAGAGCGTAAAAGATTTCGTTCTTATCCTTGAAATAGAGATAGATAGTAGCCGGACTGTACTCTATCGCTTCGGCAATATTGCGAATGCTGACTTCATCAAAGCCTTTATCAACAAAAAGCTGATGCGCTGAGTTGAGGATTAGCTCCTTCATGTCAACTCGTTCCCTCTCCTTTCGTTCCTTTACGCCCATAACTGTGTTATACGGCAAAAGTAATGAACAGTGTTCATTTTTATAACAATGTTAATAGGAAATCGTCTAAATGACTGATTATCAATAATTATTAGTTGCTCTTTCCGCGCGTCCGCCTTATCGCTCTCCCAGGAAATACCCCCGTATGTTCACCTTCTTTCAACACCCGCGTTCCATTGACAAAGACGTGGATCATTCCCTCCGCATACTGATGAGCGTTTTCAAAAGTAGCCTTATCAGTAATCGTGGCAGGATTAAACACTATAACATCCGCATAATTGCCCACACTCAGTTTGCCACGGTTGATCAACTTAAGGTGAGATGCAGGAAGCAAGGTCATCCTTCTGATTGCCTCCTCAAGCGTCATCAATTTTTCTTCCCGTACATACTTGCCAAGCAGTCGGGCAAAATTCCCATAAGCTCTTGGATGTGTACCGCTGTCCATAAATTCCTGGGTCAACGCCAGTGAGCCTGCATCGGACCCAAAGCTGACAAATGGCAACTGTAACATTCGCTTTACATTATCCTCCGAAATCAAAAAGAAAATCGCAGGTATAGCTGATTTATCACTCACTATTAAATCAAGCATGGTTTCATCGGCATTCTTGCCGTGAAGTCTCGCTATTTCATCAAGACGCTTTCCTTTATAGAGTTTATTCAATGAATCCTTTCTGAACCCAAGGATCATTACATCGCTGGGATCGGAATTTTTGGTAGGAATTCCCAATTCCAATTCCTTAAGCACCTTCTTTCTGATTGTTGGATTCTTCAAGCGCTTTCGCATAGCACCACCTCCACCTTCCTGCACCCATGTAGGGATTCGTGCCGTTAAACTCGTGGCACTCGCATTATAGGTATACATATTCGCAGTAATTTTTATTCCTGCGTTTTGCGCACTATCTATTTTTGCAAGTACAGTATCAATTTTATTCCAGTTGCGGCTATGATTGATCTTCAGATGATAAATCTCAGCAGGAACGTTCGCCTCCTTGGCAATTCGGAATGTTTCGTTAAGGCCGGCATAAATATGATCACTCTCGCTGCGCATGTGTGTAATGTACATGCCGTTGTATTCAGCTACCACTTTGCATAGTTCGATAAGTTCTTCGGTCGAGGCATAATCAGCGGGTGCATAGATCAGCGATGAGCCAAGTCCCATGGCTCCTTCCTCCATGGCATCCCGAACAAGCATCTTCATTTGATTAAGTTCTTTCTCATTTGGTTTTCGATTATCATGCCCCAATACATAAGCGCGAACCGTTGTTGCTCCTACAAACGATGCAAAATTGGTGCTCACTCCTTTGCGTTCCAGAAAATCAAAATAGGAACCTAGGCTAGTCCATAAGGTATCTTTTGAATTCTTTTTTTTTCGGGGACCGGGGCTCCACCCTTCACCAAATACTTCCAGTGTCACACCTTGTTTGATATCACTCATTGAGCGGCCGTCCTTCAGTAAGGTGCCGTCTGCCCAACTGAGCATATTTATGAAGCCAGGTGCTACTGCCAGTCCGTTTACGTTTACTTCGCTTTTGCCAACAGCCGTTGAAAGGTCTCCAATTGCAGCAATTGTATCACCATTAATTGCTACGTCACCCACAAATGGAGGGGCTCCTGAGCCATCGTAAATAATTCCCTGGCGCAAAATAAGTTGATACTCTTGCTTCTGGCTTTGGCAAGAGCCGCACACCCCAACAAGGAAAAACAAAATTGCGCGTGTTATTTTAGCGAAGCAGGACATCAATCATTTCTTTATACAACTTCGCAGCTAACATGGCCGTAATGCCGGAAGGATCACGCGTTGGATTAAACTCGACCAGGTCTGCACCCACCACGTTGCCTTTTATGTTTTGTAATAATAAAATTACATCACGCGATGAAAAACCTCCAGGCTCATGATGTGAAACTCCTGGAGCAAATGCGGGATCAATGGCGTCAATGTCTAAGGAAATATAAATAGGTCCGTCTGCCTTTAACCTGAAATGGGGACTCCAATTTTTCATCTCAGTTACCTCAACACCAAAGCGATCGGCCTGCTCCCGTTGATGTTTCGTCATCGTGCGAATACCTACCTGCACCAATCGCTTGACTAGTCCATTTTCCATAATACGAGCGAAAGGGCTGGCATGCGAGTGTGGATTGTTTTCAAAATTATCATACAAATCTCCGTGCGCATCAATATGCAGAATCGTAAGATCTTTAAATCTTGAATGAAATCCTTTGATGACAGGAAATGTAATGGAGTGATCACCACCGAGCAAAAAAAGCTTGTCTGTTTGTTGAAGTGCGCTAGACACCTCGAGCTCAATGACTGCGATGGGACTCACTCCGGCTTTAAACAACATATCACCCTTGTCCCTCACGTCCGGATGATCTTTCAGGTTGATGCATGATTCAGTAAAATAGTTAGCTGAGTCGGAATGGAATGCTTCTCTGATTTTGGCTGGAGCGAGAGCTGGCCCGCGCAAAAAGGATGAATTCTCATCAAATGGAATTCCAAGTATTGTTACCATGCTCTAATATAATGGTTAAAGTCTCAATTAAAATAGAAAAAGGCGAAGCTGGTAAGTGCTTCGCCTCTTATAAATTCAACTAGAGATTACTCAGGCTATTGAATCAGCAAAAGGTTGATCGATAGAAGGGCTGGGTTGCGAAAACCATTTTGGTCCACCTTCCGTCATATAAACACAGTCCTCGAGGCGCACACCAAACTCTCCATAGATAGAAATATTTGGTTCTACGCTGAAGCACATGCCCGGTTGTAATAATAATTTATTTCCCAGCACCATATTACCCCACTCATGTCCATCCATACCAATACCATGACCTGTTCTATGTGGACATCCGGGAAGTTTATAACCCGGCCCGTAACCGGCATCTACAAGTACTTGTCGTGCAGCGATGTCAACATTTTCACAAGGGTCTCCGATTTTAGCAGCAGCAAAGCCCGCAGCTTGTGCTTTCTTTTCTGTATCCCATACTTCACGCTGACGCTTGGTAGGCTCCGCTCCAAATACAATAGTTCTACTAATGTCAGAACCATATCCTCCCACTTTACATCCGCCATCGAGCAATACGATATCACCTTTCTTCAATTTTTGCGGCTTAATACTTCCGTGTGGGTAGGCTGAAGGCTCACCAAAATTTGCAAACGCTCCGCCATTGGCACCCAATTTAGAGTGGGCTTCCCTTGCCAGCGCTCCGAAATCAGCTGGAGACATTCCTTCCCACAGCATAGATATTACAACTTTATAGGCTGCTATTGTTATATCATTGGCACGTTGCATTAATGCAAGTTCGGTAGGAGATTTTATAAGTCGGCAAGGTACACTCACAGGATCACCGCTGATGTAATTGAGATGTGATGCTTCTTTTCGTACACCATCAAAAAGAAAGAAGCGAAGGCGCTCTTCAATTCCAATGTTGCCATTGCGAATTCCAAAATCTTTAAAAACATTAGCTACCTGCACATAAGGGCTTTCATGTTCTTCCCACGTACGCACATCCTTACCAATCGTAATCAGTTCGCGAAGGCGCTCAGCTTCAAAAGCAGGGCACACAAACTTTACTTCTCCTTTAGAAGGGATAATCGCCACCATCGTTCGTTCACTCTGGCCCCAGCTCACTCCGGTGAAATATTCCATCGAAGTGCCACCATCCAGCAACAGCGCTTCAATTTTATTCTCGGCCATCAGGCGTTGGGCTTTCTGAATTCGTCCCTCACGCTCCTGGACTGAAATAGGCACAATGTCGGTTGTCATCGACTTAAGTTCATCCATGGGGCTTGCCTTGGGTGTGCTGACAGGTGCAGCACAGGACGACATTCCTACCAGTGCTGTACCCGCAGCCGATCCTGCTGAAAGTTTTATAAAATCTCTTCTTTTAATACTCATAACAATAAAAATTTAGGTTTTAAAGGAATCTAAAGCTTCAAAAATAACCGAAACAATAAAAGCCTCGGGAGTATGAGCGGCAGGAGAAATGGTTGATAGGAAACTTGGTATAAATTCAATGTGATTTAATAATCAAATAACGAAAAAGTCTATTTTTAGAAGTTCCTTGGGTGTCAAAATTTATCTCAATGACTACGGATCAATTTACAAAAGAATTTGAGGAGGCCCGAAATCAACTAAAGGGTTACCTGGTGAGGATGACGGCTAGCGCAGCGGATGCTGAGGATATCGTTCAGGACACCTACCTGAAGGCTATTGAAAAATTGAGCAGCTTCCGTGGAGAGTCATCACTAAAGACATGGTTGTTTACAATCGCCTCTAATCTGGCCAAAGATAATTTGAGAGCAAAGAAACGGTGGCCTGAAAACGTGACTGATATTACAAAAGCTGCCGCCCTATCTAATCCGCAATTTTTTCAGGAAGCCATGAACATTCGGATGACCTCACCACAAGGTCAGTTCGAAATTAAAGAGCATATCGCATTTTGCTTCACTTGTATTAGTAAATCACTACCGCTGGAGCAACATATCTGCTTGCTGCTCAAAGAAGTTTATGAATTTAAAGTAAGCGAAATCTCCACGATTCTGGAATTGTCAGAAGCGATGGTAAAATATTACTTACATACTGCCCGAACAAAAATGATAAGCGTTTTTGATGGGCGATGTGCTTTAATCAATAAAGAAGGGGTTTGTCATCAGTGCTCCGAGCTCAACGGAATTTTTAACCCAAAGCAAAACCTACAAGTAGAGTTAGCTAAAATTGAAATGGCGAAAGAGCTTGGAAATCCTGACAAAGAGCGACTGTTTGACCTGCGCATGGAAATCGTAAAAGGAATAGATCCGTTTGAATCCAATGCGGCTGAGCTTCAACTTCACCATTTGGAGCAAAACCGGAAGGTGATGGAAAATTATTTGAAAAAAGACTGACCATAACCTATCGTTTTAGTTTCGCCAATCGTCAAAGGGTTATAAATCACAAATAACACTTAAACTATATGACTCCTGGTAACACCCAACTTAGTGGAAAAGCAACCACGCTAAAAACAACATTCAGTCGCGAAACCTCAATAGGTATCGAAATCAAAGCCGACCCTGCCATCGTGTGGGCGCTTCTTACCAATGCGCAGGACTACCCCAGATGGAGCTCAACCGTAATTTCAATTGATGGCAACATCGCTTCCGGGGAAACAATAAAGTTGAAATCGACTCTTGATCCGAAAAGAATTTTTAAGCTCAAGGTCAAAGAGTTCGAACCAGCGAAAAGATTAGCCTGGGGAGATGGGCAAGGGAATCGAACTTATGAATTGACCGATAACCGAAACGGCACGGTGGCATTCACTATGAATGAAAAAATAGGCGGTATCATGTTTCCGCTCTACGCAAAATATATTCCGCCTTTCGACAAATCATTTGAACAGTTCACTGCTGATTTGAAAAAAGAAGCTGAGGCCATCATGAAATCAAAATAATTTTACCCTAACCCTTTACATTATGAATTATAAAATCGGAACCAAAGAAAAACCTATGAAGTTAAAGACACCTCCTTTGACTTCGGACTATACAATGCACGTTGAAGAAAAAGAAGGAAAGGATATTTTAGTATGTACGGTCGGCAAAACTGTCCTACACTACGATATCCGTTGTATTGATGATCTCCATACCATGCTGAAAAAACATGGAGATTGGATGGAGCTGGGAAGTGCCGATGAACAAAAGCCGGCCAAGGATGGAACGGTAGAGGGCTGGGGTCGCTCTCCTAAAAATCCAGTAAAAGGATGGTATGGTTTGAAAAAAGGGCTGCGCGGAAGATTTGGAATGTACATCCCGCCCTTAATGGAAAAACTTGGTCTAGCGGAACTCACTCATGATGCTAAAGGGAACAAGATGAAAGCCAAATAATATTGCTTTCAGAATAAAAAATCCCGGGAGGTTGTGAATGGTTATGAAGAAATTATTGAACGCTACGCTCTTGTTACTCATCCTTCAACGCATTCACTGGATTGGCCAGCGCAGCTTTCACAGAGTGATAGCCGGTGGTGAGCATCGCTGTGATTAGTGTCGCTAAACCCACGCCAACAAAAATCCAAACAGAAAGTGGCACACGATACGCAAATGCCTCCAACCATTTCTGCATGAGCCAATAAGAAAAAGGGGCGCCAATGAGGAAGGCAACTATAATAAGCTGAGTATATCCTTTTGAAACCAACACTAAAATATCCCACACGGAAGCGCCCGATACTTTGCGAATGCCAATCTCTTTGGAGCGATTCTCCAGTGCATAGACGACCATTCCCAATAAACCAAGGCCCGCAATCAGGATGGCAAGCCCAGCCATTACCGTAAGTACTTTACTGAATTGCTGCTGCGACCGAAAGGTCTCTGCGAATGCCTGGTCAACAAAAAAATAGTCAAAAGGAGTATCACCGGCTTGTTCTTTCCAAAGTTTATTCAATGCAGAGATGGTGGTCGTCCAGGACTCTCTGCTCAATGTTCTCATGCGAAGTGTAAGGAAGTGCTTCTTTGCCTCATAGAGATTTTTGTTCTTAATGTGAAAAACAGCGATCGGCTCAATGGGGTTCTCCAGCGACCAATAGTTGAAGTCAGCTACAATGCCTATTATTTCAAATTTTGCATTGTCATATGTTATTATCTTGCCGATTACTGATTCATCTACCTCCCAACCGATTTTCTTTATGGTTGCCTCATTGACAATTACCCGATCAATATCACCTGGGTTCGCTGCCGAAAAATTTCTACCTACTTTGAGCCGAAGGTTAAGGGCTGGAATATAGTTTTCATCTGCCCTTAAAAAATTCAGAGGAAATCGAAACTCTCCCTTTTCCTCCACTCCGAATGAGTCGCCATCCCAGATTCTTGGCGGAACTGCACTGCACCAGGTAGCATTCATTACGCCAGGAATATTCAGAGCTTCATGGGCGATGCTTTCCCCCTCCTTCACGCTCTCCACATGATTCAATACCAGCAAGTTTTCCTTGGCGAAACCGAGATCTTTCTCAGAAACATAGTTCAACTGCTGGAAAACAACAGCTGTGCAAATGAGAAGCACGATCGAAACACTAAATTGAAAAACAACCAGTCCATTACGAAAATATCTCCCCTCATGACCCACCTTTATTTTTCCTTTGATGGCCTCCACCGGATTGAAAGCACTCAGAAAAATAGCAGGGTAACTGCTCGACACGAGGGCCATTAATAAAACAAGTAGACCAAGACCTCCAATGAGGCCTGGATCAGAGAACAAATCCATGTGAAGCGATTTGTCGGTAATCAAATTAAACTGTGGAAGCAATAACTGAAAAAGGCCAAGTGCGGTGACCAGCGCAATTGAACAAAATGCAAGAGCCTCCATAAAATAACTGAAGCTCAATTGGCCTTTACCCAGTCCGAGAATTTTTCTCACACTTGCCTCCCTTAGCCTTCGCGTAAATTGAACAGTAGACAAATTCATGAAATTGACACAAGACAATAAGACGATGAAGATAGCCGCCCCGATGAAAGAATAAATAATTGTTCTATTCCCCGAATCATTAAGGCGGTTAAGCACTGTTTCCGTTGGCAGGTGGATACTGGTCATCGGCTGAAGAAACAATTCCCATTTTTTTCCCGACTTGAGATATTCTTCGTAAGTCGTATTGAAGGCTAGTCGCAATGTTTCTCCCAGGTGCTTGCGCGGAAGGTCAGCGAGTTTTGCGCGAACATGGTCGACATTAGCTTTGGCATCAAGTCGAACGTATGTTTCGAGTTGTGTCCATACCCAACTCCAGTAAAACCGCTCTAACGGAAATCCTTTCATCGAAAGCAATACATCAAACTCAACATAGGAGTTGTCTGGCGTATCTTCCGTAATCCCTGTTACCTCATACGTTTTTTGGCCCTCATCGTTTGGCCCTCCCAGTCGAACGAGTTTGCCAATCGGGTCTTCCCCTCCAAAATATCTTTTGGCGGTGGATTGAGTCATCACCAGCGTATTAGCCTTGTCGAAAACAGTTTCTTTGTTTCCTTTGATCAGTGGGAAGTTGAACATCCTGAAAAAATTAGAATCGGCTGCCAGTATTCGTGATTCCTCAAAAACAATTACTTCATTGGTCGGGCGCGTGTAAGAAATAATGGAATTTCCTGGTGTATGTATGCTTGTCATCAGTTCTACCTCAGGAAGTTCTTCCTTGATGGAATAGGCTACCCCGGGGCCGGTGGAAGCAAATTGATTGCTGTTATTCTCACCCCAGATAAAGGTCTGGTTAACGCGATAAATCCGGTCTACGTCATTATGAAAGTGATCATAACTGAACTCATGCCGCACGTAGAGGTATATAAGTAGAGTGCAGGCAATGCTCACTGTAAGGCCCAACAGGTTGATAACCGAAAAAAGTTTTTGCCTTTGGAGATTGCGGACGAAGAGAATCAGGTAATTCTTTAGCATAAGGCAGGGGTTTATGCCACTTTTACAAAGCGTGTACCAGAATTGGTGATTCTATTTTCAGAGAAAATTAAACACTCATCTGACTTTACAATGTTCAGTTATGCGCTTAAGTGTTCGATTTTGGGATAGCAATGGTGTCGATAAATTAATTTCCTGAAGGCTGTGTCAGATTATTCTGCTCAGAATACTTTTTTATCCGCAATGCCACATTCTCCCGAATGTTCATGTAAAATAAATTCATGTCGGCCCGATGCCAGTTTTTGGTTCGGATTAAGAAGCGTCCTTTAAAATATGGCTTACTAATCCAAAGCATGCCTTCATGATTTTGTGCATCGGCAAGTTGCGGAGCAAAGGTAAAATGGAATGCAACACCACCACGATTCAGTTCTTTTGGCGCATAGTCTGTTTTCGAATTCCACAACAACGGATTGGTAGAAAGAGACCCTTCAAAGTAGCGTGTGTAATTTGTTGGATAAAAGTTTTTGGCGAATGTATTCCAGGATGCCCACACACCTGTCTCTTCGGGTGCTTCACTCGGGTGTATGGATGAAAATGCATTTGGACGAATGGCACGACCCACCAGGTAAGCAACTACAAGTTTCTTTTGCAATTCCTTACCATCGAAGTAGTCTTTCAATAATCGCTCGCAGTGATAACTACCCTGACTGTGTGAGGCAATAACAATAGGGCGACCTTGATTAAAATGCTGCAGGTAGTACTCAAATGCAGCCTTCACATCCTGATATGCCAACTCGAGTGCGTTCTTGCCATCATTTGGATTCGGAGTATGGAATGAATACAAATGAGCTTGTCTATAGTAGGGAGCATAAATTCTACAAGTGCCATTAAAAATGCTAGCCTGGTTTAAGATTGTGCTAAGTTGTATCTCGCTATTCAGTTCAGCATTGTTTACATCAGCATTCCATTTGTATTGATCCTTGGGTTTGTCGGTAAAAATAGTGGGGTGAACAAAGAATACATCTGCACCGGCATCAACTTGTGAATTTTTAAGATTAGATTTTTTTGGAATGCTGTCGGCTGCATCTGTTTTATTCGGGAGGGAAGCCCAATGCGCACTGTTGCTGTAATCGGGAGCTGGGGGTGTGGGAGAGCTGCTAAAACTGGTAGTTATTTCAAATGTCTTTTTTGCACACCCAAAGCAAACAAAAACGATAAGCAGAAAGTATGTTGATTTACGCATTATCAAAGTTCTATGATTCAAAATAACGTTTCAATAATTCACCTTTATTGTTTGGAAGTCCTGTTCCAATACAGGTAGAACGGAATACCTACAAGCATCAGTCCCAATCCCATCAACGCCTCCCGTGGTTTGGTAACCAACGTAACAATGACAAGAGCAAGACAGAACAGAACAAAGAAGGCAGGAACGATTGGATAACCCCATGCTTTGTACGGCCGGTGAACATCCGGCATCTTTACGCGCAAGATAAATACACCTAGGGCTGTAGCTCCGTAAAAAATAAAGGACGCAAAGACCAACATATCCGTAAGCTGATCAAAGCTTCCTGAGAAAATAAGAATGGCCGCCCACCATCCCTGCAAACTTATTGCATTAGATGGTGTGTTATACTTGGGATGAATGTAGGCCGAGCTTTTAAAAAACATACCCTCCTTCGCCATGGCATAAAATAATCTTGGTGGGGTAAGCAATGTTGTATTGGTGCAACCAAATGTTGTAAACAAAATTAGAATAGAAATAAATATGACCCCCGGGCCACCGAGAAAACGTCTGACTACTTCAACTGCAACAATAACATTTTGAGATTGATCAGCTTTTATTACTTCATCTATCGGAAGGACAAATAAATAAGTAAAATTAATTCCTACGTATACGACAATGACAAACAACACGCCCAATCCAAAAGCCAACGGGAGTACCCGATTGGGGTTTTTGATTTCACCACCCAAATAACCTATCGCACTCCAACCTTCATACGCCCAGAAAGCTGCGAGCAAAGCAGCAAATACTCCACTTAAGAATTCAGCATCGGTTATGGAGTGTTCAACATAATTACTGGCGGGGGTTTGAAAATTAGTATAACTACCCCCTCCCATGGTCAAACCCAGGATAATGATTAAAAAAATACTCAGCACTACTATAATCAAAATCCAACGGCTCAATCCTTCACCAACTTTGAGTCCAATATAATTCACATACGAGAGCCCACCGATCAGTACTATCGCTACCAGCTTAACACCAAAATTGTCAAAAGGGGTAAAGATGCCCCATAATGAAATCTGCGCCCAAGTCTCAGGAAGAGTGGGTAAGCTAATCATTGAATTTAATGACTCTGCGAATACGTAAGCTACGGATGCAGCGGAAGCTGAACGAATAGCTGTGAAGTTGGTCCAGCCAAAAAGAAAAGCAAAAAACTTGTTATAAATCTTACTGTAGTAATTATACTCACCTCCGGAGTCAGCCAGCATACCGGCAATCTCTGCGTTGCTCAACGCCCCAAATAATGAAATCAAACCGGCAGCAACCAAGCACCACAGCACCAAATCAGCCGAGCCCAAAGCCGCAGCCATTGGTGCTACCTTCTTATAAATACCAGAACCGATGATGGAACTTACCGTAAGCATGAACACAGAGAATAGTCCCAGTGAGCGTACCAGTTCTCCTTGCTTCTCAGATTTCATGCGGATTCAATTGCTATAGGGTAACGTTAATTTTTGTAGAGCAGTCGATAGGCTTCTTCATAGTGGGTAATCAGGCTTGTCCAATCAAATGCCGAAGAATAATTTTCTACGTTGTTGCGCTGCATGATCCGGCTTCTTCTGTCTTGAATAAGAAATTTATAAAGAAACGTTGCCAATTGTTTTGCGCTCCAGTCAAACGTGCGCTTGCCGCGCTCCACGACAAACATCCCACCTTTCTCATGGTCGGGCATATTACGAAGCAAGTAATCACCAAAGCCACTTAAGTCACTTGTTACGGCAGGCACACCGCTCGCCATGCACTCCAGTGGTGTATAGCCCCAGGGTTCATAGTAACTTGGAAAAATACCAAGGTGACATCCCCTTACAAACTGGCTGTAGTCCATTCCGAACAAGGGGTTAGTAGAATTTATAAAATCAGGGTGATAAACAATCTTTACTTTATCTTCTTCCCGATTGAGCAGGTTTCTTCTGACCAAAAACTGCAGGATGTCATCTGTGTCTTCGTTGATCAGCTTATGTGTTACCGGTAAAGGCATTTTATTACTCTTCCATGATTGAATGGTTCTTCGATAGCGAAGCTTCCAATATTCATCCACAAAATCATTTAACTGAGGTAGTCGATGATCCTGCCTTGTCGTACTTTCAAAAAATAAACGTTTCCCTACCTGCCGTTGAATTGCCTCACATGTTTGACGCATTTCTTCCATCACAGCCCGCGATTGCAATACTTCGGGCTTAATACTGTAGAACTCGCGCTTCGTGACAAAGAACATAACTACGGTAATGTCCGATTTCTCCTGCTTCAGTTGCTGATTCAAATGGACGAGTGCCTCAAGTGTTAAGTCAAAACCTTTGTTTTTATATTCATATCGCCCGGAGGTAAAAAAATACATGGTCTTATCCAGGTCAAAGGAATAGGAGCTAAAGAAATGCCCCATAACAAACTGATGAATTTGCTCCTTATAAATGGCGTGAAGGTTTTGAAATTCATGCAGCGCTTCGAAACGCTGAATATTAAGACCGTTGGGTAAAATTACTTCCGGTTGCCTTCGCAGAATATGCTTGCATTCTCGTGCAGTCACATCGCTAACGGTGGTCATCACATCACACTTCTGTGCACAACCATATTCGATGGCCGCCTCAGTCTCCACACCAAATTTCTTTGCTTCATCTTCCCAACGAAAAAATGGCAGGTGTGCATAAAACAAAGGGGAGTTTATCGCCAGGTGACGACCCAGCTGAGTGGCGTGCGTGGTGAACACCGTTTTTACAGGCATCCTTTCTCGCTTCATATCGAGAATGGGAAGGCCTGCCATCCACTCATGAAAATGTCCTATGAGCTTTTGATTCTCTCCCGCTAGTTTCACGAGCTCATCAAAGTATAGCTTAGTGAGGTACGCAAACGCAATTACCTGATCAACCAGGGCATTGCCCGTTGGTGTAGCAATCTGGTGATTTTTCCATAGCAGGTACTTCACCACATTCATTACCTTATCTTCGATCACATTTGGATTAAGAAGTACCACGCGCGGCTTGCCCGTTACGAGCCACTCAGCATAAATTACGTCATATCCCTTTTTACTCAGGTTGGCGGCTGCCAATCCAAAAATATCAGCAGCATCATCAATGGGCTCCAGTTCAGCTTGAATACTTTTATTAAGAAAAGGTCCAATCATACAAAAGTGACCACTACGATTAGCCATCATGGCCGGTGCTTTTGAACGAATTACAGTATAGATTCCTCCTACCTGATTGCATACTTCCCACGCCACTTCCACCAAGAATTCATCGTGATGCGGGGACTGCTTTTTAATGGTACGTTTTGGCATGCGTTAAGTCAATTTGACTGAAAGAAAATGAATTAGGTTCAATTTAATGTCAAATTTTCTGAAAACCACCATTACCAGGGGGTGGATTGTAATTTGATGATGAAGGCTCTGAATAAGAAATAAGCTTTTCATATAAACTTATCCGTTATGAACTTCGAAAAATTCACTATAAAATCTCAGGAATCGCTTCAAAAGGCTGCAGAAATTGCCAGCGCGCGGCAGCAACTGGCCATAGAGCCAGGGCATCTGCTTAAAGCGATTCTGGAAACAGATGAAAATGTTTCCAATTACCTCTTTAAGAAGCTAACTATTAATGCTGCAATTCTGGACACCAAATTGGATGAGATCGTAAATTCTTATCCCAAAGCTTCGGGGCAGCAGCCCTATCTTTCCACTGCTACGAACACGGTGCTTCAAAATGCGGAAAAAGAATTGCGCGAGTTCAAAGATGAATACATTGCCGTTGAACATTTGCTGCTGGCGCTGTTTTCAACAAAAGACAAAGTAGCCTCTACGATGAAAGATGCGGGGTTTGAAAAAACTGCATTGATCAAAGCTATTAAAGAGTTGCGCGGTGGAGCAAAAGTGACAGATCAAAATGCAGAAGCGAAATACAAATCGCTGGAACGATACTCTAAAAATCTCAACGACCTCGCCAAAAAAGGAAAGATTGATCCTGTCATTGGCCGCGATGAAGAGATAAGAAGAGTTCTGCAGATTCTTTCACGCAGGACAAAGAACAATCCTATGCTTATCGGTGAACCCGGTGTAGGCAAAACTGCGATTGTTGAAGGCATGGCTCAACGCATCGTGAATGGAGATGTGCCCGAAAACCTGAAGAGTAAACTTCTTGTTTCGCTGGACATGGGGTTGCTGGTAGCTGGTGCAAAATATAAAGGCGAATTTGAAGAACGCCTTAAGGCTGTGATTAAAGAAGTTACTGACTCCAATGGCGAAATCATCCTTTTCATTGATGAAATTCATACGCTGATCGGAGCCGGTGGCGGTGAAGGAGCAATGGATGCCGCCAATCTCTTGAAGCCCGCGTTGGCCAGGGGAGAACTTCATGCCATTGGTGCCACTACATTAAAAGAATATCAGAAATACATTGAAAAAGACAAGGCACTGGAGCGCAGGTTTCAAAGTGTAATGGTGGATGAGCCCTCGGTGGAAGATTCTATTTCGATACTTCGCGGAATAAAAGATAAATATGAGCTTCATCATGGTGTGCGTATCAAAGACGATGCGGTGATTTCTTCCGTTGAGCTATCCAGCCGCTACATTGCTGATCGCTTTCTTCCTGACAAGGCTATCGACTTGATGGATGAAGCTGCGGCCAAGCTTCGATTGGAGATGGATTCTCTGCCGGAAGAATTGGATGAACTTAACCGCAAGATCATGCAACTGGAGATCGAACGGGAGGCTATCCGAAGGGAAAAAGATAAAGACAAAGAAATAATTCTTACTAAAGAGATCGCAGAACTCAGTGGAGAACGAAATGAGTTGAAGGCGCAATGGGAAAATGAAAAGGGCATCGTTCACAATCTGCAAAAAGAAAAAGAAAACATCGATAAGCTAAAGTACGAAGCAGAGCAAGCTGAAAAAGCTGGCGACTATGGCAAAGTAGCGGAGATTCGCTATGGCAAAATAACTGAAGCCGAAAAACGTCTTAAAGACTATCAGCTTAAGATGAAGGAAATGCAAGGTGAGCACTCATTATTAAAAGAAGAAGTAGATAGTGAAGACATCGCGGAAGTGGTAGCTAAGTGGACTGGCATTCCTGTTTCTAAAATGCTGCAAAGTGAGCGCGAAAAACTCTTGTCACTGGAGGAAGAACTTAGCAAGCGGGTAGCAGGCCAGGAAGAAGCCATTCGTGCCTTGAGTGATGCTGTTCGCAGAAGCAGGGCAGGATTGCAAGATCCAAAGCGGCCTATTGGTTCCTTCGTATTCATGGGTACAACGGGTGTAGGCAAAACAGAATTATCGAAGGCTCTTGCAGATTATCTGTTTAACGATGACAATGCCATGGTGCGTATTGATATGAGTGAATATCAGGAGCGACATTCTGTAAGCCGATTGATTGGTGCCCCGCCTGGTTATGTTGGATACGATGAAGGAGGACAATTGACTGAAGCAGTTCGAAGAAAGCCGTATTCTGTTATTTTATTGGATGAAATTGAAAAAGCGCACCCGGATGTATTCAATATTTTACTTCAGGTACTTGACGATGGCAGGCTTACGGATAATAAAGGTCGCGTGGCCAATTTCAAAAACACCATAATTGTGATGACCACCAACATCGGGTCAGCCATTATTCAGGAAAACTTTGAAAAAATAACGGATACTAACTATTTCGAGGTAATCGAAGAGACCAAGGACCAGGTTCTGGACATTCTGAAGAAATCGGTACGCCCTGAATTTATCAACCGGATCGATGAAATCATCATGTTCCGTCCGCTGAGTAAAAATGACATAAGAAAAATCGTAGAAATACAATTTGAGCTCATCAAAAAACGTTTAGAAGAAAGTGGCGTTAAACTGGATATCGCTGAAAAAGCGTTAGACAGGTTGGCCAAATTGGGGTATGATCCTCAGTTTGGGGCCCGGCCGCTAAAAAGGGTATTGCAACGCGAAATATTAAATGAACTTTCTAAACAAATATTAGCTGGAAAAGTAAACAAAGACTCCATCATTTTTGTTGATATGAAAAACGAGGTTGAATTTGAATTTATCAATCTCGACAAGGCAGAAGTAGTAGAAGATTTATAAGAGTGTGAGTCCCCGTCCTGATAACCATCTGGACGGGGATGGTTAGAGGGGTAGTTCCGATTTCATGTCGGGACAGGTTTTTGGGGTTAGGGCGTGCTGAGGAGCACGCCCTTCTTTTTTGAAGACTCGTTTAATTTATTTTCGAACCCTATGTGAGAACATTTCCGTTCCGTCAAGGTAAGTAGCTACAACCCTGGTATTCAAAATAGCCTGATCATTTACTTTCATTATATCCTGATCGAGGATAATAAAATTTGCTTTCTTCCCAATCTCCAGGCTACCGATTTCATCTTCCATAAATCCAGCCTTAGCAGCCCAAACCGTTGTGCCTCGTAAGGCTTGCTCCCGCGTCAATCTATTCTCGAATTGAAAACCTGCTGTAGGCTGGCCGTTGCTATCTTTTCTTACAACAGCAGAATAAAATGTTCTGATTGGATTCATGTCATCAATGGGAAAATCTGTGCCCAAGGCAATCCATCCATTTTGCTGCAAAAGTTGTTGATACGCATAACCGCCCCTTAATCGATCCAAACCCAACCGCTCGTCTGCCCAATCCATATCACTAATAGCAGCAGTTGGCTGCACTGAAGGAATTATGGACGCAGCTCCAAATAAATCAAAATCGTTCTCGTTAATAATCTGCGCGTGTTCTATCCTCCATCGCCTATCGTTTTTACCCTGCAAATGTTTATTGTAAATCTTCGCCATCACTCGATTTGCAGAATCACCTATCGCATGCGTACACATTTGGAAATCCGTTGTTGAAAGTACCTGAGCAACTGAATCAAAATGACTAAACGTGTTCAATAAGAATCCACTATAGCCCGCCTTGTCTTCATAAGGTGATAATAGGCAAGCACCCCGGCTTCCCAACGATCCATCGGCAAAGACCTTAAATCCGTTGACAAAAATTTTATCGGTCTTATAAGGACCTTGTGAAAGAAACCTTTCGTAATTTTTCTTTTTATCGGAGAGCATTACATAGACTGGCATGTCCACCACGCCTGCGCGCTGAAGCGAATCCAGAAGATCAACCTCCTCATAATCTAATCCACAATCGGTAAGCGCTGTTAAGCCAAGTTCAAAACACTTTACCTGTCCGGCCTCAAGCCATTTGGCCACTTCGCCTTTCGATGGTTTTGTCAACGACTCGTTAAACAACTTCATACCATTGTCGATGAGTATGCCCGTTAGTCTACCTTTCTCCGTAATGATCTCACCACCGCTTATTTTCTGATTTGGTTTAATGTTTGCGAAGTCAAGAGCTTTCTGATTAGCCAATACGGCATGTCCATCAATGCGATAAAGAGCAACAGCTGTTTCCGGGAACACTTCATTAAGCTTCGTATTAGTTGGAAAAGACTTGTCAGAAAATTCGTTTTGATCCCATCCCCTTCCCTTTATCAATTTCTCATTCGGATGCTCTTTTGAAAAGGCTTGAACCCGATCAACCATTTCCTCGAAGCTTTTGCATCCATTCAAGTCAACGGTGAAAAGAGATTCACCATACCAAAAGAAATGAACGTGGGCATCTATAAATCCAGGTAGAATGGTGTTTCCATTCGCATCAATAGTCTCATTAGCCGAATACAAATCGAGAATCTCTTTATCGGAGCCAACGGAAATAATTCTTCCGTCTTTAATGGCCATTGCCTGCCTGACAGAAAACAGGCTATCTACCGTATAGAGTACTCCATGATGGATGATAAGGTCTGTTTTTATCTTCTGCTTGCATGCACTTAACATGATGCATGCCAAAATTGTAGTTAGCACAAAGGCTCTCATTTCTAATTGTGTTTAATTGGAGGCTTTTAGTCGTCTATATCTTCAAGAAGTTCTCTCTTAGCACATTTCTTACCGATTCAAGTAACAAATCTGAATTTGCTTTTGAGAAGACAACGGGTGGCTTAATTTTTAATACATTATTGAAGGGCCCATCTGTGCTCATCAATATTCCTTTGTCACGCATACGGTTGGCAAAATAGGCTGCTTGCTCCGTGGCAGGTTCTTTAGTATGCCTGTCTTTTACCAACTCAAAGCCTATAAAAAGACCGGGGCCACGCACATCGCCTATGATTTCAAATTCCTTCATTAAGCTTTTTAACCCTGTCTTCAGATAGTCACCTACGACTTTTGAATTCTGCTGCAAACCTTCATCTTTTATTACCCTCAACACTTCTAAACCGATAGCGCATGACACAGGATTGCCGCCAAACGTATTGAAGTATTCCATCCCATTCTTAAAAGCATCCGCAATTGCTTGCGTTGTTACCACCACGCCAAGGGGATGACCATTGCCGATGGGCTTACCAATGGTAACAATATCCGGAACCACATCATGTTCTTGAAAAGCCCAAAAATGATCGCCCGATCGGCCACAGCCTGTTTGTACTTCATCGGCAATACAAACACCGCCTGCGTTGCGTACATGATGGTATGCTTCCTTTAAAAAGTTTGCCGGCAATTCTACTTGTCCGCCACAACTTATAACGGATTCAAAAATTAATGCTGCTGGCTTGCGACCTTCCTTAGCGATAGTATTTAACGACTCCCGCACATGGTTTGCATATTTACTTCCGGCCTTTGTATCCTCTGATCGATATAGGCCCCGATAAACATCCGGGATTGGTACAACGTGAATATGCGGTGCGGCCCCCTCACCACCTCGTCCATCAAATTTATATGAACTGATTTCGACACAACCGTTGGTATTACCATGATAGCCAACTTCTGACACGATCATGTCTTTCTGGCCTGTATAATTTTTTGCAAGCCGCAATGCCAACTCATTCGCTTCACTACCGGAGTTCACCAAAAAAGCCACATTGAGCGATGACGGCATGGTAGTCAATAGTTCTTCTACAAACTTTACAAGGTTTTCATGGAGGTACCTTGTGTTTGTATTTAGGACTGCCATCTGCCGTTGACCTGCAGCCACAACACGTGGATGCTCGTGCCCCACATGAGCTACATTATTTACCGTGTCCAAATACCTGCGCCCTGTATCATCCAACAAGTATACACCCGACCCCCTTACCATCTTAATTGGGTCGCGATAAGAAATACTCATGTTCTTACCTAGATGTTGTTTTCGATAATCGACAATCGCCTCTTTAGCCAGTGACGGTTTGTGGGTAGATAACTTTCCTGTTAATAGTAACCAGGGGTCAGGAGAAATGCTTTTCCATAACTCTCGCTGTTGAGCGCGAGCCACTCCGGGAAAATCTCCTTGCTTCCCAAGTAAATCTAATACGACCTGAAAGTGAAGGTGAGGCGGCCAATTGCCATTCTCCTGCTGATTGCCAACCTTACCAATTGCTTCGCCTCTCGTTACGCGCTGACCAATTTTAAGGGATGCAAGTGAATCACTTGTAAGGTGACCATAAAGAGTATAAAAGGAAATATTCTTTTCAACCTGATGTTGCAAAATAATAGTAGGCCCATAATCACGATCTCCTTTGTTATTCGCAAAACTGTGAATCGTTCCATCAAGTACCGCAAACACATCCGATCCTTCTTTTGTAAAAAAATCCAAACCGGTATGAACTGTCCTCCACGTAAGTGCATCGTTGCCCTGAACAGCAAAGGCATCTGTCGTATAAAATGCTCTCGCCTCATCGTATCGACCAATTGCCAATGAAGCACCGGCCTCGGCCATTAGGCGATTAACCGTAAGATCAAGCAGCCTTGTATCCGTTAAATTTTTCGTGTTACCTACGTCAAGGCTACCGACACTGAGATCAAGCCAAATAGAATCTTCACTTTTTTTAACCGGAAATGCAGTGAGCTTATAATTTAATTCCGACCATGACACAAAATTCTTTCGTTCAGGACATGCGTCTAAACCACAGGCATCTCTAAATGCATAATGAGCCAACTCCGGAGAAATTGTTCGCAGTTTTTCCAGCAGATCCCATGCAGGCTTTGCGCTAATCTGAAGGTATGTATTTTCAGGATGCTCCATTCGGTTCATCTCCGAAGAGGTAACACTAATTAACAACCGGGTAACTACCAGCGAAAAAAGAACGTGGAGTTCTTCTTCTGTAATTTTAAAAATTCGGTTGAACCCTTTGACAACATCACAAGCCGTCTCCAGCGGGTCGGTCTTATCCATTATAGCATAGGCAATTGCAATTGCTAATTCATTAATGGTGTGAGTATGGACAACATCTCCAAAATCAATTACCCCCGGAACATGAGGGTCAGCCAGGCCATGACTAACCAACACATTATAATCATTGGCATCGTTATAGATGACGCTTTGGCGCAAATGTGGCAGGGCAGGAACGACACGATTTTCGAATAGTGAGTAGAAGTAATTAACCAACTCAAGTTTTTCGTCAGTAAAATTTCGAAGGTGAGGTTTAATCCATTCGGCCCGAGCCAGATCCCATTTAATAAAGCGATTGGCTTCCGAATGTCCAAAGTCTGAAAGTGCCAAACATAATTTACCACAAAGCTCACCAAGGCGTTGATAAAGAATTGGTGTTTGTGGATTAACTTTTGCAAATACTCTTCCCTCAACCCAGGTGAGCAGTCGCAACCACCTTGGTGAAGATTCATCTTCGGTTATCTGCAGTATCTCTTTCCCCTCTTTTGATTTTACAACGCGGGAAACTTCGAGCCCCAGTTTCTTTGCAGCTAAATGTGTGATTACTGCGTTTTGAAGTTCGAGATTGGATAGCAGCTCATTCTTATTTGCAATTTTTAGAATGAAACATTGGCCATCTTTTGATCTTACAAAATAGTTAAGATCAAGTTCGCCTGCCAACGCAGAAATCTCTGCATCCACTCCATAATGGTCTTTGAGAAAATTATGAAGGTTGCCTTCCGAAAATTTCATTTGCTACAGAAAATGACGAGGTGCTGAATCAAACACCCTCCTCAATATGAAAATGCTTTTTGAGTCGATCTTCCCCTTTGCGATCCATTAATAACACAAGGTAATCTCCCATTTCAATTTTTACAGAACCCTCCGGATTCTTGATCAGCTTGCGGGTACCATTCTCGGCCTTTACCACGCCTATCAATATTACATTGCACGCCTTCTTCAAATCAAAAAATACTTTTTCATAAAAAACTCCGGCAAAGGGATTGCCTGCTTTAACCGGTATTTGCTTCATGTCATATTCATGATCTTCATGGGCATACGCGATAATCTCTTCGCTAAAAATGGCAACGTCAGGCTCATAAATGTAGCTGGCCAATAGCTTCGAAGATATTTCGTTCTTTGAAATAGCATACGTAACTCCTGCACTTTGAAAAGTTGATTTCAGATTTCCATTGTCCAGCGTAACAACATAGTTCAAATTGGCATAGTGCTTTTTGATATTGATAATGTAAACAAGCTTTTCAGTGTCATCATCAAGGTTAATAAATACAATAGAAGCCTCTTTCAGATTGGCTTTCTCAAGCAAATCAAAATTGTTGTAGTCAGAGAAGAGTGTATATACCTGGTCAGAATTGTAATACTCACGAATGATATCAATGCTGGGTCGGTCTTTTGTAATAATAGCCACGTGCTTACCAGCAGCAAGTAGGTGAGTGATTACTGAATTTGAGAAATCATTCCATCCTATGATGACGACATGATTCTTGAATACAGTGCCATTCAGGCCTAAAATTTTCTCCTCTTTAAGTGTTGTCATAAAATTTGCAATCTGTCCAATAATAAAACCATAAACCCCAAGGCTAGATACTAAAAAGAAAAAACCAATCATCCGTCCCCAGTACGTGACCGGATAAATATCGCCATACCCTACGGTGGTCAGCGTAGCTATCACATACCACAATGCGTCTTGAAGGCTATTCACCGTAGCCAGTGGTGCGCCCTTTTCCAGATCCATCAACAACGCTATGAGGCACGCATATACGAAAGTCACCGCCAGAACGGTTATGAGTGTCCTCCTGGATTTTTTCTTCCCGGGTTTAGATTTAGGCACTGGTTACTATAGCTTTTTGTCCAAAAAATACGGAAAAGGAACTGATCATTGGTTGCACTTTTCTAAAATCTTTCCTACTTCCGATGTTTCAACCAACCGCTGGGTATCACCCCAGTTGGTATAAATATAAGTAGCTATCTCCGCAATCTCCAACTCGGTCAAGGATGGAATGCCCGGCATCGCCTTATTAAAACTCTTTCCATTTACAATAATCTCGCCTTGCTTGCCATATTTCATAGAGCAAATTACATCTTCAAAATGAGCAAGCATGTAGTCGGACTGAACTAAGGGAGGATACACTCTACCCAGTCCTTTGCCCGAAGGGCGATGACAATTGGAACAATGTTTTGCATAAAGCACCTCCCCCTCCACAAAGTATTGCTGCATTTTTACTGACTGTGAGTTGGAATTTTTACTACAGGCCAAAAAAAGGGGGACCAAAAAAATAAAAAGAAGTGCCCGTGCTTTGCTATTCATCCTGCCTTAGCTTTTTGATATCAATAATCAATCTATTAACATCTTCCTCTTTTGTGCCATCATACTTACCACGAATTCTTCCCGATTTGTCGATCAGTAAAAATGCACCGCTGTGGATGAAGCCGTCTGGCTCAGACTTATCTTCCATCGCAGTAGCAAAGTAGGATGTCTGCGCAATCTTGTAAATAGAATCTTTTGCTCCGGTAACAAAATGCCATTTGTTACTTTCAACCTCAAGTCGCTGTGCAAAATCATGAAGTAGCGCTACCGTGTCGTACTCGGGATCAATGGTATGCGAAAGCAGCAATACATCCGGCATATCCTTTGTGACCTCGTACACACGCAGCATTTGTGACTTCATGATGGGGCATATAGTACGGCAAGAGGTAAAGAAAAAATCGGCTACATAAATTTTGTCTTTGAAAGTTGTATTTGTTATCTGAGCACTATCCTGATCAACAAATGAAAACGGAGCGATCGTATGATAAACAGTATCTGTGCCCACTACTTCCCGCTGCCCAAAAATAGGAAGCTTCTCATTTTTTGGGAGACATGAAGTTAAGAAGAGGGAGCCAGCAATTACTGTCATACAAGCCAATCTCAGGGCTTTATTTTTAATACGATGTTCTATGTTCTGCATGTTTTATTCTAAAATGATTTCGTCTCCCTCTGTTACTTCGTGATGATCAATTGCCAATACATTTTGTCCGAAGTATATTTTATTGTCGCGTTTACGATAAGTCGATAACGTTGCCAGCGGCTCCTTACCTTGTTCAGCAGTTTGCTGATTTATGGTGGTCATAATACACCGACCGCAAGGCTTCACACCTAAAAAACGATTTCTGCCAATTCTGAAATTTTTCCAGGTATCTTCTTCGTACGCTGTTCCGCCTGTAAAAATAAAATTAGGTCGAAATCGATTCATAGGAACAGGCTCCTGAAGTCGTGCATTAACATCGGCAAGTGATTGCTCCCCAATGACGAGAATAGGATAACCATCGGCAAGGCTTACCTGCTCATTGTTACTGGCGAACAGCGGGTTTACCGGTCTTGGATTGTGTTCCGGAAAAGACACCAGACGGCACTTCACATTCAGTTTCTCAGAAAACCACTTACTGCATTCCGCGCTTACCTCGGTCACATCAACTTCGTCATCCCATATCTTTGCTCTGATAACTGGGGAATCCAGTGACTGCATAGAAAGGGTATACTGATCATGGTCAATAGAGACAGTTAATTGTTTTTTAACCGTGTCAATAGAAATGTTGAATAGGGCCATCCTTGGACTAAGTCGCTGTGTTAAAAAGACCCCCTCCTCATCCACAAGCATCCAGCGTCTATCGTATTGAAGGCCCTTGTCCATGACCTTGGAAGATCTAAGTCTGATCCCTCCCATCGACTTGATGGGATAAATCCAAATCTCACTTAAAATACGTTTATACATTGTATACAGGCTAATACCCAACCCCAAATTTAATCACTTGAGCAATCAATCTTTAGGTATTTACCAAATTTGTACGAACTATCTTTATCCACTTTGGCGTTAATGAAGTATCTTCAAAAAAAATAAGTATGGCGTCAGAATCCGGACTATGGTACCTCGAAAGTGTTGACTTGTACGACACACTTTGCCCCCATAAGGTAAAGTCGATGGCCGAGCGTCATTCCTTTAATTACTTTAAGAAAGATCAATTTGTTTACTTCGCTGGCGAGGCTGCTACAAGCATTTATATGATTGCCGCAGGGCGTATAAAAATTGGGCACTACCTGGAGGATGGAAAAGAAGTTATCAATACCATCCTGACGCGAGGAGAAATTTTTGGCGAACTGGCGCTTGCTGGTGAAATCAAAAGGAAAGATTTTGCGCAGGCGATGGATGACAACACCACCATTTGCCCAATGAGCATTGAAGAATTAAAAATGCTGATGAAAGATAATCAGGAATTAAGTTTTAAAATGATAAAACTGATAGGTCTTCGTTTGATGAAGTTGGAGCGCAAAGTAGAGCTGCTTGTTTTCAAGGATGCCAGAACAAGAATAATAGAATTTCTTAAAGATGCCGCTTCCTGGAAAGGTAAGAAAGTAGGCTTTGAGACAATGATCCCTACTAAGCTAACTCATAAAGACATTGCCGCTTTGACTGGAACTTCCCGCCAAACCGTTACTACCATTCTCAACGAACTTAAAGATCAAAATCTGATTAACTTCGACAGGAGACAAATCCTGATACGCGATCTGGCCAATCTAAAATAATAAAGCATCTCTAAATGAATCTCACCAAGCTTAGTCAAGCTTTAAGTACAATAATAATCAGTTCTTATTTTGACCCGCTAAGCAGGTCGATTGGGATTCAGTAGATGCGCAAGTTCTTCGGGCAGATCTCTTACCTCATCCACATCGCGCAGCGGAGGAGAAAGTGAATAGACCAAATTAAGTCGTTCAAGATCTTTCATGGTTTCTGTACATACCGATTCAGTACTCCAGGCTTTGTTTCTAAATATCTCCGGAATGAGTTTTTTCATTCCTAATAAATAATATCCTCCATCCAAAGCAGGCCCAATAACTGCATCATGATGCTCCAGGCGTTCAAACGATTGAGTGATAATTTCCGAACTGAGTTCAAAGCAATCTGTTCCAATGATTGCAATCTTTTGATAGCCTTGCTCGAAGCCTGAGGCAAAAGCATTTTTCATTCGCTCGCCAAGGTCGCGTCCTGTTTGAATTTCCTTCTTGTATTTTGTCAACGCCCAGTTGTCCTCACTATCGGTAAAGTCTGAATAATATACTGACTTATCCATTGCTAAATTTTCGGTTACTTCTCTCGTGTGGCCGGACAACCGCAAATAAATAGCAAGAGCTTTTTCATCTCCGACAGAAGCTGCCAATCGTGTTTTTACTTTGCCCAATTCAGGGTTGCGGTAAAAAATAATGAGAAGTTCCTTGTTCATCAGTATACTTTAATTCCTTTCGTTAGCCATTGCGACCAATTTCTATTGTATGTATGAACGCTGTCTGTGGGGTGATTGGTTTTATTAACTACAGTATGACCTTCATTTACCCATTGAAAAATTCCTCCATACAAATTTTTAACATTTTTAAATCCGGCAGACTTTAGCTTTTCGCCCACCCGCTCACTCCTATACCCTACTGAACAATAAACAATGATAGGAGAATCCTTTTTAAACTTGTCTACCATTCTTGTATTAAATGAACTGTAATCTAAAAAATTGGCCGTGCGAATGTGGCTAATTTCAAATTCTTCCGCAGATCGAATGTCAAACAATACCACCGGTGTACCTGAATTCATTAATGCCGAAAGTTCGCTCGCGGTTATGGTAGCCACCGAATTTCGATACAATGATTCCAATTTCCTGTCGAAGGCGGTTTGAGCCCACGCAAATTGCAAACAGGAAAATAATATGACTATGCTGGCGAATGTTCTCTTTTCCATAGAAGCTCATATCCAAGGTAACCAAAAATGAATAAATATTCTGCCAATGTGATCCAAAGGTCTTCGAAAAAACCGTTCTGCGTATAACCGACATAGGTGAGGAAAATTAGCCCGGTCCAGGCTATAGGAAATCGAAGTTGTGTAAAAACTGAGAGTGCCAACAACGTGGTGATGTACCAGGGATGAAGTGTAGTAGTAAATAAAAAGTAGATACAAAGGCTCCACATCAGTGCCAGAGGCAGCGTGAACATTGAAGAGTCAATACCTGATTTGATGCATCGCGATCTTTCTACCATTGACGAAGCAAACGCGAATAAAACAATGACGATACCTGCAACCAAGCCTAGTTTCCATCCTGTCGACTGAATGATGTTATAACCTTTGTACCAGAATCCATACTCACGAACGAGATAGTAGAGACTTGCATTAAATTCAAATTTCTTAAAATAAAGACCCAAGCTCTGACTAAAGCCCGTTATGATTTCCTTATCCCAAAGCGGCAAGAATAGCAATACACAACACAGCGCCAGCACAGTACAAAATTGAAACGATTTCTTCCAACCAAACCGAAGCGTTAGCAACGGAATAAATATCAGGGGCAGCAGCTTGGTACAAACAGCAATACTAAAACTCAACGCGGCCTTGATAACTTTTTTATCGATTATAAAAAGAATACTCAGTAGTAGAAAGAAAACTACAAATGCTTCAGCATGCAGGTTGCCGGTAAGCTCTAAAATTACAAGGGGATTGAGTGCGTAGATAAGAACATTCTTTTTCGGTAGTTTGAATTTCATCAAAAGCGAACGAATGATTACTAAACTTCCTACTTCTGCTGCTATCACCAAACTTCTCATCACCATAATACTACCCAGGATTGAATCCGATGATAACTTAACTGACAACCAAAATATGAATTGGGCAAAGGGTGGATATATCGTAAAATATTCGGGGCTATTTAACTTATCAAATAATACGTTATCAATTCCGGGAATAGTTATACCTGGCTGAAGATAATAGGCAGGCAATTCTGCAAAAGGATGGTATCCCGATGCCAATAAGCGACCATCCCAAATAAAACGATAAGCATCATCCGATAGATTGGGAAGAGCAATCAACAAGCTGATTCTAAAAACAAAAGCTGCTAAAATCCAGAATTGAATCTGATTGTCTGGCGTCTCCTTAATAATCACGAGGTAGATCAAAAAGAGAGCGCTATAGATTGCTAATAGTGGTACAGTTTCATGTCGCTCTATTCCATAGCCTATGTATAAATAGGCCAGCAACGAGATGATTGCGATTATGTACGTGCTAAATTTCTGCCTTGCCATTAACCAAAGGCTTCACCGAATAATAGAAAACAGCCCCAAAGCCCAACGCCAGCATAGCATGAAAAATCATAAGGCCTCCATCGCGCAGTACGATACCCGCAGCGATGCCTCCGATGAAGTAAAGGCATAACAATCCTTCTAAAACAGTTTGTACGTTGATCGTTGTTTTGATGTAGTCATTTTTCTTCCAGGAGTTCCCTTTCTCAGAAAGATTGAATTTAGGCGTGCGTATAAACGGTGTCTTACGCCCTAACAATCCTTCCATTACAGCAAGCCCGTTGTGCAATGACAAGCCCATCGAAACAATGATAAAACGAGGATAGAGGTACAGAAAAGTCTTTCCGGCTTTAACAGGATAGAATTGTTTTGTTGCCACCCAATAGAAAAGTGTGATCGATAAAAATCCACATAGGAAAATAATCCCCAAATTGAAAAGCCATTTCATTTCGGGATGATTGTGTTTTATGTAAAGCATCGGTATGCTCAATATGGCTGCCACCAAAAGACACACAAATACTGAGCTGTTAAAAAGATGAAAAAAGGCGTGCACTTTATTTTTGATCGAAAAATCTGACCGCACTACCTTACCAAAATTCTTTCGTGCTGTTTCGGCTGCTCCTTTATTCCACCGGTATTGTTGCGATTTAATCGCAGGCATAATTATCGGCAGTTCGCCTGGCGTCTCTACATCTTGCAGGTAAACAAATTTCCAGTTCTTTAATTGAGCGCGGTAGCTGAGGTCGAGGTCTTCGGTAAGTGTGTCATGGCTCCATCCTCCGGCATCTTCAATACATTTTTTTCGCCACACACCACACGTACCGTTGAAGTTGATAAAACTACCTGCAGCGCTCCGCGCATTTTGCTCAATAGAAAAATGAGCATCCAACCCAAAGGCCTGCAGTCGCGTGAGCAATGAGTAATCCTTGTTCAGATGACCCCACCGTGTTTGAACAACACCAACGCTTTCGTTTGTAAAATGAAGAATGGTCTTTGCTAAAAAATCGGAAGAAGGAATAAAATCTGCGTCAAAGATGGCGATAAACTCACCTGTGGCAGAATGCAGGCCGTGATCAAGCGCCCCAGCTTTGTATCCAATTCTATTTTCGCGGTGAAGAAGTTTTATATCCAGTTCAAGCGGCCGCAAAGATTCTATTTTTCGAAGAAGAATTTCAGTTGTCTCGTCTGTAGAGTCATCCAGAATCTGAATTTCAAACTTATCCCTGGGGTAATCCAACTTGCTGATTGAATCAATAAGACGGTCGGCAACATACTTCTCATTATAAATGGGAAGCTGAATAGTTACTTTAGGGAACAGAGAAGGTACATCCGCTACGGGTACTGTCTTTTGCTTCTGTAGTTTCAAATAAATCCGCGTAAGATGAAGCTGCCCCAGGCTGAACAGAAAGATATAAAGAAGGGCGAGAGAATAAATTATGGTAACTACTACTTCCATTGGTTTTGAAAACTATCTGCTCACGCTACAAGTTTTGCGGCTTGTAGTGTCTGCGATTTCATAAATGTTTAAATATCGTATACAAAATCTTATACCCGGCCATCACCGTTCCTTTCACTGTTCCTGAAATTTTTGAAAAACCAATTCGCTTTCTGTAGCGCACAGGCACCTCAACACAACGATAACCCATTTTGGCAGCTTTGAGTTGCATCTCTACTGTCCATCCATACGTCTTGTCCTGCATATTAAGTTCAAGCAGTTTTGAAAACCTGATCGCTCGAAAAGGTCCAAGGTCGGTAAACTTCACCTTATATATCCATTTTAAAAGTCGTGTAGCTAACCAATTGCCGAAAATTTGTTGTGGCGTCATCGATCCTTTTTCTTTACCACCCAAAGCGCGCGAACCGATAACCAGATCAGCCTTATTCTCTACAATTGGCTTTATTAATTCACGAATTTCTTCGGGGAAATCAGAGTGATCCGCATCCAAAAAGACAACAATGTCCGGCTTATTCACTGCAGTAGTGAGGTAATCAATTCCTTTCAGGCAGGCGCGACCGTAGCCGGGAATTAATTCCCTAAGAACGGTGGCACCCGCTTCTCTTGCAATCCTTTCCGTATCGTCAGTAGAAGCATTATTGACAACAATAATCTCAGCGACTATATCCTTTGGAATTTCCAGGATAACCTGGCCAACACCATTTTCTTCATTAAAGGCAGGAATAATTACGTTGATAACCAATGAACACTGTTTTATGATTTACTCTTCCGTGAATACATTTTTATTCCAACCTCTGAACTCATAATACTTTGATTTTGGTTCGCCTGTCCAGCCGTTGATGCCTTTTTTCCTGGGTAAATAATAGCCATGAATGTATAAAAAAGGGAGCAAGAATAAACTCAGCACGATCATGGCTATGGTTCTTCCAAAAAAAATGGAAAGTGAAACAATCAGAAGTAGTATCAATACATACTTGCTTACCCTTCGCCACCTGGGTGTTTGTTCTTCAAAATGACCAAACACGATGTTGCCGATGGCGAAGATGATACTTACTATCCCTACTTCAAACCAAAAAGGTGAGTTTACGGCCATTGATGATTTAGTTGGTATTTTGCAGTGCGTATCGGTGACAATAATGATCGTATGCAAGCGGATTGTTAAACGAAGCAGTCATTATCTACAGATTTTTAATTCTTGATTTATGTAAGTAGCCTTGTGTTCCGCGCATTGTTTCAATCTTCCACCAATCAGTCTTTTCGCTCTTCTCATATTTGAATTTAACTCCCGTCAATAATTTCGCTATTACTGTTGAATTGGCATCTGGTAATTGTCTAATATTCGAATATCCATCACTGTCATTGATAACACCCCAATATTCAATTTCAGTTGAAAGATGTTGTTCTATTTCAACTTCGTCATCAGGGCCTTCTTGGTGATACTGGGGCTCTAAAAAGCAAAGTTCTATCCATTTCCCCTTAAAAGAATATGCCACATAAGAATGTCCGCCAACCCAAATTTCATTTTCGTTCTTTACCCAAAATTGGTGTAACTCACTAGAATATTTTGACTTAATCCATTGACTATTTTGGTATTTAAAGAAAGAGTCACTATCAGTAACTATCCATGGCACACCGTTTTCATCGACATTGTAGTTTAGAACTAGTTCGTCCTTGGGTGTTGGCACGACTTTACTATTTATCTCTATTTTTTTTGCGTAGGCGCCAAAAAAATAGATCCATGTCTTACTTTTCAAATCATAGTTGAAGTCCTGAACATCTTGCTTAATTAATTTCCATTTCTTAAAATCAAATAGCCATAAATTATTACTATATTCTCTTTTCGTCTCATCATAAAAGTAATTTGTTGAATATATTCCATTTGAATTCACAACCAATCCAGATGTTCTATTTTCGTGATCCGACTTAATCATGGTAATTGACTCCCAACCTACCCCATTCCATCTGAAATATTGCATTACCTCATTAATACTTGTCAGTATGAATATTGTTGAATTGTATTCGTAAATATTATATATATATTTAACGGTATCATTTTTTATTAAATCCCACTTGGTTCCTCTGTTCAAATAGAGCCCATCACCAAAATCTGGAACCCATAAATCTAACTTTGAATCGATTAAGAAATCCGAAGCACTTTCTAACTCTTTGGTCCATAGAATTTTCCCATTCTTTCGCTGCAATATCCTGTAAAGACCTTCATTTGTCCTTATCCAAGTTATGGAGTCTTGAAAGTGAATCTGCTGTACCCAAGGGAACTCATCTCCCTTGGAGTCAATAAAGAAGAGAAAAAAAATACCAAGTAATGCAGCTATTTTTTTCATTAGAAAGTTGAATAAGGGAAATAAATCACTTTAGCTTCATATCATTCATTCAAAAATAAGAAATCGCATGAGCATTATAAGCGCAAGCAACCAACGAATAGCCAGGGATTGAGGCATTTGTTGGAGCTCGAAATGGCCTTGAAGATAAAGAATTACTCTACCAACTTAATCCCATTATTCCCAATCAAAATTGCTTTACCAAATCTTCCGTCTTCTTCTTTTACTTCAAGGTTTAACACGCCACGTGGGCAAACGGCTGAGCAAATGCCACAGCCCACGCACGAGCTGCGCACAATATTTTGTCCACGCTGTGCATACCACCGTACATCGATGCCCATCTCACAATAGGTGGAGCAGTTGCCACACGAAATACATTGTCCTCCATTCGTGGTAATTCTAAATCGGGATTTGAATCGTTGGATGATTCCAAGATAAGCTGCCAGCGGGCATCCAAACCTGCACCACGTGCGGTTGCCCATCAACGGATAAAAGCCTGTGCCGACTACGCCTGCAAAGCCGGCACCAATGAATGCGCCATATACTTCGCGCAGTTTATAGCTATCAAAAAACAAAAACCAGGATGCATTGGTGAAATACGTGTACAAAACTCCGGATGTCATCACAACAGCAAACACAAGCACGGCATGAATCATCCATCGCTCAATCTTCCAGGCGCTCAGTTTTTTACTCGACAACTGTCGATACGGATCGCCCAATGTTTCGGCCAAGCCACCGCAGCCGCACACCCAACTGCAATACCATCGCTTACCGAAAAAATAAACGAGCACGGGCACGGCAATGATGATGAGTGCAATACCCCACACCAGCATAAACACGCCAAGGCCCCCGTTAGCAAGCAGCGTATCGAGACGATTGTTAAAGAAGAACGAATAATCGAGTGGCCAGATATTTTTGAAATCAAAATAAGGTTGATTCAGTCGGATCATTATTTCCGGAATCAGAAAAGCAAAGGCTGTTTGAAAAAACATAACAGAGCAGGTTCGCAGTAGTTGATACTTACTGTGGCGATAGGTAATCATCATACGAATGCCCATGACTAAAATGCAGAGTGTATAGATAAAACCGTACAGGAAAAACCGACCTGCTTCATTGCCACTTAGCATCTTACTCACCGGGTCTACCATGATGACCCAGTTGGTCATGTACTCCGGATAGAAGTAAAGAAGAATATAAAAGGCAATAAGCCAGGCTCCGGTAAGGATACCAAGCCATTGAACATTTTTCATTGCATTGAAAAATATACCGTTGTTTTTAATGCCGGGCTGTAATGTCATCTTTGGCAAGATGTATAACAGCGCGCCCACAATGCAAAGTCCAAAAGTCAGCAACAAATAGAAAAGTGAATTACTCTTTACCGGACCGCTGGCAGATGCTTTGGTTAGTGAGTACTTCAGATCTTTAGTCGCGTACCGATCAAATCCATACTGACTTACAATGCCATACTTTTTTATATTATCGGCTACACCCTGAAGTTGCTCACGCGATGCCGGCTGACCATCAAGCCAGCTTCCATAATCACGGAAGGCTTTGCGTTTGAACATGTTCCGCTCATCTTCACCTTTGAATAGAGAATCCACTGACACCAATTGAAACTTGTCCTTATTGAAGGAGGCAAGTTGATCTACTTCCTGATCGGAAAACCCAAATGATGCTAACTGCTTTTCATTCACGCGATCAATCGCGGACGTAAGCGCTGCCACGAATCTAAAATTAGACGACACCTCCACGTCAAGAAGCGTAGACGACTCTTCCATCAACGAATTAGCTTTCCTCTCATCACTTACCAGGTTTTTGACAATCGCTGGAGTTAGTCGATAGCTTGACCAAAAGAAAGAAAAATTAAAAATGGCAAACCCAATGATAAAGAGTGCGAGACCTGTGGTTTTAACAAATTTGATATTCATCAGGCAATTTCTATTATTTGTTCTTTGAACTTAGAAAGTATTTCGTGTTCATGTCTTTCGAAAAACTCAGGGTCAAAATTTGCTTCCGCAAGATGTCCCATAACAAAATCAACATTTCTTTTCTCACGCAGCCATTTGTCAAAGCACTCATGTCGCATGCGAATCCCAAACGTATTCAGTCCGAGGAATTGATTCGTAACTTTATCCCACACCACATGTACGCATTTCGTTCCACTGGTATGCTCCCAATAAAATTCTGATTCATTGGATTTCAACTCGCTCCAAACGCTTCCGTACGTCTGATATTCAATGTCAAAAAATTTTGCTGAGTTAAACCAGGGACCGGGTTGATAGCTGGTCTTCTCGCCACAAATGGTTTGCGCGACCACCTCGCCCATCATGCGCCCTGTGTACCACACTTGCTCAATATTTCTTCTGCCGGGTAAATCATATTTGCGCTCAACACAATCGCCCAGCGCATAAACATCGGGCAGGTTTGTTTCAAGGAACTCATTGACCAAAATTCCTCGGTTGATTTCGATTGCAGATCCTTTTAGAAAATCAATATTCGGAGAAACACCAACGGTCAAGCCAACAAATTGGCATTCGATTGTTTGCCCTGTATTCGTCACCACAGCCTTTACCCGGCCATCAGCATCTCCTTTTATTTCCTTCAACTCGGTATGGAGTCTTAAATCAACGTGATGAGAACGAACATGCCTGCTGATCATATTCGCCTCTTGCTTCGGAAGCACATTACTCCAAAATTCATTTTCACGCACCAGCATCGACACGCCAATGTTGCGTGTCAATAGCATTTCTGCCATTTCTATTCCGATTAATCCTCCACCGACAATTACAGCATGCTTTGCGTTTTTTGAATTCTCTTCCATCAATTCAAGATCCCGGTAACTGTAGAGACCCTGAACGCCTTTTAAATCCTGACCGGGCCAACCAAACTTATTCGACTTCGACCCTGAGGCTATGACGAGAATATCATAGTGAAGTTGTCCTCCGCTCTTAAGATGCAGATGCTTTGAATCTGTATCTACTTTTTCGACAAAATCCTTAACGAGGTCAATCTTATTTTTCTTCCAAAACCAATCTTCATACGGCTTGGTATTTTCATACTTCATGTGGCCCATGTAGATATACATCAGGGCCGTGCGAGAGAAGAAATGATCGGTTTCCGAAGAAATTACGGTGATGGAATGATCACTCCGCTTGCGAATGTTTCTGGCAGCGGTGATGCCCGAAATTCCATTTCCTATTATCACTACCTTTTTCATTGAACTCAAAAATCGATCTTTAGATAAACCTGTTATGTCAGTTGATTGACAAAGTAAGGTAGCAATAAGCGCTTACTTCTTAAAAATACGTGAAAACAGGCTTAATCGGATTTCCTAGTAGATCAAGCGATTTTGTAGCAATCCCAGGGAGATTTGTGCCAATGAAATTTTTTTGAACAAAAAAGAGCGAAGCGACTAAAGAACTTCTAGTTCATTTCTCTTTTTCTTTTCGTCAGTCGACTGGTTTTCCGCCAGGTACATTTTTTCGTAATACTCGCGGGCCATTCTCGAAGAATCGAAATAGGGAAGAATATCCTCCATACTTTGCTTTACCAGCTTCAGCCAATTCTTTGGCTTATCATAGTATAGTGGTACAATTTCTTTTTCAAGCAGGTCAAGCAGGGTTTCACTTTCAATTCTATCCTGTTCTTCCTGGTTCTCAGCTTCTGAAGGTGGTATGATAAAACAGTTCTTTTTGTCCTTTGAAAATTCCGGAATCCAGCCATCCGGAATGGAGATGTTAATGCTACCATTCATCGCTGCCGTCATCCCCGATGTGCCGGATGCTTCGCGGGTTATTCGGGGTGTGTTCAGCCACGCATCCGAACCTTTTTTAAGTAAGGCAGAAAGCCCCATTTCATAGCCAGTGAGGATAGCACAATTGGGTAGCGACTTTATCTTGAAATGAATATCATTGAAAATATGAATGGCTCCATAATCTTCAGGATAAGGTTTACCTGCCCATATCACCTGCACCGGGTATTTTTCGCTGGTCACAAGTTTTTCAAACCGTTCAAAATCCCTGAGAATTAAGTTTGCCCTTTTATACCCGGCAAACCTCCTGGCCCAAACAATTGTGATGACATCTTCCTTAAATATTTTCCCAGTCTGATTAGCAACCGTTTTGAAAAGCTCCCGCTTCATTTCCTTCTTCCTTGCCTCAAGTCCTTTATCATCGCCATGCTTGTGGAAATCATTCAAAACCGGATCCATCCAATACGTTTTGTTTTGAGCATTGGTGATCTCTCCGATCGGACAAATATTTTCATGGTTACCCCACATCTTTCGCGATACAGCACCGTGCATATAGGATACACCGTTAGCAATGCGAGCCATTCGAAGCGCTGCGAGAGTATAACTTAGATTGGTCTCATCAGGGGCAGCAAGTTGATGTACAGTTTCAGTAGTTGCTCCCTGAAAAAAACTCAGTACTTCCAACGTCTTAATAGCGTGTTCCTCGTTCCCCGCCATCTCAGGTGTGTGGGTAGTAAAGACCACGCGCTTTTGTACTTCTTCAATGGTTTTATGTTTATCCAATAAATAAAAACATAGCGGTAGTGCATGCCCCTCATTCATATGATACACTTCCGTATGACGACCCAACTCGTCCATCAGTTTGGCACCACCAACACCAAGTAAAATGGATTGCGCTATTCGTGCACTTTCATGCGAATCATATAATCGGTGGCAGATCGTTTGTGCCAGATGATCATTCTCTTCAATGTCCGTAGAAAGGAAAAACATCGGCACTGTGTTAAAGACTTCGGGCTTCAGCAACCAGGCTTTTACGATTACCGTGTGATTATGAATGGTAATAGGAAACTGAATGCCTGTGTCGGTCAAAAATGAGTAGTTCTTTTCAGTATAGTTAACCTTTAGCGTTCCATCAATGTTTCTGTCCTGATCATAGTAGCCGTATTTCCATAAAATGCCTACACCAATAAGATTCTGCTTTAACTCAAATGCGCTACGCATGTGCGATCCTGCGAGGAAACCCAATCCTCCGCTATAAATTTTTAGCGGCTGATCAATGGCGAACTCCATGGAGAAATAAGTAACGGGCTTCGCATATTTTTTATCAAACTGATACGGAAATAGGTCAGAAAGTTTAATCATCATCGTTTCGTTAATGCTGAGCTGGGAATAAGGTCGCGAAACTAACAAATCAAATTGAATTGAGTTTCAAAATAGCGGAGATTGCTTATGCAAACGATTGCTATTTCAGGCCATCCATCACTTTTCGTAACGCGTCAGTTACTATGGATAAGTGGGTGGGTGGAGCGGAACTTGCTTTAACAGCGCAAATCTGGCTTTGCCGGCTACCGATGTTATTGAATCGGCTTTTGCAGTGCTTCCTTTTCCTCGCTCAACCTCCGCCATTCCTTCCAATGCTGCAATGTTCTCAGGATCTAATGCCCCTGGCATTCGACTCATGATCTGAAATGATTGACGAAATGACGCTTCGGCTTCAACCCAACTTTCCATCCTTATAAAAGTGAACCCCATTGCATTTAGAACATTCACATATTTCCGGTGATAATATCCATACAGCTTTTCAATCAGCTCACGTGTTTCTGAAAATTGCGTGAGGGCCGTTGGAAGATCACCTTTCTCCAAATACATCAACGAGAGGTTATAATTTATTTCGGCATAGGCCATAAGTGATTCTTTGTCGTCACTTTGAAAGTGGCCAAGTGCCTTCTGATAAAGCGCCTCTGAACGTTCATAATCTTTTGAAGCCTGATAAGCCCGTGCCGAATCAAGTGTGGGCAGAGGCGGCAATTTGGTCGAGTGATTTGGTAAAATCTTTTTTACCACCATTTCTGCTTCAGAAAATTTGCCAAGTTGTTGCAAGTTGACAGCACGGCAGGCAAGAACTTCATTGTAGTAGCCTTTGCATCCCTCCACATTTTCACAAACTGCCTGGGCCGATTGAAAGTTTTTCTCTGCTTCACCAAAGGAATGGTTAACATTTTGGGCCGTACCCAATCCATTAAGGATCAAAGCGTATTCCGGTGTCTTTGTTTGTTGGCCGACTTCACACCAATAAATTGCTTTACTGAAGTTCTTAAGCGCTTCCTGATTTTTATTAGTCTGAAGATTTAAAAGGCCATAAAAATAAGCAGCTTCAATAGTCGCGGCAGAAAAAAACTTTCTCGTTTCTGCCTGATGCAGGGATGTTGTAAACCATTCATTAGCCTTCGCAAATTCATTATTGAGATAATATTCAATTGCAATCTGTAAATCGCACTCCAGTAATTTTTTGTTTTTATTCTTATGATGCCTGGCAAGAAGCTGATGGCACTCTTGCAGGGCAGTCAGCGCAAGGTCATGCCTATTCAATTGTTTTTGAAACTCAGCCTTGTGCATCAGTGCAGTACAATAGGTGGAGTCCTTTTGCTTTGCGAGAAGCAGAATTTCTCTATCTATATACGTTACACCTTTTGCAAACTGTTCTTTACTATAATAGGCGGCAGAAAGTAATTTTAGAATTGCGATCTCCCCCGCATCTTCTGCCCCAGCCTCCTGATATTTTTTTAGCGATGCTTCACCAAACGAGATCGCTTTTGTGTAGTTACCGTCATGATAAAACTTCTGTGCCTGATCATAATCCTCCTTCCAGGCTTGAGCATGCGTGCAGAGGCTTATCCAGCCAAGGCAAAGGACCAACGTGTAGCGTTTCACCATACTCTCAACCTAGCTTAAAAGTTTTAAGCTATGAAAATTTATGGCATCTCAAAAACGATTTATGCAACCAACGTTAAAATTTTTGAAAATTGTCAAGCGGTGAACAACACCTTACATGTATTTTAAGTTGACCGTTAAGGCGGACTTCTCTTTCAGGTTGAAGCTTGCTTTTTCAAAGCTGGGGGGGCCAAAGGTTCCCATTGCATCATTAGAAAATCCAAACCCTTCCTTTGGTATACCAAAGAAGTTGGAGTCCAATTCTCCATTTTCATTTTCATCATGAATGATACTGACAGCATACACGCCTTCAGGAATTCCCTCAAATACAACTTGCAGCTCTCCACTTTTCGACTTCACAATTTGCCCATACAATTGCTTCTTTAAGAAGTCAGCTTGTGAATTAAAAATACCCACGCGCAGTGTTCCTTTGTCACTGACTACATTCTTGATTGAAACTGTCAGCGACTGTGCGTTCATTCTGACAATACCAAGTGCCAGAATCATGATAAGTACAATAATGCTCTTTTTCATTTGTTTAAGTTTTTACCAAAAATGCCCCTCACTTCTGCAGGATAAAAATAACAAAGTCTGAATTGTCAATCCTGACGTATGAACCGTATAAATTTCAAGCCAAAAAAATGAGCTAAGGTTTTCATAACTTGTTCTCCGTCACATGACAACGTTTTACATAACCCGGAAATTGTTAACAAACCATTAACAAGGTTAGTCTTCTCAATTTTTGTATTTTTAACTCTACTTAACTCCATAATTATGGCTACGTACAAACTTAAGATTAATGGCAAAAACTTTACGGTAGATGCCGATCCGAAAACTCCACTCCTTTGGACAATCCGCGATATCATAGGTCTAACCGGAACCAAGTATGGTTGTGGAATTGCCCAGTGTGGCGCATGTACCGTTCATTTGAATGGAACTCCGGTTCGTTCATGTTCACTTCCGGTTTCTACCGTAGAAAATAAAGAAATCACAACGATAGAAGGAATTTCGGAAGATAATTCTCATCCAGTTCAGCAGGCGTGGATAGCAGAGCAAGTTCCTCAATGTGGTTATTGTCAATCCGGTCAGATTATGGCGGCAACTGCCCTACTGAAGAGAAACGCAAACCCAACAGATAAAGACATTGACACGGCCATGCAAGGGCATATTTGCCGATGTGGCACCTATCCGAGAATTCGCAAAGCGATTAAAACAGCCGCGCAGTTGATGTCACAAAAAGCTTCAACCAAATAAGACATACCATGGAAACACAAAAAAATATATCACGCAGAAATTTCATCAAGCTCTCGGGAATGACAAGTGTCGGCCTGACAGTCGGCTATTATATGCCTGCTTTAGGAAAGGAAAGTGAGCTGATGAAATTGGAGACTGCAGAAAGTTTAGGTATCGAACTCAACGCATGGATTTCCATTGATACATCTGGTAAAGTAACTATTGTCAATCACCGTGCTGAAATGGGGCAAGGCTCATTTCAATCAGTGCCGCAGATTATTGCCGAAGAACTTGAGGTGGATATCAATCAGGTGAACATTGTCTTTGGGAAGGGAAATCAAAAACTGTATGGTAGTCAGGTGACTGGCGGAAGTTCAACGGTAAGAGGTTCTTATAAAAAGCTCTTGCGATTAAGTGCATCTGCGAGAGAAATGCTTATTGAGGCCGCTGCTAAAAAGTGGGGAGTAAATTCTTCTGAGTGCGTTGCCGAAAACGGATTCGTAATTCATAAATCATCGGGTAAGAAACTGGGTTATGGTGAATTGGTCCAGGATGCATCGAAACTTGAACCACCTAAGACGGTCGTTCTTAAAAACCCTAAAGATTACAAAGTACTTCGTAAACCTTTACCGCGACAAGACACTCCGCTTAAAACCAATGGCAAAGCAATTTTTGGTTTAGATAAGAAACTGCCCGGCATGTTGTATGCTATGGTGGAACGCAGCCCGCGTTTTGAAGGAAGGGTGAAAAGTTTTGATGACACTCAGGCCTTAAAAGTTCAGGGAGTAAGATATGTATTAAAGGTAAATCGCGATGTGTTTGACAATATGCGTGAAGGTGTTGCCGTGGTGGCAGAGACCACCTGGGCTGCGATGCAAGGCAGGAAAGCATTAAAAGTAGAGTGGGACGACACCGCCTTTGCTCATCATAGCACGGAGCAACTTTACAATACCATGAGCGAAAAGGTAAAGGGTGAAATGATCTCCTTTAAAACACAGGGAAATGTGAATAACGCATTCGCGAAAGCGGAGAAAAAATTGGAAGCAGTCTATGAAACTCCGTATGAATCGCATAGCTGTATGGAACCCTTAAACTGTATAGCTCATGTTACAGTAGATAGCTGCGAAATATGGGGACCCATCCAAGGGCCTGACTGGATTCAATCCAATCTTAGCAAACACCTGAACCTGCCGATGGAAAAAGTGGCTGTGAACATGACGTTTCTTGGTGGTGGCTTCGGTAGGAAGGCCTTTACCGACTATCCGTATGAAGCAGCGATGATCTCAAAAGAAATTAAAGCACCGGTTCAGGTAATATGGACACGCGAAGACGACATGACAGCCGGACCTTTCCGTCCGGGCATGGTATATCAATGCAAAGGAGCTATTGCTGATGGAAAAATAATATCCTTTGAGACTAAAATGGCGGGGCAAAATATGGGCACACAAAATCCCGGCTCAGACAAATCAGCTTATAATGATAATACAACCGAGGGTTTCCTCGAGCCTTATTTCAATTCAATTCCTCATTACAGTTTTGGCGATATACCGTTAGAGTCGCCAGTGCCCGTGATGTGGTGGCGTTCGGTTTATTCTTCTACCAACGCATTTGCCTTTGAGAGTTTCATTGATGAACTATCTCAGCAAGCTGGCAAAGACCCTCTCGATTTTAGAAGACAACATTTAGGCAATGCCCGTTACCAGGAATTGATCAACAAGTTGGAAGAAGTGAGTGGATGGAAAACGAGAGGTAAAAATTCAGGCTACGGTGTAGCGATTACGGAATGCTTTTCAAGCATCGTTGGTGAAGTTGTAAAAGTTTCAAAGAAAGCAGACGGTAAAGTCAAAATTGATAAAGTATGGGCAGTAATGGATTGTGGCTGGTATGTGAACCCTGATATTATCAAAGCACAGGTGGAAGGCAGTATTGTAATGGCGTTGGGGGCTGCTATTAAGCACGCAACTAATTTTGCGGATGGCAAAGCGGTTGAAAAAAACTTCGACACTTATAAAATGCCCCGCATCAATGACATTCCCGATATTGAAGTCTATGTTATGGACAACGAAGAAAAAGCAGGTGGTGTTGGTGAGCCGGGCTTGCCTCCATTTACCCCTGCCTTGACCAATGCTATTTTTGATTTGACTGGGAATAGAATAAGAAAACTTCCCTTCAATCTCGATATGGTATAATGTAATTGCACTTTTACTCTTGTTTATGAAAAATTTGATACTTCTTTCTTTCTGCTTACTTATTCTATTCTCATTTCTCTCCTTTCAAAAGAAACCTCCTTTTGATCTTAAGGCAAGTGTCAGCAGGGGAAAGGAGATTTATATTTCATATTGCATCTCCTGTCATATGGAACAAGGGGAAGGTATTGAAGGAGTTTACCCTCCATTAGCCAAATCGGACTATCTCATGGCAGATAAGCGTAGGTCCATTTTGCAAGTTTTAAAAGGAGCGAGTGGTGCAATGAAAGTAAAAGGAATTCTTTACAATGCAGAGATGAGTGGCTTTGATCTCACCGATACGGAAACGAGCGATGTATTGAATTATGTTCGCAATTCCTTTGGCAATAAAGGAGAGGCAGTGAGGCCTGAAGAGGTAAAGGCAGTGCGAAAATAACAGAATGGCTGGCGGGAAAGGTAACATCGGATGTGTCGTCCTGGTAGTGATTTCTGTTGGCATCACACTCGTAGTTTATGATTTACTCTTTTCCAAGCCCGACCATCTTGATGGCGTAATCATCGAAAAAATATTTGTTCCGGCAAAAATTTCAACTGGAGTTACACCTTATGGAGGTGTGCGGAGAGGCAATTATTCAATAACAACCCAGCAAGAAGAACAATGGATTGCCATAGTAAAAATGGAAAATGGCGATTCAATAAGTGTTCACTGTCACGCAGATCATTATCTGACAAAAAATGTGGGTGATATCCTGCACTTCAAAAAATACGAAGGCAAATTATTTCATATTCAATTTTTTGCTCACAATGAGGAAGAGGATTAGAATTTGGTAACCTATTCTGTGGTATTCCTATTTTAATTCGGATAACAATAATCTCTTTCACATAAAAAGTCTATCCTTCTTGGACGAATTTCCGTAGATTGACTTACCAAAATTAACTTCACGTCATGGCAACATTTTCACTCACCATCAACAACGAGGCTCATCAGGTAGAGGTGAGTCCTGAAACCCCGCTACTCTGGGTTCTGCGCGATGAACTCAACCTCACCGGAACAAAGTTTGGTTGTGGTAAGGCACAATGCGGAGCATGTACTGTTCACCTAAACGGAAATGCCGTGCGCTCATGTAGCCTGCCAGTTTCAGCAGCCGCAAAGGGGAAGATCACCACCATTGAAGGCTTATCGAAAGATGGATTACATCCTTTGCAGCAGGCGTGGGTAGAATTAGATGTACCACAATGCGGCTATTGTCAAGTCGGTCAATTGATGTCAGCTTCAGCGTTGTTAGCAAAAAAGCCTAACCCCACGGATGCAGAAATTGATACAGCCATGTCCGGAAATCTGTGTCGGTGTGGCACTTATACCCGAATAAAAAAAGCAATAAAACTGGCGGCTAAAAAAGGTTAAGTATGAAAACAGTGATGGAAAATTTAGGAATTGAAACGGGAGTTGTCTCTAAAAGCGATCTCAACCGAAGAGATTTTTTAAAGTTAAGCGGGCTGGCCAGTGCCGGATTGATTATTAGCATCGGCATCTCTGATGCACGGGCAGCGAAAGATCCAATGGCAAATGGCGTTTTTGAACCAAGCGCTTATTTGAAAATCGGTAGTGACGGGAAAATTATCATCATGTCCAAAAATCCTGAGATAGGCCAAGGTGTAAAAACTTCTATGCCGCAAATTATTGCCGAAGAATTGGAAGTGGATTGGAAAAAAATTGAAGTAATGCAGGCGCCCTTAGACAATAAGTTGGGCGATCAATTTGCCGGAGGTAGTACAGCCATCAAAGAAAATTTTAATGAATTGCGAAAAGCGGGAGCCGCAGCCAAAGAAATGCTGATTGAGGCCGCCTCGCGGAAATGGAAGGTATCTCTCGACCAATGCTATGCCAGCGAAGGATTTGTCCTGCGGAAGAATACAAACGAAAAACTGAGCTACGCGGAGTTAGCGGACGATGCTTCAAAACTAAACGTTAGAGAGAATCCAAAACTGAAAGACAAGAAAGATTACAAAATCATAGGCAAGCCACTGGCAGGGGTTGATAATAAAAAGATTGTTACCGGTACAGCTGAGTTTGGATTGGACGCGCGCCCTAAAGGAATGATGGTGGCCAGTGTTGAGCGGTGCCCGGTGTTTGGAGGTAAAGTAAGGAAGGTAGATGATGCGGAAGCGTTAAAAATACAGGGCGTAGAAAAAGTTATTGTACTGGAGGCTACAGCGAATCCTACACGCATGGTAGCGGGTGTAGCAGTTATTGCTAAAAATACCTGGACGGCAATGAAGGGAAGAAAGGCATTAAAAATTGAATGGGATCTTCCAGCAGGTGAAACAGAAAGTGATGAGAACTTAAAACATCAGTTCGAAAAAAATATTAACACAACAGGAGAAGTACTTCGCAATGATGGAAATGTAGATGAGGTATTTGCTACATCTACAAAAGTGATTGAAGCGATATATGAAGCGCCATTCCTGGCCCACGCTCCCATGGAGCCAATGAACTACATCGCTGATGTTCGTGCCGATGGCATTGACGTATGGGGTCCCACACAGGTGCCGGGTAGTGTCCGTCAATTAGCTAATATTATCACCGGCTTGCCTGTCGATAAAATAAAAGTAAGGATGACACGCGTGGGTGGTGGCTTTGGTCGCAGGCTTATGGCCGACTATTCCTACGAAGCTATTTCGATTTCTAAAGCAATCGGTAAGCCTGTGCAAGTAGTATGGACACGTGAAGACGACATGCAACATGATTTCTATCGCCCTGCGGGAATGTTTAAAATGAAAGGTGCGCTGGATCAAAACAATAAGTTAGTGGCATGGAAAATAAATGCATCCACCACATCGCGCTATGCATTTCGCGGTGCCAGTGATCCTGCTTACAGGACAGAAGTTTTTCCAGATGGTTTCCCCGCAGGTTTTATTCCAAACTTCAGAATGGAATACCTGCCAACACAAAGTAAGGTTCCGCGAGGAGCATGGCGCGCCCCAGGTCATAACATCACAGCCTGGCTCGATCAGAGTTTTATTGATGAGATGGCCGCACTGGCCGGTAAAGATCCAATTGCTTTCCGATTGGAAATTTTAGGAGAAGAAGACAAAGAGATGCCCTACAGCGATCACGGTGGTCCAGCTTACAGCACAAAGCGATTAAAGAATGTTATTAAGTTAGCCGCTGAGAAATCAAATTGGAACCAGCCCGCGCCTAAAGGAATGTACAGAGGATTCGCAGCTCATTTTATGTTTGGCGCCTATGTTGCTGAAGTCGTTACGATATCCATGCCTTCGCCAGAGACGATTAAAGTGGAAAAGGCAGTTTGCGTCTGCGATTGTGGAATCGTCATCAATCAAAGCGGGGCAATGAATCAGTTAGAAGGTGGTATTATTGATGGATTAAGTGTGGCATTGAACGGAGCCATCCACATAGAAGGTGGCAAAGCCAAAGAAGGTAACTTTGACGACTACAAACTCATGCGCATGAAAGATGCTCCGGACGTTGAGGTTCACTTGGTGGATAGCGAAGAAGGGCCCGAAGGTCTTGGCGAAATGTCGCTTCCTCCGGTAAGCGCTGCCTTATGCAATGCTATCTTTGCCGCTACAGGAAAACGAATCAGAAAACTACCCATCAATCTATCAAACAAAGTGAATTCATAATCCGTGAAGGACTTTAAAACCATCATTCGCGAATACAAGAAGATTGACTTTAGTCAGCGCAAAGCCGCTCTGGCCACGGTAGTTAAGGTTCATGGTTCGTCCTACCGCAGTCCGGGTGCTCGGATGTTAATAATGGATGATGGAAGATGGGTAGGCTCCATCAGTGGTGGTTGTCTTGAAGGTGATGCGTTGCGAAAGGCTCGCTTGGTAATGTCTGATAAAAAACCTGTTACCGTTACCTACGACACGAGAGAAGGAAGTAATCAGCATTTAGGAATCGGATTGGGATGCAATGGAGTGATTGATGTGTTTATCGAACCTCTAAATGACAATGATCAGAACAGTCCTGTTCACTTATTTGAAGGATTTGAAGACACGAAAGAGCCCTTGGCACTGGCTTCCATTTTTTCAGGATCAGCAAGTGGTGAAAAAATGTTAATAACCGAAGGTGGTCAGGAACTACGTTCGTTTACCAATCCATCATTAGCTCAAATGGTCAGGCCCGATTTGAAATCTCTGTTTGAAACAAAACGATCGATAACTAAAAAATATTCATTGATTAGCGAAGAGGTTGATGTATTTGTTGAATTGATTCAGCCTACCATCTCGCTAATCATCTTTGGTGGCGGCTTTGATGCCCGGCCTGTAAGCGAGCTGGCAAAATCGTTGGGTTGGAATATCTCCGTGACAGACGAATGTGTCGCTCACATCGCGCCTCTATTTTTTCCAACAGCCGATAAACTATCACTTTGTCAACGTGAGTTTATTGATCGTGATTTTGACATCACAGCTTACACCGCGTGTGTGCTGATGTCACACAACTATGAATATGATCGGGATGTTCTCCAGAAGTTATTGAAGACGAGTTCGCCTTACATTGGTATACTTGGTCCGCGAAAGCGTTTTGATAAAATGCAGGAGGAATTTGCAAACAAAAAGATTTTTCTCACCGAAAAGGATTTTCACAGAATCCACTCGCCAATTGGCCTTGATATTGGAGCCGAGGCTCCAGATGAAATTGCGCTGTCGATTGTTAGTGAGATTCAAAGCAAATTTTCCAATCGGTCTGGCGGGTTTCTCAAATACAATTCCGGTCCTATTCATCAGCGCGAGCCTAATAGTGATCAGGTATTCAAACAGGTTTATATAACAGCCCCTGACAATCATGGAGCAAAATCCGCCTTATAAAATACAGCGGTTATTTATTTTTCTTTTTTTGGCTTGTGTCGTTACTTCTTATGCGCAGGACACCCAAAAAGAAATCAATGAACAAGTGTGGAGGCCTTTCATTAAAAATTTTAATGAAAACAATACTGCAGGATTTATGGCCGTCCACTCCAAAGATGCTGTTCGCTCTCCCCGCGATCAGAAAGCAATTTGGAATTGGGACGAATATAACCGGCAGCAAGGTCTGAGTGATGCTGATGACGCAAAAGAAAACCGGAAGCGTATACTGGAACTTCGATTTACCGAACGTTTTGCCAATGGTAATCTGGCGTTTAATGTTGGGATTTATAAAACTACGTATGTTTTACGTGATGGAAAGACTCAACACTATTTTGGCCGGTTTCATGTTGTATTGAGAAAAGAAAATGGAATCTGGAAAATTTTGGTAGATACTGATTCAACAGAAGGCCTCTCGATCGGAGAAAAGGATTTCCTGGCTGCTACACCACTGGAAGAATAAAACTTGTAATCTTTATTCTATTTCTGCACCTTCATCTGAAATTGTACAAGGTGTGGAGCACCATCAAATTAACACGTGTATCATCATTCTTGCGGCCGGCTCTTCATCGCGCATGGGCCAATCAAAACAACTCCTGAAGATTGAGGGTGAGGAACTCCTGTTGAGATCTGTACAGATAGCCCTGCAATCTGCGGCAAAGAAAACAATCGTTGTATTGGGAGCCAATGAAATGCTTCATCGTAAACTAATCGAACGAATAGCGATTGATGTTATTATAAATAAGGAGTGGGAAAAAGGAATGGGAAATTCGTTGAAGAAAGGCATTACCCATCTCATCGAATCCACACCTCAAATAGAAGCTGCACTAATTATGGTATGTGACCAGCCTATGCTTACTTCCGATCATCTTACCAGGCTGATCAAGACGGGGTCAACTGACCCAAATGATATCATATCATCTTCTTATGCAAATAACCTGGGTGTTCCCGTACTGTTTAAAAAAAGATTTTTCAAAATCCTGCTCTCTATTGCCGATCAGGAAGGCGCTAAGTCCCTTTTGAAAAAAAATAAAGATCAAATTACGCCAATCGAATTCCCCGGAGGTGAAATCGATCTTGACACCCCGTCTGATTATGAAAACTTTATCTCAACTAACGCACATAAAAAATGAAAATGTTGCCTGTCCTTTTTATGTTTTTATTCTTCCGTTTTACAGTCATTGGTCAACCTCAATTTTCAGATGACGAATACACGCGCTACGAATTGCTTGATCCCGTCTCACAAAGTTTTCGCATACTGTATGATGTAAGTGCAACTACTCCGGGGGCCATATTTTATTTCAATCCTCTGCGCAAAGGCAGCGAACACAAAGTAGATGAGGTTATCGATCGGATGACCGGCAAAAAACTGGAGTGGACCATTGTTTCTGTAGATGATGCACGAAGGGCAGGCATGATTGATGCCGAAAATGGCACAGACTATTTAAAAATAAAAATGACCAAGCCAGTGCCTGTTGGTGGTGAGAACAGATTGCGAATTGATAAAACATACAAGGACGGGGCAAGCTATTTTATAAAAGATGACAGAATAGTCTTTGATCGCCTGCTTGGTATTAAAAGAAATGCAATTGTATTACCGCAGGGATACGAATTGATAAAGTGCAATTATCCTTCGCAAATCATTTTGGAATCGGATGGCAAATTGAAAGTTAGTTTCATTAATACGAGCTCTCAAGGCATTGCCTTCCACCTCGAGGCTAAGAAACTTGCAAATCCGGCCGCTTTGTTGGCGACAAAAAATAAAAATACCGAAGTTGCACAGCCTGGACAGGGACGCGATAAATCAAAAGCCAGACTTCAGTTCGATTATCCTGAACGAGCCAGCCAAACCCGTGAGATTGTCTATTTCCTTCAGCAACCCGAAACCAATTCCTTTCGCTTATACCATGATTACACCGAAGAGAAAGAAGGAATTGATCGGTACATTAATGTAGTGCGCGCTGGCAGCAAGGCATCTAACCCTTCTGCCAAAATGCTGGACACAGGAAAAGAATTAAAAGTAGAAACATTGAGAGGCGATGAAATTAATATAAAGAAGCTGGACATTGGTGAGCCCGTAACTCCCGAAACCGAAGTAGTGGTCATTTGGTTTGATGCTGTTAAGAAAGGCCAGACTGCACGATTACGGATCGAAGAAACATATACCGACCGAAACAGGTATGTGCTGAATGGTGACGAGTTTGTTTTTGATCGGGCATTTGGAAGGCCATTTAATACCGTTGTTCTCCCTGAAGGATGGTTTCTCGTGGCCAACGCTGTTCCTGCAGTTGTTGATCAGTTTGATGGCAAAATCCGTTTATTTTATATAAACAGCTCGCCTGAAGATATTGATGTTTACATCAAGGGAAAGCATAAGTGATCTGAATTGGATTTACTTATAGCTCGCGTGGCTGTATTCTCATACTATTTGGGGTAATTTCAGTTGGTTTAGCAATCCAATTAGTTCATTTAGTTGGATTTGAAATTACAATGTGGTTACTTCCATATGCTGACGAATTGAGGTCAGTTGTTTCAACAAACACTCAAAATCGCAGCCATGAAAACTCTCACCTTTCTTTTCGCACTAACCAGCTTAACTCTTCTATTTTCTTCTTGTAAAAAGGACGATCCTGAATTAACAAAGACGGATTTATTGACATTAAAAAGCTGGAAGAGAACGGCACTTAAAGTTTCAGGTGTAGACTCGCAACAAGATGAATGCTCTTCCAACGATATCTATACATTCTTTAAAGATGCAAGCTATTCGCTTGACGAAGGAGCTACCAAATGCCTTCCTGACGATGATCAGGTTATATCCGGTAATTGGAATTTTGTTGAAGGTGAATCAAAGATCAGAATTTCCTTCTCTGGCATTTCTCTCTTCAATAAAGAAATTATTGAACTCACACCGAGCGTTTTAAAAGTGCGATTCAATTTTATTGTCGATTTTGAAGAGACCTACACTCACTAGTCTGAATGATTTGAAAAATCTAAGCAATGGCCTACTTTTATAGGCATCTTAAAAAACCAACTATGAAAAAAGTTAAATCACTACTAGTCTTGTTTATTTTAGGAAGTCTTTTCTTGTTCTCATCGTGCAGCAAAGATGATGACCCGACATTGACAAAAACGCAACTCCTGACCCAGAATACCTGGAAGTATAGCTCTGGGACTTCAACTAACCCTCTGGTGCAAGCATTGATAGGGGCACTTGCCGGAACTGAATATGTTTTTAAGACTGACAAGACTTATTCTGTGACACAATTAGGGCAATCTATAGCCAGTGGCAAGTGGGAATTTTCTTCTGACGAAACAAAGATAATAAAGGATAAAGGGTCAGTGGATGAAGCCACTTTGGAAATTGTGACATTGGATGGCTCGAATTTAGAGGTTAAAGAAGTTGATGGTAGTTTTACAACCACCATTAAGTACGTGAAGAAGTAAATTAATAGTCACAAGGGCTGAAAGGCTGTCTCACAGGCAGCCTTTTATCACAAAACAAGAAAGCAAAATGAAAAAGGTACTTAATTTTATCGTTGACTATGAGGAGACCTACACGCACTAAATGCAAATGCGGTGGCCGATTAAACAACTACTTCTTCCGTGACTACTTGCATTCCGGCATTGACCATAGCTCCAAAGCCGCCATACACGTTAATGAGATTTTTAAATCCTTGCTTCTTCATCATCGAAATGGCAATCATTGACCGATAACCTCCTCCGCAATGAACGATATGCGACTTCTCTTTTGATAGATCCTCCGTATTCTTTGGCATCCCCGCCAGTGGAATGAATTGTGCCTCCTTCAAATGACTAACTTGCCATTCTCCCGGTTTGCGTACATCAAGTACACTTACCCCTTTGTCTACCTCCAGTTTCATTTGTTCTGCTGTGATCGACTTTACCGTATCTAGTTTTGAATCCCACGATTGAACTCCGCCTTCCAAATAGCCAACTACATTCTCATAACCAACCCTTGCCAGTCGAAGAATAGCTTCTGATTCTTTTCCCGGATCGGTCACTAGTATCAACGGTTGTTTAATATCTATCAGCGTGCCTACCCAAACTGCGTATTGTCCATTCAATCCAATGTTCAACGCTCCCTTAATAAATCCTTTCTCAAAATCATCAGGATTTCGGGTATCCAAAATTATAGCTCCTTTTTTTAGTTCTTCTTTACATCTTGCCGCATTTAAAGGAATGCTATTCTCCTTCATCACAGTGTCAATTGAACTGTATCCCATTTTATTTATTCTCGCATCGTCAAAGAAATACTGAGGTGGCGGCAATATTCCTTCGGTCACGGTTTGAATGAATTCATCACGGCTCATGTCTTTCAGCGCATAGTTGAATTTCTTCTGCTCACCGATGGTAGAAAAAGTCTCCTTACCAATATTCTTACCACATGCACTACCGGGGCCGTGGGCAGGATATACGATAACATGATCTGCCAGAACTTTAATCTTCTTATTTAACGAATCATACATCATGCTTGCCAACTCCTCTCTGCTCATAACACCATCCAATAAATCAGGTCTGCCCACATCTCCAACAAATAATGTATCTCCAGTAAAAACAGCGTATTCCTTGCCCATTTCATCAAGTAACAAATAACAGGATGACTCAGGAGTATGCCCCGGAGTATGAAGTACTTTCAACGTTAGCTTGCCTAACTTCATCTCCTCACCATCTTTCGCATGATGAACGGGATAGCCTGTATTTGCATCTGGTCCATAAACGATTGGAGCATTTACTTTACGAGCCAAATCAATATGACCTGATACAAAGTCAGCATGAAAATGGGTTTCAAGCACATATTTTATTTGGGCTCCCCTCTTTTTTGCCAACGAAATGTACGGCTCCGTCTCGCGAAGTGGATCAATAATAGCCGCCTCTCCATCTGATTCAACATAATAGGCAGCCTCGGCCAGGCAGTTGGTATATAATTGTTCTATGTACATGCTCTCTACATTAAGCTAGATTGTAAAACCGTTTGACTCCATTTTAGTTCCATCGGAAAGAAAACCTTCAAAGCGATGATTCCTGCTCAAAATTGCCAAAAATTCTTCGATTTATTTGAATGAACTTACCTTTGCGCTGTGAAGCCGTTTTTAATCTTTTTAATTCTTTTCTTCTACTCTCTGTCGGGGTGGCCCAATGAGTATAATCGGTTTGAAGAAAATGGAAAAATTGGTGTCAAAGATGAGCAAGGTAATATTCTCATTCCTGCTTCTTTTGAAGCGCTAGGATGGTCAGACGGCAGTTTTTCAGTCATTGGTGAAATCACAGGCTATAAGCTTAAAGAAGGCTGGGGACTTATTAACTTAAAGAAAGAATTCCTAACCAAGGCGGATTATAAAACGATCATTTATCCGGGTGGTGATAGGGTCATCTGTACAAAGCAGGTTAACCCTGCTCAACTAAAAACAGGCTGTCTCGCGCTAAATGGCGAATTGAAAATTCCTTTTAAGTATGACGCTATAACAATCGTTGGCTTACGAGCCATTGTTGCATTAAAAAAAGGAGCAACCTACAACTATGGAGTCGTTGACCTGGACGACCATGAGTTTATTAGTATTCAATACAAAATTATAAAGGCGCTTGGCACACTTCGCTTTGCTGTTGAAAATTGGAATGGGAAAGTTGCACTATTCTCTGAACTGGGTAAGCCGATAACAGATTTTAAGATAGATAGTCTCTCAGCTTTCAAAGGAAGTATGGCCGTTTTTCATCAGGACTTTCACCAAGGGTTAATGAATCGCGATGGGGAAATAAAAATTGAAGCTCACTACCGTGAAGTCAGAATTGTGGACGATGGTATCTGGGGACGAATGCCAACCGGGTGGAAACTGCTCGACAGTGCCAATCATGAACTAAAGAAAATTGCCGCTGACGAACTAACCTCGAACGGTAAGAACTACACAATTACCAAAAGTGGGAAATACGGAGTGATCGATAATGAATTTACCGAAAAGGTGCCATTAGAATACGACTATCTCAGCATGGTAAACGCCAATCAATTCATAGCAAAGAGAAAAAACCACTATGGAATAATTCACCTTGACAACACAGTTCTTCTACCCTTTGCTTTTGATACACTGATCATGGAGGGAAACCTTCTGCGTGTAAGAGAGAATCAATTCGGAAAAAGAGGATGGTCTGTCTATGATACTTTTGGCATTAAGAAAACTGCTCGACTTTATGATAGGATTGATCCATTCAACGAAAAATTCTTCTCTGTTAAAAGTAACGGCTATTTCGGAGCTGTCAATCGTTATGGAGAAGAATTCATTCATTGTGTCTATGATTCGCTTCTTGGTTTTTCGAGGGAACAAATCATTGTAAGGTTCAAGGGTCTTTTCGGAATTATCAGCATGCGAGAGGAATGGCTTGTAACACCACAGGCTCATTCGCTAAAACTTTTAAATGATGATCGTTACCTTCTGTTTGATGGAAAAATGGTCTTCCTTAAAGATTTTCAAGGCACGGTTTTCTATTTTACTGATAATGCAATTGTGCCAGAGGAAGATCATTTGCTGGAAACATTGCCGGATGGCACAGAAAAAATTATTGATTACAATGGAAGGATTCAAAGTAGAACCATGGGTCTCTCAAATCAAGATGTTGATGAACTTATGAAAATCAGTGAGGGACTAAGAGGTTTTAAGAAAGATGGGAAGTATGGATTTATTGATGAGCGGGGTCGTCTGCGCATAGCCAATCGCTACGATGGAGTCCAACCGTTTAAGGAAGGAATGGCGGCCGTCAAACTCAATAGTAAGTGGGGATACATTGATGCAACTGAAAAGTTACTTATTCAGCCAACCTATGATGAGGTTGGGGAATTTCGCAATGGAGTTACCATTGTGAGGAGAGCAAATCAATATGGAGTTCTGGAAAAAAACGGAAAGCTGGCTCTCCCCATTCGCTATGATTCAATTAAGCGTTTGCCAAGTGGAAGATTTCTGCTTCATACAAAGTTGCTGCAGGGTATTTCAGAAAAGGAAGGTCAGGTATTGATCGAACCGAAGTACGACAAGATTACCGAGCTGGAAAATGGAATGCTCCTTGTTGAGCGAGCTGGCAAATGTGGACTCCTTACGAATGATGGGCTAAGTACAATTCCAATGATTTATGATAGACTCAACTACCTACCTGAAAAAAAATTGTACCTGGCAAAAAAGATCGCTGATTGGAAAAAGCTCGAATTATAAAAATAAAAAGAGGTTGCCGTATAACAGCAACCTCTTCATAGGATTGACTATCAATCTACTTGTTAGGCGTATTAGGCGATTGTCCTGATTTTCCGGAACCCGAAATGGATTGCCTCATCTCTGTATCGGCTTGCACATTCTGCATTTTGTAATAATCCATTACACCTAAATTACCGCTAACAAAAGCCTGAGCAATTGCTTTGGGAATCTCAGCCTCTGCCTGAATTACATTAGCGCGAGCTTCTTGTGCTTTGGCAATCATCTCTTGCTCTAATGCAACGGCCATTGCTCTACGCTCCTCTGCCCTCGCTTCTGCTACTTTCAAGTCCGCAGACGCCTGGTCGATCTGGAGCTTTGCGCCAATATTTGCTCCTACATCTACGTCAGCAATATCAATGGAAAGAATTTCAAACGCAGTACCCGCATCCAAGCCTCTGGATAAAACCAGCTTGGAAATTTTATCGGGATTTGCCAATACCTCTTTATGCGATTGTGCCGAACCAATAGATGTTACAATACCCTCGCCCACGCGTGCAAGAATGGTATCCTCACCGGCACCACCGACCAGTTGAGCAATGCTTGCTCTCACGGTTACCCTGGCGATAGCAATCAACTGAATACCGTCTGCGGCTACGGCTGCCACTTTCGGTGTTGTAATAACTTTTGGATTTACCGAAATCTGAACGGCCTGAAACACATCACGACCTGCCAGGTTGATGGCAGTGGCCTGTTTAAAACTAAGATTGATGTTTGCTTTCTCAGCAGAAATAAGTGCTCTGATTACATTGGGTACATCTCCGCCTGCAAGGTAGTGTGTCTCTAGTTCGCGGGTAGTTACAGTTAGTCCCGCCTTTGTAGCGGTGATCAGCGAGTTTACAATTATTCCGGGTGGCACCTTACGAATTCTCATTCCAATCAACTCGCCAATCGTTACTTTAACACCGGCAAAAATGGCGGTGATCCACAAACCCACTGGCACAAAGTACATGAACATGAAAAATCCAATGATGCCAAGGAATACAAAGAAAATAAGTAATAAGCCTTCCATAATTTTATGTTGTTGGTTCTACTATAATTTGATTAGATAATATTTTTATAATTCTGACTTTCGTTCCTACCTCAACAAATGATCCTATCGTCTTTACTTCATACGTGCGGTTCGCCAATTCTGCTTTACCAACCGGGCGAAGCGCTGACACAGTCACACCTTCCAAACCGGGGCTTAACTCTTCTGCTTCACCTTCATTTACTTTGCCTAAGCTGGTGGACTTAAGAGCAAACCTTCCCCACACATTTGATTTGAAAGAGTAATACAGCACAAGCCCGGAAGTAACGGCAGCTCCTGTAAAAGTGCCCCATCCAGCTGTGCTGCCAAAATAATTGAAGCTCAGCCCGACACCAACAGCCATTATAACAAAGCCGATTAAGCCTACAATCGTTGTTCCCGGAATGAAAATAATCTCAACGACCAGCAAAACGAGGCCGAAAAGGATAAGAGAAATTACCGTAAACCACTCTATCATGACGTCAAAGCTAATCAGGATTTATTGTATTTGTGAATTCATTTCTCCGAATTTCCTAATACTATAACTAGTAAGCTCTTGCAAATACAACACGTTTGGCAGAGGGCTTTCCTGAATAAATGCATTTACCATTTTCCTCTTCCGCATCAAGCGCTATGCAACGAATTGTGGCTTTCGTCTCCTCCTTGATAGCTGCCTCCGTAGCTGCAGTGCCATCCCAGTGTGCTAAAACAAAGCCCCCTTTACCGTCAAGTACTTCTTTAAAGTCGTCATAGGTGTCCACTTTCGTAGTTGCCTCGCCCCTGAATTTTAATGCCTTCTGATAAATAGTTGTTTGAATGGAATCCAGCAGCGTAGGAATTTGGGTCACCACCTCGTCCAACTTCACAATCATTTTTTCTTTTGTATCTCTTCGGGCTACTTCGACCGTGCCATTTTCAAGATCACGTGGGCCTATCGCTATGCGCACCGGTACGCCTTTCAACTCATACTCTGCAAACTTGAAACCTGGCTTATGAGTATCTCTGTCATCAAACTTTACGGAATACCCTTGCTTGCGCAATGCTCCTGCAATCTGATTGGCTTTGTCTGAGATTTTAGTAAGCTCGTCTTCGGTTCTGAAGATCGGAACAATAACAACGTGAATAGGAGCCAATTTTGGAGGCAGGACAAGTCCATCATCATCTGAATGTGCCATGATCAATGCTCCCATCAAGCGGGTGCTTACACCCCAGGATGTACCCCAAACATAATCCAGTTTACCGTCCTTACCAGCAAACTGCACATCAAATGCTTTCGCAAAATTTTGACCCAGAAAATGAGATGTTCCGGCTTGCAATGCCTTTCCGTCTTGCATCATGGCCTCAATACAATATGTATCCACCGCTCCAGGAAATTTCTCCCCTTCCGATTTCTTTCCCTTAATCACGGGCAGTGCCATGAAGTTCTCTGCAAAATCTGCATAAACATCAAGTATCAGTCGAGTTTCCTTTTCGGCCTCGACTTTGGTGGCATGCGCGGTATGCCCCTCTTGCCATAAAAATTCAGTAGTGCGCAAAAAAAGCCTGGTGCGCATTTCCCATCGAACAACGTTTGCCCATTGATTAATCAGAATTGGCAGGTCTCTATACGATTGTATCCATTTTTTATAGCTGTTCCAGATTACGGTTTCAGATGTTGGCCGCACAATTAGTTCCTCTTCCAATTTAGCTTCAGGGTCTACAACAACACCGCTTCCATCCTCAGCATTCTTTAGACGATAGTGCGTAATAATGGCGCACTCCTTTGCAAATCCTTCAACGTGACTTGCTTCCTTGGCCAGAAAGGATTTTGGAATAAAGAGCGGAAAATAGGCGTTGACATGACCTGTGTCCTTAAACATTTTGTCCAGCGCCTCAACCATCTTTTCCCAAATGCTATAACCGTACGGCTTTATCACCATACATCCCCGCACATCTGAATTTTCAGCCAAATCTGCCTTTTTTACCAAATCGATGTACCATTGTGAGTAATCTTCGGCTCTGCTTGTAATCTCTTTTCCCATACCTTCTCTCCGGTATAATTTTTGTAACTTTACTTACCGGATCGCAAAGATAGACGAGGGATTTCTTTTGCCAATTCATCGGACTCATTTTAGAAATAAGGCAGAATTCTTTTAGAATTAAATTTGTTAAAGAAATACCCTTAGAGTTGTTTTAAACGTTATAAGAAAAGGATAAATAGGGTTTTTAAACTTAAATACTATGAAAACCAGGCTATTTCTTACCGCCCTCATGTCAGCAGCAGCCTCTCTCAGTTTTGGACAGGTTGAAAATGACGATATGTACTTTACGGCAAAAGATAGAATCAAATTGAATGCTACCAAGCCTATGGCAACCGTTCGAAATATTGATGATTTCGACAATGCCATGGTTACAATTAACCCTACTGACAGCTATTCGGGACGAGGAACCAATCCAGAGCATACTTCTAAGACCATTGTTAATCCTAAGAGTCAACAAACCGATCCACAGTATTTCGTGTCGGAGTATCAACCAACACGAGTAAACCAGAATTTGAATGATTACTCTTCAATGTATTCAAACAATGCGTGGAATAGCCCTTATTATGGCAGAATGAATGGGTTTGGAAGTCCTTTCAGCAGCTTTTATACACCAGGGTGGGGCAATCCATATAGTTTTTACCAGCCGGGATTAACCACTTCCCTCGGCTATACGATGGGAGGTTTTGGATCCGGATGGGATGGCGGAATGAACTACGGATGGGGAAGTCCTTCAAGCATGTTTTGGGATAACTATTATGGCATGAATTCCTGGAATTCAGGATGGGGATTGAATTCAGGCTGGGGTTCCGGATGGAATAATTTTGGATACGGAGGATTTTATCGTCCAGCCACAATAATTGTGGTGAATAACAGTGACGCAAATAGTGGATACGCCTACGGCAAACGGGGCTCAAGAAGTACTGATGGAAACAATTACTATGACAACACGCGCAATGACGGTGCTGTCGGCACGCGCGGAAGAGTGCGCGCGGAAAGTCCAAATGGAAGGGTTGCTTCTGCCGAGTCTCAATACTATAACCGCGAGTGGAGAAACAATCCAGAGACTAGCCCAAGCCGGTCGCAATATCAAAATGGCAGCTCTGGCAATCGTAGTATGTTTGACACAAACAATTCTGGCTGGGGAAATAATCGTTCTTCGTTTGAATCAGGAGGATCAAGAAGTTCCTTTGGTGGTGGCTCTTCAGGAGCATCATCTGGTGGCGGATCGCGGTCGAGTAGTGGCGGTGGCAGAAGAGGCAGGGATTAAAAAATCTTTAGAAACTCATAACGTTTATTGGGTATGAAAAAAATTGGGAGAATGGCTCTCTGTGGCTGCGCCTTGCTTTATTCTTTAATGACAACAGCGCAGAGCTATACCGAAACCGCCCTGCTGTTCAGTCGCAGCAGACCAGGCGGGAGCGCACGCATACAAGGCATGGGGGGAGTGCAGAATAGTTTAGGCGGGGATTATAGTTCAGGCTATTCAAACCCTGCGGGACTGGGCATGTACAATCGTTCGGAGTTTACCTTCTCGCCTGCGTTCAATGCAAATAGTACCTCGTCTGACTACCTTGGTGAAAGCACAAGCGATTCGAAGTCAAGGCTTATTCTTCCTGGATTAAGTTTTGTCTTCCACACAGACAAAGAAGGTAAGCTTGGCTTTCTGGGCGGAACATTTGGGATAACGTTCAATCGGATTAATGATTTTAATCGGTCGTTTACCTACACAGGAATTAATTCAGATAATTCAATCATTGATTATTTCATTCAAGACGCGAACGGTACTGATAAAAGTCAATTTGCAAAGGACAATTTCAACTATAATACTCCAACGGGCTTAGCTTATTTCAATTATGTAATTGGCCCTCAAACAGTGATTGACCCCAATTTTGATCCTACACTTTATTTTTCGGATCAAGGAGACATTCCTCTTCAACATGAAGAAGTAGAAACAAGCAGGTCGCAAAATCAATGGAATCTTTCATACGGTGCTAACCTGGGAGATATAGTCTATTTAGGTGGCGGAATTGGTATCACATCACTAAATTTTAGGAGCAAAAAAAACTACAGTGAATCTTTTGACAAAGATCCTCTAAGCTCAATACAATTGGAAGAAAATCTATCAATCAGTGGTTCAGGAATCAATGCAACGATAGGCTCAATTGTTCGTCCGATTGAGTTCTTTCAATTTGGAATTTCATTGACCAGCCCCACAAGCTATCAGATAACAGACAATTATTCTGCATCGATGAATACAACGTGGAATGACTTTCAATACGATCCCTCCACTATTTTAAGTGACGAGAAAGCAAGTACCGATGTTATTGTAACTGACTATAGTCTGACCACTCCTTTTAAGCTCAGTGGTGGTGCTACCTTCTTTATTCAAAAGCACGGGTTCATTTCTGCCGATGTTGAGTACCTGGATTATGGAAATGCCAAATACAGTTCGAACACAACCGGAGTTTCTTTTGGCGAAGACAATAGTGACATTAAATCATTGTACAAATCAGCGATAAATTATCGCGTTGGCGGTGAGTACCGATTTAAAGATTACAGGGCAAGAGCAGGATATGCATTTATGCCTGATCCTTTTAAAGCCCCGCAAAATGGTGTCGATCGAAAAACTTCATCATACTCTGTAGGGTTTGGCTATCGCAAACAAAATTTCTTTATCGATGCTGCCATCGTTTACAGTGAAGGGAATACTTCCTATCGCCCGTACAGGGTAAATAGTCCCTTGAGTCCGCTGGTGCAAACGGCCAATAAAAACACATTGGTAATGTTCACGCTAGGATTCCCTTTCTAAGCGTCAATTTTTTGAAGAATATCCTCGACCTTAATTGCTTCACCTAGAAGCGAAAAATTAGCCTGCTTGTAGTAGGATATCCGTTGCGAGCGCATAAACTCAATTTTGTCTTTTAACTCTTCGGGATGAACGGAAGCAAGCAATGGCCGATCCGAAACCTGACTGCTCTTAATCCTTCTTGCAATCTCTTTGGGTGGTACATCAAGAAAAAAACTTACACCTGAAATTTTTATAAGTTCCATGTTATTCAAGTGGCAAGGTGCTCCCCCACCCGTTGCCATTACAAAATCGGACGGAGAATTGCACCACTTTCGTAGCATCACCGATTCAACTTGCCGGAAGAAGTTTTCTCCATCGTTCTTAAAAATGGAAGTAATTTTCTTTCCTTCCTGCTTCTCAATTTCCAAATCCAAATCAATAAATAGAATATTCAGCGCAGCCGCAAGCTCCCTCCCAATGGTTGACTTACCAGAACCGGGCAGGCCGATAAGAAATACCTTCATCTTTTTTTGAAAACTATTTTATCAATTCTAAAATCTCTGAGGCGGTAGGAATATCATTGTGGTGCCAGTTGCCGAGAACGGTTCCATCCTTCCATAAGGCAATACCCGGATTAGAACGGATGATTGTCTTAAGAACAGTGGCATCTGCAAATGCAAAAGGAACCGCCAGTTGGTGCTCGTGACGGAAAAGCTCAATCTGCTCCTCCGATGAAGATGTTAGTATGAGGCTCTCAACTTTCCCTTCTAATTCTTTAGTTATGCTTCTCAGCGCATCAATATTTTGTCCAGAAGCTTTCCTGACATCGTACATAATTATGAGAATTCTGGAACCTTGAAATGTAGCTTTTGTCAGATCACTTCCATCAGGACCTGAAACCGAATAGTCGGTAATCTTGGGCTTGGTGCGTTCTTCATTCAACACTTTGGACGAGACATAATCATATCCTTCTTCCACGGATAAAAACTGAGTGTCGTGGTATTCCTTACCGTCCTTGACAAATGTGAACTCAATAATAGGCTGCTCCGGTGCGATCATCTGAGCCGGAATATTGTTACCGACTTTGTAAGCTCTGAAATCGATGAAAGGTAAATGCTGTATTGCATAAACGCCAAGGAAGATGCTCAGCAAGGCAGTTGCAACCACCACCGACAGTCCCTCTCGCGATCGCAGGCTGGCTGTATATCCTTTTCGATACCAGAAAAGGTGAAGAACAAATACCATTAGAATTATATCTTTCCAAAAAGATTCCCATGGAGTAAGTTTGATTGCATCGCCAAAGCATCCGCAATCCGTCACTTTATTAAAATAGGCTGAGTAAAAGGTTAGGAAAGTAAAAAATACCATCAGGCCCAGGAGCACCCAGGTGGTGACTCTCATTCTATAAAAGATAAGAATAGCAGCGCCCAGGGCAAGTTCCAGCACAATCATGATCATACCGATTTCCAATGACCAGGGAATAAACGCATGGAAAAAGGAACCAAAATCCTGTGCAAAAACTTCAAAGTACTCTTCCATCTTAATTTGAGTACCAATGGGATCATTTATTTTAATGAGTCCTGAAAAGATAAACAGGCCTCCTACAAAAAATCGGGAAAATTGATCTAAGAATTTTTTCATCGTGCTAAATGATCAAGCGGTTAATTTAATCAAGGCGAAAACCGAGTAGTTAATCATGTCTTGGTAATTTGCTTTTACACCTTCACTCACCAGTGTTTTACCCTGATTGTCTTCAATTTGTTTCACTCTTAACAATTTCATAAGAATAATATCTGTAATTGAGCTTACTCGCATCTCGCGCCACGCCTCATTGTAATCATGATTCTTATCTTGAAGAAGTGAAATAGTAGACTCGACCGCCTTGTCATAATGCACCTCCAACTCCTCAAACTTCATGTCAAGTTTGGCAGAATCTTCAAGGTTGATTTGAATTAAAGCAATCAGGCAGTAGTTGACAATTCCGATGAACTCGTCCTTAATTGGGTCTTCCACCTTTTGCGTGCCTTTTTCCTGTATGCTACGGATCCGCTGAGCTTTTATGAAAATCTGATCGGTAATAGAAGGCAGGCGAAGTATACGCCACGCAGTTCCATAGTCTTTGGTCTTCTTGGCAAACAAGGCTTTGCAGGTGGCAATAACCTGCTTATATTCGGATATAGTTTTTTCTATCAAGCAATTTCAATTTTAAAAAACAGCGCAATCTGGTGATTCTGTGACTCAAAGTAAAGTATTTTCAAGCAACAAAACACTTAACCTCAAAGGGAGGATAATTGACCTTACGCTGCCAAAGGTTATGGGTATCCTCAACGTAACTCCCGATAGCTTTTATGATGGCGGCCGGTTTACAAACGAGGAACGCATTTTGGCTCAGGCAGAAAAAATGATCAACGAAGGCGTGGACATTATTGATATTGGGGCCTATTCGTCCCGGCCTGGCGCGAAAGACATTCCGGTCAAAGATGAATTAGAAAAAATGATCAATGCTGTTCGTATCGTTCAGAAAAAATTTCCTGAAGTCGCTTTATCTGCAGATACTTTTCGGGCGGAAGTTGCCAATGCAGCAGTTAATGAAGGAGCGGCCATGATTAATGACATTTCCGGTGGACAAGACGAGAATATGTTTGAGACTGCTGCGTTACTAAAAGTACCCTACGTGCTCATGCACATGCGCGGCACACCGAAAACCATGACCGAGCTCACACAATATGATAATCTCTTCAAAGATATTGTCGATTATTTTCATTCCAAACTTTTAAAACTGAAGAGTTGGGGTGTAAAAGATATTATTGTTGATCCTGGGTTTGGCTTTGCAAAAACGGTAGAACAAAATTTTGAACTATTGAGCAACCTCCATTACTTCAAAATTCTGGAAAAGCCACTACTTGTCGGCCTGTCTCGAAAATCATTCCTTTGGAAAACTCTTGCTACAAATCCCGAGGGAGCTCTTAACGGAACCATCTCCGCCAACACCATTGCATTACTTCATGGTGCAAGTATTTTGCGTGTGCATGATGTGAAGGAAGCCGTAGATTGTATACGGTTGATGAGTCAACTCCCTACTAGCGAAATAAAAAATTAACTTTGTAAAGTGATTCTGGCATTTAAAATAGCATTTCTGGAAGTCTCCTGGATAGATCTGGTAGATATCAGTCTTGTTGCTATTCTCCTCTACCAGGTTTACAAAATGATTCGTGGCAGTCTTGCTGTCAATATTTTTCTGGGAATTCTATTCCTCTATTTTATTTACCTCATCGTGCGGGCTGCGCAAATGGAATTACTCGCCACTATTCTTGGGCAGTTCATGGGTGTAGGTGTATTGGCTATGATTATTTTATTTCAGCCTGAAATCAGGAAGTTTTTATTGGTAATAGGACGAGGCACTGAGTTTCGGGAAAATATTTTCAACGCTATTTCTTCCTGGCGGAATGATTACCATGACGACTTTGACATTCATCAGGTTATTGAAGCCGCTAAAACATTGAAGGCAACCAAGACCGGAGCCCTTATTGTTTTCTCCAGAGACACAGAATTAAAATTTTACGCAGAGACGGGTGATCCGCTTGATGCAGAAGTAACTAAACGATTACTGATTTCCATCTTCTCAAAAAATAGCCCACTTCATGATGGAGCCGTGATTATCTATAAAGGAAGAATTAAAGCAGCCCGCTGTGTATTGCCTGTTAGCGAAAACGACCATCTACCACCTCACTTTGGGCTACGTCACCGGTCCGCAATCGGTATGAGTGAAAATTCTGACACGTTGGTGATGGTTATTTCAGAAGAAACAGGGAGGCTTATTCTTGCCCGCAATGGCAAATTTCTCCGTGGATTGAAACTGAAACAAGTTGAGCAAAAGATACTTCAATACCTTCACAAAGAAGAGCCAGAAAAATGGGACGAGGTTCCTGTTGAACCCGAACCAGGTGAACCACATGTGGTGAAAGCCTGACCAATTATCCTTCTTAATCAATACTGTAACTTTAAGGCCATGAAATATTTTATCCTGTCGGGTGCGTTTCTGCTCTGCTTTTCTCATGGAATGAGTCAATCAATAGAAACTGTTATTCAAAAAGGTCATGAGCTATCGGTGCTTGCGGTGAGTATAAGTCCGGATAGCAATTATGTGGCTACGGGCAGTCGCGATAAATCTGCAAAACTTTGGGAGCTAAGTACAGGTCGTGAAGTGAGGAGTTTCTTAGGACATCAGGCTTCCGTTAACTGCCTGGATTTTAGCAGCGATGGAAGATACCTTGTCACCGGTAGCAGAGATCAATCGGTGAGGGTGTGGGAAGTTTCAACAGGGAAAGAAATACTTCTCGCAAAACTTGAACCTGAGTGGTACACCACTAATGATGAGGTCATCAATGATGTTGCCTTTGATCCGAAAGGGAATTTCTTTGTGACGCTCGGACAAATGGTACGTGTTTGGGAATTTCCCTCCAAGAAAAGAATTAAGGAATGGGAAGAAGAACAAGGAAATCAGGGAGCACAAAACATAGCACTGAGTCCTGATGGTAAATGGCTGGCTGTCGGTAAAGACAACAATACCGCAATTGTCTATAGAACAACTGATTGGCAGAAAGCTTTTACATTCGAGTTTTCTGAATTTTACTCATCATGTGGAGGTTGTATAACAGATGTAGACTTTTCACCCGACAGCAAATACTTGCTAAAATCTTCCAGACAAGGTGAAGTAGCCAAATATAATCTTGCTGACGGCAAGCTGGTGTTTCGCTATAAGCGAAAAATAGAAGAACTGAATTCCGCTTCCTTTAGTCGCGATGGCAAATGGGTGCTGGCTTGTAATAATAAGGAAGTCACACTTTATAACGCATCGACTGGAGATTCGCTGAGAACGATCAGTCCCAACATAGCGGGTGAAATCAACCAGGCAAGGTTCACCTCTAATGGTAAGCAAGTGGTATTAGCGTGCGATAATAATGCGGTAATAATTCTGGATGCTATCACTGGAGTTAAAAAAAAAGAACTAACAGGATTTTTGAATCAGCGTGACAAAGGCGGGCTTACCTACGACCCAAATTCATATTGGGATTCTTACATCGCCAAATATGTCAGGTACAAAAATGATTTGCTTCTTAGCAGAGATAACAAATCCCTTTTGAAAGGTAAGTTTGGTTCGAAAATTAAACGATGGGATATTGCAACCGGGAAAACTGAAATGGAGTATGTCGGTCATGCAAAAGCCGCTCTTTGTTATCAATATAGTCGTGATGGAAAAAAGTTGCTCACAGGCGGTGGCGATGGTACTATCATGTTATGGAATGCTGAAAAAGGAGACACAATACTCTCTATTAAATCGTATGATGTGCCGATTTTTGACATTCATTTTAATAACGATGAAACACAAATCCTCAGCAGCAGTTGGGATGGCACGCTAAAAATTCATGAAGTAGCCACTGGTAAACGAATGCACCTCTTCAAATTGGATGAAGGCTCAGCGTATCAGTCACAGTATAGCCGTAATAACTTGTATGTTTTCACCGCCACATTAAGTGAAGGGCCCGATCGGCTTCAAATGCGTGAAATCGATACCAAAAAAATCGTCCGCAGATTTGAAGGCCATACGGAAACTATTTCTTCTCTGCAGCTTTCTCAAGATGGCAGGCGCTTGCTTACTGCAGGTTGGGATGGCTCTATCCGATTGTGGGATATTGCCACTGGCCTGATGGAACGGAAATTTACAGGGACCAGAGGAGCAGTTCATACTGCCATCTTCAATCCTTCTGAAAAATTTATTTTCACCGCAGGAGCGGATCGAACCGTTCGAATGTGGGAGACCGCTACAGGTAAAATAGTAAAAACACTTGTTGGTCATCAAGGGGAGGTAACAAGCCTTCAATTAACCAGCGATGAGAAAATGCTTATCAGTCATAGCCTCGATGGAGCAACCAAATTTTGGGATTTGACTTCCGACAAAGAATTCTTTGAACACATTCATTTTGGTGAGAAGGAATGGATGGTAAAAACACCAGAAGGGTATTTTAATGGAACGCAAGAGGCAAGACAGTATATTCATTTCGTAGATGGAGTGAAAACGTATTCTGTCGATCAATTCTTTGATGAATTTTATCGTCCGGATTTACTTCCTAAATTATTTCAAAGCAGAGGGGGTGATGACGGATACAAAGGCATTCAGGGAAAACTCCAGAAGTCTCCACCACCTACAGTAAAAGTTGCCGCATTGCTTTCTACCGATCCCGGTAAGGCAGAAGTGTACGTGAAAATTTTAGATAATGGCGGTGGGGCCAAAGATTTAAAATTATTCCACAACGGAAAATCTGTCTTGCTTGATAAGGCTTCCCTGAGATTACCGAATGGAAAAGATCAATCCACTACTTACCGACATGTCATATCCCTGATTAGTGGCAACAATACATTTTCAGCTATTGCTAACAACAGCGATAGAATTGAGTCAGATCCTAATTCCGTTGAGTTATTTTCCGAACAAACCGGTAAAACCAGCACTTGTTATTTACTGGCCGTGGGGATCAATCAATACAAAAATCCGCGCATGATGCTCAACTATGCAAAACCAGATGCAGAATCATTTGAACAGATGGTCGATAAGAAGGGAACTCGACTCTATAAGAAATTAGAAGTTCACACTCTCTTTGATGGAGAAGCTACCCGAACATCAATTTTAAGTAAGATGGACGAACTAGCTTCTAAAATTCAGCAGGAAGATGTTTTCATCTTCTATTATGCTGGTCATGGAAGCATGGTTGATGATCGGTTTTTCTTCATCCCCAGTGAAAGTGTGCGGCTGTACGATCTAAACTCCCTGCAACGCGAAGCAATTGAAGCCAGTGTCTTGCAGGAAAAATTTAAAAACATTCATGCCTTAAAGCAATTGATTGTTATGGATGCGTGTCAATCGGGAGGTTCTGTTGAATTGTTAGCAACAAGAGGAGCTGCAGAAGAGAAAGCCATTGCGCAGCTGTCCCGCAGTGCGGGCATTCACGTGATGGCTTCAGCAGGCAGCGAACAATTCGCTACAGAATTTGCTGAACTAGGTCATGGACTTTTCACTTACCTATTAATTAAAGCCCTTGATGGCGATGCTGATGGCGCTCCTAAAGATGGTAAGGTGACTATCTATGAACTAAAATCATACCTCGATGATCAAGTACCGGAGATGACTCGCAAGCTTAAAGGCAAACCACAATATCCTTTTACTTTCTCTCGCGGCCAGGATTTTCCTGTCGTAGTAGAGGAGTGATTCATTGCATCACGTGACGGATCGCTGAACAAAATTTAAAATCTTTCGTATATTCGTTACTGAAAACCAACTTTTTATGCATAATGAAAGAAGCCAGTCCTGTAAAGTTTTACTTTGCTAAGTATTTTTTTCTGGCCTTTGGTGTTTTGCAGTTGTTAATTTCTGGTCTACTCTTCTTCCGTCAGGGGCATCTCCCCAAAGGCCAGTTTGCTGCATTTGTTTTTTTTACCTTAGGCTTGGTATTCATCTCGGTGTTTCTACTTATCGCTACTAAAATTAAGCGTGTAGCGGTAGGCAAGAAAAAACTAGCCATTATTGATAGTTATCGAACACAGTGCTACGAATGGCCGGACATCAAATCGATTCAGTTTGTTCCTTACTTTAATCTCTATCGGATGAAAGTAAGAGGGCGCAAAGGAAAGATTTATTTTCTCCCCAATCAGGGCACCGAAGCCATCTATGGATTATTCCCCTCGGGTGGTTTTATCGATGAGAAGCGAAACAGATAAAACGGGTTGGATCAGTTAATCAGATCAAATGACCCAACTTTTTCTTCTCGTTCGTATAGATGTTGAAATTGATCGCTCAGTCGATTATAGTCTTCCTTATTCTTTTCTTTGAAGTCTTCGTACGATTGTTTATCCGTCCACGTGTCAATCAGAATGTAGACGTTACTATCTTCTTCATCCCTGTTTAGATAGGAGCCCGTGTAGCTGCTTGATTTGCTGAACAGCTTGAACCAGGTTCCACCAGGGCCATATTCAAGTTCAAACTTTTCTTTACTCGCTGGTTTAATCTTATACTTCCATATAATGGAGTAGTTGTATTTCATAAAGAAGTATAGTACGAATAGCTATTTCAAAACACCCAATTCCTTCCCCACCTCGGTAAATGCCTTAATGGCTTTATCAAGGTGATGGCGTTCGTGAGCGGCAGATATTTGCACACGTATCCGTGCCTGACCTTTTGCCACCACCGGAAAGAAAAATCCAATCACATAAATTCCTTTTTCCAGAAGTCGTTCTGCAAATTTTTGGGCAAGTGGCGCTTCATACAACATGATAGGGACAATGGGATGCTCTCCGGGTTTGATATCAAAGCCCGCCTTGGTCATCTCCTCACGGAAGTACTTCGTATTTCTTTCAAGTTTATCACGAAGCTCTGTAGTTTCAGAAAGCATGTCAAATACTTCAATGGATGCTCCAACGATTGAAGGCGCCAGTGTGTTAGAGAATAAATAAGGTCTTGATCGTTGTCTTAGTAATTCTATGATTTCCTTCTTACCCGAGGTAAACCCACCTGACGCTCCACCTAACGCTTTTCCAAGAGTTCCTGTAATGATGTCGACTTTTCCATGAACACCTCTATACTCTGGCACTCCTCTTCCTGTCTTTCCAAGAAATCCGGTAGAGTGACACTCATCAGTCATCACCAGCGCTTCATTGACATCAGCGATCTTACAAATCTCATCCAACTTTGCAATGGTGCCATCCATTGAGAATGCTCCATCGGTAACAATGATGATCTGTTTTGCTCCGGCTGCCTTTGCATCAGATAGTTGTTTCTCAAGGTCGGCCATATCATTGTGCTTATAACGATAACGCATGGCCTTGCAAAGTCGCACACCATCAATGATGGAGGCGTGATTCAATTCATCAGAAATAATAGCGTCTTCTGCGCCAAACAACGGCTCAAATACTCCACCGTTTGCATCAAAAGCAGCCGCGTAGAGGATGGTGTCTTCCGTTCCAAGAAATTTTGAAATCTTTTCCTCCAACTCTTTATGGATATCCTGCGTGCCGCAAATAAAACGCACCGATGACATTCCAAACCCATGGGTATCAATGGCTCTTTTTGCTGCCGCGATCACTCGTGGATGAGACGACAATCCCAGGTAATTATTTGCACAGAAATTAACAACCTCCTTACCATCACTTGTTTTGATGTCAGCCCCTTGCGGAGTAGTAATCACTCTTTCTTTCTTAAATAATCCTGCCTGACGAATGGATTCTAGTTCTTTTTGCAGAAGGGGTTGAAGTTTCTTGTACATGATCGCTTAGTTTATCTTCGGTTTAAATACGGGTTTCTTAACGACTGGTTTTGATGCTTCTGTAGTGTTTACAGGTTGTTGAACAGGTACCACTTCTTTCAGATGGTATTTTCTTCGAATTGGATTAATAAGGTATAATTTTTGGGATGTGAAGCTGGCAACACTCATCTCTTCAAACAGACTGTTCCACTCCTTCCATAATGCAGGTTCGCCCACTTTAAAAGCAGTTGAGTCAATCTTCTTGCTCTGGAGAAATTCCTCAAAAGTCATGGCTGCAAATCTACAAAGGGGACTTGGTAATTTGTACATCATAAATTTTAATAACTTCGCCCCGCACACGATTTAACATGAAAAAAACAAAGATTTTGCTAATTGGAGCGGGAGGTCAATTAGGTTCTGAACTTACTCAAGGCCTTTGGGCAATTTATGGGAGAGACAACGTTATCGCTTCTGATGTCAAAGACGCGCAGGGGATCTTGAAAGAAGGTCGGTTCGAGAAATTTGATGTGATGCAGCGGGATAAGCTTTTTGAACTGCTAAAGAAAAATGAAATAACACAAGTCTACCACCTGGCCGCTCTTTTATCTGCCACCGGAGAAAAGGATCCAAGGTGGGCATGGAAACTGAATATGGAGAGTTTGCTTTTTGTACTCGAGGCAGCGCTTGAATTGAAACTCGATAAGGTGTATTGGCCAAGTTCGATTGCTGCTTTTGGGCCAACTACTCCCAAGCAAAACACTCCGCAGGATACAATCATGGATCCCTCCACCGTTTATGGAATCACCAAACTGGCAGGAGAACTCTGGTGCGAATATTATTTCCGAAGATATGGTGTAGATGTGAGAAGCTTGCGTTATCCCGGTTTGATCGGTTACAAGACTCCACCAGGCGGTGGCACAACGGATTATGCAGTTGACATTTATTTCAAAGCATTGAAAGAAAAAAAATATGAATGTTTTTTAGCAGCCGATACCTATCTACCCATGATGTATATGGAGGATGCTGTAAAGGCCACTATCGACCTGATGGAAGCTCCGGCAGAAAAGGTAAAAGTCCGAACTAGTTATAATGTCTCGGCCATGAGCTTTTGTCCTGCACAAGTAGCGGCTACCATTAAAAAGCATATTCCCGAATTCACCATAAGTTATAAACCTGATTTCAGGCAAGCCATAGCAGACTCCTGGCCCAAGTCAATTGATGATTCCGCGGCACGAGCCGATTGGGGATGGAAAAACAAATTCGGACTGGAAGAAATGTCCGAAGATATTCTCACGAACCTCAAAAAGTCTCCAAATCTTATCTGAGAAGTTACTTATATCCATTACTTTTAAAGAACAAAGGGACATTAAACATTTACACTATTGTCCAAGCTCAGAATATTAGCGGGGGAAACGGTTCTTTATGGATTAGGAACTATCCTTCCGCGGATGCTGAACTTCCTTCTGGTTCCTCTTCATACCTATGTCTTTAGTCGCGAAGAATACGGTGCTGTCACCAAACTGTATGCGCTGGTGGGTTTCATCAATGTCGTATACATGTTTGGCATGGAAACAGCTTTCTTCCGATTCGCCACAAAACCTGAATTTGATGCGAAGCGGGTTTTCAACTTAGCTCAATCCATTGTAGTCTGTATTAGCTTACCCCTTACCATTCTTCTCATTATTCTGGCTCCGCAAATTTCACATGCCATCGGTATTGGTGATCATCCCGAATACATTATCTGGTTGGGTATTGTTATGCTAATGGACGCGCTGGTCGCCATTCCTTTTGCACAATTAAGATTGAATAAAAAGGCACTTCAATTTTCGATGGCAAAGATTATCAATGTCACCATTGTGCTTGCACTGACATACTATTTCCTTGTCGTGAGCTATGATCCAGCCATTGGGATTGGTTATGTATTCATAGTTAATGTCCTCGCGAATGGGTTTTTCATTTTGTTCTTTATCAAAACACTTATTTCCTGGAGACCCACCTTCGACAAACAAGTTTCGGCAGCTATGTTTCAATATGCCTATCCGGTTATGCTCACCGGTGCAGCCGGAATGACCAACGAAATGTTTTCAAGGCTTACACTTGATTGGTGGCTTCCCGATCACTTTTATAATAATCTCTCCAAAGAAGGTGCGTTGGGAGTTTTTGGCGCCTGCTATAAATATGCGGTACTCATGAATCTTGGCATTCAGGCTTTTCGCTATGCAGCAGAACCATTTTTCTTTTCCAACGCAGCTGATAAAAATTCGCCTGCACTCTTCGCCAAAATCAACCATTACTTTCTGATTACAGGCTGCATCTTTTTACTAGCCGTAAGCATTAATCTCGATATTCTTAAATTTTTCATTGGCGAAAATTTCCGTCAAGGCTTAACAATTGTACCGATCCTGTTATTGGCTTATCTTTTTCTTGGGATTTACTATAACATGAGTGTATGGTTTAAAGTCAAAGACAAGACCTATTTTGGTACGTGGATCACGCTGGGTGGTGCCCTCATCACGGTTGGCGCAAATTTTATCCTAATACCCTATTTGGGTTTTACAGGCAGCGCGTGGGCGGCTTTGTTGTGTTACTTTTCCATGACCGCAGCTTGTTTCGTCACGGGTCAAAAACATTATCCTATTCCTTATAAAATTACCGAAGGCCTAGCGTATGTGGCATTGACGGTGACTATTGTTTATTCCATCAACCTGCTGGAAATTAGCAATCAAGTATTGGCAACCGCTTTCCATATTTTGGTTATTGTATCCTTTGTAGGTTCTATTTATTTTTTCGAAAGGAAAAATTTACGACAAGAAATTTAAGCGGTGATTTCTTAATTTGCTTTGTAGTAAGAACTCTTTTTAACTTTTAAATTATCAGAGTATGAATATTATTATCCCAATGGCAGGCCTTGGCAAGCGCATGAGACCTCATACCCTTACAACAGCAAAACCCTTACTGCCAGTTGCCGGAAAGCCCATGGTGCATCGTCTTGTTGAGGACATTGCCAAAGTATGCCCGGAGAAGATCAATTACATAGGCTTTATTGTTAATCCCGCATTTGGGCAGCAAGTAGAAGATGACCTGAAGGCCGTAGCAAAGGCCGTAGGTGCTGAGGGAAAAATTTATTACCAGGAGCAAGCTCTCGGAATTTCACATGCGCTTCTTTTTGCCAAAGAACTTTTTCAAGGGAAAGTGATCGTGGCTTTCGCAGATACTTTGTTCAAAGCTGATTTTAAATTAGACACCTCTCGTGATGGTACGATCTGGGTGCAAAGGGTCGATAATCCCTCTCAGTTTGGGGTGGTCAAATTGAATGCTGAAGGAGAAATCATTGAGCTGATTGAGAAGCCCTCCACCTTCGTATCCGATCTCGCTATTATCGGTATCTACTTCTTTAAAACCGGAGAGGTGCTGCGCGCTGAGATGCAATACCTTCTTGACAATAATATTAAGGAGAAGGGCGAGTTTCAGTTTACCACAGCCCTGGAAAACATGAAAAAGAAAGGAGCCAAGTTTGTTCCAGGTCAGGTGCAAGAATGGCTCGATTGTGGCAACAAAGACAACACCGTACAAACCAATCAGCGCTATCTTGAATTTATTAAGGATCAAAATCTTGTTTCCCCACAAGCAAAGATCATTAATAGCGTCATTCTTCCACCCGTTTTCATTGACCAGCATGTCGTGATTGAAAACTCAGTGATAGGACCTCATGTTTCAATTGGTGAATCAACAAAAATCATGAACAGTCGCATATCTAATTCTATCATTCAAAAAAATGGGGTTGTGAATAGGGCTATTCTGGACAATAGTCTTTTAGGGAATTTCGTTAATTTTGAAGGAAAATCTGAAGACCTGAGTCTTGGAGATTACAGCAGTATTTGACCCTTCACGAAGTGAAAAACCTGAATTATAAGTATATCCCCGCCACCCTTGTTGCTTGCTTTCTTATAACAGCACTTCCTTCTTTTGCTCAACGCGACCGGAAAAAAAAGCAAATTGAAGTTAAACCATCAGACGCACGCCTTCGCGAAGCAGAGTTCTTTTTTATTGAAGGTGAGAAATATTTTGTCCTAGAAGACTACACCAAGGCCCTGGTTTATTTCCAACGGGTACTGGAGCTTAATCCGGAAAATGCCACTGTTCATTATAAGATTGCTGAAATCCTTTCAAGAGGTACAAAGGAGGAGGACCTGCAGAAAGCATCAATAAGTATTGACAATGCACTGAGGCTTGAGAAAAAAAATAAGTACTTCTATATTCTGGCGTCATCAATTTATACCAGTCTCAATAATTTTGGTAAGGCCATACAGGCACTGGAGGCGATGATCAAAGAGGTAAAGGGCACGGATGACTACCTCTATGAATTGGCAGCACTCTATCTGTATGATAAAAAACCGGATGAAGCTATCGCCATTTACAACCGGGCCGAAAATATTTTGGGTATCAACGAAGTTTCTTCCCTTCAAAAGCAAAGATTATATCTAGAAAAAGGAAAACTTAATGAGGCCATCCAGGAAGGTGAAAGACTGATCAGTGCATTCCCAGACGAAGAACGCTTTGTAATGGGTTTCGCTGAAACTCTTTCACAGTACAAACAAACCCAAAAAGCAATTGCCTACATCGAAAAATACCTGAACGAAAATCCGGAAAAAGGAAATGCAAGAATGCTGCTTGCGGGACTTTATCGCGACAATGGAGAAGAAGAAAAAGCAAGAAGCCTCATGGAAAAGGTCTTCGATGATACTTCCGTGGATGTCACCAGTAAGGCGATTGTTGTTGGGACTTACAATGCAGTCTTAAATCAAAATCGCAGTAAAAATATTTCAGATCCTGAACTGGAAACATTTACAGTTTTACTCTGGGAAAAATTAGTCGCCCTCTATCCTTTCGACTCGAACGTGCACATGGTGGGCGGAGATTTGTTCATGACCTTGCGGAAAGAAGCAAGGGCGCAACAAGAATACCTCAAAGCGATAGCCAATGGAGCAACCAGTTTTGAAACGTGGCAGAATCTTCTTTTTCTTGATTCACAATTAAATCAGTTTGATAGTCTGATTGTGCATGCTGAAAGGGGCCTCGAATTATTTCCCAATCAGGGTATGCTCTATTACTTTAATGGTTATGGTCAATTCAGGAAGAAAAATTTCAGAGATGCCGTTTCAGCTCTGGAGCAGGCAAAAAAGTTGTCTGCATCCAATGACAGTTTTGTCGCTGAGATTAACGGTATGCTGGGGGACGCATATAATGGACTTAAAGAATATCAAAAATCAGACAAAGCTTATGAAGATGCGTTAGCCTTCAATCCAGATAATAGTTTTGTCTTAAATAATTACAGCTACTACCTCGCACTACGAAAAGAAAATCTTGAAAAGGCTGAAAAAATGGCTGCCCAACTGATCAAAAATAATCCGGACAACTCTTCTTATCTAGACACTTACTCCTGGGTGCTCTATAATAGAGAAAAGTACAGAGAGGCGCGAAAAATAATGGAGCGGGCGATAAGCGGAGGGCGTGGAAGTGCCACTCATTTTGAGCATTATGGTGACATTTTGTTTAAGCTGGGGGACATAGACGGTGCCGTCACCCAATGGCAAAAGTCAAAATCAATGGATAGCGAAAATGCCCTGATTGACAAAAAAATTGCCAATAGAAAACTCTATTGATTTGTAAAAGAAGTGACTGTATCTTGCACCCAATGCATCTAAGGGCTTTAATCATTGTTTTATGTCTTGCCGTGCTTCTGCAATCCTGCGGCAAAAAAATTGTGCCCTCTGTTCCTCTGCCGCCCAAGACACTGGCAATTGAAGAAATTGACTTCGAATATTTTCACGGTAAGGCAAGGCTTAACTACAAAGACGATAAGAAAGAACGTGAGGTGAAAGCCAACATCCGCATTCGCAAAGACAGCGTGATCTGGATGACGTTATCGGTGATTGGTGTGCAGGGAGGAAAGGCCCTTATTAATAAAGATTCGATTACGATTGTCAGCACGGTAGATAAAGAATATTATGTGTTTGAGTATACCGAACTTACCAAACGGTTTAATTTCAAAATTGACTACAACGTAGTTCAGGCTGCTGTGCTGGGAAATTTGATTATGCCGAGAGACTCTACCGATAAGATTCACACCGTAAATAATTTTGACATTCTGGATCAGAAGCAGGGAACCGTATACGTTAAGAATTATATTAATCCGCTATCAAAAAAACTTGAGAAGGTTGAGCTTTCCGAAGCAACCAGCACCAATTCGCTCTCCATCAACTATTCCAATTTTCAACCCGTGAGTGATAAGACATTTCCATACAACGGGGTGATTAGCGCGTTCTATAAAACGATTGCCGGAATTTTTAATACCACCATTACGCTGGAATATAACAAAGCAGAAGTTGGTGACAGGGAATTAAAGTTTCCTTTTAATATCCCCAAGCGATACCAGCGCAGGTAGGGCTCACGCGCTAAAGTGGAAACTGAAAAAATGCGCCATCCTAAGATTTATTTGATTCTATTGCTTGTAGGTCTTCTTTCAGGGGCATTCCATTCTTCCTACGCACAAAAAACAAAAAGTCAGCTTCAAAAAGAAAAACAACAGAACCTCTTAAAGATTCTGGAGACCGAGAAAATCATCACAGAGACTGCGCAAGAAAAAAATAATTCGTTGGGAGAACTCACTGCCTTGAATCAACGCATTCGGCAACAAGAAACGCTGATTCAGTCCATAAAGAATGAAATCAGTTTTCTTGATACCGATATTGACGAGAATAATCAAATCATCCACGCGCTTCAGGAAGATGTCAACAAGTTAAAAGAAGAATACGCCTCGATGCTATTCTCAGCACAAAAAGCCAGTGGCAAAGCTGACAAACTTATGTTTCTCTTTTCCTCTAAAAACTTCGATCAATTGCTCATGCGACTAAAGTATATGGAGCAGTATGGCAATGCACGAAAGGAGCAGGCTGAAGCAATTACAAAAGTACAGCAGGTATTGGGTGAGCAAGTTCAACAGACCGAAATCATTAAGGGAAACAAAAGTAAACTCCTGAATGAAGAACTTAGGGAAAGTGATAATCTCTCAGGCCTTAAGCAAAAGAAAAAAGAGATTGTAAAGTCCCTGGAAAAAGAAGAAAAGCGGCTGAGAAAAGATTTGGAGGAAACAAAAAAAGCAGTGGCCGTTCTTGATAAATTGATAAACGACATCATTCGTGAAGAAATTGAGCGCGCTGCCCGGGAGGCACGCGAGCGGGAGGCAAAAGCAAAGGCAAATAAAAAAGTTGTAGAAGCTGCTCCCTCTGTTGTACTATCATCTTCCTTTGAAGAAAACAGGTCGAAATTTCCATGGCCCGTTTCGGGTTTTGTCTCTCAGAAGTTTGGAAGACAAGACCACCCTGTTCTAAAAGGAATTGTACTTCAAAATGATGGAATCAACATTCAAACGAAACAAGAAGAAAAAGTCAAATGCATTTTTGAAGGAGAGGTGCGGGCCGTTGCCTTCATTCCCTCCATTGGCACGTCAGTGATCATCAGCCATGGTGAATATTTTACAGTCTACTCCGGGCTAAAAGAAGTTGTTGTAAAGAAAGGACAGAAGGTAGCCCTAAATCAGGAGATAGGGCAGGTACACATCAACACGGATGGCGTTTCTGAATTGAGATTTCAAATTCGAAAAAATACGGTAGCCCTTGATCCACAGGCCTGGTTGAAGAATTAAAATTTTAACTGACGAGAACTACGGATTTTCTACAGAGAAAAAGTATTCTCCCCTGATGGGCGTATTTTGTTGAGTCACGCCCTCTACCACCACCTTATACTGTGTTTGTAAATCGGCCGCAAAAAATTCGATTGAGGCATTTCCCGTCTTCGGATTTGTTTTAACTAGTGGACTCCAATGAAGCGTGGACCGATAATCTGAAGACGTATGATCCGCATATTTATCTTCATAATTAGGCGCACTAAAAAATCTGGATCGCGAATAACCTTGTAGGCTGATACTTTGAAAGCCTTTCTTTTGATCTCTGCTTTCTTTGACATCCTTCTTGGTATAAATGGAGATAATTCCATTTACACCAGCACCACCGAACAAGACATTGATGCCCGTAAAGACTTCAATGCTTTCGATAGAGGCGACATCGATGCGCTGTAGTATGTCACCGGCATTGCCACTCATCGGAGCATCATTTACCATCACCAGCGGTTCGCTCGCACCTTGCACACTCAATCCACTGGCGCGCCCTATGCGAACAAAGTATTGAATGCCGTTTGTGCCATTAACTTCATTGATGATAAGGCCAGGTACTTTACCGGGAAGAATAAGGAAAAGGTTATTGCTTGCCGTCACCAGGTCTTTCGCGTAAATTACATAATCTGCTTTACCATAAGGCCTTGCTTCCGATGGATTCCCTTCTCTCCGATCTTTAACTGTAATGGCCTTGAGCATTATCGCATCTTTAGGAACTTCATAGTCGGAAAAAATACGTTGACGACTTGAGGTCCTTATAACCTTAAGACGGGTATCCGACTCATTGAAATACATCGTGGGCACATCTTCTTTCTTCAACACAACCTTGCCATAGGGTTTGTTCTTTATGTTAAGGGCCTGAAAAGCAAACTCTACGCTATCATAAAAATCCATACCGTCCTCGACAAAAGATCCATCGGCTGCTGTTTCTATCAAATTCATATTTCTTAGCTGCCATTCCACAACATTTAATACTGTTTTCTCCGGCCTCCCTTTGTCGTTGAAAAATTGACCTCTGAAACCGATTCCAAATTCAACAGGATACTTTAGTGAACTTGTCTTACGTTCTGGCCTTGCCTCTGTAAAGGGAAAAAGTTCCTTAATTGTTTTCGCTTCATCAATGGGTGTAACCTGCTTTGCATCTGTTACCGACACAGATAAGACAGCAGCAAGTGGATTGCCCATACTATCGGCAACACTAAAATTCAATTGGATTTTCTCTCTTCTCTGATATTGTTTTTTATTGGAGGAAATTTTGAGCAGCTTGTCTTGTCTGGTTTCAGTTGTAGCCAGCCTCGGATCGACTTGATCCGTTGAACCAACGACAGGGATACGCCTTACAAATAAATACTCTTCCCCAAAGTTGCGCCCCAGGTTAGTGTAAGCTCTCAGATAATAATTGCCGGCCCTGATTGTATCCGGAAAAATAAAATCTCCTTTGACAAAACCGCTGTCTATCTTTAATTTCTTTGAGAAAAGAATTCTCTTACCAGGAGCTATCAGCTCCACATGCGCCACCCGACTTAATGAATCTCTAAAAGCCTGATCATGATAGTTAACAAAGCCACTAAACCATAAAGGCTCACCAGGATAGTAATACGGTTTGTCAGTTCGAACGTATACTTTTTCATAAAGATGAGAGATATCGACTTCAACAGGTTTCTTTACCACCACCAATTTGCTGGGCTGGTAATCTAAAGGCAGCATCCGGGCCACACGATCAGCATTCATATCACCTGAAATAATCACATCACCGGGATTGAGCGCAATTCCATCTTTGTTAACCAATACAAATCCATTTTTGAATTCTATCCAGCTTACGGAGTAAGGGATGTCACGAAATGTTCTTACCCGAGCATAGTCGTTTTGATTATGCATTTCAATGCGGCCATTGAGCGTAATCTTAAACGCGCTTCTACTCGGCTCTTTTGTGACTATACCGGTGGTATCACACGGCATAATCTTTTTATTGAGGTCAGCATAGAAGTAAGGTGATCGCACGAGCGTATTACTTGCACCCGGGATATCTGTATAAAGGTATAAGCCCTCCTCTCTGATTTTATTTTCCAGGATAGCTTTAAACAGATGTCGGTCTGACCGAATGTATGAGTTCTTACGATTCTGAACCCATGCCAATGCCTCTGCAGCATTTGTCGTGATCATTTCTTCAAACCGCACATTACCGGCTATTACATAGCCCTTACTATTGGCCACAAAGTCCTTGAGATAAAAATTTACTTTGTACCCCAACGCCATATTATTGATTTGAATGGGGACCTCTGCCTTCGCCATCAACGTCCTTTCCTCTCCTTCAGTGAAATCAATAACCCATGGGTTTAGAATTTTACAAGACTGTGCCGCCTGGTCTTCGCCCAAGAAAGTTTTTTCAAATCTTTTGAGCTGTTTTTCCCAAGTCTTATCTCGTGTTCCCTGCACCTCTACATTACTCAATTGCTGCTTGAGCTGCTCAATTCGTATAGTTCCAATATCTACATCGTTATCATTTACCTCTACCTTAAATTGGGTGAGCTGATAGCCTACATAAGAAATCACTAGTTCAGAAATTCCATTTGGCACATCCTTAATCTGAAAATCTCCATTGACGTCAGTGGCTGTGCCGATGGTCGTATTATTAATGAAAATATTGGCATAGGGCAGAGACTCATTCGTCTGGGCGTCAATAATATGCCCTTTGATGTCACCGCTTTGAGCGCACAACAGTGCGGAGTAATGAAAAGCAAGAATTAGAAAGCAGATTTTTTTCATCCAACCTTAAACTTATCAAATCTATAAAAAAGATAGAGGTCAGAACCTAAATAATAGCATCATCCAGAGACGATTACCTCCTGAGCCCGTCATCTGGCAAAACGGAAGATTATCAAAAGGGTTAGCTTCGATGAGTAAAAATCGAAGGAACCTGCAACGGTTTTCAATTAAAGGCCGCGAAATCACCGGTTTTAAGGTAAACCCAGAAATCCCTATCTTTACGGACTAAATTAAATGATCATGAACGCAATACTATTGTTTGGAATGCCAAGTGGGATGGAGTGGTTTATCATAGGAATTTTTGTATTGGTTTTCTTTGGAGCCAAAAAGATCCCTGAATTTGCCAAAGGACTGGGAAAAGGCATCCGCGAATTTAAAGATGCGGTGAAGGATGTAAAAAAAGAAGTAGATGATGCCGGCAAGGAAGTGCCTAAAATTGATGACGGTAAGTAGTGTCCCCGTATTCTCATTTTAGCGAAATAGCAATTGATCTTACGAATGGGAAGCTTAGCTGTGTAGACCTTGTCAAATTTCATCTTTCTAACATCCAACAGAAAAAACACCTCAATGCTTTTTTGAGCGTATATGAAGACGAAGCTCTTGCCAGGGCCGTTTCTATAGATGAAAAAATAAAAAAAGGTACAGCCGGAAAGCTTGCCGGATTAGTAGTCGGCCTTAAGGATGTTCTCGCCTACAAAGATCACCCCCTTCAGGGAGGAAGTCGTATTCTGGAAGGTTTCAATTCAATGTACAATGCAACGAGCGTTCAGCGTCTTCTGGACGAAGACGCTATTATAATTGGAAGGCAAAATTGCGATGAGTTCGCTATGGGTTCTTCCAATGAAAACTCCGCCTTCGGTCCTGTTCTCAATGACATCGATAATACCCGAGTCCCTGGAGGTTCTTCTGGAGGCTCTGCCGTTGCCGTAATGGCCGATATGTGCCAGGTTTCCATCGGGTCAGACACTGGAGGCTCGGTAAGGCAACCAGCATCTTTTTGTGGTGTAATTGGTCTTAAGCCATCGTACTCCAGAATTTCCCGATATGGTTTAATTGCCTATGGATCATCATTTGACTGCGTAGGCATTTTTTCAAAAAGCCTGAGCGATGTTGCTCTTGTGTTGCAGGTAATTGCCGGTGCCGATGATTTTGATAGTACGGTTTCAAGAAAAGCAGTTCCTAATTATTCAAAGGCACTTGCAAATAAGAAAACTGAAAAATATAAAGTGGCTTGCATCCGTGAGACAATAGATTCAACCAGTTTGCAGCGAGAAATAAAGGAAGCTATCTCCCATAAGATCTCAAAAATCAAAGCAGCAGGTCATATCGTGGAAGAGATTGACTTTCCACTTCTCGAATACATCCTTCCTACTTACTATATTCTGGCAACTGCTGAAGCAAGTTCAAATCTATCACGGTACGATGGGGTGCGCTATGGCTATCGTAGCAAGGGCACTCACGATCTTCAGTCGCTCTACAAGAAAACCAGGGCCGAAGCGTTTGGTAAGGAAGTGCAACGAAGAATTCTACTTGGAACGTTTGTATTAAGTGCCAGTTATTATGACGCCTATTATACAAAGGCTCAGAAAGTCAGAAGATTAATCCGGGAGAAGACGAAAGAAATTTTTAAGGAATACGATGTCCTGCTGATGCCAACGGCTCCAACCACAGCATTCAAAATCGGAGAGCATACCAGCAATCCGGTGGAAATGTATCTAGCCGACCTTTACTCTGTGCAAGCCAATGTGGCGGGTGTACCCGGAATATCAATACCTTGCGGCACCGATGATGAAGGGCTGCCCATCGGGCTGCAGGTGATCGCTGATGATTTTGAAGAGGAGAAACTTTTTAGGTTTTCGGATATGTTGATGCAATTGAATTGAGTCATTCTATGAGAAAATCTCTTTTTGCTGGCTTAACTATGGCACTTACTTCTTGTGGGTGGGCGCAGGTAGAGCAACTTGCCGATACGTTGACATTTACTTCCGCTACCGAGGAGCTTCCCTATCAGCAAGATACCCTTGACTTCGTTGCACCCTTTGATTTAGAATATATTCCAGCAGATGAAACTCCTGAATTAATTGCAGATCGCCTGAGTTGTCTTCAGCAAACAATACCGCTGGAGTACAATGATAAAGTGCATGGGTTTATCAACTACTTTACGATAAAGGACAGGGAGTACACAAGGATGGTGTTAAGAAGAAAAGACCTGTATTTTCCTTTGTTTGAAAAATATCTCGCTAAGTATAATCTCCCTGATGAATTAAAATACTTATCCATCATAGAGTCCGGACTAAACCCGCGGGCCACCTCAAGGGCAAGAGCTGTCGGCCTTTGGCAGTTTATGTCTGGTACAGGCCGCTATTTTAATTTACATAGTGACTGGTATATGGATGACAGGATGGATCCGGAGAAATCTACTGAAGCAGCCTGCCGTTATTTGATTCAGTTGCATACAATTTTTAAAAATTGGGAACTTGCTCTGGCTGCGTATAACTCCGGCCCGGGAACAGTGCGTAAAGCCATTCGCAGATCAGGGTATAAGAAAACATTCTGGGAAATTTATAATTACTTACCCCGTGAAACCCGCGCCTATCTGCCGCAGTACGTGGCAATGATCTATGCGGTCAATCATGCCGAAGAGCATAATATCTTCGAAGATGCACGAGAGGAAGTTCTTCCTCACGACACGCTGCTGGTAAATCAATTCCTTCACTTTGAAACATTTGCAAAGCTTACTGGAACGTGCGTAGAGGATTTGCAGAAACTAAATCCTTCCGTTCAGCGAAATGCAATTCCGGAGGGGAAAGTATTCGTGTTGCGGGTTCCGCTTATTGCAAAGAAAACATTAGATCAAAACCGTGCTTCAATCCTGGATTCAGCTTCTAAAGTCGGGAGAAAAGATTTGGAAATGCTGGCCACAACAACAACGGGAAGCACCTACGGGAGGGAGTTACTTATTTATAAGGTAAGGAGCGGAGATGCATTGGGCGTAATTGCACAGCGCCATCGCGTAAGAATTGAAGACTTGAAAAAATGGAACAATCTCCAGAAAAACCTTATACATCCCGGCCAACGGTTAAACATTTGGATATTGCCATCAACGAAAATCACTGCCACCAATTCGTCTTTAAAACAATTGTTACCCTCACCTGATTCTAAAACTTACATTGTTCAGCCAGGAGATACACTCTGGGATATTTCAAATAAATTTCAGGGGCTTACAGTTGAAAAAATAAGAAACCTCAATAAGCTGAAGACCAATAAGCTGCAGCCAGGTCAGAAACTTATTGTTGGATAATTCACCGATGGAGAGTGACGAAATTTAAAGTCAAGGATTATAACCACACATGACATTCTCTAAAATATTTATTGCCCTCTTCACTGCTCTTCTATTGTCCGCCTGTAGCTCAGATGAAAAAGATGACGCCAATTTGCCCAATGCTTCCGGTCGGCCTGGAGATATGTTTATTATCATCGACTCCGCTCAGCGAAAAGGGCCATTAGGCGATGTACTCAATTCTATCTTTAATGCAGAGATGGCTGGCCTGCCAAGGGATGAATCTATTTTTCATGTTAACTGGATTGATCCCCGCAAACTCAATTTCGTACTGAAGCAACGAAGAAATTTAATCTTTGCTGTTTCACTCGATCAACGCTCTTCCGGTGCTACCTATATTAAAAATTTATTTACCGAAGAGTCAATAGAAAAAATAAAATCCGACTCCGGTTTTTTTGTTCGTACCGTTCCAAACGTTTTTGCCAAAGGTCAGGAAGTAATGTATCTCTTTGGAAAAAATGAAGATGAACTCATTAGGAATATCGCTAAGAACAGCAAACAACTCGTTGATCACTTTGACAAAGCAGAAAAAGTCAGGGTTACAAACTCGCTATTGAAGGCGGGACAAGTAAAAGGCGTTAGCGAATTTCTGCAAAAGAATTTTGAATGCGACCTTAAGGCGCCCTTTGGATACAAGCTGGTGGATAAGAATAATGAATTTCTATGGATACGTCAGATCAACCCCAAAGACGATAAAGACATTTTTATTGCCAGAAAACCATACCGTTCGCAAGACCAGTTTAAGGCAGATAGCTTGATAAATTTTCGTGATCAGATTTGCAAAAAGTATCTCTTCGAAGATCCGGCAATGCCAGACTCCTATCTGATGACAGAAACTACAATTCCTTTTTTACAGGTGAGTGCAACGACAATCACGTTCAATGGTCACTATGCGGTAGAAATGCGTGGGCTATGGCGTACCAACAATAAATCCATGGGCGGTCCATTCGTAGGATATGCGCTGGTTGATGAGGCCAAAGGATTTTTCTATTACATAGAAGGATTCACCTTCAGCCCGGGTAAGTCCCAGCGTGAAATCATGCGTGAACTAGAGGCAATTCTATTCACATTCAGGACGAGTTCTGAATTATCCAAAACAGGATCATAGCCGGTTTTTCATTTCAAAACCTTTGTTTTAGTTGTTTTCGAAGTCAGTCGGCTATGGACTATTGACTTTATGTCTTAAATTTCATCCCCTTTTACCGAAACAAGTAATATGTCAATAAAGATCAGAAAACAAGATGCCCTCAATTATCACATGCAGGGTCAACCGGGTAAGATAGAAGTTGTTCCCACAAAACAATTAAGCTCACAAATGGATCTGGCCCTTGCCTATTCACCAGGTGTCGCAGAACCTTGCAAAGAGATTGCCGCTAATAAGGAAGAAGTTTACAAATACACAGCCAAGGGAAACCTGGTAGCAGTTATTACTAATGGCACTGCGGTATTGGGTCTTGGTAACATAGGTCCTGAGGCATCCAAGCCGGTGATGGAAGGAAAAGGTGTGCTCTTTAAAAAATTTGCAGGCATTGATGTATTCGACATTGAAATTAATGAGGAAGATCCCGATGAATTTATAAAGATTGTAAAGTCTCTTGAGCCAACATTTGGAGGGGTAAATCTCGAAGACATCAAGGCACCGGAATGTTTCAAGATAGAGACCGAGTTAAGGGAAAAGATGAACATTCCCATTATGCACGATGATCAACATGGAACAGCCATTATCTCAAGTGCAGCCCTGCTCAATGGACTTGAGCTTGTCAAAAAGAAGATTCAGGAAATCAGAGTAGTTGTCAACGGAGCCGGTGCGGCAGCCGTCACATGTACGCGATTGTATTTCGCTCTTGGGCTAAAGCCGGAAAATCTGATCATGTGCGACAGCAAAGGTGTGATTCGAAAAGACCGAACCGATTTAGACTCTATCAAAGCAGAATTTGCTACTTCCAAAAATGTAAAGACGCTTCAGGAAGCTATTAAAGGTGCTGATGTTTTTGTGGGCCTTTCAAAAGCAGACATACTCACACCGGAAGATATTCTTGGTATGGCAAAAGATCCCATCGTATTTGCGTTGGCCAATCCCAATCCTGAAATTGCTTATGACCTCGCAACCCGAACACGGCCTGATCTGATTATGGCCACTGGCCGTTCTGATCATCCTAATCAGGTAAACAATGTTTTAGGCTTTCCCTATATTTTTCGTGGAGCCCTGGACGTACGCGCTACAGAGATAAATGAGGAAATGAAGCTTGCTGCTGTTAAAGCAATTGCCAGCCTTGCCAAAGAACCTGTGCCAGACATTGTTATCAAGGCTTACGACACCAACAAAATTCAGTTCGGTAGAGAATACCTGATCCCAAAACCACTCGACCCCCGGTTAATAACAACTATCTCTCCTGCCGTTGCTAAAGCAGCCATGGATTCTGGAATGGCAAAGCACCCCATTACTGATTGGGGGAAATACCATCAGGATTTATTAAAACGAATAGGTATTGACGAGAAGCTTACTTCCCGGATTATTGAACGGGCGAAGAAAAATCCTAAGCGTGTTGTTTTCGCAGAAGCTGATCATCACAAAATACTTAAAGCCGCTCAGGTTATTCAAGACGAAAAAATTGCATATCCCATCTTATTAGGAAATAGAAAGGAAATTGAACGACTTATTAAGGAACATAGTCTTGAGTTAACGGATTGCAAGATCATTGATCCGCGCGAAGAAAAAGAAATGACCGAACGCTATGAGAAGGCGTACTATGAAAAAAGAAAAAGAAAAGGTGTTACCACCGCGGATGCCCAACGACAGATTCGCGATCGCAATGCTTTCGGGGCAATGATGGTTGAGTTTGGAGAAGCTGATGCATTGATCTCAGGGCTCACCCGCGATTATCCTAAAACCATACTTCCGTCATTACAGATTATTGGAATGGGGAAAGGAGTGGAACGCGTAGCAGGCATGTATATCATGCTTACCAAAAAAGGCAACTTCTTCTTTGCTGACTGTACGGTTAATGTTGATCCAACCGCAGATGAGTTGGTAGGAATTATCAGCCTCGCTACACGGGGTGCGAAAGTATTTGATGTTGTTCCTAAAGTGGCAGTGTTGTCTTACTCCAATTTTGGATCAAGTAAAGGAGAGATTCCGGAAAAAACACGCGAAGCAGTAAGGAAATCCAAAGCCAAAAATCCAGACTTGGTAATTGAAGGAGATATACAGGCAAACATAGCTTTGAATGTTGAACTACAACGCGAGGTTTATCCGTTTAGCGAACTCGCAAAAGAGCAGCCCAATGTTTTGATCTTTCCCAACCTGGCCTCTGGCAACATAGCCTACAAACTTCTGATGGAGTTAGGCGGAGCTGAATCCATTGGCCCCATTCTGTTGGGTATGAAAAAGCCAGTGCACATTTTACAGTTGGGTAGTTCCATACGAGAGATCGTTAATATGACTGCCATAGCGGTAGTAGATGCGCAACTTCACGAAGAGCATGATCGAGTTTGAGCACTAGAGTGTGTGACAAAAATGCATTCTCACGCAAAGACGCAGAGGAGCAAAGTTTGTTTTGATTGCCTTTCACTTTGCGTTCTTAGCGACTTTGCGTGAAAAATGGAGTGTTTGCGAAAAACTGTCACGGGGTCGCCCATTGTGTAGATAGCGGTTTTAGTACTTTTTTTATAGCTTAGCAGGTCAAGGTTCTAACAAATGATTGCTTTTTTAAAAGGGAAACTTGTTCATAAGGAGCCCACCTTTGTGATAGTGGAAGTGAACGGAGTTGGGTATCAGGTGAACATTTCTCTTAATACATTTTCTGAGATCAAAGATCGCGAGGATATAAAGCTGTCTACCTACCTGCAGGTAAGAGAAGATGCACACATACTCTATGGATTTTCCAATGATGCAGAGAAAGTCATGTTCCAAAATTTGATATCGGTGAATGGTGTAGGGCCGAGTACTGCTATGGTTGTTTTGTCCTATTTACCACCTGCCGAGTTAAAGGCTGCCATTGTGAAAGAAGACGCAGCCACCTTGCAAGCGGTGAAGGGGATTGGTGGCAAAACGGCCCTTCGGTTGATCCTGGAATTGAAGGATAAACTCCGCAAAGAATCAACGGAAGAAACTCCGGGAATTCCGGGGGGAATACGCAATACCATGCGCCATGAGGCGTTATCCGCCTTGGTTACGCTTGGAATTAACAAGGCTTTGGCCGAAAAAAGCGTTGATACGGTCCTGAAAAAATCGGGAAATACCATTAGCTTGGAAGAGCTGGTAAAACAAGCACTAAAAAACGCCTGAAGTACGATTGATTGTAGCAAAACGGAAGATTCAGTTCATTACCGGGCTGGGCATATTTTCAGCAATATGTTTGGTTCAGGGATTCGCCTATGCACAGGAATCGGATACAGTCAAAAATCAAAAAGCTGATACGGTAACAAACGGATTTTATAATCCCTCCCGCAGACCTACATTTTCTCCTCGCGACCGCTATGGCGATCCTTTTTCTAACATCACCACCCATTCACCGCTATTTCTTAAAGATCCCAAGGCATTAAATCTGGACGTTCAGATTGACACGGGAATGAATTACAACATTTTTGAAAAAATAGGGAAGATTAATTTCAGACCTACCTCCTCCATGTCCTTTGAGGAGTTTAGTCAGCAGCAAGACCGCAGCATACGAAAAGAGTACTGGCAAAACAGAAGTAAAGCGCTTGATGGTGAAAGTGCAGTCACCAGTAAAAATCTGTTGCCCAAAATATATGTGAGCCCGGTATTCGACAGAATTTTTGGAGGTAGCTATGTAGAACTGATACCAAGAGGTTTTGTCACATTAGACTTTGGTGGCTCATGGCAAAAAATTGAAAACCCTTCTATACCTATTCGTCAACAACGCAATGGTGGATTTGAATTTGATCAACAAATTAACCTGAGCGTGGTGGGTAAGGTGGGAGAAAAATTGAAAGTGACTACCAATTTTGATAACAATAATTCCTTTGACTTTCAAAACAACATGAAGGTGGAGTACACAGGCTTCAAAGAAGATGTGTTGAAAAAATTGGAAATAGGAAATGTGAGTCTTCCCCTCAACAATAGTTTGATTACCGGGTCACAGAATTTATTTGGCGTGAAGGCTCAAATGCAATTTGGCAAACTCTTCGTGACGAGTATTGCCACAACACAACGAGGAAAACAATCATCCATTGAAATTCCGGGAAGCACTAATGGAACAGCACAGGGAAGGCCATTCGAAATTGTCGGTTCGAACTATGATGAGAACCGCCATTTTTTCTTAGGTCAGTTCTTCCGCGATAATTTTGAAGGTTGGCTTAGCACATTGCCACAGCTCACTTCGGGTATAAATATCACCCGTGTGGAAGTGTATCTCTTGAATCGTCAAAATGATACACAAACTCTCAGAAACGTAGTTGGGTTTATGGACCTTGGTGAGTCAGAAAAATTATATCGACAGGACTACTACCCGCCACTCATCCCCTCCTATCCTTCCTCTAATGATGCTAACTCTCTCTTCAAAAAATTAAAAGGTATCTCTGCCAACTCAGATGGCATCAACGAAGCTATTGAAAACCTTTTGGGTCCATCTCAAAAGCTGGTTAATGGCACAGACTTTGAAAAAATAACAAGTGCTCGTAAACTAAATGCAACTGAATTTACCTTCCACAAAGAGCTAGGTTACATTACTCTGCAAAGGAAGCTCCAGAATGACGAAGCTCTTGCCGTGGCCTATGAATACACCTATAATGGTCGCGCTTATAAAGTAGGAGAACTAACGGAAGACTATTCCAGCAAGCCTGAAGATGAGGTGGTATTCCTAAAACTGTTACGGCCGCGCAAAATTAGTGTCAAAGATGTAGCAGGTCGGATTATTCCTACCTGGGATCTCATGATGAAAAACATTTACAATCTGAATGTAAGTCAGCTTTCGCGGGAAGGATTTCAACTTCGTGTTATTTATCGTGATGATAAAACAGGTATTGACAATCCGCAATTGCAGGAAGGGAAATATGCCAGGACACAGCAATTGATCAATGTCTTTGGACTTGATCGGCTGAACCAGTATAACGACCCGCAACCAGATGGTAACTTTGACTTTGTCGAAAAAATTACGGTTAACCCCGAAACCGGATTAATTATTTTTCCATTCCTCGAACCTTTCAACAAGGCCCTTAAAAATCTTTTCAACAATCCGCAGGAAGATGGTGCCTTGCGAAGTGGCCTTATCAACAAATATGTTTATGACACCCTTTACCGAACTGCCAAAGCAGAAGCCGAACTGGTGGCCACTAAAAATAAATTCTGGATTGTGGGTTCATTCAAATCCGGATCGGGAAAAGAAATCATCATTCAGGGATTTAACATCACGCAAGGTTCGGTGAAGGTTTATGCTGGGGGAACACCGCTGCGTGAAGGAACTGAGTTTACCATTGATTATACTTTCGGGAAAGTTACTATTCTGAATGAAGGGATTCTAAGTTCAGGTAAAAACATCAGTATCACCTACGAACAGCAGGACCCCTTTGCATTTCAGACGAGATCGCTGCTCGGTACACGGTTTGATTATAAATTTAATGAAGATATCAACCTTGGCTCGACAGTACTCTATTATAATGAGCGTCCTTTAATTTCCCGAAATCTCATTGGTACGGAACCTGCCCGCAACTTGCAATATGGCATGGACATCAATTTGAAAAAGAATAGCAGGATACTTACTAAAATGGTTGATGCGTTGCCATTTCTTCAAACAAAGGAAACTTCCAGTGTCACTCTGAATGCAGAGTGGGCACAGCTTCTGCCCGGCACATCAAACATTGTAGGTGGGGAAGGAACTTCATTTATAGATGACTTTGAAAACACCGCCACTCCGTATAGTTTATTGAATCCAGTGGGATGGAAGTTGTCCACCGTTCCCAGGACCAGTGACAATAGCCTTGATCCTTCTGGCGGTAGCCTTGACGATGTGCAAGCAGGTTATAAGCGCGCTAAGATGGCATGGTATCAGGTGGATAATTTATTTTATCGACAAGCCAGTCGCTTTAAACCCGATAATATAGATACCAAGGAACTTGAAAACCATTACGTAAGACCAATTCTCCCTCAGGAGATTTTTCCATATAAAGACCCTTTTGTTGGAAATTTTTATGAGCAGATTTTTGATGTAGCCTACTATCCTGAGGAGCGTGGACCATATAATTATAATCCTGAATTAAATGCAGACGGCACACTAAAAAACCCTGCTGGCAACTGGGCTGGTATTACAACCGCCATACGCACAGAAGTAGATTTTGACAAAGCCAATGTGGAGTATGTAGAGTTTTGGTTGATGGACCCTTTCATCAATTCAGAAAATGGTAAAATAAATGATGGTAGAGGTGAACCTAAGTCAAACACAACGGGTGGAAAACTGATCTTCCATCTTGGATCTCTCTCCGAAGATTTGATGAAAGATGGTAAGCATGCGTTTGAGAATGGCTTGCCACCCGATGGCAATCTGGCATTAGGGACTTCAGAAAATAATTGGGGCTATGTTACCAATCAGCAATTTCTTAACAACGCCTTTGATAATTCACCTGCCTCCCGTGAAAATCAGGACGTAGGACTTGATGGTGTTGGCAATAGTAAGGAGCGCCAGAAGTTTGCCAGTTTCATCAACCTGATCAATTCATCTTCAGCAAAGGATGTTGTCAACCAAGATCCATCAGGTGATGATTTTCAGTATTTTCTGGGAGATGAGCTTGATGCCAAGGATGCCAAACTTCTTGAGCGATATAAGAATATCAATGGCCACGAAAATAATTCTCCCATTCTCACCGGAAGCGAACCTTTTGCAAAAAGCGGATCAACTATTCCTGAGAATGAAGATTTGAATCAGGATAATACATTGAGTGATCTCGAAGAGTATTACACCTACAACATTGATCTTACAAAGGCAAACCTGCAGGCAGGTAGAAAGTACATTGTAGATCAAATTACCAATACACGTAATGGAGATGCTGTTACCTGGTATCTATTCAGAATTCCTGTTCGGCAATTCGATGATAAGGTGGGTGATATCAATGGATTTAAATCCATTCGCTATGCGCGCATGTACATGACGGGTTTTCAACAGCCCGTTGTATTACGCTTTGCCAATTTCAGAGCCGTGGGCAATCGCTGGAGACGATATACGGGCAATCTCGAGCAGTCTAATTTTAGTCAGCCCCTGGAGCCGAACCTGGATAACTTTTCTGTCTCTACCGTAAACGTGGAAGAAAACGGCCAGGGCAATGAAGCCAAGCCTCCCTATGTTCCTCCGTTAAGAAGAGATCGGGATAATACTTCCGTGGTTCAAAGACGATTGAATGAGCAGGCCGTGCAGCTCTGTGTTACCGATCTTCCTGATGGAGACGCACGCGCTATTTATAAAAATGTTTCTTTTGATTTCTTCAACTATGGCCGAATCAAAATGTTCCTCAGTGCCCACGGTCAGAATTTGCAAGACAATCAGCTTGTTGGGTTTCTGCGACTTGGTACCGACTTCGATGAGAACTATTATGAAATAGAATTGCCGCTAAAGGCTACACCTTCTGGAAATTACTCACCTAACGAAAGTGTAATATGGCCGGAAGACAACCAGATTGACCTTGACCTGAACGAATTATATGCACTCAAGGCAAGGCGCGATCGGGAAGGATTTTCTCTTGGTCAACTATTTCCACAATCAGGACCGGCACAGGTAGGAAAACATGGAATTCGAATTTTTGGAAGGCCTGATCTGAGTCAAACGAGGTTAATGATGATCGGTGTGCGTAATCCGAGGACGGACGATGTTAAACCCATAAGTGTTTGTATTTGGGCTAATGAGCTTCGTCTTACCGAATTTGATCGGACAGCAGGCTGGGCAGTGAATGCCGTACTCAACACTAAGCTTGCCGACCTTGGTAATGTAACAGGGTCATTTAAGAGAATCACGTATGGTTATGGTGGAGTACAGTCAAAAATTTCTGAACGTGCGCGAGGCGAAACATCCATCTATGATGTTTCGGCAAGTATCAATGTAGACAAGCTCCTTCCTAAGAAAAGTGGATTAAAAATCCCCATGTTTGTCAGCTATGAAACTACAATCCTCAATCCCAATTTTGATCCCGCCAATCCGGACTTGCGAATTGCGGCTGCGCTGAAATCCTTTAATACGGATGATGAACGATCGTCTTACCTGAAGCTCATTGAAGATAAGTCAGTGAGGCGAAGTATTAACTTCACCAATGTGCGCAAGGTAAAAGTCAATCCAAAAGCTAATCAACATCTTTATGATATTGAGAATTTTTCGTTCACCTATGCCTTTAGTGAGGCTACTCAAACTAATTTTAACCTGGTAGAGAATACAAAACGAAGTATTCGGGGAGCAGTGGCGTGGCAATACAGCCCCAAGTTTAAAGGATTTGAACCGTTCAAAGAATCTGAGGGTTTCAAGTCACCTTTTCTTCAACTTATAAAAGACTTCAATTTCAATCCGATGCCAACAAGCATCTCGGTACGCGGTGAGTTGGATCGGTCTTTTGGAAAAATCGTTTACCGAAATGCTATAAAAGACCAACAAGGTGCCTTACCGAACTTTCAGAAATTCTTCGTTTTCAATCGTTTCTATAATGCGAGATGGAGTCTCTCCAAGGCATTGACGCTCGATTATAATTCAAAAGTAAATGCGATCATAGATGAACCTGAAGGCGATATCGATACGCAAGAGAAACAAGATTCCGTAATCGCAAATTTAAAACGCTTCGGCAGGATGAAGAACTTTGAACAAACCATTACTGCCAACTATACATTACCGCTGGATAAAATTCCGGTTACCAACTGGCTTGGTGCCGATTATCGGTACAACGTTGGTTACTCCTGGAAAGCAGGACCTGTAGGGCAAACTGATACTTTGCAATTGGGAAATATTATTCAAAACACACAAGACCAGGGAATGACGGGCAGGATTGATTTTGTTAAACTCTATAACAAGGTAGGATTCCTGAAAGACATCAATACACCAAAGCGTAAACTTACACCTGCAGAATTGGCAAAACAAAAACCTGATACGATCAAACGACCACCTGAACTTGGAGCAATCAAAGGGTTACTAAGACTAGTAATGTCTGTTCGCAACATCAGCGGAACGTACAACCTTACGCAGGGAACCATCTTACCAGGCTTTACGCCAAGCCCGTATCTATTTGGTATGGATAAAACCCAAACTGCTCCGGGATGGGGCTTTGTCTTAGGAAGCCAGGATCCTAACATTAGGTTCAAGGCAGTGGAGAAAGATTGGCTAAGTAAAAGTGATAAACTCACTACACCATTCAGTCAAAATCAAACCAAGGATCTGGGTTTGCGTGCCAGCCTTGAGCCCTCTGCTGATTTAAAAATTCAATTGGATGTTAAGAAAACTGCCAATGCATCCTTCCAGGAAATTTTCCGATTTGATCCGACCAATAAAGATGAATTTGGAAATGCTGATCCGCGGTTTGTTGAACTCAGTCCGAGCCGAACAGGGTCTTATAAAATCTCAGCGCTCACTATAAACACAGCTTTCAAAAATAATAGCAGCACAAACTCAACGGTATTTCAGCAATTTGAAAAAAATATAGAAGTTATCAGGGATCGATTTAATCTGGTAACCGGAAGATCGTTTGAATCCCAATCGCAGGATGTATTGATTCCAGCCTTTATTGCGGCTTATTCTGGCAAATCGGCTGATCGTGTAAACCTTTCTCCCTTTCCAAACATTCCTATCCCCAACTGGCGAGTTGATTTTTCAGGTTTAAATAAAATAAAAGCGATTTCTGATATTTTTCAATCAATCACGTTAAACCATGCTTACAGTTCATCTTACTCAGTTGTTAATTATACCAATTCGCTGGAATACCGTGATGTAGCCATTAATGTGCCAGTAGAAGATTACAATAAAGGTACGTTTGGAACGCAGACCAATTCGGAAGGAAAGCTTGTGCCAGTGTATGTCATTAGTCAGGTAATGATCTCCGAACAGTTTGCTCCGCTCGTTGGAGTAAATGTGCGAACCAAGAGCAAACTCAATTTTAAATTTGAGTACAAAACTAAACGAGATCTTTCGTTAAATATTTCCAATGCGCAAATCACCGAGTTGAATAGCAAAGATTGGTCTGTTGAATTCGGCTTCACCAAGAATAATATGAAACTGCCGATTAAAGATCAGGGCAGGGTCATTACTCTTAAGAACGATGTCACCTTCCGAATGAACGTCAGTGTTTCGGACAATCGTACTATTCAGAGAAAGATTCAAGAGATCAACACGGTTACGAATGGAAATATCAACTTCCAGCTAAGACCAAATATCAGCTATGTTGTTAATCAAAAACTTACCATTCAGGCATATTTCGAGCGAAATGTCAATGATCCTTTAGTGACAAATTCTTACCGCAGAGTTACAACGCGGGCTGGCACAAAGATTCTCTTCAACCTCGCGCAATAGGCAATTATAGCCTCGGCCTTTAATTGCAAGCCAAGTATAAAATTTAAGATTTTACACCTATTTTTGGGCACAATTAAAATTTAACCCAATGAACATACCTGACGGACTACAGTACACCAAAGATCACGAGTGGATTAAAATAGAGGGCACAACAGCCACGATAGGCATCACCGATTTTGCGCAAGGCGAATTGGGAGATATCGTTTACGTAGATATTTCCACCGTGGGAAAAGATCTGGCGGAGCATGAAATTTTCGGAACAGTAGAAGCGGTGAAAACGGTGTCAGATTTATATATGCCTGTAAATGGCAAAGTGACTGAGTTAAATCGAGCGTTGGATACGAGCCCCGAAAAAGTGAATGCCGATCCATATGGTGATGGTTGGATGATAAAAGTGCAATTAAAAGGAACACCCTCGGGATTACTCTCTGCCGCACAGTACAAGGAACTTATTGGTAAATAAATGGTTTATAGCATAGTGCTATTTCCAATTAACTGGCACGCTTCCAAGAATGATTGAGCTTCCTGTCATATCTGCTGAAGAAAGCAAGAGACGAAAACCCGATTGGCTTCGGGTAAAGCTTCCTATCGGGCCAGAGTATGCCAAGGTTAGAAAGCTCGTTGACAATTATAAACTTCACACAATCTGCGAAAGTGGCAATTGCCCAAACATGGGAGAATGCTGGGGTGCTGGCACAGCCACGTTCATGATTCTGGGAAATGTCTGCACGCGTAGTTGTACTTTTTGTGCTGTCGCAACCGGTCGCCCAACTGAGTATGACTTGGATGAGCCCAAGCGTGTAGCAGAAGCTATTCATCGCATGGGCGTAAAGCATGCGGTTATTACATCAGTCAACCGTGATGAATTAAAAGACCGTGGCTCCGAAGTTTGGTATCAGACGGTTGTTGAAACAAAAAAATTGAGTCCAACCACAACTATCGAAACGCTGATACCCGATGTAAAAGGGAACTGGGATGCTTTGTACCGAATGATTGATGGTGGCCAGGAAGTAGTTTCTCACAATATGGAAACGGTGGGCCGCTTGTACCGACTGGTGAGGCCACAAGCAAAGTATGAACGAAGCCTTGAAGAAATCAAGCGCATTCGAGAAGCTGGTAAACGGACAAAATCCGGCATCATGTTGGGAGTTGGAGAAACTCAGGAAGAAGTATTTAAGGCCATGGATGACTTAGTGGAAAATGGTCTTATGATTTTAACCCTCGGCCAGTATCTGCAGCCTACAAAGATGCACCTTGAGGTAGCTGAATTTATTCATCCCGACCGGTTTGCCATGTATAAGGAAGAAGGCTTAAAGAGAGGCCTTAAGTACGTGGAGTCAGGGCCACTAGTGCGATCATCTTATCATGCAGAAAGGCACGTCAATGTGCCAATGACCTAAGCTCTATTTAATATCGGCCGCAATTCGTTTCTCACGATTGGCAATCTCCCACGCTGTATAAAAAACACACTGCGCTCTTTTAGCCAACAAGTCAAAATCAATCTTATCAACTTCATCTGACGGAAGGTGGTAGTCTTCATGAATGCCATCGAGGTAGAAAATGATTGGAATTCCGTTCTTGGCAAAATTCCAATGATCAGATCGCTTATAAAGATTGGTTGGATGATTTACATCGTTGTAGGTATAATCAAAACTCATCTTTGTGTACGTGGCATTGATCTTTTCGCTCAGCTCATGCAATTCCGTTGAGAGTTTGTCAGACCCAATAACATATACATAGTTAGTATTTCCTTTATGCTCGCCATCGGTACGCCCAATCATGTCGATATTTAAATCTACAACAGTGCTCGAAAGAGGGTAAACCGGATTTTCCACATAATACTGCGATCCAAAAAGGCCCTCTTCTTCGCCTGTCACTGTCATAAAGAGCATACTTCTCCTGGGGCCGTTTCCTTCTTGCTTTGCTTTCGCAAAAAGCTTGGCCAACTCCAAAACGGTAACAGTGCCCGATCCATCATCGTCAGCGCCATTATTGATTTTATCTTCTCCATCGATATTCAATCCAATATGATCGTAGTGCGCAGTGACAATGACCAATTCATCTTTTTTATCTGTTCCTTCGAGATAGCCTAATACATTCTCCGATTTCACGATTGAATGACTCAATGCCACTTTATAAGAAATCGTTGCCTTCTTAATTTTTCCGAGCACTCCTTTTTTCTCGGAATCAAAAGCAGCCGTCTTAAGTTTCTGCATTGGCACAGCGAATATCTTTTCCGTCATCATCGGGCTTACCAAAAAGATTCCTGGCTGAGATCCCGAATCCGGCTTAGTCAGGCTTAAGCGATCGGAAGCAGAGAAGTTTTTCAATTGATTGGCCATTACCCGAAACTTAGCTGCGTCTTCGGAAGTAAAAAAGATGATGCTGGCACCCTTCGAAACCGCCAACTCCATTTGCTGCCGTATTAACCCTATGGCATCATAACTCGAAGCCCAAATCATCACACCTTTCTCTTTGACATCAAGGTTAGTGTAGTCAACTTCTCTTCCCTGGCCGACAAAAACAACTTCTGACTTCACCTCACCTCCGCTATCTGATGATCCCCAATATGCCACTTCACTGTTATTTTCAGTTCGGAAGCCATTTGCTACAACGTATATATCTGGTTTTGACGCAGCATAAAGATTTATCGGTTGGAAGTAAGAGTTACCCAAAGGTGCTTTCAAACCGATTTTTTCAAAATGATAACTAATGAATGCAGCCGCCATCTTCTGTCCTCGTGATCCGGTTCTCCTACCTTCCAATGCATCTGAAGCAATTATTGAAAGGTATTCTTTCAAATCTGAAGCAGTAACTTGTTGACCATATTTTAGCGCTGTCGGATTTTCCTGAGCGTAGCTAAAACCTGAAACCAGTAGTAAGGAAGATAAAATTATTTTTTTCATATTTCTAAAAGTCAAATAAATATTTTGTGTAAGAATAAGTCGGGAAACTACGCCCAAAGTCTTTCAGGATATTCTCCCGCCCTGACAAGTGATAAAATTTTGTTTGATACATCCTGCTTGTCTTCTTTATAGGTAACACCAAACCACGTTTTGCCCCCATCAAGAATTTTCACTTTACCCAAGCCTTGATTAATCAATTCAGTTACCATAAGGGCGATATAAAACTCAGCCGCTGGATTATGCTGGTTCTTTTCAACAAAATCAACAAACATTTTTTCTGCCAACGCAAACGCATTGGCCTGAAAGCCCCAACAATTCATTGAAACAGGTGCTTCGGAACTCAATTCAAGATCACCTTCTTTTTCCTTAGAGATGATTTTTGTTCCCTCTCGTACAATGGTAGTTCTTTCCGTCATCGCTTCAAGAAAACCGTCTTTATCTTGATTCGCAACCCCTCTGGAAACGCTTCCGTATTCGGACAAAACATTCTTAAGCGTATAGCCAACCATTGCGTGATGGTTCTCCGGAGCAGTGGCAAAGAATGTGGATAATGATGCAAAAGCTGACTTGCCATAGAAGTCATCTGCATTAATCACCGCAAAAGGTCCGTCAATAACTTCTTTTCCACAAAGCATAGCGTGGGTAGTACCCCAGGGTTTTTTACGATCTATTTTACCAAACTTAGCTGGGACAAATCTATCCAACGACTGTATTACGAAATGAACTTCTGCTTTGCCTTGCAATTTGGGTAGGAACATTTCTCTGACTGCCTCAAGAATTTCCTCCCTTACTACAAAAACAATTTTAGTAAATCCGGTTCTTAGCGCATCAAATAAAGAATAATCCATGATGGTTTCTCCATTGGGGCCAAAGCCATCGATCTGCTTAATGCCTCCATAGCGGCTGCCCATCCCTGCGGCCATGACTAATAATGTGAGTTTTTGATTCTTTTTCAATTGGTTCAATGAATTAAATATCAGTAATTAAGACTTTAAATTATTCCAACTGGCAAAAATAGGATTTTGACCAGAAAACCCATCTATTTAAACAGATATGTCTTCATCTCAACGCCCAGCTAGTTATACCATGTCCATTACGATAATTGGTATTCTCTTTTTTGTTTTCGGGTTTGTCACGTGGCTGAATGGAACGCTGATTCCTTTTCTGAAATTAGCCTGTGATCTTCATTCGGACGCCCAAGCCCTTCTGGTGACCTTTGCCTTTTATATGGCGTATTTTTTTCTTGCTATCCCCTCTTCAATGATTCTGGAAAAAACAGGTTTCAAAAATGGAATGTCATTGGGGCTTGCTGTGATGGCAGGCGGAGCTTTACTTTTTATTCCTGCTGCGTTAGGAAGAACGTTCTCGCTTTTTCTTACCGGTTTATTTGTGCAGGGCATGGGTTTATCATTGCTACAAACAGCGTCTAATCCTTATATCTCCGTAATTGGCCCATTGGAAAGTGCCGCCAGCCGAATCAGCATTATGGGCATTTGTAATAAAGTTGCTGGCGCGATCAGTCCTTTAATCCTCGGAGCAATTGTGCTGAAGGGAGCCACGGAAATTGAAACACAGATCAATGCTGCAACTGACCCTGCAATTCGCGATCAATTACTTCAGGCCCTTTCACAGCGAGTAATCTTACCATATGCAATCATGGCGGGCGTACTCTTGCTCTTGGCAATTATGATCCGCTATTCATCGCTACCGGAAATTGAATCGCAGGAAGATGTCAAAGAAAACAATGGGGTAGTTAAAACGAGTATCTTTCAATTCCCTCATCTTATGCTCGGTGCCATTTGTATTTTTGTATATGTTGGTGCGGAAGTTATGGCAGGCGATGTGATTAGCATCTATGGCAAATCCATTGGCATCAGCCTGGACGAAGCCAAAAATTTTACATCCTATACCTTACGCTCCATGGTGGTTGGTTATATTCTTGGCATCATCGCTATTCCAAAATACATTAAACAAGAGAAGGCATTGGCGCTCTCGGCCTTGTTTGGAATTTTATTCAGCGCCCTTGCCTACTTCACTTCGGGTTATACCTCTATTGTATTTATAGCATTGCTAGGTTTCGCCAATGCTTTAATGTGGCCCGCCATATTTCCACTGGCCATCGATGGTCTTGGGAAATTTACCAAGATAGGCTCGGCCATATTAGTAATGGGAATTGCCGGTGGAGCCATTCTTCCACAGGTCTACGCACTGTTCTCCTCACAAATGGGACCTCAGTCAGCGTTTTTTATTACCATAGTACCATGCTATTTGTTTATTCTTTTTTACTCCATAAAAGGATACAGGGTAGGAAGAACCATATAGTGTTTGAAATCCATCAAAATTATACTGTGCCTGGTATTCGGGTTTTTAAGTCTTACGCTTCAGGCTCAGTATTATCAGGTTCGTGACTTTACTTCGGAAAACACTTTCTCTGAAAACATAGAAGGCCCGAATGTTGACGGTCTGGGAAATCTATTTGTTGTCAATTACAAGCAAGATGGCACCATTGGAATTGTAAAACCAAATGGCAAAGCAAGTCTTTATATCACGTTGCCCACCGGAAGTATTGCCAACTCAATCGTGTTTGATGCTGACGGAAATCTTCTTCTTGCAGAATGGAAAGGTCATGACATTTTAAGGGTTGATAAAAAATCCAAAGTCATTTCGATCTATCATCACAACGATTTATTTAATCAACCCAACGATTTATGCATCAACAAGAGCGGTCAGGTGTTTGCCTCTGATCCCGATTGGAAAAATAGTACGGGTCAGCTTTGGAGAATTGACACCAATCAAAAAGCTTCCCTGCTCGAAAATGGATTGGGTACTACGAATGGAATTGAATTAAGTCCAGATGAGAAAACTTTATATGTGAATGAAAGTGTCCAACGCAAAGTTTGGGCTTATGATCTCGATAAGGAAGGGAATACCAGTAACAAAAGATTGTTAATTAGTTTTGAAGATTTTGGATTGGATGGCATGAAGTGCGATCTGAAGGGGAATTTATACATCGCACGCTATGGCAAGGGCACAATTGCGATTGTAACACCAGAGGGAGAATTAGTACGAGAAGTAACTCTTAAAGGCAAAAACGTAAGTAACATTGCCTTTGGCGGTAAAGACGGGCGCACATGCCACGTTACTTTACAGGATAGAAAATGTGTAGAGGTTTTTCGATCTGAAATTCCGGGCAAAAGATGGCGTTGAGGCCAGAATTTTTCCTCAAAATTTTGTCCAGCTTGCTGCAGCCGGGTCGTCTTTACTACAAATTGTAAAACTTTAAACATCACTACTATGGAAAAATTCATGTATCTATTTCGTGGAGGCATGGCGGGGGGCTCGCCAGAAAACATGCAGGCGCATATGCAAAAGTGGTTTGCCTGGATCGAAAAGCTGAAAAAAGAAAACAAATACCTCGCTGGAGAGCCTCTGCTTCCAGGCGGTAAGTCTATTGCTACACCCAAAAAGACTGTGACTGACGGCCCATTTATGGAAGGGAAAGACCTTATCGGAGGCTTTTTTATCGTCAATGCAAAGAACTATGATGAGGCTGTTGAATTGGCAAAGGATTGCCCGGATTATTCATTTGGCGGCAGCGTGGAGGTAAGGCAAGTGATGAAAATGTAATGCCACTGAATTAAATTCGCGAAGTTCGCGTTGCATAATTTATTACTAACCTAAAAAAATATGAAAAAATTAATCCTCTCCCTTGCTGTGCTGGCCTTGATCAGTTTCAAGACGGCAGACACCACTCTTTCTCCAGAAGAAAGAAAATTCGCCATTGATCACCTTACTCAGTCCAAAGAACATTTGCTGAAAAGCATCAAAGGCTTGAGTGCTGATCAATTAAATTTTAAAGCAAGCCCGACCTCCTGGTCGGTCGCAGAATGTGCAGAACATATTGCGATTTCTGAAGGCATGATTTGGGGAATGGTAGAAGGCGGACTAAAGCAGCCTGCCAATCCGGACAAGCGAAGCGAAGTAAAAATGTCAGATGCGCAAATCGTTGGCATGATTACCGATCGCACCAACAAAGTAAAGACACAGGAGATGTTTGAGCCGTCTAACAAATTTGGGTCGCACGATGCCGCGGTAAAAGATTTTGTCCTCAAAAGGGATACTCATTTGGAGTATGTCAAAACCACACAGGATGATTTACGCAATCGCTACTCAACGCTTCCCTTTGGAACCATTGATACTTATCAGGTTATTTTGTTCCTATCAAGTCATAGTGAGCGACACATCAAACAAATTGAAGAAGTAATGGCAAATGCCAATTTTCCAAAGAAGTAAAGCTGAATATCGGGAGTTGCCCTCCTAAAATTAAAAGCCATCTTTCGGATGGCTTTTTTTATGAAAAGAGTTTGTTAACTATGCCTCTTACTATCGCCTCTCTCTCTTCCCAATTTCCTTTTACAAGAATATAGGGTATACTCCTGGCTTCCAATTCACTTTTAAAAACATCAAACATCTCTTTCCTTTGGTTTCCAAGGTCCCTGAGTCCATCCTGTATCCAGGGAACATCAATATCAAAAAGAAAGTAGAGGTCATATTTAATCTGCCTTTCTAACTCTAACAACACCTCGGGCATCTCCTTTAAATAATGACGACAATATATTTGAGTTGTGATTAGATCAGAATCACAAAAGAGAACTTTATTGGCTGTTCTTATTTTCTGCAATACGCGTTCCGTCTGAGCCCGTCCTATTTTTATAATATCTTCAAGAGTAAAGTCATTTGAACTTATCATTTCCCGCGCCACCTCAGGAACAAATTCAGTGTGATATACTTCGGCCATTCTTTTTGCCATTGACGATTTACCTGTACTCTCAGGGCCATACAAGCAAATCTTCTTTACGAAGTAAGGTTTAACCTCCTTTGGAAGGTAATCCCAATGTTGAAAAGGGTTCTCTCTGATCTGCGTGGCCGAAACAGGAACTTTTGTTCTGGAAGAATCAAACAAGACATGATCAATTGCAAGTGCATCGGCCAAAAGCGGCCCGTAGGATTCTGAACTTACTATAATGTTAGCGTAAGGATAATTTAATTTTACAAAAGCAGCCCATATTTTAATCCGTTGATCCCATGAAAGTTTTTCATTATCAAAATCATCTTTGACAACCTGAATCCTAATTTTCGGATTATCCCTGAAAATCTCTCTTATCCAACCCGCCCTCTTGTCTGCATTGATAGGGTCGTGCTCTGTAAAACTCATGGAAACCGTCACGTCATCACATTGAGACAAAGCAAAGTTGATCATCGCAATATGGCCGTTATGAATCGGCATGAACTTACCTATGATCAGACCCTTCTTCACGCCTACCCATCTGAATAACATTTGCTGTCGCTTATTCACAAAAAGAACCCCAAGCAAGCACCCCACTGCATCGGCAGCAATATCTCCAAGGTCAAATGAACGGTTAGCAATAAAATAATGCTGAACCAGCTCCATGGCAATGCCATACATCAACCAGCCAATTGAGATATAAATAATCTGATGTTTTAGTTGTTCGGAAAATGGCCTCCCCAGCATTGGTAATGTCCATAAAACAACCATAACTGAAAACAACCCGATGTGGATCCACTTATCTAACTGAATGATGGCAAACCAATCGCGATCTGGCAAAGCCTTGCCCGGTAAACACAGAGCAATGGTCGACAAGGTCAACCATACGACACCCGGCCATAGTAACTTAGTTTTTAGCTGGCCGAACCTCATAAGAATTGTATTCACGGACCCAGTTCCACAAACCAAATGCTGCGATGATTGTAAACATGAGGTACTCTGCACTAAAAAACTTTGCCCCCTTTACAAAATACAAAACCGTGGCAACGATATCAATAATTATCCAAATGATCCAACACTCTATTCTTTTTTGAATCATCAAAAATGTTGTAATGATACTCATCACCAAAATAAATGAATCTGCATAAGGAAAGGAGCTAGGAAGATTAAATAGGTAAGGGAACCAATCATGAAGATTGCTGGCCAGTACGCCAACTAAGAATGTTCCGCTTATGCCTCCTACAAGAAGCAAAATAAAGTGACTCCGTTTCATGAAGGCTACTTTTAATTCAAGGTTTTTGTCTTTTTCTTCTGGCTTTGGATTGCTCCATCGCCACCAGCCTATCAGGTTAGTAATAAAAAAGAAAATCTGAAGAAACATATCCGGATAAAGTTGAATCTGGTAATAAAAGAAAAAAGAAAGCGCGACATTGATAATGCCAATTGGCCAGCTCCAGATATTTGCCTTGGCCGAGAGCCACACCGCGATCAATCCTGCCATGACGCTGAAGAACTCCAGATAGCTCATGGGGTAACCAAGCACATTGAAAAAAATCTGATGGATGTCGAAGAAGTTCAAAGGCTGGCTTAAAGCTTAATGCAAATATTTTTTGCTTCTGTAAAAAACCGCAATGCCTCCCATCCGCCCTCTCTTCCTACACCCGATTGTTTCATTCCTCCAAAGGGAGTTCTCAAATCCCGGAGCAGCCAGCAGTTTATCCAAATAATTCCACTCTTAAGTTGGTGAGCTACCCGATGAGCGCGTTTTAAATTTTCCGTCCAAAGCGTTGCAGAAAGCCCATACGCTGTGCTGTTGGCAAATTGAATGGCTTCTTCCTCGGTGTCAAAGGGCATAATGGTAACTACCGGCCCAAATATTTCTTCCTGATTAGTTCTGCATAATTGATTCAATCCTGTGATTACGGTAGGCTCCACAAAATAGCCATGCCCACATCGACCCGATACGTTCAGTTTTTTTCCACCGCATAGAATTTTGCCACCCTCCTGTTGAGCAAGTTGTATGTATGAAAGAACTTTGTTCAGGTGACCTTCAGATACCAATGCACCTACATTTGTTCTCTCATTCTCGGGATCGCCAACCACCAACGCCTTAGTACGCTTTACAAATTCGTCAACAAACTTATTGTAAACAGATCGCTCTACTAAAATGCGTGACCCACAAAGACAAATCTCTCCCTGATTTGAAAATGATGATTTAATGGATGTGCTAACAGCTTGTTCAAAATCACAATCTGAAAAAATAATGTTTGGATTTTTACCACCCAGCTCCAGCGAAAGTTTTTTAAACATCGGTGCGGCAGTTGCTGTAATCTTTTTTCCGGTAGCCGTTCCTCCGGTAAAAGATATTGCCGTAATCAAAGGATGTTCGATAATTGCCTGCCCCGCTTTGCCACCCAGACCGTGAATGATATTAAGAACACCCGGGGGCAAACCTGCTTCTATGCACAGCTTAGAAAATAAATAAGCCGTCATCGGAGTAAGTTCTGAAGGCTTTGCCACAACGGTATTACCGGCAGCTAATGCGGGAGCTATCTTCCAGGTAAATAAATACAGAGGAAGATTCCATGGGGAAATACAACCTACAACACCAATGGGAGATCGTGTTGTGTAGTTGATTGCTTCCTGATCAGTAAGATGCGATTCCGACTCCGCATGCAAAATTGCAGTTGCAAAAAAACGCATGTTAGAGGATGCACGAGGAATATCCATCACTTTGGCAAGACTTACGGGCTTTCCATTATCAATGCTTTCGGCTACCGCCAATTTATTCATGTCCCGGTCAATTAAATCAGCCATCCGTTGGAGAATGGCTGATCTATTGCTGGCTGCCATGGATGACCAAATCGGGAAGGCTGCCACTGCTGCAGTCACTGCCAGGTCAACATCAGATTGATCAGAGTCGGGAAGCTGTGAATACACTTTGCCCTCAGAAGGATTATAGTTGTCTAAAAACTTCTGTGAGATGGGTTCTGCCAACTGCCCATTGATGTAGTTGAGAATTTTTTGCATTAGTTTAAAGCTGATTGATCAAATTATTATAATCCTCATGTGATCCAAAACCATATTAGTGTATCATTTTCCATCAATCCAAGAGCCCTATAGGCTAGTCCAACCCTCACAGAATAAATCTGTTTTTCAGGGTAGATCTGTTTAAAAGCTAAAGTGGGATGGTAAGGTTCGGTCTGCCACAACCTAAAAGACTTTCTGGCTTTGTCTTTTATTGTTGCAGGGAGCTGATCAAAAGATTTTCTGAATCGTCTTGTGGTAACTGAAATCACAACCTAGTTCCGAAGCGGTTTCGTATCCCCTTTTTTGTATTCCTCTAATGCTTCCTTAGCCATCGCTGATAGGTGCTTTTCAGAATTTCCCAGAGTTTGCTCCCAACTGATTTCATCAACGATCAATTGCGCGATTACTTGCTGCTCCTTCTCCGAAAGATTTTCAGCTTTTTCAATGGCTTTTCTAAGGGCTGCAATCATAATTCAAAGGTAATAATACTTTAGGCTATCTCTATAATTTTCGAATGTACTCTCTATAAACTTCCTGTTCTTCCACCATCAACAGGCAGGTTTGTACCATTAATATAAGCGGCTGCTGGCGATGCAAGAAAAGCAACTGCTGCTGCTACCTCGTGCGCCTCTGCCATTCTTCCTGCCGGAATTTCGGCAATCATATCTTCTCTCACCTTCTCTTCGGTCTTGCCTGTTTTCTCCGATGTACTTTTAACAATTGCATCAATACGGCCAGTTTTGGTGCTACCTGGCAGAATGTTATTTACCGTAATTCCGAAAGGTGCTAATTCGACAGACAATGTTTTTGACCAACTTGCCACTGCCCCGCGAATAGTATTAGAAACTCCAAGGCCGCGTATCGGAATTTTTACTGATGTGGAAATAACATTTATGATTCTGCCATAGCGCGCCTTCTTCATTCCCGGTGCTACCGCCTGAACCAGAAGATGATTGCACAAAAGATGATTGGAAAACGCCTTTGTAAAATCCTCCATTCGCGCATCAATTGCCAGCCCGGCCGGAGGACCACCAGTATTATTGATCAGAATATGATACGTTTTGGTCTTAACAGCATTCGTCACCACATCGTTGAGTTGATCAGCAAAATTGAAATCAGCCACAAGGTATTCATGCTTCTGACCTGCCGAAGTTGATAGGTCCTGCAAGGTCTGTTTCAATTTCGCTTCATTTCGCGCAACCAACGTTACCGAAGCTCCTAAAAGTGCCAGTTCAACGGCAGAAGCTTTGCCAATTCCCTGCGTGCTGCCACAAACCAATGCATTTTTGCCTGCTAAACTTATATCCATCTTCTATTTTTAGTAAATATAAAAGAACATTAACTTTCATGATCTAAAAAGTACAAATATGGCAGTTCGCAAACCCTTTAACCTAAAACAATGGATCGCTGAAAACAGGGATCTTCTCAAACCCCCGGTGGGGAATAAAAACCTGTATGCTGATGCCGGAGATTATATCGTGATGATTGTTGCTGGGCCTAATGCGCGTAAAGATTATCACTACAACGAAACGGAAGAACTTTATTATCAACTGGAAGGCAACGTGACGGTAAAAATACAAGACGAAGGTAAAGCAGTTACCATTCCCCTCAATGAGGGAGATATGTTTTTATTGCCAGCCCGCGTGCCTCATTCGCCTATACGAACACCCAATTCTATTGGTCTTGTTATTGAATGCAAACGTGCTTCAGAAGAGGATGATGGATTGATGTGGTTTTGCGAAAACTGCAATCATAAACTTCACGAATACAAGTTCCATCTTGATAATATTGAAAAAGATTTTATTCCACGCTTTCGTGATTTCTATGGCTCAAAGGAATTACGCACCTGCAAAAAATGCGGTACCGTAATGGAGGCTGATGCACGGTTTGTATGAGGGCGATGAACAAAAGCGAACTGCAGCAAAATCTATTGAAGCAGTATTCAGAATTTACTGATTATATAAATTCGATTCCACCAGAAGAAGTCGCGATCTCCCGCAATGGAAAATGGAGCCCTGCCAAACAAGCTGATCACCTTGTCAGAAGTGTAGCCCCTGTTCGGCTTGCTTTTACGATTCCATTCTTCTTATTGAAAATTTTCTTTGGCACTGCCAACAGGCCGTCACGGAAATACGATGAATTAGTAGCCAGGTATCATGCTAAGCTACAGGCAGGCGGCAGAGCATCTGGACGGTTTGTTCCCGACAACAAACCAGTATCAGTTTTAAAACTCACAACAGAACTCAATCGTCTTATTAAATCATTGTGCCAGGAGCTCAACTCATGTACTGAAGAGGAATTGGATAAGATGATTCTTCCGCACCCACTTTTAGGAAAGCTCACCCTGAGAGAAATGCTTTACTTTACTATTTATCATGCGCAACATCACCATCTGCAAGTGATTGCCAATAAGACCTCTCCCGTTTGATTATTTGTTATGCCTTTAAAATTTGAAAACTCGTTAGCCTTCGCTAAAAAAATGGATCGTCATGATCCCTTGAAATCCTATCGTTCTCAATTTCACCTTCCAAGGGTAAACGGTAAGACCGCCTCGTATTTTACAGGCAATTCGCTTGGCCTACAGCCGAAGGTCACCAAAAAATTAGTGAATGAAGAACTTGAAGACTGGGCAACGCTGGGCGTAGAAGGGCATCTGCATGCAAAACGGCCCTGGCTCTACTATCACAAGTTGATGAAAAAGACTCTGGCCAAACTGGTTGGAGCCAAGCCGGTTGAAGTTATCTCAATGAACCAACTGACGATAAATCTTCACCTGATGATGGTGTCATTTTATAGACCTACAAAAACACGTTTCAAAATAATTATTGAAGCGGGTGCCTTCTCTTCAGATCAGTATGCAGTCGAATCACAATTAAAGCTTCATGGCATTAATCCTGCAGATGGACTAATCGAGCTTGCGCCTAGGGTCGGTGAGGTTACTATTCGTACAGAAGATATTTTAAAGTCAATAGCTGAGCATCGCGATCAGCTTTCGTTAGTTATCATCGGTGCTGTACAATATTATACCGGACAGTTCTTTAATATCAAAGCCATTACAGAAGCAGGCCATGAGGCTGGTGCTATGGTCGGGTTTGATTTAGCGCATGCTATAGGTAATGTACCTCTTGAGCTTCATCGCGATGATGTTGATTTTGCCGTTTGGTGTAGTTACAAATATTTAAACTCTGGCCCCGGGGGAGTTGCCGGTGCTTTTGTAAATGAACGTCACTCCTCCAATTTTGAACTTCCGCGTCTGGCCGGTTGGTGGGGGCATAATGAGACAGAGCGCTTTCAGATGAGAAAAGGTTTTAAGGCGATGACAGGCGCAGATGGTTGGCAACTCTCCAATTACCCAATACTATCCGGCTCAGCACAACTTGCCTCTCTTGGTATTTTTGAAAAAGTAGGAATTAAAGCATTGCGAAAAAAAAGTCTGTTACTCACGGCTTATCTTTATTATCTGCTTCGGGAGTGTGATCCGCATAGCAACTACTTCTCTATTATTACGCCCGCCAATCCGGAGGAGCGTGGTTGTCAGATTTCCATACTTATAAAAAAAAGTGGCCTAAAAATATTTAACGAGCTAACAAAAAAGGGAGTTATTGCCGATTGGAGAGAACCTGGTGTTATTCGTGTAGCGCCCGTGCCTTTATACAATTCGTTTGAAGATGTTTTTCAGTTTGCGCTTATTCTCAGTAGGCTATTGAAATAGATAGCCAAATAAACTGATAAATGTCATAGGGGGAGTGAGTGCGGCAGGTTAATTTGATCTTACAAAATCATGGAAAAAGGCAAAAGACACATTACCATCGTTGGGGCAGGCCTAGTCGGTTCGTTGCTTTCTATTTATTTGATCAAGAGAGGCTACAAAGTAAGCGTCTATGAGCGAAGAATGGACATGCGAAGCCATATTATGGGAGCCGGCAGGTCTATTAATCTGGCGCTAAGCAACAGAGGCATACGGGCGCTGGAAGAAGTAGGACTTGCAAAGCAGCTTAAAGAAAATGCGATGCCCATGCACGGCAGGATGATGCACGATATCAATGGCAAACTTACCTATCAGGCCTATGGTAAAGAGGGGCAATTCATCAATTCAATCTCGAGAACCGGGCTAAATATGGTATTGATGAACGAAGCAGAAAAACTCGGTGCTGTTTTCCATTTTGACCACCGCTGCCTTGAAATCAACCTCGAAAAAACAGAGATATCATTTCAACACTACGGAGGGATAAAGCATGTTCAGTCTGATTTAATTATTGGTGCTGATGGAGCTTTCTCTGCTGTACGGGGAAGTCTTCAGATTTCGGATCGATTTGATTATTCGCAACACTACATTGAGCACGGCTATAAAGAACTTCGGATTCCTCCCGGGCCAAACGGAGAATTTTTGATGAAGGAAAATGCGTTGCATATATGGCCACGCGAAAGTTTCATGCTTATTGCATTGCCTAATCCGGATGCTACATTTACCTGCACTTTGTTTTTCCCGTTTGAAGGAGAGACATCTTTTGCCACACTAAAAACACCTGACGATTTCCATTCCTTCTTCGAAAAGAATTTCCCAGATGCTCTTCAGCTGATGCCGACACTGGCCGAAGATTTTCGAGATAACCCAACATCATCATTAGTAACAGTAAGGTGCCATCCATGGGTAAAAAATAAAACACTGCTTATCGGAGATGCAGCCCATGGCATTGTACCGTTCTTTGGACAAGGAATGAATGCCGGTTTTGAAGATTGCCGCGTACTTAATCAGCTTCTTGATCGCCATGATGATAACTGGGATCTTACTCTGCCCGAGTTTCAGGAATTGCGCAAGCCAGATGCTGACGCTATCGCCCAACTTGCACTCGATAATTTTATAGAAATGCGCGACCTCGTGGCCGATGCCGATTTCCTGCTTCGAAAAAAGATTGAAGCTAAGCTTCACGAACTCTATCCTGATCAATGGATTCCACTTTATTCAATGGTCACCTTCCATGAAAACATACGCTATTCGCGAGCCTATAAAATTGGTCAAAAACAAAAAGTGATCATGGACAAGGTAATGAGTACACCGGGCATAGAAGCAAACTGGAATTCATTAAACTTCTCGGAAATTGTAAAGCAACTTAGTTCTTAAAACTAGTTGATATGAACTTTGTATTCCTCAAATCTTTCCAATACTTCCTTAACATAATTTACCGGACCATCGCATCTGCAATAGCCAGCAACCGCCACCGGATCGCGATAAAATTTCGGGTTTGACTTTTGCAATAGCATATGTTCCACCTCACCATTCCACTTCACCGGATTCTTGTTGTATTTTTTTGCAAGGTTTCGGGCATCCAGTACATGAGAAAGACCAACATTATAAGAGGCCAATACAAATTTTAAACGCTCGTCAGAATCTGTTACCGTATGGGCCCATTGCTTATCCAAAAATTTCAAAAATCGAACCCCCGCACGAATATTTTGATTAGGCTCCCATAAATTGTCAAACCCAAAGTGCTTGCCTGTTACAGGCATCACTTGCATTAATCCAATTGCCCCCGCCCAGGACTCCACCTTCGGATCAAAATTAGATTCCTGATAAACCACAGATGCCAGCAAGCGCCAATCCCATTCCAACGTTTTTGCACCGTCTTTTATCTGTTCATCAAATGGAGAGAGCTTGTTTCCTCCCAAAGAAGAATAGTCGCTGGATACCCTTACCAATGATGACCGTGGACTGTCAAAGTATTTATTGAAAATCACCTGCAGCACAGCGCTCTTTTTTACCTGTGCCAGCCATGTATTCGTAGCGTCCTTGAGCAATGGTGAATTTTTTCTCACCGCCCATGCAATTTGTTGTGGCAAACTTACAACCGTATTGATGTCAAGGTTAGGATAGTACAGGTAGTTAACCATGGCTAGGGTTTGGTCTGTCACAGTATATTTTATCTCACCCGTGGCAACCTTCCTGATAAGCGATTCTGTCTCTGCCTGAGCACTATCTTCACGTATGATGATCTGACCTCCGATCTCTTGTGATAAATTCTCCAATCTTTTTTGAAAAGATGAACCTTTAATAACATGAATTTCCTTTCCTATTAATTGCACAGGATTACGAATCAATTTTTTTTCAACGACTTGAGGAGGCTGCATTCGCCAATTGGCAGGCTTCTTTTGAACAAGCACCTGACAAGTATTGAAAAATGCGTTAGTAAAGGCTGCGTATTGTTGCCTATCCGTTGTAACCGTTAGTGGAAATGCAAGGATATCTCCCTGCCCTCTGTTGAGTAAATCAAAAGCCTCCTCAATGCCGGTGATGAGCTTAATCTTTAAATCTACTTTCAAGTAGTCTGCCAGGCGCTTTAACAATTCATACTCATAGCCCATAGGGCTGCCCTTGTAAATGAAGTAGCTAATGGAAGTATTGTCCACCAGTGCCTCGATATAACCCTTCGCCCGAATATCTTCCAGATCTATAGTGACCTGAGGCTCCGTAGCGAATGAAACCCTGTCAGAAGTGTTCTGAATGCAGGAGAGAGCCAAAACAAGAAAAAGCAGTATTAATCCCTTGATTGAGATTTTGCCCATGAATGAAGATAGGGCATTTTAGTGTAAAAGAAAAGAGGCCCGAAGCGGGCCTCTTTTTTGGATAGCGTATAAAACTTCTAGTTAAATATATAACGAATTCCCACTTGGGCCTGCCAAACATTGTCTAAGGTAATAGCTCGTACAAATGAATCCTTCAATAATACAGTTTGTCCATCAATAACCTGAGTAGCCAATCGGTAGGAAGGAACCCCTGTTGCACTTACACTTGCTATAGTCAGGGGTTGAGTTGTTGTTGTCTGGTATGCAACACCAATTTTATTGTTCAATAAATTACCCACATTAAGAATATCAGCTCTCAATTGAATTGTATTTCTTTTCTGCTGTGACCCAACCTTAACGTAAAATTCCTGAATTACAGTAAAGTCAAAGCGAGTAAGCCATGGATAGTAGCCCCCATTTCTTTCAGCCGCCTGACCTCTTCTTGTTTTTAAGTAATCATTTCCATCGATATATGAATCGTATGCAGCTTGCTGTTCAGCTGGAGTAAAGGTCTTCGCATTGGCGCCTGTTCCCACAGTAAGGGGAGAGAAAGTGAGTTCTGAGGCACTGTTTGGAACAAAGATAAGGTCGTTGGCATTCTGTCCATCTCCATTGAGATCGCTACCATACGTATAAGAGATTCTGCCACTACTGTTAGGAACGGCATTGCCTTCACTATTTGATACTAAGCCCAATGTGAAGGTTGTAGAGCCACCGTACTGGTCTCCGTAGTTCAATTTATAACTTCCATAACCAATAATCCGGTGTCGTAAATTATTATCAGCGTAGGATGACAATAAATAATTTTGACCAATTGCTGTAGGAACATTTGCCTGTACTGTACTACCAACAGATTGCACATCTTTGGCTGTGCTGTAAGTGTAGCCAAGCATTCCTCCGAAACCCTTTGTTACAGGTTTTTCAACTTTGACAGTGAGTGTACCAGATCCTCCCTGCGAATAATTCCTCAACACAAATACGTTTGTAACCTGAGCATTCTGAAAACGGGCTGAAGGGAATCGATCACGAGTGTCAGGCCCTGTGAATACTCGATCCGGATCCTTGAGGTTTGCGTCAATATAGCGTAGGGATTGAACATTTTTATTGTATATTAATTCAAGAGTACCAATCAATCCCCATGGCAATTTTTGGTCCACGGCAATATTAGATTTCCAAATCATAGGGTACTTTAAATCAGAGTCTGTTGCGTTGACAACATAGGGTGGCAATGTGTTGATATTTGTATTCGTTGGGATGAATTGGCTCGGGTCAGTACGAAACGGAAAAGCAGTAGTATTCGTGATATTGATCAAAGCAGTATTGACTCCATTATTACCCAACTGATTGGAGACCAATACTTGAGGAATTCTTGAAACAAATAGTCCAGTCCCTCCGCGTAATTGTGTAGTCTTATCACTTTTCAGATCATAATTAAAACCAACCCTTGGTGATAATAGTAGACGAGTTTTGGGGAACGCGCCTGTATTTACACTGTAGGGTTTTCCCACCTCGTCTCTGAAGGTAAGGCCTGCTACTACCGGGTTGAAGAAATCAGATGCAGTTGAATTGTCATAAGCAAAAACATCACCCCTTATCCCGGCCGTTAACTTGAACTTTTCATTTACTTGAAATTCATCCTGAGCATAGAAGCTGTAAGTAGAGACCTTCAATACTTGAAGGGGATCAATACCACCAGGCAATAAAGAGTACCTCAGGTTGTACCGGGCAACTGTAACCGGAGAGGTTGTAGCTGTTGGATTATTTATAGAAGCCAATGCTGCGGTCTTAAAATCAGCAATTGAATTGTAAACATAAACTCCGTTAGATGATGGGAAGAATACATTATTGGATTTGTAAAATTCATAGGCTAGTCCAAAAGTAAGTGTGTGCTTTCCAGCGTAGTAAGTAAAGTTATCCGTAATATTCAGTGTAGAATAGTTCAGTTTGTTACCAGGAGTAAATGGATCAAATCCAATTGAAGTATAGGTTGTTCCACCAGGTGCTGCCAGAATATCGATAGTTGGGAATTGTGGCGTTTTAAACTCCCTGTCTTCAATTTGCTTATTGAAAGTAGCAACAAAATTATTTGAGAATTTGCTCCCAAAAGTTGAGTTCAATTCCGCAGCAAAAGAACGTGTATTGTCTTCTATCTTATATCCTGTATTTTCAGGTGAGATGGCGTCCGCACGGTTAGTCCGATTACCATTTCCTGCCGTATTACTGCTGTTACTGTCGCTTATACGTTGATCAGATTGTGAATTATGAAACGAATAGCGTACGGCAACTTTATGGTTGTTGTTAATATTATAGTCCAGACGAATAAGGGCTTTAGAACTTTCAATCTCATTATTGAAATTATCAATAGCACCGATATCACGATTAAAGTTGGTAAGCATAAATTGGCCAAGGTCATTTAAATCAGTTGCTGTAACTCTTGATACGTTTCCGGTTGCCCCTGGCTGATTGGTTACCCAATCCAAGGCTGGAGTACTACTTTTGAATTGCTCTGCATTAAGGAAAAAGAAAAGCTTGTTCTTAATAATGGGGCCACCTACCCGAAACCCCGTTGTGTTCTCCTTTAAACTTACAGGCGGAAGATCTTTGCCGTCTGCTTTTTTTCCGATCATGTTTTTTTCGCTGTTTCGGAATAAATGATAAACTGATCCTGAGATATCGTTGGTACCTGAGCGAGTCACAGCATTAATACCTGCACCCGCAAAACCTGATTGACGAACATCAAACGGTGCTACGTTCAGCTGAATTTCATCCAGAGCATCAATGGAAACAGCCGTTGTTCCTGTTCTACCACCTGCTTGAGCAGAACTCCCTAATCCAAACCCGTTGTTAAAAACCGCACCGTCAATAGTGAAGTTATTAAATCGGCTGTCCTGACCTGCAAAAGAGCGACCGTTACCATAGGCATTGTACTTTACAATATCGTTGACTGTTCTTCCGATGGTTGGAAGATTATTAATGGATGAGTTAGTAAACGAAGTTGCTGCCCCTGTACGGTCTGTACTAAAAATATCATTTAATGATGCAGCAATAACAATTTCATCCAGTTGAGTACTCTCATCAACGAGCTTGGCATTTACATCTGCAGCAACGCCTAAGCTTAGATAGATATTCTCAAATGCCTGTTCTTTGTACCCAACAAAACTAATCTTAACTGAATAAGGACCACCCACACGCATACCGGGTAGAAAATATCTTCCGTCTGCTTGTGTGGCTGTGCCGTAAGAAGTTCCCGAAGGGGTATGCACTGCCAAAACAGTCGCCCCGGGCAAGCCTTCGCCCTTAGAATCTGTGACTTTCCCCGATATGGAGGATGTCGTTACCTGCGCAAACAACCCCGAGGCTGCCGACACAAGAAAGGTCGCTAATAGTAGAATTTTTCTCATATGATTTTAGGTGTTTAGTAAGTCATTAAAAGACGGGCAAAAATATCCTTTTTACCCTTCAATTGGGCAGCTCAAATTTTAAATCTTTCACACAATTTGTTAACATAATAGTAACTCGTTGAACCGCTTATACTTTAATCCTTGGAGCTTAAGCTAAAAAACAATTATTTTTCAACAGACGATAAAATCTATTCCCAGATGAAAAAAAACGCCATTCTTTTATTTCTCGCCATAACTTCAATTTTTGCTGCTCAAGCGCAGGTAGATCTCACCTACTACCTGCCTCCGGCAACCAAGTATGACGCCACTATACCTACCCCGCAATCCGTTATTGGACATGAAGTGGGCGAATGGCATGTTAGCCACGATAGGCTGGTTAACTATATGTATGCACTGGATAAAGCCTCTGACCGAATCGCGATAGAACAAACAGGATTGACGTATGAGGCCCGTCCTCTGCTCCTGTTAACGATTACCTCTCCTAAAAATCAACAGAACATTGAAGCGATTCGAAATCAGCACCTGCAACTGAGCGACCCATCAAAATCATCCTCATTGGACGTAAAGAACATGCCGCTTGTTTTTTATCTAGGCTGTAGCATCCATGGAAACGAAGCCAGTGGAGCCAATGCGGGTCTTATTATGGCGTATCATTTAGCTGCAGCCCAAGGTCCTGAAATTGAAAAATACCTTGAGAATACTGTCATTCTTTTTGATCCAAGTTTTAATCCTGACGGCTTGCAACGGTTTTCTTCCTGGGTTAACTCACGCAAGAGTAAAATGATTTCAATCGATCCGCTTGACAATGAGCACAACGAAGCATGGCCCGGTGGCCGATTCAATCATTACTGGTTTGATCTCAATAGAGATTGGTTGGTTGCTCAATTACCTGAATCGCAGGCAAGAATTAAAAAGTATCAACAATGGAGACCGAATGTACTTACCGATCATCACGAACAAGGTACTGATGCTACATTCTTCTTTATGCCCGGTGTTCCTTCCCGGGTAAACCCGATTACGCCAGAAAAAAATCAGGAGCTCACACGCAAGATTGCCACCTACCACGCCAAAGCCTTGGATGAAATCGGGTCGTTGTACTTCACACAAGAAGGGTACGATGATTTTTATTACGGAAAGGGTTCTACCTATCCGGATGCACAGGGAGCCATCGGAATTTTGTTTGAACAGGCCAGCTCACGAGGTCATGCTCAGGAAAGCACAAATGGAATTCTTCGTTTTCCGTTTACTATCCGAAATCATTTTACCACTATGCTTAGTTCATTGAAAGCTGTGAATGAACTTCGGGAGGAACTACTCAATTATCAGCGGGACTTCTATAAAAGTGCTGTGGCTGAAGCGGCCAAAGATCCAATCAAAGGATACATCTTCGGCTCATCAAAAGACAAAGCAAAATCATTTCATTTTATTGAAATGGCGCTGCGCCAAAAAATTGACGTCTATCCGGTAGCGAGCACACAAACGATCAATGGAAAAACCTTCGAAGCCGGTTCAAGCTATATCATTCCGCTCAATCAACCACAATACAAAATCATACGGGGAATGTTTGATAAGCAGTTGAAATTCAAGGACAGCATTTTTTATGATATCTCCAGTTGGACTCTCCCGCTTGCCTTTGGCCTCGATTACGATGAGCTAAGAATTGCACCTGCCCTTGGAGAAAAGATCACTAGTGTTATTGCTCCTACAGGAAAAATTATAGGCAATGGTGATTATGCTTACGTGTTTGAATCTTTTGGCTACTATGCGCCCCGCGCAATCAATAAGCTATTGAGTAAAGGAATTCGAATTAAAGTCTCCAGTGAAATTTTCAATGCCAACGGAAAACAATTTGCACTTGGCTCCATCCTTATACCGGTGGATAATCAGGAACTCACTCCGGATCAGATCGCAGTTTATATGAAAGAGGTGGCAGAAAAGGATATGATCGATGTTTATGCATTAAATACTGGTCTTGATTTTAGCGGAGTAAGTTTGGGCAGCAGTTCATTTCAAACCCTTAAGAAGCAACAGGTTGCCATCCTGGTGGAAGGAGGAGTTTCTCCTACCGATGCCGGGGAGCTTTGGCATCTATTAGATACTCGTTTTCATATTCCCGCAACGTTGATCCCCACATCCGTATTCAATACGCAAAGCATTAATCGCTACACGGTCATTATTTTTCCGGGAGGAACCTATACGGGAATTTCAGAAAGTGCAAAGGAAAAATTGAAAACATGGGCGCAAAACGGTGGCGTTATCATTGGCTTCGAGAATGCATTGAGTTGGTTAACAACTTCAGGTTTTGCTAAATTTGATATGAAGAAAGAAGAAGAGAAAAAAGATCCCTCAAGTCCGAAGCCTTATGGCGATATTCCTGAAAACAGGGGCGCACAAGAAACAAGCGGTGCCATCTTTGAAGCCAATGTCGATCTGACCAATCCATTATTCTATGGATACGCTTCTTCAAGAATTCCCATGTTTAAACCCAATAACTTGTTCATGGAAAAAGCAAAAGGTGCCTATGCTAATCCGCTGACCTATGGAAGTGGTCCGCTAATCAGTGGTTATATCTCTAAACCCAACTATGAAAAAATGAAAAATTCGTCAGGGGTTGGCATCAGCGTGATGGGTAAAGGACGTGTGATTGGCTTTACTGAAAACTTAGCCTTTCGATCCTTTTGGTTTGGGTCGAATAAGATGATCACCAATGCAATTTTTTATGGAACATTGTTGAGCGCTGAGGCGTCACGATGAACTATTGAAAAATAATACCAAGTACTATCGGTTTTGCGTTCTCGTAATTAGGTGGATTGATCTATTGGGTCAGGCGCCTTAATTTGCAGAGATTGCACTAATTGATCCGACTCTTCACCATATTTTTTATACTATGCCTTATTGGCTTCGGTAAGAATAGTTTTGCCCAAAAATCAGACACAGTCAAAGAGCGTAAAAGCATTCAGGACAAAAAAGCAGCACAGAGAGCCCTTGGTTTCATCACACGCAGAAGCCCTGGGGTGCCTTTCAATTTCAAAAGTGAAGACCCGTTTCTTCCGTACGAAGGAAAAATTATTCGAAAAATCGTAATCGACCAAATTGGTTTTGAGCGCAACGTGCAAGACACAACACAACGCTTCAAAACATTGATCGCTAACGCTGCCAACGCTCTCCATAATGATACCAAGGGCTGGGTCATTCGCGATAATCTCTTCCTTCGCGAAGGCAAACCGTTAAATCCTTATCGGGTGGCTGACAACGAACGCTATCTTCGAGATCTTGACTTCATATTGGATACCCGGATCTTCGTTCTTCCTATATCAGAAGACAGTGACTCTGTGGATTTGTTGGTTATGACACGTGATGTGTTTAGCCTCGGTGCTACATTTTCTCCTGTCAGCCCAACCGAATATCGTTTTAAAGTTCAAGAAGCAAATCTTGGCGGGCTGGGTCAGCGAATTCAGATGAGAGGCATCTATGATCAGGAACGGCACCCCACTGCAGGTTATGAGTTTCTGTATCAAAAGACGAACCTCTTCGGAAGTTTTATCAATGCAACAGCAGCATACACTGAAATCAATTCAGGAATAAGTGTGGGCAATGAAAATGAAAGTGCTTATTTGTTTCGGTTGAATCGCCCACTATTCAATCCATTTGCCCGATGGGCGGGCGCTGTTGAACTGAGCCGAAACTGGTCAAGAAATATCGAACAAAAACAAGACACTGTCTTTAACCGATACGCCTACAATATTCAGGATTACTGGGCTGGCTATTCTTTCGGTCATAAGAAATTGCCTTCTTCACTCGCTGAAAATCGCAATCGCAAGTTAATCGCCCTCCGGGGATTTCAAGAACACTTTACCCGAGTGCCCACCACACCAATCAAATCCAGTGAACGACTTATCTATTCAGATCGTGTCACACTGTTGAGTCAGCTTACTTTTTTCAAAGGAGACTTTTATAAAACTCAATATGTCCTTGGTTTTGGGAGAACGGAGGATGTGCCGTATGGCTATCGTGTTTCCTTCACAGGAGGCTGGGAAAAGGAATTGACGAAGAAACGCTTGTACAGCGGAGCAGAGTTGTTTTGGAGTACAGTGAACAAAAATGGAACATTCATTAATTACACCGCTAAACTAGGCAACTATTGGAGCAACGATTTGATTGAAGATGCATTGGCGCAATTTAATGTCAGCCGGTATAGTCGAATCTACCTGTTAGGGAAAAACAAAGTACGTCATCAGGCCGATCTTGGATTTGCCGCGCTCATTAATCCAGCAATAAAAAGAAAGTTAGACATCAGCGATTTGAATGGACTCAACGGCTTTAGGCCAGATAGCCTGGCGGGAGACCAACGACTTACACTACGCAACGAAGCAGTGGTTTATACACCATTAAACTTTTTAGGTTTTCACTTGGCTCCTGTAGTCCGTGTTGATCTTGCCTATATTTCTTCCGAAAAAGAAAGGCTCATACAAAAAAGAAACTTTTACACAGGATTTTCGGCTGCATTGAGGGCGCGAAATGAAAACCTGATCTTCAATACCGTAGAAGCCAGAATTTATTATTATCCAAAAACTGTGGAGGGGCTTAGTCAAACACGCCTGGAGTTTCGCACCAACCTGCGCATAAAATACCCAACTAACCTTGTTACTCCTCCGGCTACGGTCTACGATCCCTAAATTGTTCTCTATCAGGATTTTAGTATTTTTGCTAAACTTTTCCTTCAGTGATTCGGAAATTCTTCCCGCTGGATAAAAACTACCTTCTCGAAGAAGCGCAATTGTCGCTTCAGGATTCTTTGCTCCGTACATTAATTGACAAAGTTAAGATAGCCTATCAGCAGGAAAATAACCCCTTACAACTTGAAGATGCCTTTAGTCTTCGCATCAAAAACTTTGAACCAAAAAACCTAAAACCACTGGACGGTTTTTATCAAACCCTGGCAGGTATATACCGCTTTAAGTTTGGCCAAAGTCAGCTTGAATTTCTTTGGGATGGTCAAAGTCATTTTGAAAAATACAAAAGTGACTGGACAACAACATTTGATCAATGGGTTTCTGAGTTTTGCCACCGCGAACAGTTTGCACAAGCTGTGCTTGATCTTTCTGTTTTTTTACCAGACAACCGCAATGCCCAGTTAGCAGAAAACCGAATGAACTTTGTGATGCTTCAATTCTTCGATTTAAAAATTCATAAGAGCCTTGGCATTGTACAAATGAAAGTGGCCTGATCGCAGAATGAAACAAGGACATTAAAAGACCTATTACGCTTCTAAAAAAGCCCGACCCCGGTATCCGGAATCCAACTCCTAGTCCTTATATTTGATCACTAACCCTACCTGTGCCATGAGAAAAATCTTCATCATCAGCAGCATTGCAATTACTGCCCTTCTAATCTTCTGGGGCTATTTCTGGACCGATGTGTTGTTCGGCTTTGTCATTGTGGGGCCGCTGATCTATATGGGCATAGTAGACATGATTCAAACACGGCAATCCCTCAGGAGAAATTTTCCGGTGTTAGGTCGCCTTCGCTATGTCTTTGAAGACCTTCGCCCAAAGATTCAGCAATACTTTGTTGAGTCGGATACCGATGGCGCTCCTATCAATCGCAATGAGCGATCCGTCATTTATCAACGTGCCAAAAAACAAATTGATACCATTCCCTTTGGAACGCAATTGAATGTATATGCTGAAGGGTATGAATGGATAACCCACTCCATTGCGCCAAAAGATTTTCATAAAATGGATCACAATCCAAGAATACGTTTTGGCGGAAATGATTGTAAACAACCTTATGACATGAGCGTGCTCAATGTTTCTGCGATGAGCTTTGGGTCATTGAGTCAAAATGCAGTATTGGCACTTAATGCTGGAGCAAAGATCGGTGGTTTTGCACACAATACCGGTGAAGGCGGATTGAGTCCTTATCATCTTCAACCCGGTGGCGATATCATTTGGCAGATTGGAACAGGATACTTTGGCGCACGAACGGAAGATGGAAATTTTTCAGGCGATGCCTTTCAATTGAATGCTACCAAGCCTAACGTGAAGATGATTGAGATCAAACTTTCACAAGGAGCTAAGCCAGGTCATGGCGGGATTCTGCCGGCAAAGAAAAACACGCCCGAGATTGCAGCTATCCGTCTTGTAAAAGCGGGAACCACTGTCTTCTCTCCTCCTTTTCATAGTGCCTTCTCCACACCGCTTGAGTTAATTCATTTCGTCAAAAAGCTGCGGGACCTTTCTGGTGGCAAACCGGTTGGCTTCAAACTATGTGTCGGGCGTAAGAGTGAATTCCTCTCGATCTGCAAGGCCATGGTACAACTTAACATCTATCCTGACTTTATCACTGTTGATGGTGGTGAAGGCGGCACTGGTGCGGCACCGCCCGAGTTTACAAACTTTGTGGGAATGCCGCTGCTCGATGCATTAGCATTTGTTGATGATGCCTTACGTGGATTTGGCATTCGCAATAAAATGCGAGTGATTGCTTCCGGAAAAATACTTACAGGGTTCCATATATTGAGAGCTATGGCACTAGGTGCAGATACTTGCAATTGTGCCCGAGCCATGATGATGGCACTCGGATGTATTCAGGCGCTGGAGTGCAATAAGAATACGTGCCCTACCGGTGTTGCAACGCAGGATCCTTATTTCATGAAGGGTCTTGTAGTTGAAGACAAAAAAACACGCGTAGCTAATTTTCACAAAAACACGGTAGAGAGTTTTGTCGAACTCATCGGTGCTGCCGGTATGGATCATCCAGGAAAGATCAATCGGTCTCATGTGTACCGAAGGGTATTCATGAATATGGTAAAGACCTACGAAGAGATTTATCCCACACTACCCGAAGGCTGCCTTTTGCCGGGAGGTGATGTACCTTTTGAATATGAAGAATACATGAAGCGTGCTTCGGCAGAAAGCTTCGAGGCAGCTGGCTTAGTTTCTATTTGACGATATAGCCAAGTTCCTTTAACTCTTCGGCTGTGAGGTCGATAATATTTACATCGAGCGTAACAGGCGTGAGGGGCGTATCCGTTGAATCTTTTTCTACGGACACGATGGCATCAATTACATCCATGCCCTTGAACACTTGGCCAAACACGGTATAATTTCCGTCAAGGCGAGCCAAACCATTTCTATTTTGAACAACATAGAATTGGCAGATGGCCGAAAGTTTTCCCGGATTGTCATCACGACCGGCTGCTACAGCACCATAGACATGCTTAATGGTATCGATAAATTCCGGCTGCAATAAGTAAGGTGAACGACCAAACCCCTCGGGGGTATCAGGGCAACCTCCCTGAGCAACGAAATTTTTTATTACACGATTGAAAGTAAGTGAATCAAAATAGCCCGTGGTGGCAAGTTTGGTAAAACCAGCTTTGTGATTGGGCGTTTCATCGTAAAGCCAAAATAGCACCTCTCCGTGTGGCGTTTTTATTTGACCTATGGAGTATGTTTCGTTTTTCCTGCTACAAGAAACTAAAACGGAAACAAACACAAGAAGCAATACCTTATTCATCATAGCCATAATTTTTGAAATCATTATTTTACAAAGTCATCTTTTTATTTCAAATGAAGTAAAGTTTATTATTTCTCGTGGCGCTGTCTTAACATCATCCACCCTTGCGCGGGGCGGGCCTTGCCAGCACCATTTTTCAAATTCGATCAATTGACCTTCCTCGCCTTCGGCCACAATATGTACACAACCATCTTCTTTATTTTGCGCGAACCCTGTAAGTCCAAGCTCCGTTGCTTTATCGCGGGCAGAGGCCCTGTAAAAAACACCCTGGACTCTTCCGGTAACTAAAATTGAAAGACACCGCTTCATTACAAACTAACTTATCAAACTATATAATCGGTGCTAAGAAACGCTGACTCGCGCTTATGAATTATCGTACTAATAATTTGCTTGTTACTATCGGTACTCTTAGTTGCCACCAACGTACGAATAGAAAATACCCTCAATGCATCGGCAACGGAAAGAGTTCCTTCCGCTGAATCTTTTCTCCCATTAAATGGAAATGAGTCAGGGCCGCGCTGGCATTGCGTGTTTAGATTAATACGTCCTACCTGATTGACAAAGGCATCCATCAAGCGAGCTATTCGCTTTGAGTCCTGACCAAAAATACTTACTTGCTGACCGAAGTTTGAGTTCAATACATATTCGATAGGCTCATCATCCTTTTCAAATGGCACGATCGGGATAACCGGCCCAAACTGTTCTTCATGATAAACACTCATCTGTTCGTTTACCGGATACAGAACTGCAGGGTAGAAAAAGGAATTGAGCATAACTCCGCCATTCTCATTTATCACACTGGCTCCATGTTGCTTTGCGTTATCAACGAGTCCTTTTAGATAATCTGTTTTGCCTGGCTCTGGCAGTGGTGTCAATCCCACCCCTGCTTCCCATGGCATTCCGGGTTTAAGTTTTTTTATTTCCGTGAGAAACTTCTGAACGAATTGATCAACGATTGATTTATGAACAAACAGAATTTTCAAAGCCGTACAACGTTGGCCATTAAAAGAAAGCGATCCCATCACACATTCTGCCACGGCATTGTCCAGATCTGCGTCAGATAAAACGATGGCAGGATTTTTTGCATCCAAACCTAATATAGCTTTAAGGCGATGAGGCTTTGGATGAAGTTTTTTCAAATCATTTGCCCCTTTGTTGGTTCCGATAAATGCAAAGACATCAATCTTGCCAGTTTCCATCAGCGCTCCTACTGTATCGCGACCTCTGCCGTAGATGATATTAATTACTCCCGGAGGAAAACTATCGCGAAATGCTTCCAATAGAGGGCGTATCAACAGCACACCAAATTTGGCCGGTTTAAAAACAACCGTGTTGCCCATGATAAGAGCAGGAATAAGTGTAGTGAAGGTCTCGTTCAATGGATAATTAAAAGGGCCCATACACAACGCGACTCCCAACGGCACCCGCCTTATCTGCCCCACGAATCCTTGCTCTTCTACAAGCTTGGCAGAATTACGATCCAATTCCTTCAATGATTTAATTGTATCAACTATATAATCGCAAGTACGGTCAAATTCTTTTTCAGAATCTTTTAACGATTTGCCAATTTCCCACATCAACAGCTTTACAACTTCCTCCCGTTTTTTTCGCATGGCCGCCAAAAAACGTTCAACGTGTTCTATGCGCTGCACAACGCTCATGGTAGGCCAGTTGCCATGCCCTAAATCATAGGCCTTCACCGCAGATTCTAACGCATCCAGCGCCTCATACTTTGTAAGAAGAGGGGTGCTTCCAATTATTTTTTGTTGATAACGATTGCCCTCTTTCAGATAAACGGGGCTCGTTACCGAGTTCAGCGTTCCCGTCCACGTACGCAGCTCTCCATTAATAAGATACTCTCGCTGCTCTTGAAAAGAGTCAAGATTAAACTGAGACGGAACCGATGCGGCTGTAGGAAAAAGGTTTGATAAAAAATCACTCATGACGATGGTGTGTTGTTTCAATTATTTTTATTCCAGAAGATGTTCCAATTCTATCAGCACCGGCTTCAATCATTGCCAATACCTGTTCATGAGTTTTTATTCCTCCCGAAGCCTTTATACCTACACTTGGTGGAAGTGACTTTCTCATAAGCGCGATGTGTTCTGATTTCGCCCCGGCTGGCGCAAAGCCTGTTGAGGTTTTAACAAAATCAACTCCGGCATCGGCACATAATTTACACGCCTCCACTATCTCCTGATCAGAAAGATACGCAGTCTCAATAATTACCTTGATTATTTTCTGATGATCATGAGCCAGCTTACTGCATTTGGCTAACTCAATCTTGGTCCATGGGACTCCGGTTTTGAAAGCGGTCACATTCCAGACAACATCTATCTCATCAACACCGTTGTCAATAGCTCTCTTGATTTCATCCAGCTTGGTCTCCGTCATAGAATAGCCAAGAGGAAATCCGGCTACTGAAATAAGAGCTATTTTTTGTTTGCCGATCTCCCGTTGAGCCCGCTTCACCCAAAAGGGTGGGACACAAACACCAAAGAAACCATAGTTACCTGCTTCTTCTACTAATTTATCAATATCACGAATGACAAGAGTAGGACTCAGATTAGTATGCTCTATGTAGGACGCCAGGTTCACTATTTCAATAAGGCATCGAAGTTAAGGAGAATTGTCAAAACAGGGTTAGGAGCCTGCGCCATCGTCCTATTTAAGTACTGTATCTCAAGTTATATTCTGCCATTGTGTCACAATTTTGCCTTAAAATGCCCTTGGCATAACCCTTGAGAAGGGTGATTGGCTAACTAGAAATTAAACACTGAAAATATCATGGGAAAGATAATTGGAATAGACTTAGGAACAACCAACTCGTGCGTGGCCGTAATGGAAGGTAACGAACCAGTTGTGATTGCCAATAGCGAAGGCCGGAGAACTACGCCTTCTATCGTTGGCTTTCTTGATAACGGGAAAGGCGAGCGCAAAGTAGGTGATCCTGCCAAGCGTCAAGCCATTACAAACCCGAAGAATACCGTTTCTTCTATCAAACGCTTCATGGGAAAGAAGTTTGGGGAAGTAAGCGGAGAGAAAAAGATGGTCTCATATGAAGTGGAGAGCGGCAACAACGACACCGTTCGTGTTCGCATCGGAGATCGCATGTACACCCCACAAGAAATCTCAGCAATGATTCTGCAGAAGATGAAAAGCACTGCTGAAGATTACCTCGGCACTACGGTGACCGAAGCGATTATCACCGTACCTGCATATTTTAACGATGCAGAACGCCAGGCTACAAAAGAAGCTGGGCAGATTGCGGGCCTTGATGTAAAGCGCATTATCAATGAGCCTACAGCAGCCGCATTAGCGTATGGTTTGGATAAGAAAAATAAAGAAATGAAAATCGCGGTGTACGACCTTGGCGGTGGTACATTCGATGTGTCTATCCTTGAATTGGGTGATGGTGTATTTGAAGTAAAGTCAACCAATGGTGATGTTCACCTAGGTGGTGATGATTTCGATATGCGTGTAATGAACTGGCTGGCCGATGAGTTTAAGTCGGACAAGAACATTGATTTACGCAAAGACCCAATGGCATTACAACGCTTGAAAGAAGCTGCTGAAAAGGCGAAGATCGAATTATCTAGTGGTAATGAAACTGAAATTAACCTACCGTACATCACTTCGGTAGACGGTGTGCCAGAACACTTAGTAAAAAAATTGAGCAGGGCAAAATTTGAACAATTGTGTGATGATTTGATCAAGCGGACATTGGACCCTTGTAAAAAGGCAATGGCTGATTCAGGTTACTCCGTTTCACAGATTGATGAAGTGATTTTAGTAGGAGGTTCAACACGCATCCCACGTATTCAAGAAGAAGTAGAAAAATTCTTCGGCAAGAAACCTTCTAAGGGCGTTAATCCTGATGAAGTAGTGGCCGTAGGTGCTGCTATACAAGGCGGTGTACTTACCGGTGAAGTGAAAGATGTATTGTTGTTGGATGTTACTCCGCTTTCGTTGGGAATTGAAACGATGGGTGGCGTGATGACGAAGTTAATTGAATCTAACACCACTATTCCTTCTAAGAAATCAGAAATATTCTCAACTGCCTCTGATGGTCAGCCTTCTGTAGAAATTCACGTTCTGCAAGGCGAACGCCCGATGGCAAAAGATAATCGCACGATTGGTAGATTCCATTTGGATGGAATTCCACCTGCACAACGCGGTGTGCCACAGATTGAAGTAATTTTTGACATCGATGCAAATGGTATTCTTCATGTTGCTGCGAAAGATAAAGGCACCGGAAAAGAACAGAAGATACGTATCGAAGCTTCCAGCGGCCTGACCGATGCTGAAATCCAGAAGATGAAGCAAGAGGCTACTGCCAACGCAGAAAGTGATAAGAAGGAGAAAGAGAAAGTTGAAAAAATCAACCAGGCTGATTCATTGATTTTCCAAACCGAAAAACAGTTGAAAGAATTTGGTGAGAAGCTTTCTGAAGGAAATAAGAGTGCTATCAACAATGGATTGGAGAAATTAAAAGAAGCACATAAGTCGCAGGACCTGTCTTCCATTGATAGCGCGATGAATACACTTAATGCCGCATGGCAAGCTGCATCTCAGGAGATGTATGCGGCCTCAGGTGCTGGCGCGAATGCACAACCTGGCGCAGATCCTACAGGCGGCTCTCAGGGAGGCCCAACGGGTGCCGGAAATGGCAATGACGTCTCCGATGTGGAGTATGAGGAAGTGAAAAAATAACCATTTCACTCAAAGTCTGAAATCAAGGAAACCCTGTCAAACGACAGGGTTTCTGCTTTTTATAGCCGAAATCGGCTGTTAGTCGATTTGGAGCCCCGTTGGAGGTTACTACTTCCTAATTTCAGCCCATTGATGCTTAAAGCCTTTCAAATGAAAACGCTGCTGTTTGCTGTCCTTACATTTCTCTCACTTTCATTTTCCAGTTGCTCAATAGATGACGGTTTTAAAGGGAAGCTGATACTTTCCATCACCGACTCTCCCCTCGATGCGGATGCCGTGAAGGGAGTAAACCTTGTTTTGACCAACATAGAAATCAAGAAAAAGGACCAGTGGAAATCATTAAAGGCATTTGATCAACCTCAGGGAATTAACCTGCTGGCATACGCTGATGGAAAATCCTTTCCTATTGTTGATCAATTAGTCGAACCGGGAACATTTTCGGAAATCAGATTTAGCTTAAATGTATCAAACGGAAGTGCCCTGATTAGAAATCCGTTGAGCAATATTGAATTTATCGATGGCACAACACAAGTAATGTTGTTGCCAGAGGCTACAGCACCTGAATTTGTTATCTCAAAAGAAATATCGATTGAACCCAATCAAATTCTAGATCTGACACTTGATGTTGACGTGAGGAAGTCGATCCTCAAGAACAGTCAGAACCAATACATATTCGTTCCTTCGTTTCGTCTGCTTTCAACATTTGAGACAGGGAACATCGGTGGCAAAATACTTAACCTTGCGGAATCGGATCGCGTTGTAGTTTTTGCTTATATCTCAGGAAAATATAACTCAGGTGAAACGAGCGGTGTCGATGGAATTCGCTTCAAGAATTCGATCACAGCAAGTAAAGTGAAGAAGGGCAAGTTTACAACAGCCTTTCTGGAGGCAGGGACATACGATCTGATCTTCGTCAAGCAAACGAAGACGGGCGAGTTTATTGGGGTAGCCGGAGTTGAACGAAATATTTCACTGAAAGCTAAAGATCAGCTTCAACTGGAAATTGATATTAACAAGCTGACAGGATCGTAGGCCTGACTTCTATCTTCTTAAAAGATTTTGAGTTACCCTAGCTTCTTCAATCTTGAAAGTAGCGAATCCTTGTAGGTAGCTCCAATAGGAAGTGTTATGCTTCCTAATTGCAACTCGTGACTATCCAAATTAAGGCTTTGTATTTTCGTAGCATCAACCACCGTTGAGCGATGTGTGCGTATAAAATTATCAGGCAGTCTTGATAAAAGATCTTGTAAGGAAATTCTCAACACAAATTTTTTGTCCTTTGCATGAAGGGTGCAGTATTTATCATCCGCTTCTATGTAATCAATTGAGCTCATGGGCACCTTTACGAGGTGATTTTTTTCTTTAATAAAGAAGCTATCTTTTACAATAAGATCTTTTTCAATCAACGTTTCCTTCTCCTCTCCCGCGAATCGTGAAACCGCAAGATCTATCGTATTCTGTAACATGAGGCTATCAAAAGGCTTTAAGATAAAAGCGAGTGGTTTCGTACTCTTGGCTTTCTCGAAAATATCTTTTTCGCGCAGTGACGTGATAAAAATCGTGGGAATTTCATTGCCAACTCTCTCTGCCAATTGAATTCCATTCAAGGAGCCTTCTACATGGATGTCAAGCAAGAGCAGATCTGGCTTTATGGCTTTAATTGCAAGCAGCGCTTCATCGCTATTCGAATATTGTCCCGCCAGTTCATAGCCACTCTGTTCAATAATCATTCGAATGGTTTCCGAATAAATAGGATCATCTTCCACAAACAGAATCCGGATATTAGCCATGGATCATTTCGCTTTTTAATTGCTGCAATTCCTTTGGTTGAAATAAAGGTATCGAAAATGAAAATGTGGTTCCTTCACCTAATTTACTATCGGCCTTAATGAGTCCCTTATTTAATGCAACGTAATCTGCGCACAGAACAAGGCCCAAACCAGTGCCCTTCTCACCCGATGTACCGCTGGTTGATTTACTTTCTGACAATCCAAAAATTGATTTTAGTTTCTCCGATGAGAGACCTACGCCTGTGTCTCGCACATCAACCCAAATCATACTATCAATCACCCGGGTAGAAATATCTATTGATCCGTTTGACGGTGTAAACTTAATAGCGTTTGAAACCAGATTACGCAGCACAGAGGCCAATGCATTTTTATCAGCAAATACAAAAAGATCATCCGAAGTTTCATCTTTCAGGGTCACTCCTTTTACTTCCAGCGAATGTTCAAAATATCCGTAACATTCTTTCGTAAGCTGACTAAGCTGAAGCGGCTCTGGCTTATAAGGTATTGCATTGGTTTGAGACATAGCCCAATTCAGTAGGTTATTCAACAAGGTGTCCAACTGCCTCACCGACTGTGTTATTTTTCCTCCAAACGCTTTCACTTTCTCCATGTCATTTTTTGAAATGTACCAATTAAGCAAATCATTAATGCCCGAAAACGAAGTGATCGGGCCGCGAAGATCATGACCAACGATAGCAAAGAATCGATCTTTAGTTTGATTTAACTTTCGAAGTTCTTCGTTTTTAGTTTCCAGAATTCTTCTGTTTTTCCTCAAGGCTAAGTAAGAAAAAGTGCCGATCACCAGTACAAGTGTTACAAGACCAAGTCCAATTACCAGCAGAGCGGCCTTCGTTTCTTCTTCTCCCAATTGAGCATCCGCTGTTTGCTTTTGAGCACGAATCAATGCCAGCTCTTTTTCCTTTTTGTCGTTTTCATAAAGTGCCTCCATATTGGCTACCTGCTTTATTTTCTCTTCGTTGTTGATCGAGTCCTTGAGTGCGTTTACTTGTTGACTATAAGAATAAGCGAGTGGATAATTTTTTTGCGCAGAATATATTCGGGCCAAAAGTTCGAGGTATCCTATTTGTGGTTTTTTTGCTCCTATCTCCTGCACCATGGCAACTCCCTGAAGAGAATAGTTCAACGCCTGACTCAAGTGATCAAGTTGAAAATGGGCCTCAGCAAGCAGGAGTGCTGATTCCGCACTCAGCAACTTCTCTCCACCAGCAACATGAAGATCCATAGCAGCCTTAGCCTCGCTAACCACCTGATCCCATTGTTTGTTATTCTTGTAATGCAAACCAAAATAGTAGTGGTTTTGAGCTATTCCATTTTTGTGTTTCGCCCGTTCATAGATTTTACGGGCACGGGTCAAGTAGTAAATGGCGGAATCCTTTTTGCCACCGGCAGAATACAACTTACCAAGTTGCTCATTTACAATGGCAACACCTGTATTGTCAAACTCATTGTCTTGATTGTATAAATCCAATGCCCTTAACAAATAAGCCTTGGCTTTAACTGGCTCATTCATTAAAAGGTAAGTTCCACCAATATTTTGAGCAACTCGGTCGGTAAGGTTTATTTTCTCAGCTTCAAAATAGTATTTCAAGGCAAGTGGGTAATTGCCCAGGTCTTTATAAACATTGGCAATGTTGTTATACCGATTAACAATGGCGAGCGTATCGTTTAACTTTTGCAGGATTTCGAGCGCATCAAAGTAATAATGAAGTGCGCTGTCGTATTTGCTTTGATAAACCAAAATAATACCCAATAAATTGTAGGCAAGTGCTTTCTCTTTTTTCAAAAAGTTACTACTGTCTGCATCGCATTTACTTATCGCCTGACGCAAATAAGTAGCTGCCTCTTGGTAGTCACCTTTTACAACCGTTGCGATAGCTATGTACCTAAGTGCCTTCGGTAAGAAACGAGGCAATCCTTTTTGTTCAACTATTTTTCGTGCCTGCTGCGCAAACTGAATAGACGTATCCGCATCTACTTCGCAGTAAAAATCAGCTAGCTTTATAAGGGTATTTACTCTGATTGTATCATGTATATCCTTTTTAGCAAGAATCTTACTCAGGCTGTCGGCAATCTGGCCTTGTGGATGAGCCATATAAAAACCGAAAATCAAAAACAGCAGTGTAAAGATTGATCTTAGGATAGCCCCCATCACTTAAAAATATTCAATTTTCCGGATATGTCGGGGCTGCCAAATTTTTAAGCCAATGCAGCCTAAATAGTACTTCCGCTTATTTCTACGGCCCTCTTCACTCCATGCCCGGCTTCATTGGCACCCAAAAACGAGCCATTCACGCACAAATCCAGTGAAGGAACAAGGTATTAAACTATCATTAATAAGCCGATCAATAAGGTCTCTCACCAAACTAAGTTACCTATGCGAAGGATTTACATCAAAATGGACGCTTTTGTAAAAAGAGAATGGTTCTTATTAATAACCCTCGGGGTTATTTCATTAATAGTTGTGCTGTTCGAAGCAGCCTGATTATTGAGACTCTCTTTAACTTCTTACTTATTTCCTATCGGAACCACCTTACGAACGTTCTCTCAAACCGTTGCGTTCGAAATCTAGGGTAACATTTCAGCCATTTGCGTTTATATATTGAAGCCTCCCTCTATCTTTACGGGCTTCAAAAAAATAAGAAACAATCATGTTAGTAGTAAAGTTTGGTGGCACCTCTGTGGGCAAGCCAGAGCGAATGAAAAAAATCGGTGATCTCGTACTTTCATTGCCGGGTAAAAAGATTGTTGTCCTTTCCGCTCTGAGTGGCACTACCAATACACTTGTGAAGATAGGTGATCACCTTATGGCGAAGGAGGGTCAGAAAGCGAATTACGAAATTGAGGCATTAGAAAAACACTATAAGACTTTTGTTACCGAGCTCTTTAACTCTGCTGCGTATACTGCCATAGGGCAAGAGATTGTAAGTCGCTATTTTAGTTTGTTCCGCTTATTGGCAGCAGGGCGATTTGATGATCGTAGCTACCGTGAACTGCTGGCTCAGGGTGAGTTGATTTCAACCGAACTATTTTATCATCATTTACAGGAGCGCAAAGTAGACGCCCGCCTCTTGCCTGCGCTGCATTTTATGTCGATAGATGAAAATCAGGAACCAGAACTTGAAAAAATAAGTGAACGCCTGAAACCGTTGCTCGAAGCGTTGAGTAGCGCTGATATCTTTATCACGCAAGGTTACATCTGCCGCAACCACATGAATGAAATTGACAACCTGAAGCGTGGTGGAAGCGATTATACAGCTTCATTGATCGGGGCGGCCATTCGTGCAGAGGAAATTCAAATCTGGACCGACATTGACGGTATGCATAACAATGATCCGCGGATTGTAAAAAAAACCAGACCCATTGCCGAACTGACATTTGACGAGGCTTCGGAGCTCGCTTACTTTGGCGCAAAAATTTTGCATCCCTCCACGATTGTGCCGGCACAAAAATATGGAGTACCTGTTCGCTTGAAAAACACCATGGATGAAAAAGCGCCTGGTACGATCATCAGCAATAAAGGATCACGAGGAGAATTTAAAGCAATAGCGGCTAAAGATGGAATCATTGCCATTAACATCAAGTCCTCGCGTATGTTACTGGCTTATGGCTTTCTTAGAAGAGTGTTCGAAGTATTTGAAAAACATAAGACAGCTATTGACATGATTTCCACCTCCGAGGTGGCCGTGTCACTTACCATTGATGACAACCGCTACTTGAAAGAATTGATTGAGGAGCTGGAGCAATTTGGCACTATAGAGGTTGATAAAGATCAGTCAATTATTTGTATTGTTGGCAATAGGCTCGCTGACAAAAAGGGAATCCTGAACGAAGTCTTTGCCTCTATGGGTGAAGTACCGATCAGGATGGTATCCTATGGTGGCAGTCACAATAACATATCGATTCTTGTTGAAACCAGTCAAAAAGATAAAGCGCTTAATCTTTTGAATGAAGGCTTGTTTCAATGGTAGACCACCGTGCATTAGCTATCGTTCCTCACACAATAAAAAATGGTGGAGAAAAAATTTGCTAACACCATTCTCACCGGTATAGGCTTCTCCATACTTTGGGCTTCAGCATCGGTGGCCGGTAAGTTTGGTTTATTCTCAGTAGAGCCGCTGGTGCTTTTTAACCTGCGGTTCTTTCTTGCAGGAATAATCCTGCTGGCCTATATCCATTTTTTTCAGAATGCGAGACTTCCGCAGGGCATTGAATGGAAACAACTTACTATTTTCGGTGCACTCAACACAGCTCTCTATCTGGGAGTTTTCATTATCGCGCTTCAGTACATTACAGCGGGAATAACTTCGCTGGCTATCGTACTAAATCCATTATTCATCAGCATTATGTCTTCGGTATGGACAAAACGCAACGTAAAATTTATTGAATGGGTTAGTATCGCGCTCGGTATTATAGGAGTTGGAATTGCTGCCTATCCCCTTCTTAAAGGAAGCGAAGTTACCATCAAAGGTCTTTCGTTATTAGGACTAAGCATGGTTTCTTATTCCCTCGGATCGGTTTATTATACAACCATTCCCTGGACGCTGTCGCGCACCTCGATCAATGCCTGGCAAGTTTTTATTAGCGGAATTTTGATTGCTCCGTTTACCATCTGGTTCCACACCAAGCCGAATCATTTTGACCTTCGTTTTTGGCTGTCGCTCTTGTGGCTGGTCGTTCCAGTGTCCATTATTGCGGTACAACTTTGGCTGCGGCTGCTAAAGACTGATGCTGTCCGCGCCTCGCTGTGGCTATACCTCTGCCCTATTTTCGGGTTGACCTTTTCTACAATTTTGCTCAATGAACCTTTTACGATGTATACTATTGTAGGGACAATCATTGTGTTGGCTGCCGTTTTTATTGGTCAGCGTAAAACCAACTAAAATTATCAACCTTCTTAAAAAAGTATTTTGCCCCTCATATAAAAAGAGAGGGTTAAAAGTGTTTCACGTAAGATTAATGTCGGAATAATTGAGATAACGAACCTCAAAAAGAACTTTTTTCTCCTATATTTACCATAGACCAAAGCCTTGTTTATGGAAGTTGCTATCATCGTCATCTTTGTTATTGGATATCTGGCCATTGCGCTTGAGCATCCCATTAAAATAAATAAGACTGCCTCAGCCCTCCTCACAGGCGTCTTGTGCTGGACACTTTTTGTATTGGCAGAACCTTCAACATCTGTCACAGAAAGTGAGTCTTACACGTCCTTTCTGCAGATTTTAAAAATTGAATTGGGCGAAAAATTCAATGCACTTTCTTCTGGCGAACTCTACCGTGAGTTTG